>Ga0210124_1000238_pt1 | contig 30572 bp, 23 predicted proteins | sample Muzzi_PWC_D2_FD_185554 | JGI IMG/M metagenome (GOLD analysis project Ga0210124, IMG submission 185554) | Wetland microbial communities from San Francisco Bay, California, USA, that impact long-term carbon sequestration - Muzzi_PWC_D2 (SPAdes) | ecosystem: Environmental > Aquatic > Marine >... | reverse complement strand
CGGTCGGGTAAAACATCCTGGCACTATTTCCCAGGATCTCTTCTTTTGAATAACCCAGTATTTTACAAAATCGTTCATTGATTTCCTTGATCACCCTGTCGCATACCACTCCAATTCCGATCGGCACAACTTGCAATATGGTGCTTAAAGCGGTTTCACTTTCTTGTAGCGTCTTTTCTACCTGCTTATGCTTAACGGCTTCATGTTCTAAATTCTGAATCCTTTTCACTAATTCTTTATAGGTTGGCTTTGCAGACATCAGAACATCCTCCCAACATGCAGAATAAGAAAAACAATATTTTTTCATTAACATAAGTAGCAAGAAAGTACTGGAATTGCAAATAATACTAAATGGGAAAAATAACGAAATGTTGAATAGTGAATGTTGAAAAGTGAATAGTGAATAGTTAATTGATATTTAGTGGTTCAGAAAGGCTCTAAACGGCAGGTACTACAAATTCTTTGCGGCCCAGAGGGCTGCCTGGACACGATTGGGAACGTTGATTTTCTTGAAGATTCTATAAAGATGGGTCTTCACTGTATGCGGACTGATGCACAACTTGTCAGCAGTCTCGTCATTTGTTGCCCCAACGGCAATCATGGCGAGTATTTCGATCTGTCTTTCGGTGAGTTCTTCACAGATGTTCTTTGAAGATTTGTTATTGTCAATACCTTCAAAAATACATTTGGCCATCATCTCCCTGGAAAACCACAATTTGCCGTCAAGAACAACCTGGACCCCTTTCTTAAAGATCTCAAGCGGGTCATGTTCGTAAAAAAAACCGCAGACGCCCTTTAAGACAATTTTTTTATCAAACTCCAGATCGCCGGGCACGTTAAAGAGAACGATACGGTTTTCGGATCGATTGCCGTTGATATAAGGGGCTAACTCGGCAAGCAGTCCATTCAGCTTTTTTCCCTGGCAATCCCAAAACGAGAGTTTCTGCCGGCTTTGGTTTTTGGAGTGATCTGTTCGAACTTGGCTGAGGTCATTTACAACGCAGCACTCGTTTCCGGTTTTTCGTTCCAGGTACGAGGCGATCAGCTCATTTTGTATTCTCCTGGGGCCGACGACGTAATATGCTTGCCCATTTGATGCCGGCATGTTTTTTTGCTTTTCAGTTGTCGTCATGTTGATGATAAAGAAAGCGCATATTTAAGATTCATCATAATAATATAAATCAGAGCCATATCGTCCCATCCGTTGTAAATTTAATTTTTTTGATTTGATTTCTTTTTGCCGGAGATCTTTTTATTCTCCGAACTACAAAGAGTTTGTGAAAGTTCATCTATATTTTTAAATGCATGCTTCTTTTTCGTTTCAACTAATTCAACAAGCCCTGCAAGCTCAGGGTCATTTCACCGTCCTAACGGTGCCCCGCTGTTTTATGGGTGAAAAGTTTTTGCTGCGCTGTTGTTCCTTCTAAAACCAGGTTATCTGAATTTACCCCTTTTATAAATTATAAAGGTTAATATGAGGTTAAAATAGCGTATGGGTTTCTTTTCACATACGTCATATACAACCATTTGAATATATAATATATTTAAAATGTCATCGATTGGGTTGGGAATATTCCTTGACAGCAACTATTTAAATTTATATTGATTTACTAAATTTTTCTTATGGTCGGGATTGTTTTTGCCTCACGACTATTTTTCACTTGAGGTTGTCTGAAGATCTGGATTAACCTTTAATTTGGGGTGTGCCCCGGTGATTTGATCTTTTTTTCTGTTTATCAGCACTGGTTTCTTAAACACCACGTTTGGGTTCAGGATCGAAATAAAAGGATCGATCAGCTTGCTAAAAGTCAGCCCACCAAAATTATCCTCGGTGATTCCAAGACCTCGGTTATTTCAGCGGCTCAATCAAAATGACGATAAACAGTTGATATTTATTTTGGGACAGGCCGCCCAGGGCAAATCGACACTCGCCGCTTCATATTTTGAAAAACTCAACATAAAACCGGCCTGGATTAATCTTTCCGAAGAAGATTCCGACCCGGTGAATTTTTTTCACGCATTAATTTCAGCCCTTGAGGCAGCGGTTAAAAGCGTCGATTTTTCAGCTATCAAAGAATATCCGGCAATTTCTGCGGGTCCCAGGGACGAGATTGCATTATATCGCGATTGGCTCCAATCTATTTTTTCGCTGGTCTCCGATCCAATCCATATCGTCATGGATGGTTTGGACCGTTTGTATGCTGATGCGGCTTCGCACCGATTTTTGCAAAAATTGGTAGAGGAAAAGCCGTCTAATGTAATCGTGTGGATTTTATCCCGGACTGCTGCTTCATTCAAACTCGAACGGTTAAAGATAACCCAGAAGATGGTTTTACTGGATAACCAAGAGCTCTCTTTCACCAAAGACGAAATCAAAATATATTTTAAGAAAATCAAAAAGATGAATCTAAATACCGGCCAGGTCAATAGAATTCATCAACTTACCGAAGGCTGGGTCGGCGGGTTGATTCTGCTTTCTGAAAAGCTGGATCGCTTACCGGAAGATTCAAGGCAAAAGTATTTTTTAGAAGATATCCCGATATTTTTCAAAGCCGAGGTCTTTCAATATTTCGCTGAAGAGATTTTCGACGCCCAGCCGTATACAAGCCAAAGATTGCTGATGATATCTTCCGTTTTCGAATCAATCGAACCGGCATTGTTGAACCGTTTGGCCGATATTGACAATGCAGAACAAATACTCATGGATCTTGTGCAGAGAAACCTTTTTGTGCAATCGGTCTATGAAGAAAAGAAGGGATGGTTTTTCAGATATCACCAGTTGTTTAAAGATTTTCTGAGATCTAAATTAGACTCAAGTATTGCGCAAGATGAAAAAAATGCAGTATTGAACCGTGCGGCGTCACTCTGCGCACGCAATGGGGAATGGCAAAACGCTGCGAATTTCTATCTGGAAGCCCAAAATTTTCATGAAGCGGCAACCGTTATCGAGAGGTTGGGAGCCGATCTCTTAAAATCGGGCCGGACAGTCGACCTGTCCAACTTACTTACAGCTCTTCCCAAAGATATCGTCCTGGATCGGCCCTGGCTCTTATTATACTTATCCGTTACGAGACGGTTTACAGGGGCCGATGAAAATACTGTCAATCTCCAAACTGCGTTCAATTTATTCAAGATACAAAAAGATGAACGCGGACAACTGCTATCCCTGGCATTTTTAATCGAAGCAACGATGTTCAGAGGGCGTGATGTCATCCCTATGGCAATTCTGCTCGAGGAGGCTGAGGCGCTCCTTCAAGCAACATCTTTTGAAACGTATCCCTGGGAATGCGCAACCCTCTTGTATCAAAGCGGCTTCGGCCACGCGCTTCGAGGCGCGGATCAGAGAAAAGGCGCTCAAACTTGTCAGAATGCCTATGTGCTGTCAAAAACCATCGGAAACCAACCGCTTCAGATATACGCATTAAGTTGGGCCATGTTTTCCTTGACCGTAATGGGCGATTTCTCAGCGGCGGACGAACTGGCTAAAGAGATCGACAATTTAGTGGGAATGACGCCCTTTCAGGAACTTCGCGCATATCACTTGTTAAATTTCAGCCAGTGTTGTTCAATCAATGGAGATTTGGAAAAAGCGCAGGTATCCCTAACACAAGCCAGTGAAATTATCGGCAACCACGGTCTATTGTATTTGTACCCGGTATTGTTTATATCCGAACTGATGCTGAAACCCCATCTCGGAGCTTTCAAAGAAGCCGAAGAGGCGGGCAGCCAATTATTACAGCTCACTTCAGTGATGCGAATGAACTTTATGAAGGGTATCGCCGCAATGTTTTTAGGCATCAATCACTACATGAAGGAAGAATACCTTACTGCCAGGCAATTTATTGAAACATCTTGCCGCATTGTATCCTCCGACGAGAACTATTCCGATACCCATATCATTTGGAATAAAATATTGATGGGGCTGGTGTTGTTCCACCTTAAGGAATACGCCCGCGCTGAAATATTGCTTGAAGATGCGCTGAATCATTTTGTGGAAATGTCATCTCCGATTATGGTCGCTATGACCCATTTTGCTTTGGCGCTGTTAAAACAGGCGTGTTCGGAAACCAGAAAAGCTGTCATGCATTTGAAAGAAGGTTTCAAGATCGCTGCCGATAAGAAATACTCTCATTTTATCTTTGCGAGCCGAAAAGATTTGGTCGATCTCGGCATTATGTCAATTGAAATGAATGTGCTCCAAACTTACGACTACGTGGTTCAACTTCTTATCCCCCGGGTTGATGACCATGCCATTGACGAACTAAAGCGTATGTCAAAGCATCCTAATTCAAAAATCAAAAAAAATGCGCGCCATATCCTGAAATCGATCCATCGGGCGAATTTGCCGATGCTGCACGTAAAGTCCCTGAAAGGCTTCAACGTATCCCGTGGCGAGGATATCATCACGGAAAAAGAGTGGGGAGGCAATGTACCAAAACAACTATTGAAGATCATCATCGCATACGGATTTGAAAGAATTCCCAAGGATTTGATCATGGAAGATCTCTGGCCGAATGAGAAGAAGACCACATCCGAGACCAATTTTAAGGTTAATTTACACCGCCTTCGCCGATTGCTCGAACCATCTATGATCAAAGAGCTTGGTTCATCCTACATCCACTTAAAAGACAACTTATTATCCCTGGATGAAAGCTTGTGGCAGTTGGACATCGTAGACTTCATGGATTTGAAAAGAAAAGGCAAATTTGCGGAAAGCCAAGGGAATACGAACAAAGCGGTCGTTTATTTAAAGGATGCACTGAAAATATATCGAAATGATTTTCTGGCTGATAATCTGTACATAGAGACGATCAATGCTAAAAGAGAGACGTATCGTCGGGAATATTTAAGCATTTTGTACATGCTGGCTGAAATATACGAGAAAAGAGGAGCACTGAAAAAAGCAGCCGCTTTTTATAAAAAAATAATTGCCGTGGACCCGATCTCCGAAACCGCCTGCCGAAAACTGATGACCAACTGTTATAACAGGGGCAAACGCAATGACGCCATCCGAGTTTACGAGAAATTCAAAGAGATAGTCAGAACTGAGATGGATTCGGAACCGGACGAGTTAACAGTCAGCATTTACCAAAAAATTTTGCATAAAAACAAATCGAAATAGTTGAAAAACAACATGGTTTTTGAAGGTTGCATTCTTTGTTTTAAAACTTGTATCCTAAACTCAAACCGATAAAATGAGCGGTATTTTTGTATTCCCCGCTTAAGATATCATTGTTCACTTTTCTATTCTCGTAAATTTCGGCGATGTAGAAACCATCCAAAGTCCACTTACCGATTTTGTATCCGAACCCTATGCAGAAGTTGTGCCCATCTTCATCCGGATAGGCGGGCGATAGGGTGTGATCAGGCACTTGGGTTTTAATAAAAGCGTATCCCGTCCTTATGGCGAATTTTTCGTTTAATTCATATTCCAAACCAAATTTAAAGAACCATTGATCCTTCCAGTCAAGTTCGATTGTCATATCTGAAAACCCGGCACCCGGAACTTCATTCTCAAAGTCCAGTGTTTGATGATCGAACCTGGACCAATTCAACCATTCGGCATCAAATGCCAAGGTCAGGCTCGCGATGGGTTTGTAGGCGATTCCAAAAGTGACGGTTTCCGGAAAATCGACGGAGGTCTCAACCTTTGTTTTATACTGAGAGCCGCCAAAGAGCGGCTGGAGGGCCGGAGCAATATTTTCGAGATCGGCGTCTCCTGTCTGGTCGACACTTACTTTGCTTCGAAAGGCAAAACCAAAGCTGAGTTTTTCAAATGGCGCTACAAGAATGCCTAAATTATATCCCCATCCGCCTCCATCGGCATCGAGGCTGAATTTGCCGTCTGCTCCTCCGATCATGGATTGATCGATCATTTTCTCTGCGGTGTTGAAAGAGTGGAGGTAGTAAACGCCAAGCCCGATGGACAGTTTTGGGGTAACCTGCCAGGCCAGTGTGGGGTTGACGCTGATGGTTGTAATCGTGCTTTCCGTGGAGATATATCTTGTCAGACCATCTTCACTCCAGGACCCACCGGCAATCCCGAACGGGGAAAAAATCCCCAGACCCAAGACAACGTTCTCCATATCGAAATCAGAAGAAATATAAAGATGCGGTGGGTAATAAACGTTGAAGTCTGTTTTCTCGGATTCACCCGAAGGGTTTGTATATTCCGCGGACGGGATCAGCGCGGTGACGCCGGAATAGATATTGGTGCCTTTGACTTGTGTGAGCCCTGCAGGGTTGTGCATGATGGCCGAGGGGTCGTCTGCTAAACCCGCAAATGCGGCTCCCATGCCCGCAGCCCTTGCACCGTGAACCGGAGTGCCTGCATGGGAAATATCCGGTGAAAAGAAAGATAAGCTAAGCGCGATTATAATAGCCCATTCTTTTAGTGGCGGCATTTTTTTGTTTTTCAGGTCGGGTTAGGTAATCATGAAAAGATAGTGAGGATTTTCTTTCAACTCAACCTCGGCTCAATTCTATAATATCTAAAACCATAATTTGCTCCACGCCAAATAATTGAGTAAACAACATACCGACCAAACAATAATGTAATAAAAAATCAGAAATTGAACAGTTCGGTCAATTAGATGCTTAGAATAACCATATGAATTCATAACAAAATATATGAAATTGTCAAGCAAATTTTATGGAATTATTCATAATTTTATATGGTTGTACTACTATGTGCTGTTGATTGTTCTTCAAATCGATGGACAACTGGGACGTGATTAATGTGGTCAGCTAAAAACTTTATATGTGTGATTCACATACTTCAAAGCTCTATCCAAAGATGGCATGTGTCATGATGAATCAATATACCTTTTCGGGTTTGCCGGAATGTAAAAAAAATGCGGGATTGCCAGCAGACATCGCGATAATAGGTATTCCTCACGGGGTTTTATATTCCACGGGCATACCAAGTCATTCTGAAAAAGCCCCTCATGCCATTCGGAGGGCTGCCAAAAGATATGCGCAAATGCTATACCACTAGGATTATGACCTTGGTGGGCCACTTCTTAATAACAGCGATATCCGAGTTTTTGATTGCGGTGACGTGCCTGGTGATCCTTCCGATCCTATGGGCAACCAAAGACGCTCCCAAGAAAAGATTCGCGCCCGTATTGTGTTTAACATGATCGGGGCATTGGATCGCTCAACATATTTCGCTCAGGGACACATCTGAAACAAAACGAGAAATGCGATTGCTCTGTTAAACTCCAGTGGCAATCGCATTTCTCGTGGTCTATCGGATCAGAGCAGAGATTGTGGTTTCAGAGGGCTGTGAGGATCTTCAAAATTATGCTGCACTGGCGTAAACGCCTTTGTAGTTTACATAGATGTCATAAATTCTTCTTTTAAGTGTCTTTATCCGCTTTGAGTGGTCGACATCGGACCATCTCGGCTCACTGATCGAAAACAGGGCATTGTTGAGATCATCAATAACATGTTCGATGGCTTCGCACCACTCATTGGTGCAGACCCCGGCTATTTTCTTAGCTTCCTCAATATCTTCTTCGAGCTTGTCGAGGGAATTTTCGAGAGCTACCAAATATGTTTCCCAAGCCTCATTCATTGCAGAATAGATATCGTCTCTTGGCATGGACATAAAATCACCCCCTTTAAAGGTGTAATTACTTCATTTCAATTGAACCGTCGTTGATTTCAAATATCTGATTATTAAAATGTGATATGGTTTTTTAGTTATTCACATCACGTTAAATAAAACTAATGCGCAAGAGGTAACCCGTCAAGTTAGACGGGAACGTTTTTAAAAAAATCCGTCTAAAAATTGGGTCGCTGCGAAAAATTGTGCCAGTGGACAAACCCGCCGGTCAAAAATGCCATTTTGTCGAAGATCCCGCTTGGGGGGGCGGTGAGGATGATTAAACTATGGCCTTTTTTGAAAACACATGGCGATGATCTTTCACGAAGGTTGACTGTAGCAAATTTGTAGTTACTGTATAATTGTATGCCATGAAATTTAAAATGAGATGGAATTTTTAAAGAGGAAGAGATCATGGAGGAAAAAGCAGAAATATTAAATATGCTGATGGAAGTAATTGGAGAAGAAGGATGCGGGGTTTCATGTGAGGAGGCTGACGTTTTTAAAGATGAGGAAGGATGGAAGATGTTTTTGGAGGGCTTCATGGAGCCCTGGTTAATCGGAAAAACAGCCGAAGAGGCAAAAACCAGCATTCGTGAATATGCTTCGATGGGGTTTGGTTTGAGCTAGTTTTATACTGAAATACATATCAAGCAGTCTTCAGCATTCAGCATCTTTTATTCAAACATCATATATCGACCGGTCAGTTTTGGAACCGCTTCGAATCCTTCCATTAATTTTTGTCCCTTTTGTAAACCATAACGCGAAACTACAGGTTTGTAGAATCCGGACTATCATCCTAAAATAACTCTAAATTTTATTGCCTTGAGACAGGATCACGCTTCACTCCGATAAGCTTTTTTTCGGTAAAAGGCTCAAAAATCACTCATCAGCATGATCTGGAATGGTTTCTTGACTTCGTGAAAAGGAGAAACAGATATGGATCACTTTGTACAGTCTGATCAAAATACAAAACAAAAGATTAAAATACCTAAAGATTTACCAATACTACCTTTGAGAAATACCATAGCCTACCCGTTTGCCATTCTACCGCTCGTTATCGGTGTTCCTCGGTCCATAGAACTGATCGAAGACGCTTTGGAGGGGGATCGATTGATCGGTCTACTTGCCATGAAAGATCCCACCATCGCTGAACCCCAACCGGACCAGATATACAGTATCGGGACGGTGGCGATGGTATCTCAAGTCACTCGGACGTCCAGGAAAACACTTCAGGTCGTCGTTCAAGGAATTGAGCGCTTCAAAGTTATAAAGTGGCTTGAAACGGAGCCTTATCTCAAAGCGAATATCGTTCTTTCACCCGATGAAGTAGAAGCCGGTCTCGAGTCGGATGCCCTGCAGCGCAGTTTGCGTGACCTGGCAAAAGAAATTGTCGCCCTTTCACCTCATTTGACCGATCAGACCGGTGATTTTCTGAATCAGGTAGAAGATCCTCGATACCTGGTTTACCTGGTGGCAGCCAATGCCGCCTTAAAAGTGGAGGACGGTCAGAAAATAATAGAAATGGATCGCTTGAATGATAAACTGACGGCGTTGATCGCGTATCTGACTCATGAAAAAGAAATGCTGAAGCTCGGTAAAAAAATACAGTCAAATGCGAAGAAGGAAATTGATAAAACACAGCGGGAGTACTATCTTCGACAACAACTGAAGGCCATTAAAAAAGAATTGGGCGAAACGGATGATGTGCACTCTGTCTTTTCAGAATATTCTGATAAAATCGAAAAGGCCGATCTGCCTGATGAGGCGAAAAAAGAAGCACAACGTGAAATAAAACGCCTTGAAGAAATGTCTCCTCAGTCTCCGGAATACTCGGTAATCAAAACATACCTGGACTGGATGATTGATCTGCCCTGGAATGTTCTGAGCGAAGACCAGTTGGACATCAATCATGCACGCACTGTTTTGGATGAGGATCATTATGATCTTCAGGAGGTCAAAGACCGCGTCATCGAATATCTGGCGGTTCGCAAACTTCTCAAAGAACGTGGGATTTATAATGAGTCCCTTGAAAAAACAGATACCGATGATGCGATGGGTGTTATTCTTTGTTTCACCGGTCCTCCGGGTGTCGGAAAAACCAGCCTTGGACAAAGTATTGCACGGGCGCTCGGGAGAAAGTTCACTCGAATGAGCTTGGGAGGAATGCGAGATGAGGCGGAAATCCGAGGACATCGCCGGACTTACATTGGTGCCTTGCCGGGCCGTATCATTCAAGCCATAAAGCGTTCAGGCACCCGAAATCCCGTTTTTATGCTGGATGAAGTCGACAAAATCGGCAGCGACTGGCGTGGCGATCCCAGCAGTGCTCTTTTGGAGGTTCTGGACCCGGCCCAAAACCATGCTTTCCGAGATCACTACCTGGATGTGGATTTTGATCTGAGCCATGTGATTTTTATTACTACAGCCAACAACCTAGAAACGATCCCGTCGCCGTTGCGTGACCGTATGGAGATTATCCGGCTCGACGGCTACACGGAATACGAAAAAATGCGGATTGCACAAGGTTTCCTCATACCTCGACAATTAAAGGTAAACGGCCTTCGTAAAGATGAGATTGTTTTTACGGAAAAAGTTTTAAGCAAGATCATTCAGGATTACACCCGGGAAGCGGGGGTGCGAAATCTGGAAAGACAAATCGGTGCGATTTCCCGCAAGGTTGCGGCTAAGATTTCAGCGGGAGAATCGACGACCATCAAGATTACTCCTGAAATCGTTCGAGAATATCTGAAAAAGGAGAAATTTGAGTCCGAATTTTCGGAAGCCATTGAGGTCCCCGGAATTGCAACCGGTTTGGCAATGACGAATGTCGGCGGCGAAATCATATTTATCGAAGCAACGCGCATGAAAGGCAACGGCAAGTTTATTCTGACCGGCCAACTCGGTGATGTGATGCGTGAAAGTGCCAAGATCGCTTATAGTTATGTGCGTTCAAAAATTGACGGGAAAAAGATCGATCCTAAGTTGTTTGAACAATCAGATGTCCATGTCCATGTGCCGGCCGGAGCAATCCCGAAAGACGGTCCGTCTGCAGGTATCGCCATGGTCATGGCCATCACGAGTTTGTTCACCTGCCGGCCGGTTCACAGCAACATCGGTATGACGGGTGAAGTAACATTGAGAGGCCGGGTTTTACCTGTGGGGGGTATTAAAATGAAAATTTTGGCCGCCCACCGTGCAGGGCTTTCAACGGTCATTTTGCCCCAGCGCAACGAACGCGATCTGGATGAATTGCCCGACGAAGTGCGAACGGATATGACCTTTTTACCCGTCGAACGAATCGATGAGGCGATTAAAGCAGCATTGCTGCCCTGTAAAACATCCATGGAAAAACCGGATGTGCCCATTAAGAAAGAAGCGCAGCAACCAGAGGTGTGTTTACACTAGCGTGATAAAAAATGGATATAGGAATTAAAAATAGGTAACCGCAAGTTTTGGGCTTAAAAAATAAAAAAACTGAAAAGGGGCACTTTTTATTGCAGTGCCCCTTTATATTACAAGTCCACTGGATGGACGTTAATTTTTTTTAATGAACCTCAATTTTCTTAACGACGCTTTCTCCGGACTTGGCCAGACTCACTCTCAGAATACCATCCCTGTATTTCGCGTCAATATTTTCCTTATCCACCGCTCCCGGAATTCGGAAGTTTCTCTGAAAAGAGCCGGAATACCGCTCTGAACAATAGCAGGATTCACCAACGGATACCTCTTTTATTTTTTCACCCTTAACAGTCAGAACTCCTTCGGAAAAAGAAATATCCAGTTTCTTCATGTCGATACCCGGCAATTCCATGGTAACATCATACCCCGTGCCAGTCTCCGCTATATCAGAAGGCGGTATCCAATCACAATCTTCAAGATTTGTGGACGGAATTGCCCAATTGCTAAAAAAGGTATCCCAAAGCCTCGTTTGTGGTCTGAAAGCGACGTCAAGTCTAGGGATTACATTTAACATCCTCATCATTTCAGTCACCTCCTTTACAGCAAGCGTCCCTTGCTGCCAGTAAAAAATATAAACATTTTCCTTCTGAAGTCAATGAATGAAAGCCTCCAACACGTAATTGCTTTGATTAACAGCAGCAAATTAAAACCGGACTCTTGACAAATGAGGTGATCGTTAACAGATTTTATATAGAGTTGCATTATCGGGCAACGTGTGAGTTTTAATAATCCTAATATAATTTATAATCTTAAAGGTGATCTCATGTATGAAGTGATAGAAAAAAAAGAAAAAAGAGATACATGCATGATGCATGAAAGAGATTCTCAAGAAAACCCCAACCTGTGTTGTTGTTATATTATCGATTCCGACGGAAGATATGTAGATCCTTGTTATCGTCCGGTTACCGACTGTTGTTAACAAAGTGCTTATGCGGTGATAAGAGCGACCGTCGATGGAAATATTTAAACCAAGTATCAGTTTCTGTAACGGTTGGTTCTAATTTCCCGATTTGCCAAGTAGGAGGTGGAATTATGGAAAGTGAATCGTTAGAAAAAGCAAAGAAATGTTGTTCAAAAGAACATGATCGATTGATGAGTAATCTTTCTCATTGCGACAGCCAGTTCGAAACCCCGGCTGAAAAACACCGGTGTTACCGTGTTGCCGCAAAAAGAAGCGGTCGTCGTTCTAAAAAATGTATGATAAGTGAATAGCTCAACTTCGAAACATTTATTTTATGATTGTATATATACATGCAAATCTATTAACATTACCGTTAGAATTTGGATGAAAGGCGTGTTTGAGTGGTGAAAATTGCGCTGACAGGTATTAAACCGACCGGTACTCCACATATCGGGAACTATTTGGGAATGATCAAACCGGCCCTTGAGCTTGTTCAACGCTACCGGGCATTGTACTTTATTGCCGATTATCATGCCCTGACAACCGAACGAGATCCAGAAAAATTGAATCCCCAGATATACGAGGTGGCTGCTACTTGGTTGGCTTTGGGACTCGATCCGGAGAAAGTGGTGTTTTTTCGCCAGTCGGATGTTCCGGAAGTTTTCGAGTTGACCTGGATTCTGGCTTGTCTTACTTCTAAGGGACTTTTGAACCGGGCTCACGCATATAAAGCCGCTGTGGATGAAAATATCAGTCAAGGAAGAAGTGAGGATGATAATATCAACGCCGGTTTGTATAATTATCCGGTTCTGATGGCTGCTGATATCCTGTTGTTCGGAACCCATGTGGTGCCGGTGGGTCAGGACCAGAAACAGCATGTTGAAATCGTCCGGGATGTTGCATCCAGCTTCAACTCTCAGTACGGAAAAGTTTTCACGATTCCGGAGCCTTTGATTCGAAAAGATGTCATGAGTGTACCTGGTGTTGATGGACGCAAAATGAGTAAGACTTACCGGAACACCATACCTATATTCGCAGATGAACAGGTTATCCGCAAGCAGGTCATGAGCATCATCACCGACTCAAAAACACCTGAAGCCCCGAAAAATCCGGAGGCGTGCAATGTCTTTTCATTGTACCGGTACTTTGCTCCGCCTGAAGCGGTGGAGAAAACACGAGTTCTCTATCTTAAAGGAGGAGCAAGGTATAGTGACATCAAAAAAAAACTGATTGACCTGCTGATTGAAAGATTCAAAGAAGGCCGTCGGAGATATGAGGTTTTGCTGAAAGCTAAGCCGGCCATAGAACGAATTCTAAAACAAGGTGCAGTAACAGCCCGATCGATTGCTGGGCCGATACTGACCAGGGTACGCCATAAAATCGGTATTGACCTAAAAGATCTGTAATTTCTTAAAATTGTAACCGGTTAGATCTTTGAAGCAAATCGATGCTAAAGGAGCTTCAGATAGACTCTACTAAAAACCATATTACCTGAATTTTGCATGCGTCGAGCTTACCGTACTCAGATCTTAACTCAGCGGAGGAATTGCCCATGGGAAAAAATGTCGCCCAAAAACTGATAGAGGCCCATTTGGTCAGTGGGAGTATGCAACCTGGAAAAGAGATCGGCCTTAAAATCGATCAAACTCTCACCCAAGATGCCACCGGAACCATGGTTATGCTGGAATTTGAAGCCATGCAGATTCCTCGTGTAAAAACAGAAGTTTCGGCCCAATACGTTGACCACAATTTGCTGCAAACCGATTTTAAAAATGCCGACGATCACTTGTTTTTATGGAGTTGCTGTCAAAAGTTCGGTGTCTGGTACAGTCGTCCGGGAAACGGGGTCAGCCATCCGGTTCATATGGAACGATTCGGGGTCCCCGGGAAAACATTGTTGGGTTCGGACAGCCATACCACGGCAGCCGGATCATTGGGTATGCTGGCCATGGGAGCAGGAGGACTGGAGGTGGCCATGGCTATGGCCGGTGAACCCATCTATATTAAAATGCCCAAAATTATGGGGGTCCGGTTGACCGGCAGTCTGCCCGACTGGGTCAGTGCCAAAGACGTTATTTTGGAAATGCTGCGAAGGCATGGCGTCAACGGTGGGTACGGGAAAATTATTGAATACTATGGTCCTGGATTAAACTGTCTGTCAGCAATGGACCGGCACGTGATTGCCAATATGGGAACCGAGCTGGGGGCCACGACCTCAGTTTTCCCATCAGATGATGCGGTGCGAAGATTTTTACAATCCCAGGATCGAGAAAAAGCCTGGACGTCAATTCTGGCCGATGAAGATGCCGCCTATGACGAAACCGATGAAATCGATTTGTCCGGCTTAGAGCCGTTGATTGCGCTGCCGAGCAGTCCCGGAAACGTTGTTTCGGTGAAGGAAGTCGCAGGCCGCGAAATTTATCAGTCCTATATCGGTTCGTCCGCCAATCCGGGATTTCGAGATTTTGCCATACCTGCACTTATGGTAGACGGAAGACAAGTTCATGGTCGTGTATCATTTGATATCAATCCCACATCGAGACAAATACTGGAAAATTTGGTGGCAAAAGGGTTACTTGAAAAATTAATCCGTTCCGGAGCGAGGATTCATCAGGCTGGATGTAACGGCTGCATCGGCATGGGACAGGCACCTGCTACCGGAAAAATCAGCCTGCGAACGGTACCTCGCAATTTCCCCGGTCGTTCCGGCACCAAGGAGGATCAAGTCTATTTGTGCAGTCCGGAAACAGCGGTTGCCTCGGCATTAACCGGCGTTATCACCGACCCCCGCACACTGGACATGGTCTATCCTCACTATGAAGAGCCTCTGGCGATTCAAATCAATACCCAGATGTTGATCGCTCCTCCGGATTCAGGCAAGGAGATCGAGCTTGAAAAAGGTCCAAACATCAAGCCCCTGCCACTGTTTGATTCACTTCCGGATACCATTTCCGGTAGGGTTCTGCTGAAAGTCGGAGATAATATTTCCACGGATGAAATTATGCCTGCCGGCGCTGAAATTCTGCCTTTCCGCAGCAACATTCCGGAAATCAGCAAATACGTTTTTAGCCGAGTCGATGAAAATTTTTACAAGCGCGCCATAAATCACCAGCAAAGAGGCTTTGTCGTCGTGGGAGGTAACAACTACGGCCAAGGGTCCAGCCGTGAGCACGCTGCTCTGGCCCCCCGTTATCTGGGTCTTAAAATCGTTATCGTCAAAAGTTTTGCGCGTATCCACTGGCAAAATTTAATCAACTTTGGAATATTGCCGCTTACCTTTATCGATCCTGTAGACTACGATAAAATTGAGCAGGAAGATGAACTCGAAACTGTAGATATTCGTCGGGTGCTGAGTCAGGGTAGGCGCGTCAGCATTACCAACAAAACCAGAAATGAAACTTATGAAACAGAACATGCGTTGAGCGAACGCCAGCTTGAGATGGTCATGGAAGGAAGTTTGATCAACGTTGTGCGCAAAAGACAATCAGCCATGTGATTTTGAAATAAATACCTGAGGGGTCTGGGAGTTTTTCTAAATCGTCGCTCCATGGATAATCTTTTTTTAAACCGCGTGAACTCGTGGCAAGGGCTTATAAAGAAAGAACAGGAATCAATCTTTGAAACATCAATAGGTTTGCCATATCATCTTCAAATTTTCTTAAAGATGCGATTTCGGCATGCGCCTGTTCTTTCTAACGATCCCTAAGCCACTCAAACAGCACCCGCTTTAATAAAAGATCATCCATTCCGCTGACACTCAAGGATTTAGAAGAAAAAGTCCACGAGAGCTCAAATAACAATATGATCGTTCTCGGTTTTGTTTATGCTCAATTAAAAGGAGGCCTTTAAATCCCATGGATGCTCAAAAACTGTATGAAATGATGAAAAAGGTTCAGGAACCCAAAGGATATTATTTTAATAAAAACAAAGATAGAACCCTTGAGCTTTTAGAAGCCCTAATTACGAATAAAGAGCGTTACGGGTACATGGGATGTCCCTGCCGGTTACTGTCAGGGGATAGGAAAGCCGACCGGGATATCATCTGTCCATGCATATACAGTGTGCCGGATATCGAAGAATATGGGAGTTGTTACTGTAATCTTTATGTTTCAAAAGAATGGAATGACGGTAAAATCGCTCATGAATATGTGCCGGAACGAAGACCCGCAGAAAAGATGCCTTTCTGAAAGAAATGAAACGTACACCATACGTTACGGGTTGTTTGGGCAACAACCCGTTTAGAAAATTATCCTTTTATTTCAGCCATTATTACAGACGAAAATGTTGACGACAGTGTTTTAATGAATAATATAGGTAATGCCCGACACTGCTCGAAATTTTGATGAACAACATGCTTCATGAAATATTCGCAGTGTTTTTATTTGTTGGGATACGATACTAATCTTTTTTAAATTGAACGTATAAAATCAACCACGGGTTGATTTTTTTATATAGATGGAGGTGTAATTATGATCCACAAATTAGAACCGCTTCCGTATGACTATGATGCTCTGGAGCCTTATATCGATGAACAAACCATGAGGATCCATCACACAAAACATCATCAGACATATATCGACAAATTAAACGCCGCTTTAGACGGACAAAAGGCGTTGCAAGATAAAAAACCGGAAGAGTTGTTAAAAAATTTGAACGCGATTCCGGAAGCGATCAGAATTGCTGTGAGAAATCACGGCGGAGGACATGCGAATCATTCATTCTTCTGGCCGCTACTAAAAAAAGATGTAAAATTTGAGGGAAAGATAAAAGATGCCATCAATACCAGGTTCGGAGATTTTGAAAGCTTCAAAAAGGCGTTTTCCAACGCTGCCGCCCTTCTTTTTGGAAGCGGATGGGCATGGTTGGTATTAGATAATGATGATTTGCAGATTATCACCACACCAAACCAGGACAGTCCGTTGATTCAGGGTAAGACACCCTTGTTGGGACTGGATGTTTGGGAACATGCGTATTACCTGAAATATCAAAATCGCAGGCCTGAGTATATAGAGGCTTTTTTTAATATGGTTAACTGGAATAAAGTTGATGAACATTTCAGAAAGGCAAGTTGACCGGCTTGGATACAAAAATAATAAAAGGGGCCGGCACTTGAATGAAAATGCGCTTGATACCTCGCGTTTTCATTCAAGGGCCGGCCCCAATTTGTTCGGTTTAAATCAAATTAGTTATTAACTCAGGCCCTTATCCACAAATATCGCAGGATGTCAGGCATTGTTCATATTTTTGGTTTCGACTTTCGTCTTCTGTGTTTGCACCGGACTGACTCCAGTATTTATGAATGCATTTGCCAACGCAAAGTCGTTCTTTTCTGGATAGTTTTCTTTCATTCATTGTGCAGTCCTCCTTTCGAAAGGGTTAAGACAATTTAAACATTTTAAATATTGTCCGTACTAAAACTAACCATCTTTTTTGTTCATGCAATATAAGTTTAAAAAACGAACTTCGGCCGAAAATATCACGATAGGAGGCGTTGCAACGTCTATTAGATTATTCATAATGAGGAGTGCATTTTCACCACTTGACAATCAAGGATGCTATTGTTTAAGATAATTCAAGAGTTGGAGCCTTTTTTTATGAAGTAGAAATCATGCCCTTGTTTTAGGGTTTTAATTTTATCTGTGACATCCATTATTTTTATGGCTTTCAATGCCATGATGTTATTTTCTTTCAGCTTAGCAAAACCCTGATGATGCGATAATATCTATCGTGGTTTTCACCGTTTTTGTGAATTTACCATCCTCAACTACATTGAGAACAGCGCTTGGCGGAGGACACATGTATCCTGTTACGATTGCCGGAACGTTATCTCCCTGGGAACCGGGTGTGTTTAGCCTGGTCATTTATGGAATGATGATTCTGGCACTGGTAGCCGTTCTTCTTTTTATGGCTTCATGGCTTGGGGAAAAGAAAATTAATCCCGAAAAATTAAGAGCTTACGAAAGTGGAATCATTCCCACCGGTTCCGCCCGCCTTCGTTATCCCATTCCTTTTTTTCTCGTCGCCGTATTTTTCCTTATCTTTGACGTGGAAGGGGCCTATATTTTTTCCTGGGCCATCTCCTGTGACGGACTCGGCTGGTCGGGATGGCTGCAAATCTCGTTTTTCATCGTTATGCTGCTTCTGGGCCTTGTTTACATCTGGCGAAAAGGGGGACTTGATTGGGGACCGACGCGAACAAGAGATTAAACCGCCTCGATAAATACCTGGATCCGCTTATCAACTGGGCGCGGTCCATGAGCCTGTGGCCGATGTTTTTCGGGCTTTCATGCTGTTTTGTTGAAGAAGCGACTGCGTTCACCTCCCGATACGATATCGCCCGTTTTGGTGCTGAAGTGTTGCGTCCTTCGCCCAGACAGGCTGATCTTCTGATCGTTTCCGGTACGGTGTTCAAAAAAGTTGCTCCGGTCGTTCTGAGGCTTTACGAACAAATGGCGGAACCCAAATGGGTCATTTCCATGGGATCCTGTTCCAACACCGGCGGCATGTATGATGTCTACAGCGTGGTGCAGGGCGTCAACCAAATTCTACCGGTGGATGTTTACATACCGGGCTGTCCGCCTCGGCCCGAAGCGGTTCTGCAAGGGCTTGTTCTTTTGCAAAAAAAAATTGCTTCAGAACGGCCTACCCGTTCCATCCTGAACATTGGCGGCGGAACTCATGGCACCCAAACACCCATTCTAAAGGACGGAAAAACCAAATCCCGGGATCCGCGCGGTCCTGGAATGGAGGGCGCTGCGATTCGGGGGTCGTCAGCGGTACCGCCCGGGTTTTTTGAAAGCCGCCCCGATCTGATGTGGTCGCCGCCGCCGGCTTGGATTGAACTCAGTGACAAGGACAAAGACCTGGCTGAAATCTTACAAGCGCGATTCGGGGTTGCCATTCATCAACTTCCGAAAACATCTGATATGCTGACGTTTCAGGTCAAGGAAGACGGGGTAAAGGAGATACTTCGCTTTCTCAAGACCGAGGCACTGCCCCGGTTCCGGCGTCTGGAAGACTTGACGGCCATCGATGAATCCGCGCGCAGGCCGGGCCAAAATTATCCCGATTACTCGCTGGTTTACAGCCTGCTTTCATTTGAGCCGGCCCGCCGGCTGCGTTTGAAAGTGCCGCTGTGGGGAGATGATCCAATAACCCAAAGCATTACCGATATCTGGCCGTCAGCCAATTGGTATGAACGGGAAGTATTTGACATGTTCGGCATCCGCTTTGAAGGGCATGAAAATCTTCGCCGGATTCTCATGCCCCACGACTGGAAAGGACACCCCCTTCGAAAAAGTCACCCCGGCAGGGCTACACAAATGATCCCCTTTACCCGAGATGACGCAGTAAAACACCAGCCGCTGGATGGCGGTGTTTATGTGAAAAGATCGGACAGAGAGGAAGAACTGGTACTGAATATCGGTCCTCACCACGTGAGCACCCATGGCTTGATGCGCTTTATCGTTGCCCTCAAGGGAGAAGAAATCGATGAAATGGACATGGATATCGGTTATCATCATCGGGGTGCCGAAAAGATCGGTGAAAGACAAACCTGGCATCAATTCATTCCTTACACGGATCGTGTAGACTACCTGGCCGGCGCAGCCAATAACCTTCCGTATGTCATGGCAGTGGAGGCCTTGGCCGGGATCAAGGTGCCGGATCGGGCCCAGTATATTCGTGTGCTGTTGAGTGAACTTTTCCGATTGAGCAATCATCTCGTCTTTTTCGGGACCTTTGCCCACGACGTGGGAGCCATGACGCCTACCTTCTATACTTTCCGGGAACGGGAGATGATTCTCGACATCGTCGAGCATATCACCGGCGGTCGACTGCATCCTTCCTGGCTTCGTTTGGGCGGGGTTGCCGCGGACCTTCCCGAAGGATGGAAATCGGCCGTGGATGCGTTTGTGGACATTTTTCCTTCCCGTCTCAAGGAGTACGAAGCGCTGATTACCAAAAATGCGATTTTCAAGGCCAGGACCCAGGGCGTCGGACGGCTTTCCCTGGATGATGCCATGGAATGGGGTGTCAGCGGCCCCAATTTGCGCGCCTGCGGCCTGGCATGGGATTTACGAAAAGCGTTTCCGTATTCCGGATACGAGTCATTCGAGTTCGATATCCCAACCGCTTCAGAGGGCGATTGTTATGCACGCTATCTGGTTCGGGTTGAGGAGATGCGCCAAAGCTTGAAAATCATTAAACAGGCTGCAGCACAGATGCCCCCGGGACGCTATATTACCGATGATTATCGCTATGTGGTCCCCAAAAGGAAGGACATGCTCAAAGATATCGAAAGCTTGATTCATCACTTTGTCAATGTGACCCGGGGCCCTAAAATCCCAAAGGGGGAGGCGTATGCATCCTGTGAGATTCCACGGGGGGAGCAAGGATATTATGTGGTCAGTGACGGGTTGGGATATTCGTATCGCACAAGAATACGGGCACCCGGTTTTGCCAATGTACAAGTGTTGCCTATGTTGGCTCGGGGTTGGTCCATATCCGATTTGATTGCCATCATCGGTTCCGTTGATTTTATTTTACCGGATATCGATCGTTAATGCGAATTTCGTACGTGTTTATGTTGTGCGTGTTTACGGGGTGTGCCTCCCCGTTTCACTCTGGCGTCTACGTGTCTGGTCATTTCAATGACTTAGCAGCGGTGGCATTCCCGCCCCCTCCGCGTTCTCCCGCGAAAAGCATGCGGGAGCCGCGGTCTCCCCCACTGCTAAGCCATTGAAATGACGAAGCCACTCCGCCGATATCGTTACACGAGGAAGCACATCCCGTGAATACGTAAGAAATTATGATGAAAAGAAAGGGTCTTTTTGAATGCTGCCTGAAGAATTAAAAGCATCACTTAATAAGGAGATATCTTTATCCGAGCATCCTCGGGAGCTGGTGGTGGATGTGATGTTTGCACTTCAGGATCACTACGGCTTCCTGAGTGACGAGGCCTTGGAAGAGGCATCTGTTTTACTGGGCATGACGCCCCTTGAAATGGAAGAACTCGCCACTTTTTATACCTTTATATTTCGTGAACCGGTGGGAAAATATGTCATTCATGTATGCGACAGCGTCATTTGCTGGATGGACGGATTTGATTCCATTCGGGACTATCTCAGTCAAAAATTAGGGATAAAAATGGGCGAAACTACGCCGGACGGGTTGTTCACCCTTTTGCCCGTGTGCTGTATCGGTTATTGCGACCGGTCCCCGGCCATACTCATCAACCGAAAAGTGTATGGCCCTCTGACACCTGAAAAACTCGATATTATATTAGAAGAATTAAGAACAGAGGCCGGGTAAATGTATCCTCAAGTCCTTTTTCAAAATCGCAGGCCGGACCGGATTGCCACATTGGAAGAATACCGGACAAGTGGCGGCTACGAGGCGCTGGCCAATGTCTTGAAGAACTTTTCTTACAAAGATGTCCGAACCGTGGTGCTGGATGCTTTGCTCCTCGGCCGGGGCGGGGCTGCGTTTCCGGCAGGGCGAAAAGTGATGACAGTTGCCGATGATGCGCCTTTTCCGAGATATGTCGTGTGCAATGCCGATGAAATGGAACCCGGGACTTTCAAGGACCGCGTGTTGATCCATGCGGATCCCCACATGCTTATTGAGGGAATGATCATCGAAGGATATTCGGCGCGGGCGGAAAAAGGGATTATATTTATCCGGCCCGAGTATGAGAGTGCTGCCCGGATACTGGACCGGGAGGTAGAGAAAGCCAGAGTAGCGGGTTACCTGGGAGACAACATTTTAGGCAGCGGCTATACTTTTGATATCGTGGTTCACCGAAGCGGGGGGCGCTATATCTGCGGGGAAGTGACGGCCCAGATCAATGCCCTCCAAGGCAAACGGCCGAACCCCAAACAACCCCCCCCGTATGCCACGGAAAAAGGTCTTTGGCAACAACCCACCGTTGTACACAATGTTGAAACCCTGGCCTGTATCCCGCATATCATGCGCAACGGCGCCGAATGGTTCCAGAACCTGGCGCTGACCGATACCGGTTCGGGGACCAAAATTTTCTGCGTCAGCGGCAAAGTCAACCGGCCGGGATGCTATGAACTTCCCATGGGCATCCGTTTGAGCGAGATCATAGAAACCCATGCCGGCGGCATGCGGGACGGGGCACAATTCAAAGCGTGCCTGCCCGGCGGGGCTTCCACGGCATTTTTGACCCCTGAATTCTATGACATCGAGATGGATTTTGAAACCCTGAAAAAAGCCGGGCACCGGCTCGGTACCGGTGCGATCATGGTGTTTGATCATAAGACCTGTCTGGTTGAAGCCACGTTGAATCTGACCGAGTTTTTCGCCCGGGAATCCTGCGGCTGGTGTACGCCCTGCCGAGAAGGCTTCCCATACCTGCGCGATCTGCTTTGGCGCATTGAGCACGGCCAGGGTCAGGAGGAATATATTTCGACCATCATGCAAATGTGCCATCATCTGTGGAATGCTTACTGTGCTTTTGCGCCCGGCGGGGTTGCACCCATAGAGAGCCTTTTGACCTATTTTAAAGATGAAGTGTACGCGCACATTCGAGAAAAGAAATGTCCATTTAAAAACAGTGAATAGTGAACAGTAAAAAGTGAATAGAAAAGAGGAAATAGTAAATAGTGAAGAGGAAATAGGAAATAGTAAACAGTAAATAGGAAATAGGAAAGAAAAAAAAGGAAATAGGATCAAGGTGAAAGGATAAAGGATTAAGAAAGAAGTTTAATTTGTTCGATTGGTTTTATTGGTTCAATTTGTTTTTGGAACAAAGGATATCAAGCGAATTTTAAGGGTTAGGATCCAGAAAAAGAGTGAACAGTAAACATTAACCAATCTAACCAATTAAACCAATGGAGCCAATTAACCAATAAAACGATCCAAACGATCTAAACCATTTTACAATCATCAATCGTTAAGGGTTTTTCATGCCGAAGCTGATTATCGACGACCAGGAAATAGAAGTTCCAGAAGGGACCAAAGTGATTGATGCTGCCGAAAAACTGGGCATCGTGATTCCGCGGTTCTGCTATCACCCGGCCCTGGGGTCTGTCGGGGCTTGCCGGGTATGTGCGGTCAAATTTTTGCAGGGTCCCTTCAAAGGCGTGCAGATGAGCTGTATGATCGATGCCAAGGATGGCATGGTGGTATCGACCACGGATGAAGAGGCCGTCGATTTCCGTAAACATGTTATCGAATGGCTGATGATGAACCATCCCCATGATTGCCCGGTGTGCGATGAAGGCGGCCATTGTTTGCTTCAGGATTTGACAATTGCAGGAGGTCATGGGATCAGACGTTTTCAGGGAAAAAAACGGACCTATCTTGATCAGTATCTGGGGCCGTTGATCCAGCATGAAATGAACCGTTGTATCCAGTGCTATCGATGCTCACGGTTCTATCAGGAATTTGCAGGTTATCGCGATTTGGGCGTTATGCAAATCGGTAGCCGCGTCTATTTCGGCAGATACAAAGCAGGTACGCTGGAAAGTCCGTTTGCCGGAAATCTTACGGATATCTGTCCCACCGGTGTTTATACGGACAAACCGTCTCGGTTTATTGGGCGGCGATGGGATTATGAGCGCAGCCCGTCTGTCTGCATCAACTGCTCTCTGGGGTGTCATACCATAGCCAGCGCCCGGTATCGTCAAATTGTGAGGCAGGAAGCAAAATTCAGCAAGTCGGTTAACGGTCATTTTATTTGTGATCGCGGAAGATACGGTTTCTATTATGCCGGGCAGGATGAACGTCCCAGGCACCCGCGGTCTCGTGGAAAAGTGGCTTCATGGGAAAATTCTCTCCGGACGGCATTTGATGAACTGGGCCTTATCAGCCGGGAATCCGGTCCTGCTGCCGTAGCCTGTGTGGGCTCTGTGAGGAGCAGCCTGGAAACCCAGGCAGCTTTAAAACGCCTTTGCCGAACAAAGGGCTGGCAAGGACCTGTATACGGGATGGATCCTGACATCGAAATGAAGGTCAAAACCGCTGCATTCGAACTCGATTCTGATTTGGCCGTTTCCCTGGGTGATCTGGAAAACGCCGACTATATACTGGCCGTCGGAGTAGATCCTGTAAACGAAGCCCCTATGCTGGCCATGGCCATGCGCCAGGGTCAGAGAAAGGGAGCTAAGGTTGCTCTTGTTGATCCACGGCCAATCGGGCTGCCCTTCGATTTTAATCATCTGCCGGTGGTTCCAGATGCCATGGGCCTTTGGCTTAATCTTTTGTTGAAAAACATGGTCGAATCCGGGACTGCCGAAGCTACTGGACTCAAAGCCCCTGAAAGTTTAGATGGAAACATGCCTGAAGATATTACGCGCCTTTGGAACCCGGATCAGATGGAAGAAGTGGCAAGAGACCTTGGTCGGAGCTTGCGCCCCGTGATTGTTTGCGGCACGGAAATTGTGCCGACAACCGCTCCCGGCCTGGCTGCCGACTGTGTCCGGCACTTAAAGTTCATGAAAAAATCGTCCGGCCTGTTTTACCTGTTTACCGGAGCCAATTCCTTTGGTGCCGCATTACTTTCGGAATTCGAGACCTCTTTCGAGAAAATCCTCACGGAAATCGAAACACATTCCATCCGGGCCCTGGTGCTGGTGGAAAGCGATCCCTATTTCAATTTCCCGGACCGAACCCGATTGGAGAAGGCCTTTGAACGGCTCGATATGCTGGTTGTGCTGGATTATCTGGATTCCCGTGGCGTTCTGGATGCCGATGTGTTTTTGCCCACCATGACCCTGTATGAAGCCGGTGGTTTCTTTATCAATCAGGAGGGAAGGGTCCAAAAAGTATCCGCTGCATTTAAGGGCGGCCGTCCCATCGTCCAGGTTAGCGGCGGGAGCCATCCGCCCCGGTCTTTCAGGGAAGATATCCCCGGCCATGAAGCCAGGCCTGCCTGGCAAGCGCTGGAAGAACTTAGCGAAGGAACGTCTGAAACTCGAAAAAATGAAATGTACACCGAACTCATGCTATGGCTGATCGAAGCCCATCCAATGTTTTCGGATCTTTTACCTGTGGATGCGTTTCCGGATACCGGCATCCGGCTCAGCCCCGGACAAGGCATCGGGACCCGTATTCAACGGGATCGAACCGTTGCACCTCAATGGGATTTTAAACCTGACAACGATCTGGACTTGATCACCGTGGACTGGACCTTCGGCACCGAAGAACTGTCCGTCCGTTCTCCGTATCTCCGGCAGATGGAAAAGGACCCCTGTTTGTTTCTGTCAAAAAAAGATGCGGCCCAACTGGGAATTTCCGACGGCGACAAAATGGTCATTCGATCGGATGCAGGAAATATTGATGTTCATGCGGCCGTGGTTGATAATATGGCTTCCGGAATTCTCGTGCTGCCCAGGCATCACAGACTCGATTGGCAGCATCTAAAGGCCCTGAAGATGACCCTTAACAAAAAGCAGATTCTCGGAATAAATGAGGATGGATGATGTTGAACTGGATTGCCGGATTGATTCTTCTGATAATTAAGCTGGGGGTGGTGATGGGTGTTATGCTCTTTTTCGCCGCCTATCTGGTATGGGCGGAACGCAAGCTCCTGGCGCGGCTGCAGGTCCGTTACGGCCCAAATCGGGCCGGAAAGTTCGGCCTGCTTCAGCCCATTGCCGATACCATCAAGATGATCACCAAGGAAGATATCGTTCCGGAAGCGGCTGACCGGACGATCTTCCTCCTCGCTCCGGCAGTGGTTGCCTCTACGGCACTTCTCATGTTTGCCGTGGTTCCCTTTGGAGCCAGCATGAAGATTTGGGGCCGGGAAATACCCCTGGTAATATCGGATCTCAACGTGGGACTCTTGTATGTTTTTGCCTTATCCTCCCTGGGTGTCTATGGTGTTGCCCTGGGAGGCTGGGCTTCCAATTCAAAATTTGCTCTGTTGGGCGGTATTCGAGGTGCTGCTCAGATGATCAGTTATGAACTCTCCCTGGGTCTGTCTCTGGTTCCCATTGTCATGCTCGCCCGTTCTTTCAGCCTGGTGGACATTGTGAAGGCACAGGCAAATTATCCCTTTATTCTTATACAGCCGATTTCTTTTGTTATCTTTTTTATCAGTGCCATGGCGGAGAGTAAGCGGATTCCTTTCGATCTTCCCGAAGCGGAAAATGAGCTGGGTGCCGGTTTTCACACGGAATACAGCGGGATGCGTTTCGGCCTTTTCTTCATCGGCGAATATGTCCATATACAGGTTTTAGGGGCGCTGGCGGCGGTTTTTTTTCTGGGCGGTTGGCGCGGTCCATGGATGCCGGCTCCGGTCTGGCTGCTTTTAAAAATCATGATGGTGGCCTTGATCATGATCTGGATACGCGGGACACTGCCGCGTCTGCGGTACGATCAACTCATGGCCATAGGCTGGAAAGTATTGATTCCGGTGGCGTTGATCAATATTTTAATTACGGGGGTGTTTGTATTAATCTAACCTGAATCTTGCATGAAAATTAATGAGAATCTTTCGATTATTTATCGGATGATGATCTTTTTTTCTCATTAATTTTCACCCAAAGGGCGAGCCGGAGGCTTTCATTTGCTGCGTTATTAAGGGCTCGCAATAGTTCACTATGGCTTCGCCCTTAAATGCCTTGCATATGAAAGCCTCCAATTCGTTCAAAATTCAGGTTTAAACGACTTGTTAGAACGAAACAGGAAGTCTTATGACAGAAAACAACGATCATCATGATAGTGACAAGGATTCGGGTGAAAAGGTTGCACCCATGGCAGAGGCTTTGGAGGGTTTAAAGGCGTTTGCAGACGGATTTGCCACGACCTTCAAGCATCTATTTCGAAAGCCTATTACCGAGCAATACCCGGAATACAAGCGTCCTTTACCGGAGCGGACCCGGGCCCGAATTATCTTGACCCGGGATCCGGACGGCGGGGAACGGTGTGTCGCCTGTTACCTGTGCTCGGCAGTTTGTCCGGTGAGCTGCATCTCAATGCAATCGGCAGAGCGAGAGGACGGCAGGCGTTACGCCGACTGGTTTCGCATCAATTTTGGAAGATGTATTTACTGCGGTTTATGTGAAGAGGCATGTCCGACGTCGGCCATCCAATTGACACCTGATTTTGAGATGTGCAACAAAGAGATTTTATCCCTGGTTTACGAAAAAGAAGATTTGCTTGTGGATCATGGGGGAAAAGACAGGGAATACAATTTCTATCAATATGCAGGAGTTGTTACGGATGTAGGAGACAAGGGGGCCCATATTCAGGAAGAAAAACCGGTGAATGTCAAAAGTAACATGCCTTGATTGGTTGAGAATTAGGAAATAGGAAAGAGGAAATAGGAATTGGGGAAGAGGGGTGAGGATCACGGTGAATAGTAAATAGTGAACAGTAAACATTAACCAATAGAACCAATAGAACCAATTAAACGATCTTAACGATCCAAACCATTTAACAATCATAAATCATAAATCCAAAAAACTATGACCCTTTATTCAGTTATTTTTTATGCGCTGGCAGCGTTGATACTCGTGTCCACGGGTTTTGCCGTTACCCGACGGAATCTGGTGCATGCGGTGGTTTACCTGGTCATTTCCTTTTTCGGAAGTGCCATGCTGTTTTACCTTCTGGGAGCACCCTTTTTAGCAGCGCTGGAAGTGATCATTTACGCCGGAGCCATTATGGTTTTATTCCTCTTTATCATTATGATGTTAAAGGTGGAGGCGTTCGAGGAACGGTTTTTCCCCATTCGTCAATGGATCCCCGCCGCTGGAATGTGTCTTGTATTTATTGCCGCAGGCACGTTGATGATCATGGGTGATCCGGACAGCCGGATTCCGTTGAAAGCGGCCGTAGCCGAACCCGTGTTTTTCGGACACTATCTTTTTCAAAGACACTGGCTGGCCATAGAAATTGTTTCTTTGCTCCTGCTTGTCGCAGTGGTTGCTGTTCTGTATCTGGGAATGAATAGAGATAGTTACAAGTGAGCTAAAGTTGAACGAGGACAATAATGATAGTTCCTTACAGTCATGTTATTTTATTGGCCGGAATCCTTTTTTTGATGGGGATGTTTTGTGCCGTGACACGGCGGAACCTGATCATGATTCTTCTGGGGTTGGAAATTATGTTAAATTCAGGAGCCGTGGCCTTTATCGGTGCAGCCTTGCGCTGGCAGCACCTGGAAGGGCAGGCCATCGCGATTTTCATACTGGCTGTTGCCGCGGCTGAAGTTTCCGTTGGATTGGCATTGATTGTGTGTGCGTATCGACGGAAGGGGTCTATTGATCCCGAAGCCTACAACTGATGACAAAGTAAAAAGTTCAACTTCTGCGTTACGCTCCATTCCATTGGCACTGCGGCGTACGCTAAGTACGCCTCGCGCCATGAAATTCGCGTGCCTTGAATTTGAAACTTTTTACTTTGCCATCTATTAAAAAACATTTAAATAACCAGGCACGTAGGCGCCGGAGTAAAGCGGGTGAGCATACCCCGGAAAGTCGATAATTGTAAATTGTAATAGGACAATATGACTTTGACACTGATGAAAGATTGGACCTTTGTAACGGCTGCATTGACGTCGTTTCTCCCTCTTTGCGCCTTTGTGCTGATCATGCTTTTTACCCGAAGCAGAGCAAAACTCAGTGCCCGTCTTTCCATCGGATCGGTTACAGGCTCTTTGGCAGGCGCCGTTTTTCTGCTGGTCCGTCACTGGCATCTGGAATCACCGATTCAGTATACCGGCCGATGGATGGTATCCGGAACCATCACCGTCCCCGTCGGTTTTCTTCTGGATCCGCTAAGCCTCTTGATGCTCACCATTGTGACTGCAATCTGTTTTCTGGTTCAGATCTATTCCCTTGGCTACATGGCCGGAGACAGGGGATTCTCTCGTTATTACGCATTCATGTCGCTTTTTGCCTGGGCCATGATCAGTCTGACCCTGTCATCTTCCATGTTTCAGTTATATGTCTTTTGGGAACTGGTGGGCCTGTCCTCTTATTTGCTCATCGGTTTCTGGTACGAAAAATTCAGTGCCAGCGAGGCCGGAAAGAAAGCATTTGTCATGACACGTCTCGGTGATGTGGCGTTTTTGCTCGGTCTGTTGCTGGTGTTAATGCATTTGGGGAATCTGGATATCTTAGACATGAACAGCCCCGCGGTGACGGCGCATATGGCGCCGGGACTGATCACGCTTTCGGCTCTTTTGATTTTTGGCGGGGTCGTCGGAAAAAGTGCCCAATTCCCTTTGCTGACCTGGCTGCCGGATGCCATGGAAGGCCCCACGCCGGTCAGTGCGCTGTTGCATTCGGCCACCATGGTGGCCGCAGGTGTTTTTCTTTTTGCCCGTCTTTTTCCTTTTTTCAGCCATTCCCCCACAGCCATGACCGTCTGTCTGGCCATCGGTACCATCAGTATGCTCCTGGCCTCCACCATGGCCATGGTCAGCCGGGATATCAAACAGGTCTGGGCGTATTCCACCATCAGCCAGCTGGGATATATGATTATGGCCTTGGGTGCGGGAAGTTATGTTGCCGGCGTGTTTCACCTGACCACCCATGCCGGTTTCAAAGCCTTGCTGTTCCTCTGCTCCGGGGTATTTATTCATAAATATGAAACCAACGACATGTTTGACATCGGAAGACAGGGAGGCCGCCGTTTGAAAACTCCCATGATCTGTATGATTATCGCCGCTGCTGCTTTGTCGGGCTTGCCGCCGTTTTCCGGCTTTTTCAGCAAGGAAATGATCATTGCACAATTGGCGAGCCTGAATAATCCCGTATGGCTGGCAGCCGGACTTGCGGGCGTCTTTTTAACCGCTTACTACACATTCCGACTGATCTTTATTATCCTTTTTCCGAAAAACGCCGAAGATGAGAAAGCAGAAGAAAACACCGCATTCACCCACGACGGTGAGAAGGAACATCATCATTACCGGGAAATGGCCTGGCCGCTAATCATCCTGGCGGCCATAACCCTGGTGCTGGGTTTCGGCAAAAAGTTGCTGCAGGTTTTTCTCACCGGCCGTCCTGTAGGCATGGAAGAGATCACTGGAAGCCACCATGACTGGCTGTTATATATATCCTTGAGTTTGGCCGCGGCCGGGCTTATTGTGACCTGGGTGGAATTCGGCCGCAGCAAAGCCGGTCAAGTCGGTTTTGTCGAGCGGATTCCGGCGATAAAAGCGCTGTTTCTCCAGCGGTGGCATTTGGACAGGATGTATCGATGGCTTTTGAACGTCGTTATTTACCGGGGGGTATCCAATGTATGCACAAAAAATGACAACCAGATCATTGACGGGGGCATTCACGCGGTGAGCGAAAGTACCGTAAGAAGCGGCCGGATAATTTCCGATCTGCATCTTTCAATGATTCAGTATAAACTGATGGTGATATTTGTGGTCATCATTTTTCTGGGACTTTATTTTTTTGTAACGGTTTAGTCCTTTGAAACAAACCAATTTCATTGGTCTTCGCTCTTCGAGCTAGGACGGGACAAGACGACCCAACAAGAAGGAGCTGAAGCGGTTATGGTTCCAAAAGGCAAGAATGTTAAACTTTTTCTTTTAAGGTTATATTGAAATGCCCATTGCATATGCTCATTTTCCGTATCTGTCCTTGATCCTGCTCAGCTGTGTGGGAGGGC
>Ga0210124_1000237_pt1 | contig 30574 bp, 27 predicted proteins | sample Muzzi_PWC_D2_FD_185554 | JGI IMG/M metagenome (GOLD analysis project Ga0210124, IMG submission 185554) | Wetland microbial communities from San Francisco Bay, California, USA, that impact long-term carbon sequestration - Muzzi_PWC_D2 (SPAdes) | ecosystem: Environmental > Aquatic > Marine >... | reverse complement strand
CGACCGACAGCGGCCCGACCAAGGGCAAGATCGTGCGGCGCTCGGACGGCAAACCGGCGAAGCGCGTCGCGTTTGTGCATTGCGCCGGTTCGCGGGACGAGAACCACCTGGCATTTTGTTCCTCGATCTGCTGCATGTCTTCTTTGAAAGAAGGCTTGTTGGTGCTGGAGCAATATCCGGATGCGGAGGTCACAAACTTCTATATCGATATCCGTACACCGGGGCGGTACGAGGACTTTTTTGAAACGGCAAAGGCCGCCGGAATCAACCTGATAAAGGGCAAGGTCGCGAAGATCGAACCGAGCTACGATGGGCGCTCGCTGACGGTGATCGCCGAGGACGCCATCAACGCCAAGAAGATCCACAAGGATGTCGATATCGTGGTGCTCGCCACCGGGATGCAGCCAGAGCTCTCGGGTAAGCACATCAACGGCGCCATCGATTACGACGAAGCCGGCTTCATCATGCCGTCCTTGTCGGATACCGGGATCTTCGCCGTGGGCTGTGCCAAGGCGCCGGTGGACGTGACCACCGCCACCCGCGACGCGACGGCCGCCGCCCTACGATCGATTCAACAGCTCGTGGTAAGGAGTTAAGCGTGGCTACGGAAACTGCCGCCGAGCCCAGGCTCGGAACCTATATCTGTACGGGGTGCGGCCTCGGTGAGTCTCTCGATATCGCCAAACTGGAAGAGATCGCCACCAAGGAAAACAAGGCCCCGGTGTGCAAGACCCACCCGTTCTTCTGTGGCGAGGAGGGGGTGAAACTCATCAAGGACGACATCGCCGGTGAGGGCGTCAACCGGGTGGTGATCGCCGCGTGCTCCGGCCGGGTCAACCAGGACGTCTTCGCCTTCGGCAACGAGGTGATTCTCGATCGCGTCAACCTGCGCGAGCAGGTCGCCTGGTCCCATCCGCCGAAGGATGAGGACACAGATCAGATGGCGCAAGACTACCTGCGCATGGGGCTGGTCAAGAATGCCAAGACCTCGATTCCGCAGCCGCCGGTCGAGCAGGAGGTCTACGATGCCCTGCTGGTGATCGGCGCCGGCGCCGCCGGGATGCAGGCCGCGATCGACGCGGCGAAGGCCGGGGCCAAGGTCTATCTGGTGGAGAAGGAGGCCGAGATCGGCGGCTACATGCGCAAGCTCTACCGCCAGCTCCCGCAGCGCCAACCGTATACCGAGCTGATCGAGCCGGAGGTGTTGCGCAAGCAGGTCGAGATCAAGGCCCAGTCCAACATCGAGGTGATGACCGCCACCGAGGTGGTGAAGATTTCCGGGCAACCCGGCCTGTTCAGCGCCCTGGTGAAGAAGGACGGGCAGGAGAGCGTGTTGAAGGTCGGGGCCGTGGTCCTCGCCACCGGCTCCACCCCGTACGATCCGAGCAAGCTCGGTCATCTGGGTTACGGCGCGCACAAGAACGTGGTGAGCTCGGACGTGTTCGAGGAGATGGCCAAGGCGAAGAAGATCGTGCGGCCCTCCGACGGCCGGCCCGTGGAGTCGGTGGCCTTCATCCTGTGTGCCGGTTCCCGTGACCAGGATCACTTGCCGTATTGCTCGACCACCTGTTGCGCCACCTCCCTGAAGCAGACGGCCTACGTGCGTGAGGCCAACCCAGAGGCACGGGCGTTCGTGTTCTACCGTGACATGCGCACCCCAGGCCACTATGAGCACTTCTACAAGGCGATGCAGCAGGACGAGGGGGTGTTCCTCACCAAGGGCGACGTGACCTCGGTCAAGCCGGCCGGTGATCATCAGGTCGAGGTGTCGGTGGCGGACACCCTGCTCGGCGGTCCCATCGAGGTGCAGGTCGACCTCGTGGTCCTCGCCACCGGCATGGTGCCGTCGACCCTGGATCACGACATCCTCGGATTACAGTACCGGCAGGGGCCGGCCCTACCGGACCTCAAGTACGGCTTCCCGGACTCGCACTTTATCTGCTTCCCGTACGAGACGCGCCGCACCGGCATCTTCACCGCGGGCACGGTGCGCTCGCCCATGGATGTGGCGAACTGCTACATGGACGGCGCCGGCGCCGCGATGAAGGCGATCCAGGCGATCAGCCTGGCGCGGATCGGTCAGGCGGCCTTGCCGCGGGCCATGGACCCCACCTTCCCGGAGTTCGGGATGCAGCGCTGCACGGCGTGCAAGCGCTGCACGGAGGAGTGCCCGTTCGGCACCCTCAACGAAGACGAGAAGGGTTTCCCGCAGCTCAACATCAATCGCTGCCGCCGCTGCGGCATCTGCATGGGGGCGTGTCCGGAGCGCATCATCAGCTTCCAGAACTACTCCATCGACGGCATGTCCTCCCAGATCCGCGCGATCGAGATCCCGGACGAGGATGAAGGCAAGTGGCGGGTTCTCGCCTTCATGTGCGAGAACGATGCCTACCCGGCCCTCGACATGGCCGGCGTGAAGCGCCTGCAACATAGCGCCTCCATCCGTGTGGTGCCGGTACGCTGCCTCGGCGCGATCAACCAGGTGTGGATCGCCGACTCCCTATCGCGCGGCTTCGACGGCGTGATGCTTCTGGGCTGCAAGTACGGCGACAACTACCAGTGCCACATGATCCGTGGCTCGGAGCTCGCCGTGGAGCGCCTCGGCAAGATCCAGGAGACCCTCGACCGGTTGCAACTCGAGGCGGAGCGTATCCAGTACGTCGAGTTCCCGATCTCCGACTACACCCGCTTCCCGGAGGTCGTCGACAAGTTCATGGCCGACCTGGAAAAGATCGGCCCCAACCCGTTCAAGGGGTTTTAGCCGAACCAGAAATAGCCACGAAGGACACGAAGGTCACGAAGAGCAAGACCGAGAGAAACCGCCACAAACCGGATTTCGTGCTCTTCGTGGTGAAAAGACCTTCGTAATTCGTCACACCATCGAATCGTAGGTAACCGCCATGCCGACAATGGTCGCTCCGGATCTGGAGTTCATCCGCAATCTCAAACAGTTCGGTGGGGACACCCTGAAGAGCTGTTACCAGTGCGCCACCTGCTCGGTGGTCTGCCCGATCTCCACGGATGACAACCCGTTTCCGCGCAAGGAGATGATCTGGGCCCAGTGGGGGATGAAGGACAAGCTGGTCACCGACCCCCTGGTCTGGGTGTGTCACAATTGCCGCGACTGCACGTCATACTGCCCGCGGGGTGCCAAACCCGGTGAGCTGCTCGCCGCGGTGCGCGACTACTCGATCGGCCACTACGCGTGGCCCGGCGTCTTTGGTCGATTCTTCAACAGCAGCAAGTTTCTGCCCCTGCTGTTCGGGATCCCGGTGATCCTCCTGGGCCTCATCCTTGCGTCAGAGGGTCATCTGCACATTCCGGAGGGGCGCATCGTCTACTCCAAGCTGTTCTCCATCCACACGGTGGAGAACACCTTCATCCCCCTGCTGGCCTTCGTCGCGGTGGCGTCGATCATCGGCATGCGGCGATTCTGGGGCGTGATTTCCGCCCAGCGGGCAGGTCAGACACCGGTGCGCGGCGTCGTCCCGGCCCTGACCTCGACCATCAAGGACATCCTCACCCATAGCCAGTTCAAGAAGTGCTCGACCGAGGGCAAGCGTTACTACGGCCACCTGCCGATGATGTACGGCTTTATCGGCGCGGCCATTACCACCATTCTGGTCACGGTCTACTACTACGTAGGCATCGACACGCCCCTCAACCTCAGCGACCCGGTGAAGATCCTCGGCAATCTGAGCGCCGTCGGTCTGCTCTACGGGTGCGGCCTGTTGATCCTTCGCCGCCGGGAGAAGGGGCCGGAGGAGCGCAACAATCTGCCGAGTACCTACTTCGATATCCTGTTCCTCGGCATCCTCACGGCGGTGGCCGTCACTGGCACCCTCACCGAGGTGGTTCGCCTGTCGGGTGCGGCGACGGTTGCCTATCCGACTTACTTCATCCACCTGTGCCTCATCTTCACGCTGCTGGGGTACCTGCCTTACTCCAAGTTCGCCCACATCCTCTACCGCACCACGGCGATGGTGCATGAGAAGATGTACGAGCGGGAGCCGGTGGTCGTCGTGGCACCGCCGCCGGTGGTGGAGGAGGCGGTAGAGGCTCCCGCCGCAGAGGTGGCGCCCACGGCCCAGACCCCTGCCGCACCCCAGCCCGCGCCGGTCATGGCGGGAGCCGCGGGACCGGCTGCCGGCTCCAAGATCGGTGGTGCGCCGCCGCCGCCGCCCGGGTCCAAGATTGGGGGTGCGCCGCCGCCGTCGCCCGGCTCCAAGATCGGGGGTGCGCCGCCGCCGTCGCCCGGCTCCAAGATTGGGGGTGCGCCGCCGCCGTCGCCTGGCTCCAAGATCGGGGGTGCCCCGCCGCCGTCCCCGGGACCGACGATTGGGGGTGCTCCGCCGCCGTCGCCCGGCTCCAAGATCGGTGGTACTCCGCCGCCATCCCCGGGATCGAAGATTGGGGGTGCTCCGCCACCCTCTCCTGGCTCCAAGATCGGTGGTGCTTCGCCGCCATCGCCCGGTGCGAAGATCGGCGGGACGCCACCGCCTCCGCCGCCACCCACGGGCGGTGCGAAGATCGGTGGTGCGCCACCCCCGCCGTCACCCGGGAAGTCGAAGATCGGCGGCACCCCCCCCCCGCCGCCACCATCGCGTCCGGCCACGCCGCCGCCCAAGCCAGGGGGTAACACGTAGAGGCGCGCTCGAAGAAGGGCGCCCCGGAGATCCGGGGCGCCTTTTTTTTGTCCCGCCTCAGACGTGGATGAAGAACAGTTGACCCGCGCCGATGAGGCCGCCGATCACGGCACCCATCCACTCCAGGTAGCGGAACTCGTCGCGCAGGATGCCGAGCAGCAACTCCTCCACCTGACCCACATCCATGTGCTCCACGCGCTCGCGGACGATCTTCTCGATGTCGACCCGCGTCGCAACCCGATGCGCCACCTGATGCTGATACTCCTGCACGCGCTTCGCCACGCCGCTCATGATCATGCGGCGCAGCTCGGTGAAGAACCGGCTGCCAATCCGGCCGACGAGGGGCAGGTCGTGGAGGCGGCTGGCGTCGATCCGCTGGTCGATCGCGGTGGCCACGGCATTTTCGATCTCGTCCCGCAGGTCGACCTCGGCGACGAGGCGGGCCACCTGCTCCTCTGATAGGAGGTCTCGCTGCACGGTACGGGCAATCGCCTCGGCGAGGCGCTGATGGCGGGCGGGGATGATCCCCTGGAGCCGCCAGGGCCCGATCTGCACCGGGGCGCGCGGGCGAAAGAGCAGGGCGAGGGCCAGCTTGTTGGTGAACCAGCCGACGAACGCCCCGGTGGCCGGCAGCATCCACGGGGTCATGGGGCCTCGTCCTGTGTCGGGGGCTCTCCTGCCGGCGGTACTAGAGCGAGGGCGGCGCGGTAGACCTCTTGGACCGGCACGCCGTGGTCGCGGCTGCGCGCGAGGCAGTCACGGTACTCGGGGCTGATCTGGAGCCGCTCGTCTCCGAGCCACCCCTCCTTCACGCGCATCGGGCCGAATGGGGTCTCCACGGGTATCCATCGCCGGACCAGGCAAGCCCGGGTGAGCTCGCGCCGGCGTACGCCGAAGGTGGTGGTGTGGCGAAAGAGGCTGACCTCCACCGCGCCCGCGGCGTCGGGTGGGCAGAGGGCGGTCACGCGGGTGGCCGGCCGTCCTGCTTTGCCGGTGATCGGCGCAAGGGTGACGTCGACGGCCCCCGCCACGCGCGCTGCATCGGCCGCGGCCGGGAGCCACTCGGGGTTGCCGTCGTCGACGTCGCACACCAGCTCGACGATCACCTCTCGCCGCGCGGCACCGGCAGCCGCGGCGACGAGATCGATACGCAGGCAGTTCGGGAAGTCTGCAGGGTCTCGGTCGCCTGCCCCGTAGCCGCTGCCCGTGACCGTCTGCACCATGGTCGCCGCCGCCGGCCGGGCCAGGGCGGCGAGGAGTGCCGCTCCGGTGGGTGTGGTGAGCTCACCGACGTTTGGGATGCCGGCGATGCCGCGTACGGTAGGGCGTCCGACGAGGAGCCGCTGCACGGCCGGCACGGGCACGGGGTAGCTGCCGTGGCTACACTTCACCATGCCATCCCCGAGGTTCACCGGCCCGTGGTAGACGGAGCGGATCCCTAGCCGATGGGACGCCCAGCACGACCCGACGATGTCGACGATGGCGTCGACGGCGCCGACCTCGTGGAAATGGACCTGGTCGGCGGTAACCCCGTGGACGGCAGCCTCGGCTTCGGCGAGGCAGAGAAAGGCGCGTGTCGCATCCTCTCTCACGCGTGCCGGTAATGAGCTGCGGTCGATGATCTCGCGGCACTCCTTGAGCCCGCGGTGGTGGTGGCCCTCGGCGCAGCGCACCTGCACATGGGTGGCGGCGATCCCGGCGCGCTGGATGCGCTCGCAGGTCAGGTCAAAGCCGGTGACGGGCAAGGCCGCGAGGGTATCCTGCAACTCGTGGAAGTCGACGCCGATGTCCACCAGCGCGCCGAGCAACATGTTGCCGCAGATCCCTGCGAAGCAATCGAGATAGAGGTCGACGGCGGCCACTCAGTCGCGCTCCCCGGCGGTGACGTTGATGCGGTGGGCGAGGCATGCGGCACCGAAGCCGTTATCGATGTTGACCACACCGATGCCCGGGGGGCATGCGTTGAGCATCGTCAGCAGCGGCGCCACTCCCTGGAAATTTGCGCCGTAGCCGGTCGACGTGGGGACCGCGACCACGGGCCGGGGGGTGAGACCGCCGACGACGCTGGGCAACACGCCATCCATTCCGGCAACCACCACGACGACCCGCGCCTCGATCAGGGTGTGGGCGTGGTCGAGGAGCCGGTGCAAGCCCGCAACCCCCACGTCGTAGAGGGGTACCACCCGGCTGCCGAGCCACTCCGCGACCACCCGGACCTCCTCCGCCACCGGGAGATCGGCGGTGCCTGCGGTAAGGAGGGAGATCCGGCCCGCGGCCGGGCGAAGCTCGCCGTCCAGCGTGATGGTCCGTGCAAGCGTGTGTAGCGTCGCATCGGGGAGGCGGTCACGCACCGCTTGGAATTGCTCCTCGGTGGCGCGGGTGGCGAGCAACCGTCCCGTCGCCTTCACGATCCGCTCGGCGATGGCGGCTACCTGTTGGGGTTGCTTGCCCGGGCAGTAGACGACCTCCGGGACGGCCTGTCGCAGTGCTCGGTGGTGGTCGATGCGCGCAAAGGGCTGTCCCTCGGCATCCTCGACCGACTCGTACGGCAGGTGGCGCAGCCGCTCCAATGCGGTCGCCGGGGAGATCGCGCCCGCCGCGAGCGCATCCAACAGGGCGCGCAGCGCGTCGACCTCCATGGTCACTCCTTCAGGAACCCCAAGACCTCCTTGAAGAGGGGTTCTTTGGCGGAAAGGAGGAGCTCCATGATGACTGCCTCGGTGGAGGTTATGGCGACTCCGGCTTGCCGCATCAAGCCGAGGCCGATATCGCGGTTTTCCGCCGTGCGGGACGAGATCGCGTCGGCGATGGCGTAGATGTCGTAACCATTCTCCTTGAGGGTGCGAGCCGTCTGCTGGACGCACACGTGGCTCTCGATGCCGCTGACGAGCACCTGCTTGCGGTGGATCCGTCGGAACCGTTCCATGAATCCCGGTTCCAGGCAGGCGTCGAAGTGGGTCTTCTCGAACGGTGTGGACGCTGCCGGGTGCAGGGCGGTGAGGCTCGCCACGGTCCGCCCCAGCCCATTCGGGTATTGCTCCGTAAAGAGCACCGGGATCTCCAAGCGCTGACACACTTGCAGCAGCCCGCGGAGATTGTGCTGTACGCGATCGACGCGGTCGATGGCGGGGACGAGCTTGTCCTGCACATCGACGACCAACAACACGGTACGTCCGCGAGAGAGGCGTTGCATGAAATCCGATCGTGAGTGGTCGTAGAGGAAGGCCGAGGCCAGGGTAAACCCCGCTCGGCGTTGATGCCAGCGCGGTGTAAGGCGCGGGTTCGGCGCACCGATAGGGTGGTCATCTGTGTAAAGGCGTTCCTACCTATGTACGGCTGCACTCTCGGAGCTCCAGGTGAGGAGCGAGGGATCTCAATAGAAGCAGAGAGTTTTGATGCGCCCTCCCCTGGTACGTGGGTTGCGAGGCAACGCGCAGTCTTGTCAAGGAGATGTGCCGTGAATGAAACCAACCACTATTGTGAGCGCGGTGTCAGCTTGGTCGAGGTCGTGGTGACCATGGCGCTGATGTCGATCCTGATGACGGCCTTTGCCGCGACCATCAAGGATGGCGCGGCGGTATCGCGGTTGGAGGGGGGCGCACGCGACTTGCTCACCCAGCTTCAGCTCGCCCGCCAGATCGCGATCACCGAGGCGCAGGACTGCATGGTGACCTTCGACCGCGCCGCCGGGACCTTCACCGTCTGGGTGGATTACAACGGCAATAATCTGCTCGACGATCCGCCGGCCCCCGGAAATCCTGCCGAGAAGAAGGCGTTCGGCACCCTCGAGAAGAAGGTCGACTTCGATTTCGCCGCGGGCGTGACGGCCCCTCCCACCGCGAACACGGCCGGGGTCATCGCCGACGCGGCGGTTGCCGGCGGGCTGCTGTTCGACAGCCGCGGACGCTGCTTCGACCTCCCCGGTGGTGTCCTCCCCAGGGGCGGGACGCCGGGAGATATCTACCTCTACAAGAATCCCCCGGCGGGTGGTGATCCCACCGATTGGCAGATGGTCGGCATCACCGTTCGCACGGCGACGGGGAGCCCCCGGCTCTGGCACCTGAAGAAGGGCACCAACGATGAGTGGAGTTAACGCCATGGACTGCGACCGCGAACACGGCTTCACCTTGATCGAAGTGATGATCTCCCTGTCGATCTTCGCCATCGGCATATTGGGGATCTCCAGCATGCAGCTGATGGGGTTGCGAGGGAACGTCTACACCGATCAGTACAGCACGGCGACCCGGCTCGGCATGGAGATGTTCGAGCGGGTCAACAACTACGCCCTCAACCCCCTCAATTTCAACAACGGCGCATTCGTGCTTCCGGGGATCGCCCTCGCCGGATGGCAGGACGAGATCGCAACGGAGCTAGGGGGCGACGCGAGTGGCACCACCGACATCGCGTACAACGCCGCGACCCGGCTCAACACCGTCACGGTCGCGGTCCAGTGGACCGGCGATCACCAGGTCACCTTTTCCTCCCGGATCGCCCAATAGATGAGGAGGGCCACACGATGCGAACGCTAGATATCTCTTCCGGCCAGGCCGGCTTCTCGCTCATCGAGCTGATGGTCGCGTTGACCCTCAGCCTGGTCGTGGTGGGCGGTAGCCTTGCCACCTATAAGGTGCAGCAGAACGCCTTCGAACGCCAAGGGGCCATGGGCGAAGTGGAGCAGAACATCCGCTTCGGGCTCGACATGATCGTGGAAGACGTCCGGCAGGCTGGCTACCTCACCAACCTGGACATCAACCGCGTGGTGTTGACCCCGATCAACGATAATGCGGTCGGCGGGGATGGCATGGTCGACGGCCAGGATGCGATCACCGTGCGCTACGCGGTGGGTGACGGGACCGCCACTCTCGTCACGGCGAACCCCACGGTCATCCAGATCGCGACCCTCGACCTCGACGGCGACGGCGTGGGCGACCTTGATCCGGCGGCGGTCAACCCCTTCGACAACACGACGTGGATCCCGGTGATCCTGAGCAACGGCTATCGCGACAGCCAGGCGGAGACCGCTCGGGTATCGGGCGTGGTCGATCTGGGGGGCGGCAACTACCAGGTGACGTTGACCAAGGTGACTGACGACGTGGGCAATGACGGCGCCCTCGACGGCACCAGCTACGCCGGCGCGATTCTCCACCTGGCCCGCCTTTACGAGGTCGACTACTACATCACCGATGGGGCAGCGGCCCCGAACGAGGCGGCACCGGTCCAGCCGCAGCTCGTGCGCCGAGAAAATGGCGGGACACCCGACGTGATCGCCGACGGCGTGACCTCGTTGCGGCTGCGCTATTCCATCAGCGGCAGCAGCACCTTGGACGCAGACCTGCTCGACGAGGTCTCCGCAGATAACCTGGCGGCGGGCGCCGTCACCGCCGTCCGCGTCGACATGGGGGGGCGTGCGACCACGCCGGATCGGCATGGGAATCCCTACGAAGTCACGTACACGGCGCTAGCTGGCGTACGCAACGCACTCAGCCTCTGATAGCGAAGGATCCGACGATGCGAAATCTACTCTTGTCGAAGGCCGCGGAACGCGGAGCCAGTCTCATCACCACGCTCTTGCTCCTCATGACCCTCAGCGTCCTCGGTATCGCGGCGCTGACCGCTTCTCGAACGAGCACCAAGGTGGTCACCAACGACAACCTGCACAAGCAACTCTATACGGCCGCCGAGGCGGGACTGGAAGCCGGTCGCGCGAACATGTTGCAGCAGGCGGTGGGCGCCACATGGGACAACCTCCTGACGAACCCTGCTCCCGCGCAACTACCCGTGGCGATCCCCGGGATGAACGGTGTCCTCTACCAATACCAGTTTCTCGACGACGCGGACGAGGCACCGAACAACGGGGCGAGCGACGCCAACGGCATGATCCTGGTCCGCTCCTGGGGCTACATCGACAACGCGGCACCCGCCGGTCTCTCCCCGAACGACCCGCAGGTCGTGCTGGAGGCCGGTTACTTCCGGGCCGCGGCTGCCGCCAACTACGCCCAGGAGAACGTCGACGCCGGTAACACCAACGCCACGGCAACGGCGCAGAACGTGGATACCAGCGTGGTAGGAACCTACTAGCCGAGCTGTGCAATGCAGTCGTAGTGGAGGCCCTTATGAAACGCCTATTCTTCTTGTCCTGGATCGTCACTATCGCCGCGGTGCTCGTGAGCCTGCCGGCCATGGCGGTGGAGAGAAACTTCCCCGCTGGCTCCTGGATCATCCCCATGGATGCGCCGTACCAAAATGAGGTCGGCCAGGGGCTGTTCGAGGCGTATGGCTTCGTCTACGAGCTATTGGCGAACGACGTCACGGTCTACTGGATGATCCGCGACGACAAGACCACCAACGATGCGATCGACTTCACCATCCACGATGCGGCCATCAGTCCGGTGGTGGCGCTGGTCGACCACGCCGGCGGTACGAGCCCCCTGGCGGGGATCACCGACACCATCGACTACGCCGGCGGGCCGTGGGTCATCCATGCCGACGACGTCGCGGTGGCGCGTGCGGTGCTGGCCAACGTCAACGGTGCCTGGGACTCGGTGAACGTGCACGAGAGCAAAGTGGCGTTCTCCGGCAACGTGCAGCAGGAGCTGAGCGGCACTCCACCCAGGCTTGCCCTCATGAGCGACAGCGAGGACGTGGAGCAGGGGGATGCCGTCAAGATCATGGCCTCCTACCTGGGCCTGGCGAACGTCTGCAGCGACGCCTTCGAGATCGTCACCCCGAACCAGATTCGCGACGGCATCCTGCAACGGGCAAACGATCCCTTCAGCATCCTTTGGACGCCTCACTGGGCGCCCTATGAGGGCCCCTACGCCGATGACAACGACGGCGACGGCACGCCGGACGTGGAGCAGATCGTCAAGAAGGTCCGAGAATTCCTCGCAGGCGGTAAGTCCATGTTCGCCACCTGTGCCTCCATCGAGGCCTTCGAGCACTCGCCCAAGGGCCATTTCCTCACCGATTACGGGATCGGCCACGACGGCGGCAAGATGAACAGCGGCAATATGGTTTATAACTACCCCAACGTCGTCTTTTCCCAAACGGGGGCCGAGGAGTTCAGTCCAACCGGCGGACATCTGGTGGACTGGCGGCCCTTCCGTTTCCCGGATGACGTCAGCGGGCCGTGGGCCGAGGCCTACGACCAGGGCAATAATGGCCTGAGCCCCGTCCCGAACCAGACCGCCCACTACAACGCCACGGTCAAGCGCTTCGTCCACGATGATCGCAACATGGCGAATATCCCCAACGACGAAGACCATGACCAGTGGGACTACTACGTGGGCGGCAGCGTGGACGGTAACCCTACCCGGGGCTACGTCCTCTACCTGGGGGGCCACAGCTACGTCTCGGCGGCCTGCGGTATGCAGTGGAGTGACGGTGACGGCGTCATCCCTGGCCCTACGGGAACCCACCACTTCTCCATCCAGTTGGACGCGGCGCCGCCCGCGGGGGCGACGTTTTCCGTCACCATGAACAGCTACGATGCCGCCGGCACCACCTACACCAGCACCGTCGACGGCCTCCGCTTCGACAACGTCGACGTGTCCGGCGGCGTGGAGCTGTCGGTCGATTTCTCCCACGCGCTCGTCGTGGGCGCCACCATCAGCAACATCCTGGTGAGCAACACCACGGCCGGCGTGTTGACGGTCAGCCAGATCCGCATACGCCGTACCGACGTGGTCGGCGCTATCGACCCGGAGGTCGTGCGGGTCAGCGACGACGATATCGCTGCCGACCTCTACAACGGCGCGGGATTGCCCCTGGAGGCGGTGGTACCGGTCGTGGCCCTTCCGCAGTCCAATTACCAGATCGCGGCCGGTGGCACGGACACGGTCCTGACGGCGTGGGCCAAGAACGTGGCGGGCGGTCAGGCGACGACCTTCACCGTGACCTACGAAGGCGGACAGACCCTGTCCATCGACTTCGATCAATCCGGCAATGGGGTTCCCGGGGACGTGGTGACGTCGGCGGATGGCATCCTCCAGATCGACTTGAGCGCCACCGTGACCAACCAGAAGGAGGTCCAGGACATCGTCCTGCGCAACCTCGGCCTCGTCGACCTGAACATCGAGGCGGTGGAGTTCACCTGGACGGCCGGTGTCAACGGCCAGCGGTTCAAGGAGTTCTGGTTCCAGAGCGGCGCCAAGTCCCTGAGCATGGACTCGCTCTCCCCGGCCTACGGATCGTTCGGGGTCAAACCGGGTGGCGCGGCGGTGGAAGTGCCGATCGCCCCGCTGGGTGAGCTCGAGTCCACCTCCTGCGGCAAGAATCCGGGCTGCGCGTGGTCCAATGCCGCGGCGGTGCGCTACGTCCTCAACACCCTGTTCAGCCTGCAATTCGAGCTCCTCATTAACAAACCGGTCGAGTTCAGCCGCTCTGCCCCGATCGTCGACAAGGACAACCTGATGGTGGCCGGCTCCTTCGAGTACCCGGGCTGGCGCGGCCACTTGCGCGCCTACGATACCACCCAGCTCGGCAGCGGAGCCCTCTGGGATGCGGCCGACGAGATGCCGGCGGCGGATGTCCGCAAGTTGTACACGAACACCGGTGGGGTGATCTCCGACGGCGACGGGCTACAGGGTGGCGGTGATTATCCGACCAAGACCGCATTTGCCTTCGGCAGCGCCGGCGCCCTCGCACCCTATCTAGCGATGTCGAACCCCATCGATGCGAACAACAACCCCGAGCGCCAGGTGATCAACCGAGTGCGTGGGCGTACACTGACGGGCAACGACCCAAGCAACCCGGCGGATTACGAGGACATCGACAACCGCCTGGGCGGCATCGAACACTCGGCGGCGGCCATCGTCGGTCCGACCGGGGCGGCCATCGAGGATGGCGCGACCCGCGCCAGGGTGGCCTATGTCGGTAGCCTCGATGGGATCCTGCATGCCTTCGACGCGGGTCATCAGGACACCGCCGCGCTTGATCCCGGTACGGGGATCGAGAAGTGGGGCTTCATCCCTGGGGAGCTCTTGCCCCGGCTGCAAAATGACCGCAACAACGCCGCCGCGCCGAACGACTTCGCGGCGGTCGATGCCTCCCCGACCGTGGCCGACGTGAAGATCCAGTATCCCACGGATTCCGAGCCCAAGGCCCGCACCGTCCTGGTCGGTGCCGAGGGCTACGGGGGGAAAGCGATCTTCGCCCTCGACATCTCCGATCCCGATAACGATAAATGGAAGATCCTGTGGGAGGTGACCGACATCCGTCCGCCGCAGGGCGACGAGGTGGCGGATACCGACTCCGACGGCGACGGTAATTTAGACGCCGTACAGATGGGGCATGCCTACAAGACGGCGATCAGCCGCGTCTTCCTCAACACCACCCCGGCCGAGGCGACCTACGTGGTCTACGTGGCCACGGGGTATGCGGTGCCTGGTCAGGCGGAGGGCGGAGTGCGCGTCTACGCCTTCCGTCTCGACACCGCCGAGAAGCTCTGGGAGTTTCACGCGAGCTACAGCCGTTCGGTGAACGACATCCCCGGCGCCTTGACGGCGGTCGATCAAAACAACGACGGGTTCGCGGACTGGATCTTCGTCGGGGACAACAACGGTCGCCTGTGGCAACTGGAAGCCAATACCGGTGTTAACCCCTACGGCAACGCCCCGCTGTACAATGCCGGAAACGACGACCCGATCGCGACGTCGCCAGCGATCGCCGTGGCGGGCGGGGAGATCATCCTGTTCTTCGGTACCGGTGGTACCGACTGGGCGCCAGCGGACGCCGCCCACATTCACAAGGTGATCGCCGTGAAGGCCGGGCCGCCTGCGCACCACCTGGACGTTGGCCAGGGGGTGGGCGAAGTGTTGTTCAGCTATGACCTGGACGTCGGTGAAAAGATCTTCGCCTCCCCGATCCTCAGCGGCGACATCTTGTTCGTCGGCTCCGTGGTGGGGACGGTGGAGAGCTCCGATCCTACCGACGACTACCTCGTGGACGGTGCGGACCGCGGTGCGCTGCGGGCCCTGAACGTCGGCAACGCGGTCGCCGGTGGCGCCGGTGACCCGACCGTCGAGGCGAAGATCGACGACGCCGGTAACTTCCGTGGCGCTCTGCACGTGGAGAACGGTGCCGTCTATGGGGCCAGCGTCAACGGGGACATCATTCAGCTAGGGAATGCCGGCGCGGCCGCGGCGGCGACCGCGCCACCGGTCGAGCGCGTGTTCTGGCGTGAGGCGGCCTCGCAGTAACAGGGTACGGCGCGGGGCAAACAAAAGGGGCGCTTCCGGGACTGATGGAAGCGCCCCTTCTTTGTGGCGGCAGGCGATGGCTGAGCGTAGCCTCCGCCGACGAGCGATTCGGCGGCACAGGGACGCCCGGTCACTGGCGACCATGGCGGCCGCCTGGCGCCTAGTCGATCGTGGCATCTCCCTGTTGTGCGGCCACACCTTGACGGACAGCCTCTTCGTACATCAGCCCCGCCAGGCGGGTAGTGGCTTCGTCGACCGACTTGTAGGCCTCGTTGATGGCGCGGGCCGACGTCTCTTCCGAGACCTCGCCTTTCAATGCGGTGACCGAGGCGTTGATTTGATCGCGCTCGTCGGGAGTGAGTCGGTCCCCGAATCGCACCATCCCGGCCTCGACGGCCTGGATCAGGTTCTTCGCCTTTACCTGGGCCTCGACGATGGCCCTTTGGGCCATGTCTTCCTGGGCGCGGCGAATCGACTCTTTTACCATCTCGTCGACCTTCTCCTCGGGTAGATCGACGGTCGATTTCATGCGCACCGTCTTCTCGTGTCCGGTCAGTTGGTCCCGGGCGAGGACGTGCAGGATGCCATCGGCGTCGATGGTGAACTGCACGCCGATGCGCGGGACTCCCGCAGGGGCCGGATCGACGCCTTCCAGAAGAAATTTGCCGAGCTCCCAGTTGTCGTTGGCCATCTCGCGCTCGCCCTGCAGGACACGGATAGAGACGGACCGCTGGTTGTCGACGGCGGTAGTGAAGGACTCTCCGGCCTTGGTCGGGATCGTCGTGTTGCGCGGGATGATGACGTTCATCAACCCACCGTAGGTCTCGATGCCGAGGGAGAGGGGGGTGACGTCGAGGAGTAGCAGATCGTTGTGGTGGCCTTCCAGGATCGCTGCCTGGGTCGCCGCGCCCACGGCCACGGCCTCGTCAGGGTTGATCGAGGTGTCGGCGGTCTGTCCAAAGACGCTCTCGACGAGGGCGCGGACCATGGGGATTCGCGTCGATCCACCCACCAGCAGCACCGCGCCGAGGTCTGCGGGATCGACGCGGGCATCTCCCAATGCCTGGATACACGGACGGCGTGTTTGCTCCACGACTCCACGCATCAGCGCTTCCAGGGTGGAACGCGAGAGGATATGCGCGAAGCTGAAGTCCGGTCCGAGAAACGGCAGACTGATCTCGGTCTCGGTCGCGGTGCTCAGGGCCTGTTTCGCCAGCTCCGCCGCCTCCCGCAGGCGCGCCGTCACCTGGGGTTGTTCGAGGAGCTCGGCGTGGCCAGCCTGCCGGATTTGCTTTGCGAGGTGAGCGACGACGCATGCATCGATGTCATCTCCCCCGAGGCGGGTGTTGCCGCAGGTCGACAGGACCTTGAAGACACCCTCCTTCACCTCGAGTATCGAGATATCGAATGTACCGCCGCCGAAATCGTAGACGGCGATGCGGGTATTCAGCTCCTGCCCGATGCCGTACGCGAGGGCGGCCGCAGTGGGCTCGTTGATGATCCGCTCGACGGTGAGACCGGCCAATTCACCGGCGCGTTTGGTGGCATTACGCTGGGCATCGTTGAAGTAGGCGGGCACCGTGATCACCGCCCGGGTCACCGCCTCACCGAGAAACGCCTCCGCATCCTTGCGGAGTTTCTTGAGAATCTCGGCAGCGACGTCTTCCGGGGCGATCGGCCGGCCGTCGATGGGGAAGGTGACCGGCCCGTCGCCTTGGCCCTCTACCGGAAAGTTGACGACCATCTCCTCCTGGGAGATCTCGTGGCCGCGTTTGCCCATGAAACGCTTGGCCGAGTAGATGGTGCGTTGCGACTCCAGCGCCCGCTGCCGGTTTGCAGGAGTGCCTACCAGGGGCGGACCCTCGATCGGGAAGGAGACGACCGATGGTGTGATGCGCTGCCCGGAGGGGTCCGCAACGACCAAGTTCATGCCGCTGTCCATGACGGCGACGACCGAGTTGGTCGTACCGAGATCGATACCGATGATGCGACTCATGGGAGGGGTTTTTTCTCGCGGGAGGTGGGGCGGCTTCAGCTCATACGTAGCGCCACCGGCGTGGCCACCATGTTCAACGCGACACTTCGTTCGTGGACCTGGTGGCTGAGGCGGTCGAGATACGACAGGGCGTCGGCTACCTCAGTGAGGCGATGGAACGCCTGTTCCGACGCCTCCCCCGCTTCATTCCACTGCGCATCAATCTCGCTCAGGGTGGCGAGAACCTCGGCTTGTTGGCGCTCGATGGCCTGCCGGCATTCCTGCAACGCGTCGCGGTGGGTCGAGGGGTTCCCTCCGTCGAGGGCGAAGGCGACGGCTTCGAGCGACGACTTGGGCCGCTCTGCCTCTTTGAGGTAGACATCGGTCGCCATCAACGTGGTCTGGACCCGCCGGAACAGATCGGCGATGGCCGGCGCGATGGCGTTACTCCTGGTGCGCTCCCCGCGGGTGAGCAACTCGACGAGGTATTGCACCCGCTGCTTGGGATCTCGCAGACAGGTGTACGCCTGGTTGAGGAGTGCGGAACGGTAGAGAATCGCCTCCTTCTCCTCCGCAGAGAGATCCGGGTGGCGGTCCGGATGGTACTCCTGACTGAGGCGTAAATAGGTCGCCTCCAGCCGCTCGGCGTCGATCAGGGGTCGCTGGGGCAGGCCGAGATAGCGAAAGTAATCGACCCCCCGCGGAACCGGGACCGCGATCCGGCAGTCATGGCAGAAAAAGCTCGAGATCTGCTGTTCGCAGCTCTGGCACTTGACCTGAAGGGAGTCCATCCGCACGACACCGATCAGGCGCTGAATGACTCGCCGCAGGAACAGGAGCCGGTGGCGTTCGGATTGCGGACCTTGAAGCCGCCATTGATGAACGCCTCGACAAAGTCGAGCTCGACGCCGTCCAGGAAGACCGCGCTCTTCGGGTCGACGCACACCTTCACGCCCTTATCCGTGAGCACCGTGTCGTCGGCACGGGGGGTGTCGACGAGGCTGAAGGAGTACTGCATGCCAGAGCAGCCCCCCCCCTTGACCTGGATGCGAACGGCTCCGTCGTTTTTCCCTTGCTTGGCGAGGAACTCTTTGACTTTACTAGCGGCGTGGTCTGTGATCGTAAGCATTTGAGTCCTTTTCGAGGGAGGGATCTCCTATCCAATCTGGTGCCGCGGGAGCCTATATGCAACCCTCCGCCGCGGGAAGACGACCGACTTTGTCGGGGACTTTCGCGCCCGAACCCTTTTGATAGAGGATGACTCATAACCGGCAAGTCAGATTTAGAGCGGTAGCTGACCCACTCCCCGAGTCGGGCAACCGAGCGCCGATGCTCTAAGGAAAATTAAAATGTTACTTTCCACGAAGATCACTTACTCCGTGCGATCCCTGGCGTACATCGCGAACTACTCCACGGGTGAGCGTCCGATCCCGCTCTCGGAGATCGCGGAGGTGGAGGGGATCTCTCTCCATTATCTCGAGCAGTTGTTTAACAAGTTGCGGCGTGGCGGGATTGTCACCAGCATCCGTGGGCCCAAGGGTGGCTTCTTCCTTGCGCGTTCGGCGTCGGAGATCTCCATCGACGACATTATTCGTGTCCTCGGCATCGAGGTTTTCTCCAACCTGAGTGAAGGCACCGCCACGGGTGAAGCGGAAATGAGTGACAAGTCGTGTGCCCGCGGTACGGGTCGCATGTGGCAGGACTTCAAACAGCACATTCGCGACTACCTGGGTAATCGCACGTTGCAGGAGATCATCGACGACTGCCGTCAGCAGGACAGCGGCGACGCCCTCATGCGGACGGGTACCGAGGCGTAGCGGTCACGCCGGAGTTGTCGCGCTCGTCGCGCCGGGACAGGGCCGGCGTCGAAGGGGGGAGTGCCGCTAATGACGACCGCCGCCGCCCTGGTGATCGGCAACGAAATCCTGTCGGGCAAGGTGGAAGAGGAGAACCTCGCCTACCTTGCAAAACAGCTGTGGTCCCTCGGGGTCTCTCTCCAGGAGGTTCGGATCCTGCGTGACGACGTTGGGGCAATCGTCCCGGCGGTGCGGGAGCTGAGCGCGCGGCACAGCTATCTGTTCACGACAGGCGGGATCGGGCCGACTCACGACGACGTCACCGTCGAGGCCGTGGCCCAGGCCTTTCAGGTCTCTCTCGTGCGTGATCCAACGCTCGAACGATTAATTCGCGCCAGCGACCCCGCCCGCGAGCCGACTTCCAGCCAGTTGCGTATGGCCCTGATCCCTGAGGGCTCGGACCTGGTCGGCGGCGGCGACCAGTCGCCGTGGCCAACGGTACGGAAAGAGAACGTCTATCTCTTCCCGGGGATCCCGCCGTACTTCCGCCGCCGGCTCGACACTCTCCGCGAGCAGCTCAGGACGACGCCGTTCGTGCATTGCCTGCTGCACACCACGCTTGGAGAGGGCGCCCTCGCCGAGCCCCTGAACGAGATCGTGGCGCATTTCCCGCGGGTGGAGGTGGGAAGTTATCCGGCGGTAGATCGCGCCGACTACCGGGTACGCGTGAGCTTCGAGGGCCGCGACCGCGAGGAGGTCGAGGCGGCACGCGAAGCCTTGCGGGCCATCTTGCCGGCGAACGTCCTCGTCGACCTATGACCGCCAACGCCACGTCGCTGCATCTCCCCTGGGCAGACATCGACACCGTCCTCCTGGACATGGACGGTACCCTCCTGGACCTCCATTTTGATAACCACTTTTGGCTGCGTCACGTACCCGATGCGATCGCTCGCCGGGATGGAATCTCCTCTGAGTCGGCCCTGGAAGCCCTGCGGGAGAGGTATCGTCGGGTGCAGGGAAGCCTGCAATGGTACTGCGTCGACCACTGGAGCGCGGAGCTTGGCCTGCCCATCTCTGAGCTCAAGGAGGAGGTCAGCCACTTCATCCGCATCCATCCGTTTGCCTTCGACTTCCTGGTGGCGGCGCGGCAAGCGCACAAGCGGCTGATCCTCGTCACCAACGCCCACGTCGCAAGCCTGGCCCTGAAGCTCAGGCGGACATCGCTGGGAAGTTACCTCGACGATATCGTGGTCTCCCACGACCTCGGGCTGCCCAAGGAGGCCCTCGGATTCTGGCTGCGCCTACACAGCCTGATTCCCTTCGATCCCGCCCGCACCCTGCTGGTCGACGACAGCCTGCCGGTGCTTCGTTCCGCACAGGCCTACGGTATCGCGAACCTGCTGGCGGTCTCCAAGCCGGACAGCCGACAGGGCCCACGGCCGACGGACGAGTTTGCCGCGATCCGTAATTTCAGCGAGATCTTGCCGATCACCTGAGCGCCGGACGGCCCTGGCGGCGGTGCGTGCTAGAAGAAGGCCTGGATGTCGTGCACCAGTGCCGTCACCCGTTTTTCAAGTGGGGGGAGGATCTCCGCCGAGAGACGCAACTCCTGTAACATCTCGAGTGGCACGTCGGGGATCTGCGGATCGCCGCTGTGGCCGAAGCCCTGCGCTCGACAGTAGAGGTCGGCGAATTGCACGAGATCGACGATCGGATCGTTGGAGTTGGGCAGACCGAGGCGTTCCTCTCGACTGTGATGGTGGTGGCGGATCGTCGCGATGGCCAGCTCGGGCAGCAGCCAGCTACGGGCGATCCACTCGCCGATCTCGGCGTGGGTCACGCCCAGCACCGCCTCCTCCGCCGCGCGGCTGGTCATGCCGTCGTGGCGAATCCGGTGCATTACCTCGCCGAAGGGCTCGGGAAAGAACTGGTCAAGGATCAGCTTGCCGATGTCGTGGAGAAGACCCGCGGTAAATGCCGCATCCGACTGCGCGTATCGCGCCCGGTCGGCGACGACCTGGCTGGTGGTGGCGACCGCGATGGAGTGGGTCCAGAACGCCCGGCGATCGAAGCCATTGGCCGACGCGTACTCGAACTCCCGGACCACGGCCACGGCGAAGGTCATGTTGACCACCTCGTTGTACCCGAGGAGGTTGATCGCCTCGGCGACGTTCGAGATGCGCCGCAGAAATCCAAAATAGGCGGAGTTGACGACTCGTAGAAGGTTGGCGGTGAGGGACTGGTCCTGACAGATCACCGCCGCCATATCTCGCGGCGTTGAGTCAGGGTCCCGGGCCACCGCGGACACTCGCGCGGCGATCGATGGCAGGGTCGGCAGCTCCCGGACGGTGGACATCAGGGTCTCCACCGCCTTGTGGCTCATCACGGTGGTGGTGACCGGTTTAGCCATCGGGATGCCTGCGTGGGGCTGAGTCGCGCCGTGCCGACCGCCCCGGACTGCGTGGCACGGTGGGTCAGGCGACCAGAGCGTCCTCGGTCTCGAAGAGAGGGATGACCACCTCTTTCACCAGATGGTGACCGCGATCGAGAGTGTAGGTATGCGCACGCCCGACCACTTTGCGGACCAACACGCCGGCTTCCGTGAGCGCCTGGAGTGAGAGCTGACAGGAGCGCCCGCTGATTCCCCCCAGCATGGCGATGCGCCGACCCGTCAGCGGGTCATCTGCCTTGGTCAGCACACGAAGGATATCAATCTTCGAGTTGCAGTTGAGGATTGGGTTGATGACTTGCTCATTTGTCAGAGGTTTCACAGGACGCCTCTCCCATCTAGCTTGATGTGTTTCCTCCTGCAGGCTGTATCGGTTGTTAGGGATGAAACCTAAACAATAGGCATTGCCTAGGGCGGGTTGGATCGGTGGTCCTGGCTCCCCGTCAAGCCAGTGACTCTCTAACCGGCCTCCGGTGACGAGGTGATGACGGAGCCTCCAACAGGAAGTGCTGCCGTCAGCCCCGCGATCGTGGCGGTCTTTGGGTGAAGACGGCAAGAACCACAATGGGTTACGCGGGTCACGCCCGTTGTTGTGGGATCATCGCGGCGACTCCCAGCGGTTGGCATCGGCCTTGCTGAATAGCCGGTTCAGGGGCGGCTTGGGGAGACGAGGAAGGCGATGACCACCGAATTCATCGTGGGTTTTGGGCGCGAGGCGATTGAGGTCGCGCTCCTGCTGGCCGGGCCAATGTTGGCGGTGGGGCTCGTGGTCGGCGTCCTGGTAAGCCTCCTCCAGGCCCTCACCCAGGTTCAGGAGATGACCCTGACGTTCGTCCCCAAGCTCCTCAGCATCTCGCTGGTGATCGTCGTGCTGATGCCGTGGATGGCGCAGCTCATGATCGACTACACCGCCAACCTGTACGCGTCGCTGCCGGAGCTGGTGCACTGATGTCCGCCACCTTCGCCATCGACGTGGGCGTCGCACAGCGCTTCGCGTTGGTCCTCGCGCGCGTGGCCGGTGTCGTGGGCTTCGCCCCGGTCCTGGGGGGCGGCAACGTACCCCGGACCGTCAAGGCCGGCCTGGCGCTGAGCATCACCATACTGCTGGCGCCGCGCGCTGCTCTGCCAGTCCTGCGGGGAGGGCTTGCGGAACTGGCCGTGGCAATCGGCGGTGAGGTGCTGGTCGGCGCCCTGATCGGCTTCGTCATCGTCGCACTGTTCGCGGCCGTACAGCTCGCCGGGCAATCGATCGGCATCCAGATGGGTTTTGCCGCGGCCAGCCAGTTCGATCCCACCAGTCAGTCCAGCTCCGTGGTGGTCGCGCAATTCCAGTTCGTCGTCGCGACCCTGCTGTTCTTCGCGCTCGACGGGCACCACCGCGCGATCGAGGCATTGGCGGCGAGCTTCACCCGTGTGCCGTTACTCCACGCCGAGTTCAGCGGTGGGGTGATGGAGCTGATCTTCGACGTGACGGCAGCGGTCTTCGTCGCCGCCGTATCCGTAGCGACGCCGGTGATCGTCGCCATGCTCCTGACCAATCTCGGCCTCGGCATCCTGGCGCGCACCCTGCCGCAGATGAACGTCTTCATGGTCGCCTTCCCGCTTCAGATTTCCGTCGGTCTGGTGGGAATCGGCCTCACGCTGCCTCTGTTGGCGTGGTGGATGGGCCACGGGGTGGACGACCTGAGCCGCCAGTTCGGCTTTCTCCTGCGTCACCTCACCGCCTCCTAAGGACCATTTTTCGTGGCCGATCAGGATCGCACCTTTGCCCCAACCCAGAAACGGCGGGAAGACGCGCGCCGCAAGGGCCAGGTGCCGCGCAGCCGCGAAGTGGTGTCGGTCCTGGTGTTGGCCGCGGGCGTCCTCTCCCTGTCCATGGCCGGCGACGAGATGTGGAACGGGCTCTTGGCCGTGGCGCGGCAATGCTTCGATGCGGGTAACAACGTCGCTCTGGACACCAATAGCGTACAGGCGCTGGCGTCCCATTGGCTGTTCGCCACGCTCGCGATTCTCACCCCGGTGCTGCTCGCGTCGTCCGTCGGCGCGCTGATTGGCGGCTTTGGGCAGGTAGGGATCTTGATCAGCGGTGATGCGGTGGCGCCGCAGCTTTCGCGCATCAGCCCACTAGCTGGCTTCAAGCGTCTCTTCTCACTCAATGCGCTCATGGAGTTTCTCCGCGGCGTGGCGAAGATCGTCGTTCTCGGCGTGCTCCTGTGGCTCACCTTGCGTGGACAGGTCGACACCGTCCTCGGTCTCGGCACCGGTGGTGTGGAGGAGCTCTTGCCGACGGTGGGCAACCTGTCCTTCCGCCTGATGCGCAATGTCCTGGTGATCCTCGCCATGCTGGCGATCGCGGACTTCGCCTATCAGCGCTGGAAGCACACGCAAGATCTGCGCATGACCTTCCAGGAGGTGAAGGAAGAGTTCAAGCAGAGCGAAGGTGATCCGTTGCTCCGCTCGCGCATACGTAGCCTGCAGCGAGAAATGGCCACCAAGCGGATGATGGCCGAGGTGCCCACCGCCGACGTGGTGGTCACCAACCCAACGCACTATGCCGTCGCCCTGCGTTACCGCCGTGGCGAAGACCTGGCACCGCGGGTCGTGGCCAAGGGCGCGGACCACATGGCCCAGCGGATCAAAGCCATCGCCCGGGAGCATGGCGTGACGTTGCGCGAGGACAAGCTCCTAGCGCGCACCCTGTACCGCACCGTCGAAGTCGGCCGGTTGATCCCGGAGGAGCTCTACCGCGCGGTTGCCGAGATCCTGGCCTACGTCTACCGCAGCCGCCGCAACGGCAGCCAGCCGCCTGCGGCCGCCGCGACCGGAGGAGTGAGCTAGGATGGCGACCGCCGTCTCCGCACCGATCGCCACCGTCTCGTTCGCGCGGCGCGGCGATGTCCTGCTCGCCGTCGGGGTGCTGGGCATCCTGGCGGTGATGACCATCCCATTGCCGCCGGCGGTGATGGATCTCTTGCTGGCGATCAGCATCACCAGCGCGGTGCTCATCCTGCTGGTGAGCATGTCGACGGTCTCGCCCCTCGACTTCTCGGTCTTCCCGCCGCTGCTGCTGGTCTCGACCCTGCTGCGCCTCGCCCTGAACGTTGCCTCCACGCGCCTCATCCTCTCCCACGGCCACGAGGGACCCTCCGCCGCCGGTCAGGTGATCCGCGCCTTCGGACACTTCGTGGTCGGGGGCAACTACGTCATCGGCATCATCGTCTTTTTGATCCTGGTCCTGATCAATTTCATCGTTATCACCAAGGGTGCCGGTCGCGTCGCGGAGGTAAGCGCACGGTTCACCCTCGACGCGATGCCCGGCAAGCAGATGAGCATCGACGCCGATCTCAACGCCGGCACCATCGATGAGCACGAGGCGCGGGGGCGCCGCCGTCGCATCGAGCGCGAGGCCGACTTCTATGGTGCCATGGACGGTGCGTCCAAGTTCGTTCGCGGCGACGCCATCGCAGGGATCGTCATCACCGCGGTAAACATCATCGGCGGCCTGATCATTGGCACGCTCCAGCAAGGCCTGTCCCTCAGCCAGGCGGCGGAGAATTACACCATCCTGACGGTGGGCGACGGCCTGGTTTCGCAGATCCCCGCCCTCATCATTTCCACCGCCGCCGGCATCGTGGTCACCAATTCGGCTACCAGCGAGAGCCTCGGCAACACCCTGGCCGGCGAGCTCGGTTCCCATCCGAGCGCCATGTATATGGCGGCCGGCGTTCTCGGCCTGATGGCCCTGGTACCCGGGCTACCGTTCGTGCCGTTCGCGGTGCTCGCCGCGGGCACGGCGCTGCTCGGCCGTAAGTCCGCCGCCAAGGTCGTCACCCCGGCCATGGAGGAGGAGGCTCAGGCGGCGATCCCGGACGTGGAGATCGGTCCGGACACGAGCCCAGAGGCCATGGCCAGTTTGCTTGACCTCGACGCCCTGGAGCTGGAGGTCGGCTTTGGTCTCATCACCATGGTCGATAGCGGCGCATCGGGCGATCTCTTGACCCGCATCAAGTCGATCCGCCGTCAGGCGGCCACCGACATGGGGATCGTTGTGCCGCCGATCCACATCCGCGACAACCTCCAGCTCAAGCAGTCTGCCTATCGCATCCTGATCCGCGGCGTGGCCGTCGCCGAGGGTGAGCTGATGCTTCACCACCTCCTGGCGATGGACCCGGGTACGGTGACCAAGCCGGTGGACGGGATCGCCACCACGGAGCCCGCCTTCGGCCTGCCCGCGCTGTGGATCGCCGAGCGCGATCGTGAACGTGCCCAGTTTGCCGGCTATACGGTGGTGGATCTCCCCACGGCGTTGGCGACCCACCTCACCGAGGTCCTCCGCTCCCACGCCAGCGAGCTGCTCGGCCGGCAAGAGGTGCAGGGCCTGCTGGACAATCTTGCCAAGCATCATCCCAAGGTGGTGGAGGAGCTGGTGCCGAGCCTGTTGAGCCTCGGCAAGGTGCAGAAGGTGTTGCAGAACCTTCTGGACGAGGACATCCCCATCCGCGATCTCCAGACCATCCTCGAGATCCTTGCCGATTGGGCGCCGACCACCGCTGACACCGAGGTGCTGACCGAGCAGGTCCGGGCCGCCCTGTCGCGCACCATCACTCACAAGTACCTCGGCGACAGCGGAGAGCTACAGGTGGTCACGCTCGCGCCATCACTGGAGGAGGAGCTCGGCCGGGCAATCGCCGAGGGTGAACGCGGCCGGCAGCTCTCCATGGAACCGGCGCGGGCCCAGCAGATCATCGACGGGCTGTCGCGGACCACCCGCGATCTGCAGGCGGCGAACATTACCCCGGTGCTCCTCGTCCATCCGCAGCTCCGCCGCCACGTCCGGCGGTTGACCGAGCGGTTCATCAAGGGACTGGCGGTGCTGTCGTTCAACGAGGTCGAGGCCAACGCCCGGATCCAGTCCGTAGCGGTCGTCGAATGAGGTGGATGCTATGCGCATGAAGCGATTTCCTGCCAAGACCATTCCCCAGGCCCTTGCCGACGTGCAGCGCGCCCTCGGTCCGAACGCCGTGCTGCTGGAGACCCGACAGATTGCCGATCCGGAGCGTCGCAAGAGGGGCGAGCTGGTGGAGGTGCTGGCGGCGGTTGACCCCCAGGCCATTCCGCGCAAGCCGATCGTCCGACCGGAGCGCGAGGCCGTTGCCTCGCCGGTTGCGCGGCACGTCGCGGAGGACACGAGCAGCGCGCCGGTCACACCGTCGTTCGAAGCGGTGCTGAGTGAGGCAGCCGATGTCCCGCCGCTGCCCAGCCCTGCCGTCGATGCCCTGGCCGCATTACAGGAAGTGGTCGGCGCCCTGTGCGAGGAGGTCGGTGCCATTCGCCGGGAGGTCCAGCGGCCGCAGTCATCGCCCGCCCACAACGAGCTGATCGTGGTGACCGCGAGTCTCGTGGAGCTGAGCAAGAAGGTAGATAGCCTGGCCACGACCGGCGCGCGCCGGCCGCGGCCCGTGCCATCGGTTGCATGGCAGGCCGAGGTCGCCACGACCCTCCTCGATGCGCTGGAGGGATGTGGGCTCGATGGCCTGGCCGCGCGTTATTGGGGTATGCGCCTCAACGCCGAGCTGGCCGAACGCCCGTGGCGTTCGGGGGAGACGCCGGCCACGCGTCTCGCGGAGGCCATGGGCGGTGAGCTGCGCTGCGCGCCCCGTGTCGATGGAGGCGAGGTCCACGTCGTCCTCGGGGGGAGCGGCGCCGGCAAGAGCAGTCTGGTGGTGAAGCTCGCCCTGCGCGAACGGCTGTTGCACGACCGTGTGCCGTTGTTGATCAGCCTCGATCATGCCCGACCGGAGGGCGCCGCCCTGTTGCGGCGCTATGCCGAGGTCTTCGGTCTGCCTTTGCACCGGGTGAGCGGACCCGCCGAGATCGCTTCGGTCATCGACCGCCTGGGACCGAACCGACCGTGCTTCATCGATGCACCGGCCACGGCCGTCGAGGCGGGCACGCAGCCGCAGGTGGCGGCGCTGCTCGCCGTGCTGCCCGAGCGCACCGTGTGTCACCTGCTGTTGCCGGCCGCCACCAGTCTCGCCGAGATGCGCCGCCAGGTTGCGACCCACGCCGCCTTGGGGATCGATCGTCTCGCCTTCTCCAAGATCGATGAGGCGAGCCATTTCGGCCAGGTCGTCGCGATCGCCACCGAATCCGATTTGCCGGTGAGCTGGCTGACCAATGGTCGACAGATTCCGGAGGACCTGGTCGACGCCAGTCGTGATCTGCTCTGCGCCCTCATGACCCGGCGCAAGGACGAGGCCCAGTCAACCTTAACTTCACCCAGTGGGAGCGCAACGAAGGCACGAGAACGCACCGAGGCTGGTCATCCAGCCCGGCCCTCGTCCGACTCCGCGTGCCTTCCGATTTCCGCCACCGCCTGATCTTCCCAAGGGTCCGCATGAACTCCGTTCCCAGTCGCGACAATCACCGCCGCGAGGCCGGCCTCAAGGTCCTCTCGGTCACCTCCGGAAAGGGTGGGGTGGGCAAGACCAATATCGTCGCCAACCTCGCCTACGCCTTGACGGAACGCGGCCTGCGAGTGCTGGTGCTGGACGCCGATCTCGGGCTGGGCAACATCGACGTCCTGCTCGGCCTCAATCCGCTCTACACGCTGCACGACGTGCTGCGCGGGGATGCGACCCTGAAGGAGGTGCTGATCTCCGGTCCGGGCGGGATGCGCATCCTCCCCGCGCCATCGGGGCAGGTCGAGCTGACCAACCTCTCGGAGGCCGATCGCCTGCGCTTTCTCTCGGCCATCGATGACCTGGAGGAGGAGGTCGACGTCTTCCTCATCGATACCGGCGCCGGCATCGCCTCCAATGTCTGTTTCTTCAACATGGCGGCGCAGGAGGTCTACGTGGTGACCAACCCGGAGCCCACCAGCCTCACCGATGCCTATGCCCTCATCAAGGTGATGAGCCGCGAGTACGGCGAGAAGTCCTTCAAGTTGATCGTCAACGAGGTGAGCGGCGAGCGCGAAGCCGTCTCGATCTTCAGCCACCTAACCGCGGTGTGCGACCGTTTCCTCAACATCCGTTTGGAGCTCGCCGGCTTCGTCCCGGTGGACGCCAAGCTCACCCGTGCGGTCCGCGACCAGCAGCTCGTCGCCGAACGCTACCCGGAGGCGATTTCCAGCCGCTGCATGCGGGAGATCGCGCTGGCGATCGAGCGCTCGCCGACCGCCATGTTCCCGAAGGGAAATATCCAATTCTTCTGGCGCCGCCTCTGGGCGCCCGAGGCTGTAACCCCCGCCGTCTAACCGCCGCGCCCACGCGTCGATGGAGAAGATCGCCATGATGGACCTCATCCAAGCCTATCTCGCCGAGGGAAGTGGACGTCCCGTCGAGACCCGCAACGAGCTGATCCTGCGCTACGCGCCGCAGATCAAGTACATCGCGCACCGGGTGGCATCACGCCTCCCATCGCACATCGAGCTCGAGGAGCTGATCAATGCCGGCGTCCTCGGCCTGATCGACGCGATCGAGAAATTCGACGTGTCGCGCAACATCCAGTTCAAGACCTACGCCGAGATCCGGGTGCGCGGCGCCATGCTCGACGAGCTACGCGCCCAGGACTGGGTGCCCCGCTCGGTACGGCAGAAGATCAACACCCTAGCCCGGGCGTACGCCCGGCTGGAGCAGGAGTACGGGCGGCCGGCCACCACCGAGGAGGTGGCCGCCGAGCTCGGCCTCACCATTCCCGAGCTCACCATTTTGCAGAGCAAGGCCCAGGGACTGCCGTTGATCAGCCTCAACGACTCCTTCGACGACGATGACGACGATCGCCACCTGCAGGATTCCGTGCCCGACCCGGAGTCGATCGACCCGCTCGAGGAGCTGGGGGAGAAGTGGGTGAAGGACGTGATTACCAAGGGGCTGGATGACCTACCTGCCCGCGAGCGCACGGTGCTCTCCCTCTACTACTTCGACGAGCTCACCATGAAGGAGATCGGCGTGGTGCTCTCGGTTACCGAGTCGCGCATCTCCCAGATCCATACCAAGGCGCTGCTGCGGCTCAAGGGCAAGCTGCAGCACGCCGGCCTGTCCGCGGTGGCTGGGTAGGTTCAGCCGCCGGCCGGGGGAGACGTTTCCAGACGGCGTGGCCGTAGCGAGCGCGCAGGCACGACCTCCCCCCATCCCGGTTGCTCGGCTCGCCACCGTCGGGTCAACTGCGGGGGTGCAGGGCGAGGCCGAGCCAGTCGTCGGTGAGATGGCGCTCCGCCACTCGCCAGGGATGACCGGCGATGGCCGCAACGACCACCGCCTCCTGAGCCGCCAGGATGCCGGCGAGGTAGATCTGCCCGTCCGCGGTGACCTGGGCGGCGAGGCGGGGGAAGAGCTGGGCGATGGTGCCGGCGGTGAGGTTGGCGACAAGGGTGGAGACGGTGGGCAGGGGGGCGGTGGCGAGGTCGCCGTCCACCACCTGGATCGCCGCCGCGTCGTTGGCGGCGGCGTTATGTCGCGCCGTGGCGCAGGCCACCGGGTCGTTGTCGATCGCGACCACCGGGGCGAATCCGAAGTGGTGGGCGGCGATGGCCAGCAGCCCGGACCCACAGCCGGCGTCGATCAGCCCGCCCGGACTCGATCCCAGGGCCACGGCCCGTCGCACCAGCCACTCCAGGCAGGCGAGGGTGGTCGGGTGGTGGCCGGTGCCGAAGGCCATCTGCGGATCGATGCGCAGGGTGACACGGCCGGGGGGGAGGGATGCCTCCCACCAGGTCGGTGCCACCGTGAGCCGTTCGCCGACGAAGATCGGATCGAACTCCTGGCGGTAGGCGTTGGCCCAGTCCTCCTCGCGGTACGGCGTGGTGGTCACGGTGACCGGCGTCGCGAGGTCGGTGTCATGGACGAAGGCGGTGACGCGTCGCTCGATCCCGTCGGCCGCCGCGGCTGGTAAGGTCACGTGCAGCTCCGCCACCTCACCGTGAACGACGTGGCCGACGGCGCCGGGATCGAGGGTCCAGAGAAATTCCTCCACCGCCTCGGCCGCCCATCGGGCGACGCGGATGCGGACGATCAGGAGCGTCGGCTCAGGAGCAGGGGAATCGTTCATCAGCACCATCGTCCCCCTCCCGCGGGAGAGGGGGTAGGGCGCTTATTGCTGACCGCTGATGGCTATCGTCCCGTCGCCTCGTCGAACAGCTCCTTCACCTTGCGGAAGAAGCCCTGGCCGCGGGGATGGGTCTCCTCGCCGCTGAGCTTGGCGAACTCCTCCAGTAGCTCTCGTTGCCGGTCGGTGAGCTTGGTGGGGGTCTCGACAATCACCCGCACCAACTCGTCGCCGACCCCGTGGCCGTGGACGTTGGGCACCCCCTTGCCGCGCAGGCGGAAGATGGCGTCGGTCTGGGTGCCGGCGGGGATGGTGAGGGGCTCGTTGCCCTTCAGGGTGGGCACCTGGATGTCGGCGCCAAGGGCGGCCTGGGCGATGGAAATCGGCACCTCGCACAGGATGTCGTCGTCGGAACGGGCGAATATCGGGTGCTCCTGGACCAGGATCACCACGTACAGATC
>Ga0210124_1000236_pt1 | contig 30593 bp, 29 predicted proteins | sample Muzzi_PWC_D2_FD_185554 | JGI IMG/M metagenome (GOLD analysis project Ga0210124, IMG submission 185554) | Wetland microbial communities from San Francisco Bay, California, USA, that impact long-term carbon sequestration - Muzzi_PWC_D2 (SPAdes) | ecosystem: Environmental > Aquatic > Marine >... | reverse complement strand
CCACCCGCCGGTCCGCACCCTGATGGGTCCGGGTCCCTCAGACGTCAACCCGCGCATCCTCGAGGCCATGTCACGCCCGACCCTGGGCCACCTCGATCCGGTATTCGTCGCGATGATGGACGAGATGAAGGAACTGCTGCGTTACGCCTTTCGTACGCGCAATGAGCTGACCATGCCGGTCTCCGCGCCGGGCTCGGCGGGCATGGAGATGTGTTTCGTGAACCTGGTCGAGCCGGGTGACAAGGTCATCGTCTGCCAGAACGGCGTGTTCGGCGGCCGCATGAAGGAGAATGTCGAGCGCTGCGGCGCAACGGCCGTCATGGTCGAGGATGCCTGGGGCGTCGCCGTTGACCCGGAAAAGGTCGAGGCCGCGCTGAAGGCCCATCCGGATGCGGGTGTACTGGCCTTCGTGCACGCCGAAACCTCGACCGGTGCGATCTCGGACGCGCAGACCCTGGCGGCGCTGGCGCACGAACACGGCTGCCTGGTGATCGCCGATACCGTGACCTCGCTGGGCGGTTCGCCGCTGCTGGTCGATGACTGGGAACTGGATGCAGTCTATTCCGGGAGCCAGAAATGCCTGTCCTGCGTGCCCGGCCTGTCCCCGGTCACGTTCAGCAAGCGTGCCGTCGAGGCCATCACCTCACGCAAGCACAGGGTGCAGAGCTGGTTCCTCGACCTCAACCTGGTGCTGGGTTACTGGGGCGGCGGTGCGAAACGCACCTATCACCATACCGCGCCGGTGAACACGCTCTACGGCCTGCACGAGGCACTGGTGATATTGCAGGAGGAAGGCATCGAGAACGCCTGGGACCGCCACCGCAGGAACCACGACGCACTGCGCGCCGGCTTCGAGGCAATGGGGCTGGAACTCGTCGTGCCGGATGGCCAGCGCCTGCCGCAGCTGAACGCGGTGTCGATCCCCGAGGGCGTCAACGAGGCCGCTGTCCGCAGCGCGCTGCTCAACGAATACAACCTCGAGATCGGCGCCGGCCTCGGTGCCATGGCGGGCAATATCTGGCGTATCGGCCTGATGGGCTATGCCAGCAACCGTAAGAACGTGCTGTTCTGCCTGGGCGCGCTGGATGCCGTGCTGAGCGGCATGAAGGCGCCGATCCGTTCCGGCGTGGCGGTTGGCGCCGCGCGCGCGGTGTACGGCTAGCCGTCGGTCGGATTGCGGGAAACGGCCCCGCGCAGGCCTGCGCGGGATGATGAGACAGGTTCTATCGATGTCATTTCCGCACGGCACAGGGCTATGCGAGTCGCCAAGGACGGGATGCCCCGGGTGAGCGCAGTTATCGCCTGACGATCCGGCGCGAGGAGATTTCCCCTGCGTCCTGTGCGACTGTGTGCGAAAACGACCGGCACGGGTGTCCCGCATCCCGCCTGGATCAGTGCTGTGAGCCGTCGAACAGCTTCAGGTATTCCCCGTAACCTTCCTCGGCCAGCCTGTCCTTCGGGATAAAGCGCAACGATGCCGAGTTGATGCAGTAGCGCAGCCCGGTCGGCTGCGGCCCGTCGTTGAACACATGGCCGAGGTGCGAACCCGCCAGCCGGCTCTTCAGCTCGGTACGTTTCATGAAGAACTTCGTGTCGCTGTGCTCGACCAGCGCATCGCTGGCAATGGGTCGGGTAAAGCTGGGCCAGCCGGTGCCGGATTTGAATTTGTCCGTGGAGCTGAACAGCGGCTCGCCGGAGACGATGTCGACGTAGATACCCGGCTGTTTGTTGTCCCAGTAGTCATTCTGGAAGGCACGCTCGGTCGCCTCCTTCTGTGTCACATCGAATTGCAGCGGCGTGAGCCGGGCGCGCAGTTCCTGTTCGGAGGGTTTCACATAATCGCCGACCTGTTCCGTACCTGCCTGGCCGGTTGCCGCGGCATCGGCCTCGGCGCTCATGCCGATGCGCGTCACGGCGAAGGTGGAGACAGCCAGCAACCCGGCAAGTGAAAGGATTCCGGTCACATTCATACGGTATTACTCCGCTAAGTCAGGGTCTTCGTGGGGTAGGACAGCCGCCAGCCGCCGGGGTTCAATCCGTTGCATGCCGGTACCGGGTGCGCGAATCTGCTGCAAGACCCGTTTACTCCGCAGCGAACGGGTAAGGCAGCGGCTGTAACACGAAGGCCGGGCCGTCGGGGCTGCCGAAAAAGACATCCGCCGCTTCGGCCGACTGGATCTGCAGTACGGCCAGCGCCAGTAGTCCACCGTCCGGGTGCGGCTGGGCATCGACGATGCGTCCGACCGGCTGATCGCCCGTGCCGGAATACAATTCGGCGCCAGGCGGCACCGGGTGGTCCCGGTCGATCCGCCCGAGGTACATGCGGCGTTTGAGGGTGCCGAGGTACTGCATGCGGGCTACGATCTCCTGGCCCGGATAGCAGCCCTTCCTGAAGCTGACACCGTCGACCAGCTGCAGGTTGGCCATCTGCGGCACGAACAGTTCCGCCGTCGCGGCGAATACGGCCGGCAGTCCGGCGCTGATCTCCAGCAGACGCCAAGCGGACTCGCCCACCGGCGCTCCGCGCACGTTGAGCGCATCCCACAGCGTCCGTGCCGCCTGCAGCGAGGTGGCAAACACCTCGAAACGCGGTTGTATGCCCGGCACCCTGACGATGGTCAGCGGGCCGGCCTGCGCCACGCCGTTGACCGCCGTCGGGCAGGCCCCGGCGGCACGGCGGAGTTCCCGGTCGGCATCCACCCCGCTCACGCCGATGCGAAGGAAATTCCCGCCGGCGTCCTCCAGCGTGACATCGGCGCGCAATACGTACCTGCGCAGGCGCTGCAGTACGGCCTCCAGCGAGTCCGCCGGCAGGCGCAAAGTGTACCCGCTGTCGGCGCGAAAGATGCGCATCAGGCCGAGCATGCGGCCCTTGGGGGTGCAGAACGCGCCCAGCTGGCTGCTCCCGGCATCCAGCGCATGGATATCACAGGTCAGCTGGGAGTGCAGGAAGTCACCGGCGTCGCTGCCGTGTGCGGCGATGACGCCCAGGTAATCGAGATCGGCGAATACCAGGCCGCTGAGTGCGACTTCCTGTTCCCGCCCGGGATTGCCGAAATGCACGACCCGTTCGCCGTCGAATACGGCGCCGGCATCCATGAGAAAGGCTTTCCATTCAGCTTTCATCTCAGCTCCCGACAAAGGGCGGATTCTAGACCATGCGCACAGGCCTGTCAGTACGACGCACGTGCATCCCTTCTGGTGTTCCCGTTCCCGCGATGGTATAAAATCGGCAGGCAAACGAACCCGACACATGACCACACGGCGCTCCGCTCCAGTCTATCTGAATCTTTTCCGGATCAGCTTCCCGGTCGGCGCAGTAACCTCGTTCGCCCATCGCGTCTCCGGCGTGCTGCTGTCCCTGTCGTTCCCCCTGCTGGTCTACCTGCTGGACCTGTCGCTGCGGGATGCCGATGGCTTCGACCACGCGGTGGCCGTGTTGCACACGACAGCCTTCAGGCTGGGCTCCACCCTGGTGGCCTGGTCGCTGTTTCATCACCTGTTCTCCGGTGTGCGTTTCCTGCTCATCGATATCGAGGCCGGCGTGGCCCTGCGCCAGGCACGGGCGAGCGCCTGGCTGGTCAATATCGCCGGGGTGGTCGCCGCGCTGCTCTACCTGGGATGGCTCCTGTGAGCCAGCAGGCGGACGGTCTGCGCGGCTGGCTGCTGCAGCGTATCAGTGCCGTCTACCTCGGGCTGTTCCTAGTTTACGTGCTGGTGCATTTCTGGCTCGAACCGCATCCCGACTTCGCGGCCTGGCACAACTGGGTCGCCTGCCCGGCGGTGTCTATCGCCGGCGCGGGCTTCATCCTGGCGCTGCTGATACACGGCTGGGTCGGCTTGCGCGACGTCACGCTGGACTATATCCATCACCTCGGTCTGCGCCTGGCGGTGCTGACCCTGGTCGCCTGCCTGCTCATCGGCTGCGGCCTGTGGGCCTTGCGCATCCTGATCGTGATCAGCCGCTGAGCATGACCATCCCGCAACGCCAGTTCGATACCCTGATCATCGGCGCCGGCGGCGGCGGTCTGCGTGCCGCGCTGCAGCTGTCGCAGGCCGATGCCCACGTCGCCGTGGTGTCCAAGGTGTTCCCGACCCGGTCGCATACGGTCGCCGCGCAGGGCGGTGTGAACGCCGCGCTCGCCAACGTGCGGCCGGATGACTGGCACTGGCATATGTTCGACACCGTCAAGGGCAGCGACTACCTCGGTGACCAGGACGCCATCGAGTACATGTGCCGCACGGCGCCGCGGGCCGTGTATGAGCTCGAACACTACGGCGTGCCGTTCTCGCGGCTCGATAGCGGCACCATCTACCAGCGTCAGTTCGGCGGGCAGAGCATGCATTTCGGCGGCGAGCAGGCGGCACGCACCTGCGCCGCGGCGGACCGTACCGGGCATGCCATCCTGCAGGCCCTGTACCAGCAGAATATCCGCGCACGCACGCATTTCTTCGATGAATATTTCGCCATCGACCTGATCGCCGACGACGAGGGTTTCATCCTCGGCGCGCTGGTACTGGACATCGCCAGCGGCGAGAAGCTGGTGATCGCCGCGCGCACCACGCTGATCGCCACCGGCGGTGCGGGGCAGATATTCCGCACCAACACCAATGCGCTCATCAATACCGGTGACGGCATGGCGATGGCGCTGCGGGCAGGCGTGCCGCTGCAGGACATGGAATTCTTCCAGTTCCATCCCACCGGCATCGCCGGCAAGGGCATGCTGCTCAGCGAAGCCGCGCGCGGCGAGGGCGGCTATCTGCTCAACAGCGAGGGCGAGCGTTTCATGGAGCGCCATGCCCCGCACGCGAAGGACCTGGCCAGCCGCGACGTGGTCAGCCGCGCGATCGTCACCGAGGTGCGCGAGGGGCGCGGCTGCGGTCCGCAGCGTGACCATGTCCTCCTGCAGCTGCACCACCTCGACAGCGAACTGATCAAAACGCGGCTGCCGGCCATCCGCGACATGGCGCTGACCTTCGCAGGGGTGGACATGTGCACGGCACCCGTACCGGTGTTCCCGACCGCGCACTACACCATGGGCGGCATCCCCACCAACCGCCACGGCGAGGTGGTGGTACCCATCGACCACGGGCCGGAGGAGCCCCTGCCGGGCCTGTACGCGGCCGGCGAATGCGCCTGCGTGTCGGTGCACGGCGGCAACCGCCTGGGCGGTAACTCGCTGCTTGATATCATCGTGTTCGGCCGCGCGGCGGGCAACCGCATCATCGAGTACCTGGGCGAGAACCGCTACCACCGCCCGTTCAGGGCCGAGATGCTGGAGCCGGCGCTGGCCCGGCTGGCGCGCTGGGAACGGCAGGGCGATGGCGAGTCCGTCAACGAGTTGCGACAGGCGCTGACACGCACCATGGAAGAACACTGTGGCGTCTTTCGCGCCGAACAGTTACTCAGTGAAGGGGTGGAAAAGGTGCTGGCCCTGCAGGCGCGCCTGCAGGATGTGCGGCTGCGCGATCACAGCCGGGTGTTTAACACCGCGCGCATCGAGGCGCTGGAGCTGGAGAACCTGATGGACGTGGCGGTGGCCACCATCCTGTCCGCGCAGGCACGCCGGGAAAGCCGGGGCGCCCATTCGCGCGTCGATTTCCCGGAGCGCGACGACGTCAACTGGCTGCGTCACAGCCTTTACCACAAGGCCGGAAATACGGTCGACTACAAGCCGGTGCGCATGAAACCGCTGACGGTAGACTCGTTCCCGCCCAAACCGCGTAACTACTGAGCGAATGCGATGAAACTGACCATCTACCGCTACAATCCGGAAGCCGACCGGGAACCGTACCAGCAGGATTTCGAGCTCGATGACGGCCGGCTCGACCGCGACATGATGCTGCTGGATGCCTTGCTGCTGCTGAAGGCGCAGGACGAAACGCTCGGTTTCCGCCGCTCCTGCGGGGAAGGGGTGTGCGGTTCGGACGGCATGAACGTGAACGGACGCAACCGGCTGGCCTGCATCACGCCGCTGTTCTCGCTGCGCACGCCGATCGACATACGTCCGCTGCCGGGCCTGCCCGTCATCCGCGACCTGATCGTCGACATGGAGCCGTTCTACCGCCAGTACCGTGCCGTCGATCCCTACCTCATCAACAAGGACCCGGTGCCGGAGGTCGAGCGGCTGCAGTCGCCGGTACAACGCAAGCGGCTGGACGGCCTGTACGAATGCATACTCTGCGGCTGCTGTTCCACCGCCTGCCCGTCGTTCTGGTGGAACCCGGACCGCTTCCTCGGACCCGCGGCGCTGCTGCAGGCCTGGCGCTTCCTGGCCGACAGCCGCGATCAGGCCACCGACGAACGCCTGGCCAACCTGGACGGGCCGTTCAGGCTGTTCCGCTGCCACACCATCATGAACTGCGTCGAGGTCTGTCCCAAGGGTCTGAATCCGACCCATGCCATCGGGCGCATCAAGGCGATGATGCTCAGGCGCAGCACATGACGGCGGACGGCGGCAGTGCGCAGGCCGAGTACAACCGGCTGACCTGGCAGTGTCGCCGCGGCATGCGCGAACTCGACGAGCTGCTGAACGCCTTCCTGGCCACGCACTTCGCGGCGCTGGACGCGCAGGGGCGGCGTGACTTTGCGACGCTGCTCGAGTATCCGGACGCCGTCCTGCTGGAGCTGCTGATGGGGCGCATGGCCGCTGCCGACCGGGACCTTGCGGGTCTTGTCAGGAACATACGCAACGCCGCTGCGACTTGAGCCCGGCGCCTCGCGCGGCATGGGTGCGTGGCTGCTGCTGGCACACGCCGCGGCCTTTCTTTCCCTGCCGTTCGCCGGCCTGCCGGTCGCGGCGGTCCCGGCGCTGGGCGCCGCCGTCACGGCCAGTCTCCTCTGGTACTGGCCGCGCCACGCCAGCCGTACCGCGCCGGATTGCGTGCGTGCGCTGAGCTGGGAGGGCGACGGGAGCTGTCACCTCGAGTACGTGGACGGCGCGGCATGCCGCGCGACGCTATACCGGCAGGCCTTTGTGCAGCCGTGGCTGGTCATCCTGCAGCTCGAGGTGGCAGGTCGGCGGCGCAGCCTGGTGATCCTGCCGGACATGCTCGATCCCGCCACATTCCGGCGCTTGCGGGTGCGGCTGCGCATGGAACTGGACCGGGGACATGCGCGCTAGCTCCCCGGGCGCCGCCCCGGACGGCACCCGGAACCGCACGCGGCCTGCGCTGACGGGCGCGCTGCTTGTCCTGCTGCTGGGGCTGGAGGGCTGTGCGCCGGCGCCGGACGACGTCATCCGCTTCGGCCTGGCCGCCTCGCCGGCCGACCTGGATCCGCGCTACGCCATCGATGCTACCTCCGCGCGCATCAATCGCCTGCTGTACCGGCGGCTGGTGGACTTCGATGAACGGATGCGCCCGGTCGCCTCGCTGGCGCACTGGGAACAGCTGAGTCCGCGTCATTACCGCTTCCATCTCGACTCACCGCGCGCCCCGTTTCACGATGGCTGTCCGCTGGTCGCGGCGGATGTCGCGGCGACCTACCGCTCGATCCTTGCACCGACTAGCGATTCGCCACATGCCGGCACACTGCGCCTGATCAGCGAGATACGGGTACTGGACGACGACACGCTGGATTTCCTGCTATCACGGCCGGATCCCCTGTTTCCGGGCTATCTGGTGATCGGCATCCTGCCGGCGCAGGGTATCGCGGCCGGCCGAGCGTTCCACAAGGCCCCGCTGGGCAGCGGGCCGTTCCGTTTCACCGGCTGGCCGGAACCGGGACGCCTGCAGCTGGTGCGCCGCGCCGACGGCCAGCGTTTCGAATTCCTGCGTATCGGTGATCCCACCGTGCGCGTGCTCAAGCTGCTGCGCGGTGAGATCAACCTGTTGCAGAACGACCTGCCGGCCGAGCTGCAGCGCTATCTCGAACGGCAACCGGGTATCGACGTGGTGCGCGGGCCCGGGAGCAATTTCGCCTACCTCGGCTTCAATCTGGCCTCGCCGGTGACCGGCGATCTCACGGTCCGCCGCGCGGTTGCGCATGCCATCGACCGCGATGCCATCATCCGCTACGTCCTGGGCGGTGCGGCGCGGCCGGCGGCGGCGCTGCTGCCGCCCGAACACTGGGCTGGCAATGCGCAACTGCAGGCGCCGGCCTTCGATCCTGACCGGTCGCGCGCGCTGCTCAGACAGGCAGGTTATACCCCGGCACACCCGCTGGTGCTCGACTACAAGACTTCCACCGACCCGGTCCGCCTGCGTATCGCGACCATCATCCAGCAGCAGCTTGCCGACGTCGGCATCCGCATGAAGCTGAAAAGCTACGACTGGGGGACGTTCTTCGGCGATATCAAGGCCGGCAATTTCCAGATGTACAGCCTGATGTGGGTGGGGATCAAGACCCCGGACATCTTTCGCTATGCCTTCCACAGCGCCTCGCTGCCGCCCGCGGGTGCCAATCGCGGCCGTTACGCCGACGCCGCGCTCGACCGGCTCGTCGAAGACGCGGAACGGGGCACCACGCTGGACGAACAGGGCGAGCGCTACCGGGCCGTGCAGGCCCACCTGCTGGAACAGTTGCCTTACGTGCCGCTGTGGTATGAGGACCAGGTGTTCGCGGCCCGCACGGACATCACGGGGTACCGGCTGGCCGGCGACGGGAACTTCGACGGCCTGTTGCAGGTTGCCAAACACAGCCGGCCGGCGTCCGATCGTCCCCGGTCCGCCGCCGTGCCGTGAGCCGCAGCGGCGCGCTATTGCGACCACTCCCTTGCCGTATAATCGCGTGATGCCGCCGGAACAGCCGCTCATCAGGATCAGCATCGAGGAACAGCGCCTGCAACTGCTTGAACACGGCAGGGTCGTCATGGATGTCCCCGTGGCGACCGCGGCCAACGGCCCGGGCGAGGTGCGGCACAGCGAATGCACGCCGCGCGGCTGGCATGTGATCCGCGCACGGATCGGCGCCGGGTGCCCGGTCAATACCGTGTTTGTGGGCCGGCGCCCGACCGGCGAGATCTATACCCCGGCACTGAAAGCCGCCGAACCGCAGCGTGACTGGATGCTGACACGCCTCCTCTGGCTGAGCGGCCTGGAGCGCGGTCGCAACCGGCTCGGCGACGTCGATTCCATGCGGCGCTATATCTACATCCACGGCTGTCCCGACGAGGACGTCATGGGCGTGCCGTCCTCGCACGGTTGCGTCAAGATGCGCAACGACGCGGTGATGGCGCTGTTCGAACGGGTGCCGGTCGGCACCCGGGTGTTGATCCAGGAAGGCCGCTTATAGCCGTGCCATCTGGGGCGGCCGGCTGCATGACCATGATGCCCAGCGGGTCGAGCCGGTTGATCATCTTTTCCCACAGGGAGACGGCATCACCCGAGAACACGGCATCCGGATCACCTTCGGTCACGTACCAGTCATCGGCCTTGATTTCCTGTTCCAGCTGGCCGGGCGCCCAGCCGGTCTGGCCGGCAAACAGACGCAATTCGCTGACGGGTTTGCGGGCCTGCACGAGTTGGGTCAGCATGGCACTGTCGCTGCTGGCGTAGACGTCGCCGCGGATATGCTGCGCCAACTCCGTCCGGTACTCGCCCCGGATCAGCATCACCATGATGTGCGGGTTGACCGGCCCGCCGCTGTAGACGGGATAGGCACCCAGTTCGACGACATGCATGTCCGGAAGCACGTCCGCGGCCGACATGCCTAGCGGGCGGTTGACGACCACGCCCAGCGTACCTGTCGTGTCGTGCTGGATGAGGTAGATGACGGTCCTGCCGAAATAGGGGCCGTGCAGGCTGCGCCGCGCGACCAGGAAACGGCCCGCAGCCGGTTCCAGTGTGCCGGTGGTGTCCGGCACCGGCGCCGCACCCGCGGCGCTCCCGGCCAGAAGCAACAGGGCCGTAAATATTGTTGTTATCGGTTTCATGGCGGCGTCCCCGTGTCGTACCCCTTCGAGTGTAGTCCGTCACCGGCGCCCGCGCAGCTTCAGCGGGGAGTCAGAAACCGTACAGGCGCGGCAGCAGCCAGCTCAGGCTCAGCCACATGACCAGGGTCAGCGGCAATCCGATACGGACGAAATCGCCGAAGGTATAGCCACCGGCGTTCATGACCAGCAGGTTGGTCTTGTAGGCCATCGGCGTGGCGTAACTCATGTTCGCGCCGAACAGCATGGCAAGGACGAAGGCCTCGGCCGGCAGGTCGAGTCCCCTGGCGATTGAGATGGCCACCGGTGTACCGATGACCGCCGCCGCGTTATTGGAGACGATGTTGGTCAGCAGGGCCATCAGCAGGATCAGGCCGCTGAGGATGAGCCCCGGTGCCAGTCCGGCGGTCAGCGCGAGGTAGAGGTCGGCCAGCCAGGTGGTGGCGCCGGTACGGGTCAATGCCATGCCCAGCGCCAGGCTGACCGCCACGATCATGATCACCTGGGTGCTCAGGGCATTGCCGATATCGCGCCAGGCCAGCCCGCCGGACAACAGCATGAGCAGTGCACCGGCCACCGCACTGGTCGCGATCGGCAGCAGACCGCTGGCCGCGCTGATGATCACCAGCGCCATGATCAGCAGGGCGAGCGGTGCCTTCCGGGTTGAGGGCAGGTCGGCGGTGGCATCCAGTACCAGCAGTTCGCCCGCCCGCTTGAGCCCTGCAAGCTGTTCGCGCGCGCCCTGGACCAGCACGATATCGCCGATTTGCAGGCGGATATCGCCGATCTCCCGGCTGTAGGTATGTACCCGGCGACCGGCCTGGTGCAGGGCGAGCGTGGCGAGCTGATAGCGATCGGTGAAGCGGCTCGTGTTCAGCGTGCGGTTGACCAGCGGTGAACCCTGGACCACGACGATCTCCGCCAGTTGCTGGTCGCTTGCCTCCAGCGGGTGCTCCTCGTCCACCGGGCCCTCGCCGGAATACAACTGTGCGCCGAGTACCTGTTCGTATTCCTTCAGCTGCGCGGGTGTATCCGCGAGGACCAGGCGGTCGCCCGCCCTGAGGGTGACATCGGGCAGCGGCAGCAGGACGCTCTCGCCGCGCTGGATGCGCTGCACCCGCATTCCGCTGCCCGTTTTCCCGAGCAGTTCCGCCAGCGTGCGGCCATCGGCGTAGCCCTGTTCGGCGATATTGAGCTGGGCGGAAAAGATGCGCGGCGAGGTATCGGTCAGCGCGGTCTGGCGTTCCGGCAACAGGCGCGGTGCGACCAGCCACAGGTAGAGCACGCCCAGGCTGCCGGCGGCGACGGCGGGCAGGAAGAAATCGAACATCCCGAAGCGGGGCAGGCCGAGTTCGGCCGCCACGCTGACCACCAGCAGGTTGGTGGAGGTGCCGATGGTGGTCGCCATGCCGCCGACCAGCGTGGACAGGCCCATCGGCATCAGGATGCCGGAGGCGCTGGTGCCGGCACGCAGGGACACGCTGACCAGGATCGGCAGCAGCAGCACCACGATGGGCGTGTTGTTGACGAAGGCGCTGAGCAGTGCGGCCAGCACCAGCGTCAGCAGCAGCGTCAGCCGGGGACTGTGCGCCCACAGGCGCGCCAGCAGCCGCCCCACAGGCTCCAGTGCGCCGGTCCGTACCAGGCCATGTCCGACAATCATCAGCCCGCATACCGCCACCAGGGCCTCGTGTCCGAAACCGCTGAAGAAGTCGACCGTGTGCAGCGTCCGGGCCCCGTCGTGGTAGGGGAACCACTCGAACCCGATGGTCAGCGCGACGAGCACCACCAGGCTGGACGTTTCCAGCGGGATGCGCTCGCGCGAGAACAGAAGCAGCGCGAAGCCGGTCAGAATAAGTACGGCCAGTGCATGAGGATCGGGTAGTGGTGGCATGGGAACGCCCGGCTGTGCAGTGGCCGCCAGTATAACCGAGCGGTACCGCCGACGGGTTCCCCGGGGACACGTCATGCGACCGACGCTTAAGTCGCTCTGCTACGATGCCGCTAAGGATTTGATGCCGTGGTGATTGCCGCACAGGGCGGCGGGCGACACGCGGCCGGATCGTCAACTCACGTGCCGGAGACAGCCATGGCGCTCGGATGCAGCAGACGGGTGGCGTTGCGGGGCCTGCTGGCGCTGGTCCTGTCGACGGCTGTCTGTGTCGCATCCGAGCCGTTCGACGATACCTTCGCACGTGGCTGGGAGGCCTACCAGGCGGGTCAGTACAGCGGCGCGCTGCGGCTGTGGCAGCCGCTGGCGGACGCGGGCGACGCCGAGGCGGAGCTCAATATTGGTTTCCTCTACGACGCGGGGCAGGGTGTGCCGGCGGACCCGACCCGTGCCGCGAACTGGTACCGCCGCTCGGCGGAGCACGGCCATGCCGCTGCGCAGTACAACCTCGGCATGATGTACGCCGCCGGGCGCGGTGTGATACGCGATACCGCTCGGGCGCGCTACTGGCTGGAACTGGCGGCTGGCCAGGGCCTGCAGGAAGCACGTACCCTGCTGCCGGAGGTGGACGGCCGGCCGGCGGGCGCGGTGCCGGAGTCGGCGGTCAGCGAGCAGGACCGATTCATCGATTCCATCAGCGGTTCGTCCACCGGCACCGCCTGGCCGGTCGCCGGTGGTTATGTCGTCACCAGCAACCACGTAGTGGCGGGCAGCGAGTCGGTCTCCCTGTACGATGTCGCCGGGCACCGGCTGCAGGCCACGGTGGCCATGCGTGACACCGTGAACGACCTGGCAGTGCTCAGCATCAGCGATACCGACAACCTGCCGCCGGCCCTGCCATTATCCAGTGCGCCGGGACGCCTGGGCAGCAACGTCTTTACGCTCGGTTATCCACGCGTCGATATCCTGGGCCGGACGCCCAAACTCACCGACGGGATCATCAGCTCGGTAAACGGCTACCGGGACGATCCCGGCAGTTACCAGACCTCGGTGCAGATCCAGCCGGGCAACAGCGGCGGTCCGCTGCTGAACATGGAGGGCGAGGTAATCGGAATCGTCTCCTCCATGCTGGGCACCGTGAGCGCCACGTCGGAAACGGTGGTTCTGCCCAATATCAGTTATGCGGTCAAGGTCGACATGCTGCGCACGCTGTTGCAGGCATTACCGGAACGTCCGCCGTCCCGTGTCGCGGCAGCGGGTCATCCGGCCGCGCTCGTCGATCTCGCGGATCGTATCCAGTCATCGGTGCTGCTGGTCGTCTCGGCCGACTGATGCCGTAGGAACGCCGCACCTGCGCTGCGACGAGCGGTGGCGCGGGCGCGTCAAATTACCAACACTGCATCACAAATCACTTGAGCAGATACGTTTAACTCCACGCAATGCAAGAATGGGCGAGGGCAGATGTCGTCCAGCATCGGTTACCTGCCAATCCACTTTAGACTCGACCGGTTTGTGCCCGTATAGTAGGCCCCGAAATTCACCGGGGGTCTGCACGCAGACAACGGATCTTGCCGGCGTGCCATGCCGCGATGCGAGCGAGGCGCAGCCCGCATGGTGATTCATCAAGTAAACCTGAGAGGTCATGACTATGGAAATTCGTAGACTATCAACACGCGCAACTCTCGTCGCTGTGGCCGCGGTGACGACGACGATGCTGTTTGCGCCGACGCAGGCCGCGCAGGAAAACCTGGCAGCAGGCGCAGGACTGCTGCCTGCCAATGCCCGCCCCGGCGAATGCTATGCCAAGGTCATGGTACCGGCGCAGTACAAGTCGATTGAAGAGAAGGTGGTGACAGCGGAAGCCAGCGAGAAGATCGAGGTCATACCGGCCAAGTATGAATGGTCCGAGGTCAAGGTGCCCGTGCAGCAGGCATCCGAGAAGCTGATCGCTGTTCCGGCCAAGTACGAAAAGGTCGAGGAGAAGATCGAGATAGAGCCCGCCCATACCGTATGGCGTCTCGGCCCCGGCGAGAAGGCGAAGGAGGTCGGCGATCGTGATCTGGCCATGGCGCTGGCGTTGGACCTCCCGGCTACCGCCAAGCCCGGCCAGTGCTACAATGAGTTCTACCAGCCGGCGAAGTTCGAGACCAAGACGGAAAAGCTGCTCAAAACCGCCGCCGCCGAGGAGATCACGACGTCCGAACCGCAGTTCGAATGGGCCGAAGAGAAGGTGCTGGTCAAGGAGGCCTCGGAAAAGATCATCGAGGTCCCGGCCAGGTATGAGGAGGTTACCGAGAAGGTGCTCGAGTCGCCGGCCTATACCACCTGGAAGAAGGGGCGCGGCCTGAACGAGTCCATCGACAACGCCACCGGGGAGATCATGTGCCTGGTCGAGGTCCCGGCCAAGTACACCGAGATCAAGAAGCGCGTACTGAAGACCCCCGCCAGCACCAAGAAGATCGAGATTCCCGCCGAGTACAAGACCGTACGCGTACAGAAGCTGGTCAAGCCGTCGGCCGAAAACCGCAAGCCGATCCAGGCCGAATACCAGAGCGTCGAGAAACGCGTGAAGATCTCCGACGCCAAGGTCGGCTGGGAACTGGCCGGCATGAGCGGCGCGGGCAAGCCGACCGGCAAGACCTACTGCCTGGCGGCGGTGCCGGCGAAGTTCAAGACCATTACCAAGGAGGTCGTGAAGGAACCGGCCACGATCAAGAAGGTGTCCGTGCCGGCGACCTACAAGACCATCCGCATGAAGAAGCTGGTGTCGAAGGCCGCCGAGAAGCGCATTCCGATACCGGCCAAGTACCAGGTCGTGACCAAGCAGCGCAAGGTGTCGGAGGCGCGCCTGGAATGGCGTCAGGTCCTGTGTGAAACCAATACCACACGCGGCCTGGTCGTGCAGATCCAGCGCGGCCTGCAGAAGGCCGGCTACAACCCGGGCCCGATCGACGGCGTGCTGGGTGGCACCACGCTGTCGGCGATCGATGCCTACCAGCGCAAGAACGGCCTGCCGACCGGTGGATTGACCATCCAGACGATCGAACGGCTCGGCGTCAAGCTCGGCAGCTAGCCGCGCGGTCAATCGCCCGGATGCGGGCGTCCCGCCGATCGATACGGCCCGGTGCGTCTCCGCACCGGGCCGTTTTATATGGAGCACCACCGATACCGTCGGCCCGGTTCAGGGCCCCCGAGAGGGGATCAGTTATCCCCCGTCTTCAGGCGGCGGATCAAACTGTATGCAAAAATATTCCAGCAGGATCTGAGTCCGCTGTATCAATGAGCGTTCCTTCTCCCTTCGGGAAAGGGGCAGCGCCGGTCCCCGCGCTGGCGGGGAAAACACTGTTCTTCTGTATTACATCCCTCTCCCCAACCCTCACCCTGAGGGGGAGGGGGTTGATCGGCCGGATGGCCGATCAACCCGGTTTTCAGCCGTGAGCCGAAGCCACCGGACTTAGCTGGTAGAGTATTCACTGTTCCTCCGCACGCACCGCGCACGTGGCGGGATAGCGGGCATCACGCCAGTCCGCTAGCGGCTGTATACACGGCGGCTGACCGTTGTCGAGATACCAGGAATCCACGGAGAAAAGCCTGCCGCTGGCATGCTCGCGGATCACGGCGGTCCAGTGTTCACTGACCAGCCAGCGCCGGCGCCTGACCCGGTGTTCGACGCTGTGCCAGTGCAGCAGTCCCGCGTTCTCCAGCAGCCGGAGGAAGGTGGTCGTGTTTCTGGATTCGGCGATACAGTCGAGTTGTCCCTCACGGCCGTCGACGAGGACATTGCGGCCCTTGTCGCGCCAGGTGCCGGCCACGCGCCCGGCCAGCGTCTCCAGCAGGGCGATGGCCCGGCGGATCGCCTCCCGTTCCGCCCCGGCCGTCGCCAGCGACTGAAAGCGTGCGCCGACCCGTTGCCATTGCGCCCCGCTCAGTGCAACCTGCGCGGTTGTCCTGCAGTGAAAATCGACACAGACGCTGAAGGGGGGCGGTGCATCCAGGCCGTACGCGGGCAGCGCCGCGATGACCGGCAGGAGCAGGGCAACGGTCGGGCGACACCGGCGCACGCGGCCGCCGTCCGACGGTCGCGACCGGCCGGTTCCTGTCTTCACGGGGTGATACATTCGGGTTCCATTGGAAATGACAGGCGGTACCGCCACGATTTCAGTACATCCGTGCTACGCGCCGGTCCGAACCGGCCGTTGCTTCCGTAGGCTTCCGGTCCGGTTATGATAACCTGATACGCACGAGCGAGGGTGTGAACGGACCGATCATGGACCTGTACAACCGCAGCGGCTGGCATCCCAAGGCCGACATCTACCGCCGCGCCGGCGGCTGGCTGGTGAAGCTGGAGCTCGCCGGCTTGAGCGAGCAGGACCTGCGGGTCGCGGTACAGGGTGATGCCCTGGTCATCGAGGGCCGGCGCCGCGACCTGTGCATACCCGAAGCCCAGGAGTCCCTGTCCATGGAGATCAGCTATGACTGGTTCCGGCGCGCGATCCGGTTCCCCGGCGGCGTGGCTCCGGAGATCGCGCGGGTACAGTATCGGGACGGCATGCTGATGGTCTACCTGCGCTCCGGGGATTGACGCCTCATGAATACGGATAACCCTGCCTCCACCCTGGTCCTGCCCGTCTTTCCGCTCAAGAACAGCGTGGCGTTTCCGCACATGGTGCTGCCCGTCACCGCCGGACGGGTGAAATCGATCGCCGCGGTCGAGGCGGCGCTGGCCACCGAGGACAAGCGCATCGCGGTCTTCACACAACGCGACGATGCCATCGAGGCCCCGGGCGCGGACGACCTCTACCCGGTCGGTACGCTGTGCGTCATCAAGCGCATGCAGCGCACGCAGGGCGTGATCAATCTGGTGCTGCAGGCCGGTCGGCGCATCGAACGCCAGGCGCTGCTGCGCGAGAGCCCCTACCTCGAGTGCCGGTCCGGTTACCTGGCCGAACCCGATGACGGCGGCTCGGAGATCGAGGCGCTGCACCGCACCATGCTCGACCAGGCGGCCCGCATGCTGGAACTCGGGCCCGCGCAGATGCAGATCGACCTCAGGCAACTGGTCGCCGACCTCGAGCGGCCCATCGAGCAGGCCTACGTCCTGTCCTCGGTGATCTCGCTCGGTATCGATAAGCAGTACCGCCTGCTGGCCGCGGGCAGCCAGCTGGATGCGCTGCGCCTGATCGTCGACTACCTCAACCACGAGATCCAGGTGCTCGAGATACAGCAGCAGATCTCGAGCGCGGTGACCACGAAGCTGTCCCATGAACAGCGCGAGATGATGCTCCGTCAGCAACTGCGCGAGATCCAGGAACAGCTCGGGGAATCCTCGCCCGAACAGGCAGAGGTGGCCGCGCTGCGGACGCGTCTCGAGGAGGTCGGACTGCCCGAGTCGGTGCGCGGGGAGATCGAACGGGAACTCTCGCGGCTGGAACGCCTGTCGGCCAATGCGCCGGACTACCAGACGACGCGCAGTTATATCGACCTCGTACTGGACCTGCCCTGGCAGGAGCGCACGGAGGACAACCTCGACCTGGTGCGCGCGCGCGGCATACTGGACGCGGACCACTTCGACCTCAAGGAGGTCAAGGATCGCATCATCGAGCACCTGGCGGTGATGAAGCTCAATCCCGGCGCACGCGCCCCGATCCTCTGTTTCGTGGGTCCCCCCGGCGTCGGCAAGACCTCGCTGGGTCAGTCGATCGCCCGCGCCCTGGGACGGACCTTCGAGCGCATGAGCCTGGGCGGACTGCACGACGAGGCCGAACTGCGCGGACACCGCCGCACCTATGTCGGCGCCATGCCCGGGCGCATCATCCGCGCCATACGCCGTGCCGCCGTGAGCAACCCGCTGCTGATGCTGGACGAGATCGACAAGCTGGGGCGTGATTTCCGCGGTGATCCCGCCGCCGCATTGATGGAGATACTGGACCCGGCCCAGAACAGCGAATTCCGCGACAACTACCTGGACCTGCCGTTCGACCTGTCCGGCGTCATCTTTATCGTCACGGCGAACACCCTCGACACCATTCCCGGGCCGCTGCTCGACCGGATCGAGGTGCTGCGCCTGTCCGGTTACAGCGAGGCGGAGAAGCTGGAGATCGCGCGACGCTACCTGCTCGGGCGCACCCTGCAGAACGCCGGCCTGGATGAGACGCAGCTCGTCCTCGATGACGCGGCGCTGGGCCACGTCGTCCGCAACTACACCCGCGAGGCCGGTGTGCGCTCCCTGGAGCGCGCGCTGGGGCGCATCGCGCGCAAGGTCGCCACCCGCATTGCCGAGGGCCACACCGAGCCGGTGATGCCCGGACCCGAAACGATCGCCGACTACCTCGGCCCGCCGCGCATCTCGCGCGAGGAGCGCCGCACGTCGCTGATCCCGGGCGTGGTGGCGGGCCTGGCCTGGACCGAGGCCGGTGGCGAGGTCCTCTACGTCGAGGCGGTGATGCTGCCGGAGGGCAGGGACCTCGTGCTGACCGGTCAGCTCGGCAGCGTCATGCAGGAATCCGCCCGGGCCGCGCAGAGCTACATCTGGTCGCAGGCGGAGGAACTGGGCATCAACGCTGAACTGATCGGCAAGTCCGGCATGCACATCCACGTGCCGGCCGGCGCGACGCCCAAGGACGGCCCGTCCGCCGGCGTGACCATGGCCACCGCGCTGGCCTCGGCCTACACCGGCGCGCCGATCCACGAGGACATCGCGATGACCGGCGAGATCACCCTCAGCGGCCTGGTGCTGCCGGTCGGCGGCATCAAGGAGAAGATGCTGGCCGCGCACCGCGCCGGTTTCCGGCGTGTGATCCTGCCCGATGCCAACGACGCGGACCTGGAGGAACTCCCCGAACAGGTGCGCCGGGAGATGACCTTCATCCCGGTGCGACGCATCGACGAGGTGCTGAAGCTGGCGATCAGCGGGTTCGAGGTCCGCGTATAAACAAGCCTGTCTCGCGCGCGACTAGCTCAAAACCGCAAACACGCTTGCGAAGCGTACTGCACGACAAGCGATTCTCGAATGAACGTCATAAGCTGCGGGAAGGAAAAATATCCCGAGCGAATGTCCTGCTATTGTTTCGGTGTTTCTTATGCCGCAGCAAAAAATGAGGGTGTTGTTGTTGATTTTGTCAAAGAAAAAACGAAACAATCCCTCTGCGCCTGTGAAACCAGCAATCCTTCATGACGTTGGTGTCTCAAAGATTTCCCGATGCAATGAGTTCCAACAACAAAATCAAGTCGTTCTCATCGCTCACCGGGACGCTTCGCCGCGATGCGGTGCGCGCCCCTTGTTGTGAACGTCAAGGCGCAAGGAAACCGATATGTAGGTAGAAAGCTTCAACGGGGTCAGGCGGCCCCGCTTTCGTATACCATCGGCGGTGTTTGGTCTAGACTGGGATATCCTCCAGCCATCTCCGGCCTTCCGATGAGATCCACCCTGACCCTGCTGGCATTGCTCATGGGTAGCGCGACCGCCGCTGCTGCCGATCCGGGTGCGGGCGGCGTTCCTGGCTCCGTCATCTCCACGGCTGTCAGGGATCGAACGGTAAGTCAGGTGACCGACAAGGCCATGCACTGGCTGGACGGACATCCGGCGAGCGTTCGGGACAACGAGCTCATGGAAGTGGTCGAGGAGATCATGTTTTATTATGCACTGTATTCAACGCCAGGCTACGAAGCGGAGCGTCCGTACTTCCTGCACGAGATCGGCCGTCGCCACCGGGCGCTCGAGGCGTACCTCGCGCAAACCGGGGACATGCAGCAGCACCTGCAGGGCGATTGGGCGGCGTTAACCTATCCGCCGCTGGCGTATATCCTGTCCGAGCTGGGATTCGAGACCGATCCCTATCGTGTACGCATCGATGCGCTGATTACACGAAAGCAGCATCTGGCGCCGCAAAGAACAGCCATGCGGCTGTGGATCGCCATTTACCTGGCACGCCTGGGCCTGGTACCGGATTCCTCCGTGCAATACCTGCTCGACGCGAGTGCGCTGCAGCAGGATCCAGAGACACATGCCCTGCTTGACCACTTCTCCGACCACGCCGCTGCCAGCCGGGATCCGAACGCAACCGTCCAGCTTGTCTACAACATCACCCATGAGATCATCGCGCTGACCGATTTCGGCGCACGCCCGCCGCCGCCCGTCATGACCGCCCAGCGTGCGCATTATGCCCGCCTGGTCGATGCGGCTATTGGCTGGGCGACACGCGAGTCCGCGCTGGACGTACTCTCCGAGCTGGTATTCTGCGCACATCTGCTCGGACTGGGCGAACTGCCGTCAACCCCCGCTGCGGTCGCACTGATCGTCAGTAAACAGCAGGACGACGGGTCGTTCGGCATCACCAATCCGGACCGGCCCAATGGCGTGCGGCATGGCGTGCTCACCGCACTGCTGGCCCTGAAGACCCTCGATGCCGGCCAGCCGGTTGCGGATAACAGGCCGCGTTGACCGGGAACAGGGGGAAGACACGCGAAAAACAAGGGGGCCGGATACAATTCACTATCCTGATTGTCCGTCATAGCAAAAGCAGTAAAGAATCGCTAGGCTCTGCCATTCATGAGCCAGCCACCATCACCTCCCACCGAACCCATAGCTGTCCGTTCCGGTGTGCGCACGCGCCTGACCTTCATCGTCGCGCTGCTGTCGATGGTGGGGCCGTTCTCCATCGATGCCTACCTGCCGTCGTTCCCGGATATCGAGGCCTCGTTCGGTATCAGCCGCGCGTTGCTGAGCCAGAGCCTGTCGGTTTATCTGGCGGCATTCGCGGCGTCCACGCTGTTATGGGGTCCGTTGTCCGACCGCGTCGGGCGCCGGTGGGTGATCATGGGCAGCCTGTCGCTGTATGTCCTCGCGTCCGCCGGCTGCGCGTTGGCATCTAGTGCCACCGCCTTCATCGCGTTGCGCACGCTGCAGGGTTTCGCGGCCAGTGGTGGCATGATCGCCGGGCGGGCGATGATCCGTGATGCGCACGATGCAGAGAGCGCGCACCGGGCGATGTCCCAGGTGACGCTGATGTTCGCGCTCGCGCCGGCCGTCGCGCCGGTACTGGGCGCCTGGCTCCACGATCACTATGGCTGGCGCAGTGTGTTCTGGTTTTTGTGTCTGTTCGGGACGCTGATGGTCACGCTGACGGCCCGTATCCACGAGACCCTGCCCGCGGCCCAGCGTCAGTCGGTCCGACCGCTGGTCGTTGCACGCATCTATGCACGGACACTGCGCCACAGCCGGTACCCCCTGATGGTCCTCAGCCTGGGTTTTACCTTCGCCGGTCTCTTTCTCTATATCGCCGGTGCACCGACGGTCATCTACGATTTCCTGGGCTTGGGTACCGATGATTTCGCTGTCCAGTTCATCCCGATGGTCGCAGGCCTGATGCTGGGCGCTTTCGCCTCCGGCCGACTGTCGCGTTCCCTGTCGTCGGCACGCATCGTCACTGCCGGGTTCGTTGTCCTTGCAACGGGTGTCATGCTCAACCTCGTCCAGGGGTTGCTGTTCGAGACTACCCTCCCGTTAACCATCGGACCGCTCGTGATCTACGCCTTCGGCACTGCCATGATCATGCCCGCGATCACCATCCTCGCACTCGACTGTTTTCCGCATCACCGCGGCACGGCCGCGTCGATGCAGGGTTTCTTCCAGATGCTGATCAACGCGGTTGTTGCCGGCATCGTTCTGCCCGCCTTGCATGCACAGCGACACTATTTTGCCATCGGGCAGGCGCTGTTCCTGTCGATTGCGCTGGCGCTGTGGTACCTGGCCTGGCGCAGGCACATAACCGAATGATTTCGATGCGGGCGTCAGGGCAAACGATGCCGGAAATTTATAGAGCTATTGCGTTGACATCCGCGCCTGAACGAACGTGGCGGCGCTACCGGCGCGGCCCCGCCGCTGATTTGCGACCATATCAGCGTGCCTGCCATCCCTGCAGGTGCGCCGATCGAAGCGTGCTCCCGTCCCGGTGACCGCAGGCAGCAGCTCATCGGGAAGCTGTTTTCGAATCACAGCTTGTCGGACCAATGGCTGGCGTATTGATTACGCTGGGATTTGTATCCGGCCCCCATCAGACCGCGCGGGGCGTGCGCGACATCCGGGTTGATTCCGGTGAAGTCGCGGGGTTATCCTTCGCTGCCGACATCCGTCCACTATCCGTTCGCTGCCCCACTCGCTCCTGGTGCCCTCGCTCGTCACACTGCTCACACCGTGGGAGTTCTCACCCACCGTCCTGGTCGCCGCCGTTGCCGCCGCCGTCCTGTTCCGGCGTGGCCTGCGGCGGCGTCGCGAGGCGGGTCTCGCGACGGGCGTGGGCCGCACACTGAGCTTTTACGTGGGTCTGGTGTTGACCTACGGGGTGCTGCAGACGTACGTGGACTACCTCTCGCAGCACATGTTCTGGGTACACCGGGCCCAGCACCTGGTGCTGCATCACCTCGGGCCGTTCCTGATCATGCTCGCCGTTCCGCACGAGGTGCTTGGCTGGGGGTTGCCGGCGCGCCTGCGCGAACGCGTGCTGCGGCCGCTGTGGCACTGGTGGCCGTTGCGGGGACTATACCGCTTCGTGCAGCACCCGCTGGTCTCTCCGCTGCTGTTCGTCGGCCTGATATTCCTATGGCTGACGCCCTCGGTCCATTTCGACGCCATGCTCAGCGCCTCCCGCTACAAGCTGATGAACTGGAGCATGCTGGTCGACGGGCTGCTGTTCTGGTGGCTGGTGCTGGACCCGCGTCCGCCGCGTGAGCACGGGGCGCTGGGTTACCCGGCGCGCATCGTGATGCTCTGGGCGATCATGCTGCCCCAGATCGCGATCGGGGCGCATATCGTGCTCAGCAAATCGGTGCTGTATGACGTGTACAGCGTGTGCGGGCGCGCCTGGCCTGTCAGTCCACTGGTCGACCAGCAAACGGGAGGCATCGTCACGTGGATACCCGCGGCGATGATGAGCGTACTTGCCATCCTGCTGGTGCTGCGCCAGTGGATGCGAGACAGCACGCGCGCGGAGCGCACCCGCGGCGGTGGTGCGCGGATGGAACACGAGACACCGCTTTCACGGGGGGCATCATGAGCAGGACGCTGCTGGCCCTGTCCGCACTGGTCATGGTCCTGGCCGCCCACGCCGGACAGCCGGAGGTATCGGTGAGCGACGCGCGCGTGCGCTGGCTGCCCGGCGCGCTGCCGATGGCGGGCTATTTCGTGATCACCAGTCACGTGTCCGGGCCGCTGCGCCTGACCGGTGCCACCAGCCCGGCCTTCGGCGGCGTGATGATGCATCGCAGCGTGGAAGAGGCGGGCATCGCGCGCATGGTGCATGTGGGCGGCGTGGACCTGCCCCCGGACCGGCCGGTCGCCTTCGCCCCGGGCGGTTACCACCTGATGCTGATGCAGCCCCGGCAGGATCTGCACACCGGGGAGGAGGTGCCGGTGACCCTGCGCTTCAGCGACGATCGGACGGTCACGGTCGGCTTCCGGGTGATGGGCGCGCAGGACGAATGAACGCCCGTCGCGCCGTCGACCGCCACGCCCGGGGCCTGCGGCTCGCCCTCGTGCTGCTGGCGGGCCTGCTCGCCGCGTGCGGCGACAGTGCGCCGCCCTGGGGCCTCAAGGACATTTCCGGGCTCATGCCGCCGCTCGATTTCACCCTCACCGAAGCGGGCGGCGGCAGGCGTGTGCACGGCGGCGACTTCAGCGGGAAGGTGGCGCTGCTTTACTTCGGCTACACCCATTGCCCCGACGTCTGTCCGACGACGCTCTCCAGGCTGAGTCGCGCGGTGCATGCCCTGGGGACGCGCGCGGAGCAGGTGGTGATTCTCTTCGTGAGCGTCGATCCGGCGCGCGACACGCTGGCCCAGCTGAAGGGCTACGCCGCGGCATTCGGTCCCGGGGTCGTCGGCCTGCGCGGCGACGAGGCCGATATCAAGGCGCTCACCAAACGCTACCGGGTGAGCTACGGTTACGGAAAACCCGACGCCAGCGGCAATTACGAGGTCTCACACAGCAGCGCGGTGTACGTATTCGACCGCAAGGGCAGGGTCCGCCTGCTGGCGGGGTCCACGGACGATCCCGACCTCATCACGCACGACCTGCAGCGACTTCTGGGCGAGGACGGCGGTCCGCCAGCGTGAGCGGCGGCCCGGCGCGATCGGCCTTCACCGGGGCAGGACTGCACATTCCATATGCCGTGTCCGGTCCTCCCGGACGCCGTGCACACCGGGTCCGTCACGCCAGCAGCGCCGCCACGATCCCGGTGATGAAGATGCCGTCGAAGGTGCCGGCGCCGCCGATGGAGGCGCGCGGTGCGCCCAGCCGGCGGATGTCCCTGAAGTGCAGCAGGTCGGCCCCGATCAGCACGCCGAGCGTGCCGCTGATGTAGGCCAGCGGCGCGCCGTGTGCGGCGTTGATCAGCAGGGCGGTCAGCGCGGCGGCCAGCGGCGCCACCAGCGCCGGCATGGCGATGCCGAAACGCGGCACGGGACGGCTGAGCCGGTAGCAGACTACGCTGACGATGACGACCGCCGCCAGCACTTCGCCGGGCGGCAGCGGGTTGTGCCCCATCAGGTAGAGCGAGAAGCCCACCGGGATGATGCAACCGCCGACGTTGACCGCGATCAGGGTGGTGCCGTCAAAGGGGATCTGCAGCGACTGCAGCCAGGGGGGGAGGGGCGGCGCCGGTTCCGGCGGCTCCTCCGCGCTGATCCGCACCAGCGGTAAATTGACGGTGCTGCCCAGCAGGGCGCCGATGACCAGCAGCATGCCGGAGGCCGGGGACAGGCCCAGCTTGTCGAAGGCGATCACCAGCAGGTTGACCTGGATCATCACCGTCAGCGTTCCGAGTACGGCGGCGAGCAGTAGCAGGCGCGCGGGCATCCCAGGTCCCCCCTTCAGTCCAGCCGCTTGCTGAAGCGCAGCACCGCGATCGCCATCGTCACCGCCATGAAGATCGCCAGTGCACGCAGCTCGCCCGCCATCAGGCCCAGCTCGGCGCCGCGCAGCATGATGCCGCGGATCAGGCGCACGAAGTGCGTCAGCGGCAGCAGCTCGGCGATGTACTGCGCCGCGCGCGGCATGCCCTCGAACGGGAACATGAAGCCCGACAGCAGGATCGAGGGCAGGAAAAAGAAGATGGTCATCTGCATGGCCTGGAACTGGGTCTGCGCCAGGGTCGAGATCAGCAGCCCGAGCGTGAGGTTGGCGGCAATGAACAGCAGGGCGGCGAGGTAGACGTCGGCTACCCGCCCGCTCACCGGCACATGGAACAGCCACATCCCCAGCAGCATGATGAGCGTCACCTGCACCAGGCCGATCGCCACGAACGGCAGGACCTTACCGATCATCAGCTCCAGCGAGCTGACCGGGGTATTGATCAGCATCTCCAGGTTGCCGCGCTCGCGTTCGCGCACGATCGCCACCGCGGTGAACATCGCCATGGTCATGGTCAGTATCACGCCGATCAGTCCCGGCACGACGAACACCGCGGACCGGCGCTCCGGGTTGTAGAAGTTGCGCACCTCGAACAGGGGCACGCGCGGCGGCTCGTGCCGGTCGGTGTCCTGCGACAGCCGCAGGCCGGTCAGCCCGCGCGCGGCGCCGAGCACGATCGGGTCGCTGCCGTCCACCAGCAGCTGCGCGGCCGTGCGCCCGTCGCGGCGCCGGCTTTCCTGCAGGCGTTTCTCGAAATCGCGCGGGATGACGATGCCCACGGCGATATCGCCCCTGTCGAGCAGCTGTCTGAGCTGTTCTGCCGTCTGCACCCGCCGGATCACGTCGACCACCTGCGTGGCCTGCACGTCGGCCACCAGCTGGCGCGACAGCTGCGTGCGTGCCGCGTCGGCCACCGCCGCGTGCAGGTGCCGGACGTCGGTATTGATGGCGTAGCCGAACAGGATCATCTGCATCATGGGGATGCCGACGACCATGCCCAGCGTCAGCCGGTCGCGCGTGAGCTGCTGCACCTCCTTGCGCATGATCGCGAACAGGCGCATGAAGCAGCGGTTCATGCCGCCGCCCCGTCCGCCCGGCCGGTCGCCTGCGTGGCGGTGACGAACACGTCCTCCAGGCTGGGCTTGACGATGGCCACCTCGGCCGCGACGCCGGCCCGGTGCAGGGCATCGTGTACCATGGCCTCGGGATCAGCGGCCTCGCGGTTGAGCAGCACCCGCAGGCGCGCGCCGATCTGCGCGACGCTGAGCACCTGGGGCAGCGCGCGCAGCGCCGCGCGTATCTGCCGGTAGTCCTGCGCCTGCACTTCGACCACCACCGCTGCCATGTCCGCCATCAGCCGGTACGGCGTGCCTTCGGCGCGCACCACCCCGTGGTCGAGGATGGCGAGCCGGTGGCAGCGCTCGGCCTCGTCCATGTAATGGGTGGAGACCAGGATGGTGGTGCCGGCGTCGACCAGCCGGAACAGGTTTTCCCAGAAATCACGCCGGCTCTGCGGGTCGACCGCGCTGGTCGGTTCGTCCAGGAACAGCAGCTCCGGTTCGTGCAGGGTCGCCGCGGCCAGCGACAGGCGCTGCTTCTCGCCGCCGCTCAGGGTGCCGGCGCGCTGGTCGGCCATGTGTTCAAGGTGATAGGCGTCCAGCAGCAGGGCGATGCGTGTGCCGCGCTGCGTCGTGTTCAGGCAGTAGATGCGTGCGACGAAATCGAGGTTTTCTCGCACCGTCAGGTCCTCGTACAGCGAGAAGCGCTGGGTCATATAACCGATCTTGTGCTTGAGCGCCTCCGCCTCGCGCGGCACCGGCAGGCCCAGCACCTCGGCCTCGCCGGCGCTGGGCGTGAGCAGGCCGCACAACATGCGGATGGTGGTCGACTTGCCGGACCCGTTCGGGCCGAGAAAGCCGTAGATGGCATTGCGCGGGATGGCGAGGTCGACGTGATCGACCGCCGTCAGGCTGCCGAAGCGGCGCGTCAGACCGCGCGTGCGCACGGCGAGGCGCTCGCCGGTCTGTTCAATCTCCGGCGGGCGGCTCATCGAAGGTGACCTGCAACGGGATGCCCGCCGGCAGCTGCCGCGCCGCCGCGCCCTCGAGTTCGACCTCGGTCAGGTAACTCAGCCGCGAGCGGTCGTTTCCGGTGAGCGAATAGTAGGGGGTGAAGGCGGGGTCGGCGCTGACCCGGCGCACGCGGCCCGTGAAGGGCTGCGCGATGCCGTCCACGTGCACCGTCGCGCGGCTGCCCGTGCGCACCCGCGCGCGCAGGGGTTCGGGCAGGTAGATGCGGGCATGCGGCGCCTGGCCGGCCAGCAGCACGGCGACAACCGCGCCCGCCTGCGGCCGTTCGCCTGGCTCCAGGGGAAGGTCGTCGATGAAACCGGCCACCGGAGCGCGCACCGCGAGCCGCTCCAGGCTCACCTCCAGCATGCGCACGGCCGCCGCCGCGGCGGCTGTCGCCGCGCGCGCCTGGTCGAGCTCTTCGCTGGTGGTGCCGGTCTCGAGCTCGGACAGACGGGCGCGGGCCGCGTCTCGCGCGGCGAGTGCCGTGTCGCGGGCGGCCTGTGCCTGGTCCAGGTCCTGCGGGCTGAGCAGTTCCTTGCCTACCAGCGGACGCACGCGCTCCAGTTCGTGCCGGGCGCTGGCGAGCGTGCCCTCCGCGCCGTCGAGATGGGCCCGTGTCTGGGCGATCTGCTCGGCGCGCGGGCCGCGTTCCAGCTCGGCCAACCGCGCCTGCTGCTGATCGCGCAGGGCACGCGCCTGGTCCAGCTGCGCCTGGACGCGCCGTGCATCCAGGTTGAGCACGAGCTGCCCGGCCGCGACGGCCTCGCCCTCGTGCGCCGCGATGGCGACGATCGGCTCGGCCGCATCGGCGGTGAGTTCGACGCGGTCCCATTCCAGCGTGCCGACGACGTCGAGGGTTTCGTTGCGCTGACACGCCGTCACGAGACCGAGTAGGGGCACGATCAGGATCAGCGGGAGACGCGTGGTGTAGGGCATGGTCAGCATTCAACAGGAATCCGTTCGCCGGCTCAATGACAGCCGGCGGCGGTGCGTGCCGGCGGGCACGGACACACTCTACGGCTTTCCGCCGGCAGAGGGAACAGCCGCCGGTCTCTGTGCGTGTGCGGCACCGATCTAGCGGTGAGGGGCGGCTAGCATCAGGCCGAGCATGGTCTTGGCGTCGCGGATGGTGCCGTCGTAGACCTGCCCGAGCGCCACTTCGCGGTCTATCCAGTGCACCTCGAAAAGTTCATGTTCCTCCGGTTGCGCCGGGACACGTACCAGCTCGCGGGCGAGATACAGGTGCACGACCTCGTTGCAATAACCGGGGCTTGGAATCATGCAGCCGAGCCGCTCCAGACGGCCGGCGCGGATGCCGGCCTCCTCTTCCAGTTCCCGCGCCGCCGTGGTCTCCGGACCCTCGCCGGGGTCAAGTTTGCCGGCGGGCAATTCCCACAGCCAGCCGCCGCTGGCATAGCGGTACTGCCACAGCAGGCAGACGCGGTTGCGGTCATCCAGCGCCACGACGGCGGCGCCGCCCGGGTGGCGCACGAGCTCGAGTTCCGCGACCACGCCGTTGGGCAGGGTGACCGACTCGACCGAGAGATCGACCAGCCGGCCCTGGAAGACGGGTCTGCGTGTTACGGATTTCGCGTCATCCATTGCATGGATCCTGTAACAGTTGACAGTGCAGGCCGTGCGCACGCGCGGGGCGTGGCTTACAGCCAGGGTTCGCAGTCCTCGCCGAGGTGCTCGGGCTCGATCACCAGGTCGCCGTGCGGCAGTCCGACGCAGCATAGGCCCTTGTCCGCGCCCTCCGCGAACAGCGCCAGCGGCTGGCCGTCCGGGTAGTCGATCCGGCCGCTGATGATCCGGCTGATGCAGGCGCCGCAGACGCCATTGTAGCAGCCATGCGGCAGTTGGATGCCCTGGCGCAGCGCGGCCTGCAGTATGGTCTCGCCGTCGTCGACGACGAAGCGCGCGCCGGTGCTGTGCACGATCACCGTGGCGGCCATGGCCGGAGGCTTCGCGGTTGCCATGGCGCCGCGGGCGGTGTGCTTGCAACGGGATGTGTACGCATGCAGCGATCCTAGCGGCGCAGGACGGCCGGAACAAGGAAACGGTTCCTTGCGCCCCGCAGGTCGACCGCGGGCGTCCGGGACGCGGGCCGTTTACAGCACGGCTGATGCGGCGGCGCGCGAGCCGGTATAATCCCGGGGCGATGCTGTCGTACCTCCTCCAGCGGCTGTCCGATGCCTGCCTCGTGATCCTCGGGGTGGTCAGCATCGTCTTCCTGCTCATCCATCTGGTACCGGGCGACCCGGTGGAGGTCATGCTGGGCGAATCGGCCTCCGGCGCAGATCGCGCCGCGCTGCGCACGGCACTGGGACTGGACCGTCCGGTGGCGGTGCAGTATCTCGACTACCTGCATGGCCTGCTGCAGCTCGATCTCGGCCGTTCCATTCAGCAGCGCCAGCCGGTGATCGACCTGGTACGCGAACGCCTGCCGGCCACCGGCTGGCTGGCCCTGGTGACCCTGTGCGTGACCGTGGCGCTGGCGCTGCCGCTGGGCATCGTCGCCGCGATCCGCCGCGATACAGCCTGGGATAGTGCCGCCATGGGTGTTTCCCTGCTCGGCGTGTCCATACCCAACTTCTGGCTCGGGCCGCTGCTCATCCTGGTGTTCTCGCTGTGGCTGGGCTGGTTTCCGGTCAGCGGTCGCGAGGGAGCGGGCGCCGTGGTGTTGCCGGCGCTCACGCTCGGTACCGGGCTGGCCGCGGTGCTCTCGCGTATGGTGCGCAGCAGCATGCTGGAGGTACTGCACGAGGATTATCTGCGCACCGCGCGCGCCAAGGGCATGGGGCCGCTGCGGGTGATCCTGCACCACGCCCTGCGCAACGCCCTGCTGCCGGTGATCACGCTGCTCGGTCTGCAGCTCGGTGCCCTGCTGGCAGGCGCGGTGATCACCGAGACGGTGTTTTCCTGGCCGGGTATCGGCTTGCTGACGATCGAGGCCATCCAGTCGCGCGACTACCCGGTGGTGCAGGCCTGCGTGCTGCTGATCAGCACGACCTACGTCGTCGTGAACCTGCTAACGGACCTGGTCTATGCCGGCATCGATCCACGCATCCGCCTCGGGGGGCGGGCATGAGGCGCGTGCGGCTGCCGCTGCTGATCATGCTCGCGTGGGCGCTGACGGCCCTGTGCGCGCCGCAGTTGCCGCTGACGCCCGACCGGATCCAGCTCGAGCATATCCTGGGGCCGCCCGGCCGCGACGCCCTGCTGGGCTATGACGACCTGGGCCGCGACATCGGCGCGCGGCTTGCGATCGGGGCGCGCACCTCGTTCCTGGTGTCACTGTGGGTCGTGGGACTCTCGCTGCTGGTCGGCACCCTGTTCGGCACGGCCAGTGCCTATCGCGGCGGCTGGTGGGACCGCGTGGCGGTGCAGGTGGTCGACGTCTTTCTCGCCTTCCCGGGCATCCTCCTGGCCATCGCCCTGGCCGGCCTGCTGGGACCGGGGCTCGACAACGTGGTCATTGCGCTCACCACGGTCGGCTGGGTAGGCTATGCCCGCCTGGCGCGCGCCCAGGTGCTGTCGCTCAGGCAGCGCGAACATGTGCTGGCGGCCGAGGCCTTGGGCAGCCGGGGCGGGTACATCATGCGCCGCCACCTGCTGCCGCTGATGGCCGCGCCGCTGATCGTGGAGGCGACCTTCGGGGTCGCCGCCGTCGTCGTCGCCGAGGCGGGCCTGTCCTTTCTCGGCCTCGGGGTACAGCCGCCGGCGGCTTCCTGGGGTGCGATGATACGCGACGGTACGCGCTACCTGCTGGTGGCGCCGCACATGGTGCTGGCGCCGGGCCTTGCGATGCTGGCCGTGGTGCTGGCGGTGAATCTGCTCGGTGACCGGCTGCG
>Ga0210124_1000234_pt1 | contig 30814 bp, 18 predicted proteins | sample Muzzi_PWC_D2_FD_185554 | JGI IMG/M metagenome (GOLD analysis project Ga0210124, IMG submission 185554) | Wetland microbial communities from San Francisco Bay, California, USA, that impact long-term carbon sequestration - Muzzi_PWC_D2 (SPAdes) | ecosystem: Environmental > Aquatic > Marine >... | reverse complement strand
TGTCCGATGTGATTCGTCGGGTCAAGGCTAATTCGTCAGGCTGGATTCATCGCACCTTCTCCGACGCCGCGGCCTTCCGATGGCAGGGCGGATACTCCGCCTTCACCGTAAGCGCTTCACAACTTGAAAAAACGCGTCGTTACATCATCAATCAGGACGCGCATCACCAGACACGTTCATTCGAGGATGAAATCGTTGCGTTATTGAATGCCCACGGTATTGAGTTCGATGAGCGTTACTTGCGGGTTTGATTGGCGTCTTTGCATTTGGTCGCTCGGCAATCGTCAATCACCGTACTCGGAAAAACGCGATGGAATTCGGCTCAGAGTGGATGACGCGTACCTCGGCTACTCCTTGCCTACGAACACAAGCCCTCAACGAGGGCGAAGGAATGTAGCCCAGGGTGAGTGAAACGAACCCTCGGTCATCGATCGAAGTCGACGGTGAGCCCCCGTAGGGGCCGACGGAGTATCGCGGTGGCCGCACAACCGTTCGCGATGATTCCCTTGCCCTTCCAGGGCTTCCTTCGTTCGACATGCCTGCAACCCAGGGCTTGCTGCGCAGCGCCCTGGGCTAAGATCCTCCGCCCTTATCGGGGCTTTGGCGTTTGACGTCTTACATTCCGAAAGGCACGGCTACAGGCTGGCGACTTCGATCTTGGTGTGAACCGAGTTGGCGATGAAGCAGTGCGCGTGTGCTTGTTCGTGCATTCTGGCAATCTGATCGTCGTTCGGTCGCTTGTCACCGCCGAATGTGATCTTAGGGTGCAGGTGCACGTGCGTGATAGCGAGCTTGCCTTCTTCGTTCTTCTCCAAAAAACCCACCGCATAGTCCTGGTAGCTTTCAACCGTAAACCGCTTCTTGGCGGCGATGGCCAAAAATGTCAGCATGTGGCAGCTCGAGAGCGAGGCCACGAACGCTTCCTCCGGATCGATGCATTTTGGGTCGCCGAGATAGGCTTCGGCGGCCGAGGCCTCCACCGTCGTGCCGCTGTCGAACCGCCACTCATGATTGCGCGTGTAGGTCTCGTAGGTGAAGTCACGGTCGCATCGCGACCAGACCGTTTTCACTCGATGTTCGGACATGAGGTGCTCCGTTTCTACAGGATCGTGAATACCTCGTAGTGCACGAATTTATGTTGAAAAACTGATTTTGTCGAATTCGCGGCGAGAATGTCATGCCGACGGGCGCGCCTACCGAAAGGCAGGCTCGCAGCAGGCAGGATGCCTGCGATACGGGGGCTACCCAACAGGCGTCCGAGCTGTCAGAATGGGCTTGGACATGGGCAGGGAAACGGTGGTCCCGCACGCGGGATCGCTGGACTTCCGCAGACAACACGAATCGTGCCGGGTGACCGGAGATTCCAACAACGGAGACGAACACGATGGCAGAACGAAGCGGAGCGGTAACGTTCAAGGACAATCCGGTGACCCTTGTCGGACCGGAGATCAAGGCGGGGGACAAGGCGCCGGCGTTCAAGCTGGTGGGTAACGATCTGGCCGACGTCGATAACGGATCGTATGAAGGCAAGGTGCTCGTCGTGAGCGTGGTGCCCAGCCTCGACACGCCGGTTTGCGCCACGCAAACCCGCACCTTCAACAAAGAGGCGTCAGCCTTGTCGGGCGATGTGGTCATTCTGACGGCGAGCCTCGATCTGCCGTTTGCGCAGAAGCGGTTCTGCGGTGCGGAAGGCATCGACCGCGTTGTCACCGCCAGCGACTACAAATACCACTCGTTCGGCGAGACGTTCGGCGTGCTCATCAAGGAGTTGGGCCTGCTGGCCCGCGCGGTCTTCGTGATCGATCGAGGCGGCAAGGTCGTACACGCGGAGTATGTCGCTGAGGTGACGCACGAGCCGAACTACGACGCGGCCATGAGTGCTGTAAAGGCGGCGTTGTAATCGGATGCCGGTTGGCAATGGTTGAGCCGCCGGGTGCCGTGCATCCCGCGTAGCGGAAGCATGCCGACCTCGTGCGGCTTGCACATTCGCGCTACTCATTGGTGGGTTTTGCCCACTCTACCACTACCCGTCATCGCCGAACCGGTCGACGCGAAGCCGGCCAGGGTGTGAGCAGATGCGAACGATTTTGTTCGTACGCGGCAAGTTCCGATGACGGTTCATTTGCGTATAATCTCGACCTATTCGTTCAGCACGCGAGGGTGCCAGATTCGCATGGACAATGCCAATGGGTGATCGGTCACGACAGGACCGGGAGAAACCGCAGCCCAACGTGCCGCGACTGTCTCGCGCGAAGAAGTTCCTGTTCGCTGTAGTTTTCCTTTCCGGCGTGTGGTTGTTCGCCGAATTGGCGCTATGGGTTGCAGGCGTACGGCCGGTTGCTGTCGAATCGGACCCCTACATTGGCTTCCAGTCGTGGATGCCGCTGTTCGTTCAGGATCGTGACGAAAACGGGCGAACGGTGCTTCATACCGCGCCCAACAAACTCAGCCATTTCAACGAGCAGTCATTTCCCGCCACCAAAGCGCCGGGTACATACAGGGTGTTCTGCCTCGGTGGCTCGACAACGTATGGTCGACCATACAACGATCGTACATCGTTCCCTGGATGGTTGCGGCTCTATTTGCACGAGGCATCTCCGGAGAAGAAATGGGAGGTCATCAACTGTGGCGGAATCTCCTACGCCAGCTACCGTGTGGCGACGTTGATGGAGGAGTTGGTGGCGTACGAACCGGACCTGTTTATCGTACTCACGGGCCATAACGAGTTTCTCGAGCGACGCACCTACGGCGATCTGATCGATGAATCCGTTTTCGAAACCGGGTGGAGGTCACTTTCGAGTCGGTCGCGCGTCGTATCCGCGATGCGTTCCATGGTACGGCGATTCTCGTCCGATTCTCATACGGACGCGAAAAAGAGGTTTCTCCTGGCGGGTGAGGTGACGCCCCTGTTGGACAACGCCGCCGGGCTCGACCTTTACCACCGGGATGAAGAACTCCGTCGCCGGATCCTCCAGCACTTTGAATTCAATCTTCGACGTATGGTTTCAATGGCGCGAGCGGCGGGCGCCGAGATTCTCTTCGTGCAACCGGCGGCCAACGTCAAAGACTTCTCTCCATTTAAGAGTGAACACCGAGACGGGTTATCGGCCGAGGACCTGCAAGTATGGGATGCACTCATATCGCGCGGGAATCAGGCCCTGTCGGCGCATGAATACGAGGCCGCATCCAGGGCGTTCGCCCAAGCGCTCGAGATTGACCCGGTGTACGCCGACACACACTTCCAAATGGGAAAGACTCTTTTCGCCGCTGGCCGCTACGAAGAGGCGAGTGTCGCATTCGACGAGGCGCTGCGCCAAGATGTATGCCCGTTGCGCGTTCTGCCGGAAATGCAATCGTGCCTGGCCCGCGTGGCGAGTCAGCAAGGTGTCGGGCTTATCGATTTTCCCGCGTTACTGAAGTCGCGGTGTCGAGAGCAGTACGGGCACACCATTCTGGGCTCTGAGTTCTTCATCGATCACGTACACCCCACAATCGATGCCCATCGACTGCTGGCGCTCGAGTTACTCGATTTTCTATCGGCGCGCGGCATCGCCGACCTGCGTTCGGATTGGAACGATGAGGCTATTGATGTGTGTACCCGACGCGTGCTCGATTCGATCGATGAGCATGAGCATGCCCTGGCGCGCGGGATTCTCGCCAAGGTGTTGCGATGGGCCGGCAAGGATGATGAATCCGATCGATTGCTCGAGTCGATTGACAATGAATTGCCGAACGATGTCGAGTTGCTGACGCTGCGTGCAGATGCCGCGCAACGGCACGGGCGTTTGGACGAGGCGATCGCGCTCTATCAACGCGCGTTGCAGATCAATGCCGATTTCGTTTCGGCCTCCATCGGTCTCGGGGCGGTGTACGAGCGACAAGGTCGTTTTGAGGACGCCGTCGCACACTACCGCAGGTTACTGGCCGATCATCCGGATCATCTCGTGGTCCGTCAAAGGCTCGGTGTCGCGCTGACGGATTCGGGCGAAACAGAAAAGGCGATAAAGGAATTTCGGACGGTGTTGCAGAGGGATCCCGCAAACTCCGAGGCACAAATAAGTCTCGCGAAGGCCTTCATGCAGATCGGAAAGCCGGAAGAGGCATTAGAGGCCTGTCAGAGGGCGCTGTCTGTGGACCCACGGTCGGCGGTTGCGCACACCATCAAGGGTGCCATGCTGGACCGTCTGAATCGAACGGATGACGCCGTCGCGAGCTACGAAAACGCAGTGCGATTCGATCCGAACCTGCCGGAAGCCCACTTCAATCTCGGGCTTGTCGCCTTTCGGCAGAAGCGTCATAAGGACGCCGCCAGGCATTACCGGGACGCGCTACGATGCAACCCCAAACTCGCCGATGCGTACCTTCAACTAAGCCTGGTCCACGAATCGGAGCGCGAGTTTGCCGAAGCTGTTTCAGTGCTCGAGCAGGGTTTGCGCGCGACGGCACAGGATTCGCGTCTGCAACAGCGACTGGCGTGGATTCGGGCCACCTGCCCCGTCGATTCGCTTCGTGATTGCGAACAGGCGATGTCCTTGTCGCGGCAGGCCTGCGACACAACACGTGTCAAGAACTTGCGGTGCGTGGATACGCTCGCCGCCGCGTATGCCGAATGTGGAGACTTTGAAGCGGCGCGGCGGATGATCAGCCGAACCTTGTCCATGGCGGCCGGTCGTGCCGGCGCGGAACAGGTGGCCATGCTGGAAAGGCGACTAGCACTCTACTCCGAGGACCAACCGTTGCGAATCCCGTCGGAATGATCATCGCCGTTTGTAGGCCGTCATCCGCCAGACGGATGCGGGATTCGTGCGGACTCGTCGTGCGCTGCTGGGGGCCGGCGCTCTACATCGCGGGGGCTCTTTTTTCGCATATCCTTATCTTGTAGAATGATGACCTCAAGTCATCGGGCTGGATGACGAGCTGTCGAAGGAGTGCGCCGTGTCGCAGGCTATGGACGACGCTGCTTTGTTGTCACGTGTGGCGGAAGGCGACGTGGACGCTCTGCGCGATCTGCTCGAGCGACACGGCGAAACGGTCTGGAACGCCATCGACGGTGACATCGCTTCGCACTGGCGGTCCATGATCGACGCGGACGACGTGATGCAGGTGACCTACATGGAAGCGTTCCTTCAAATGCAGAATCTCAGGGCCGCCAGCGCACAGTCCTTTGTCGGCTGGCTACGCCGTATCGCGCAGAACAACCTGCGCGATGCCATCAAGGAGTTGGAACGAAAGAAGCGTCCGCACCCCGCGCGGCGGGCACACGCCCCGGGCGGCGAGGATTCCTATGTGACACTCGTGGAAATGCTCGGGGAATCCGGTGCCAGCCCGAGCCGGCACGTGGCCAGAGAGGAAGCGGCCGAGGCGATCGATAGCGTGCTGCGGCAAATGCCGCCGGATTACGCCAAAGTGATACGGCTATACGACCTCGAATGCCGCGAGATCGACGAAGCGGCCGAGGCCATGGGACGCTCGGCGGGGGCCGTTCACATGCTGCGTGCGCGGGCCCACGACCGGCTTCGCGGGCTGCTTGGCCACGAGACCGACTTTTTCACCCATACCGCGTGAAGGTGGAGGGGGGTTTGTCGCCTTTAATATTGAGGTATCCGTTTGCAGTCGTGAAGGCTGAGGCAGCGTTGTGAGTGGCTCGTCCGTCAACAGTGAATCCGGTCCAAGGCAACGGCGGCTCATCGACGCCGCCTGGCAGCAGGTCGAGAACACGTGCTCCACGCAGGGTGTCACGCCGTCGTCCATGAACAACCGGCTACTGGCGGCGCTGCGTCGATCCGACAGTCCCCTCCCGCCGGACACGTTCCCCGGTTATCGCATCCTCCATGAGATCCACCGCGGCGGGCAGGGCGTCGTCTATAAGGCCACACAGGAATCGACGGGCCGCGATGTGGCCATCAAGGTCATGCGTGACGGGCTCTTTGCGGGCAAACGAGAGAAGGCGCGGTTTGAACGCGAAGTGCAGATTCTCGCACAGCTCAAGCATCCCAACATCGTGACCGTGCATGACAGCGGGTCGGCCGGTCACGCCGTCTACTTCGTCATGGATTTCATCGACGGTGACAATCTCGACGACTATGCCAACGAGAAGCTGTCAACACGCCGGTCGCGCATGCGGCTGTTCGCCAAGGTCTGCAGTGCCGTCAACGTTGCTCATCTGCGTGGCGTCATTCATCGCGATCTGAAACCGGGCAACATTCGCGTCGACACGCAGGGTGAGCCGCACGTGCTCGACTTCGGGCTGGCCAAGCAAACGGACGCAGACGACGACGCCACCGAAGGCCCCACGATGACGATGACCGGGCAGTTTCTCGGTTCAATGCCCTGGGCGAGCCCGGAACAGGCGGAGGGTCGCCACGCCGACATCGACGTTCGCACGGACGTTTATTCGCTCGGCGTCATGCTCTATCAGTTGCTCACCGGGCAATTTCCTTACCGGGTGGCCGGGTCCGTGACGGAGGCTGCCAACAATATTGCCCATGTGGAGCCCACGCACCCCCGGGCACACGACAAGGCCATCGACGACGAACTGGCCACGATCGCTCTCAAGGCGTTACGCAAGGAGCCCGAACAACGGTATCAGACCGCGGGGAATCTGGGGCGCGATATCGAGCGTTTCCTGGCCGGCGAGCCGATCGAAGCCAAACGTGACTCGATGACCTACGTGCTCCGCAAGCAATTGATGAAGCACAAGGTGGCGTTCGGTTTTGCGACCATTCTCGCATTCACTGTGATCGCCGGACTCATTGTGTCCCTGTCGTTCTGGCGTCAGGCCGTGTTGGCGCACAAAGCCGAGGCCGAGCAGGCGCGAATCGCCGTCGCCAATGAAGCCCTCGCGACCAAGCGCGCGACGCAGGCGGCGCACGAGGCCGCGAAGGCACAGGCCGTCAGCGGTTTTCTGATCGACATGCTGGAAAGTGCCAGTCCGGATGTCGGCGGGAATCCGGACGTCACCGTCAGGGAGACCATCGGCACGGCCACCGCGCGGCTCGATCACGGCGCGCTCGCGGACGAACCGGCGTTGGAGGCGTCGATTCGGTCCGTCATCGGCAGGGCCTACGGCGCGTTGGGAGACTATGAGGGATCGATGGAGAATCTCAAGCGCGCCGCCGATCTGCTGGCGTCTTCTACCGAGTCGAATGCGGAAGATCGACTGTCGACGGCGGCCGATATCGCCGCGGTCCGCCGGGCGCAGGGTGATCTGGATGGTTCAGAGGCGATCTTTCGTAACACCCTGAAGGCATCTCAAGAGTCGCTCGGCGAGTTCCACGTCACCACGGCGCGGTGCTACAATGGGCTCGCGGACGTGGCGCGCGATCGGGACCGGCTCGACGAGGCGGTGGCGCTCAACCGCAAGGCAATGGCCATCCTGCGCGAGGCGGGTGCCGACAAACGCGAACTCGTGGCGGAAACGCTGAACGATATGAGCCTCGCGCTGGATCGCAAGGGTGATGCGGATGCTGCGTTGTCCGCGCAGGAAGAAGCGCTCAATATATACAGGGAGGTCCTCGGCCCATCGCACCACGCCACGGCGGTGGCCACGAGCAATCTGGCCTCGCTCTATGCCAAAAAGGCCGACTACGCCAGGGCGGAAGAGCTGTACCACGAGGCGATTGCCACGGCGCGAAAGGCCGTGGGAGATGAGCATCCGACGATCGCGAGTTGCCTTGGTGCTCTGGGACGGCTTTACTTCCGACAGCAAAGGTACGGCGAAGCGAAACCTCTCTTCGAGCAATCGCTCGAAATGCGCCTCGAATTGCTGGGCGACGAGCATCCGCTCATCGTCAATTCTCTCAATGACCTGGCGATGGTGTACTACCGGCTGGGGGAGTTGGATCGTGCGGTTGAATTGTACGCCCGCGCGCTCGAATTGTTCAAGAAAACACGGGGACCGGATCATCCCTCGATCGCGGCACTGATGAACAATTTGGCGGCGGTGTCGCGTGAGCGAGGTGATTTTGATATGGCCGCGTCGGTGCTGCGCGACGTTCTCCAAATTCGTCGAAGGAACCTGGGTGAGGAACATCCACTCGTCGGCGAGTCGTTTAACAATTTGGGCCAAACCCTTCTGGACAGCGGCCACCCGGATGAGGCCGAGCCGCTGCTTCGCCGCGGTCTGCAGATCCGTCAGACTCACTACGGTGGCGACCACCCCTACGTCGCACAGTCGATGGACGCACTGGCGGCCGCACTGCATGCGCAGGGTAAACTGGAAGAGGCGGAATCTCTATGCCGTTCGGCCTTGGGGATGTATCGCCGCATTGAGGGCGACGACAGCCTGAACGTGGCCGAGACGCTGCACAACCTGGCCGGCATCATGGCCAATCGCGGCGACTACAACGAGGCGGAATCGACGGCTCGACAAGCGATCGCCGTGGCCACCGGCAAGCTACCCGAAGATCACTGGCGGATTGCCAGTATGAACGCCAATCTGGGTGGGTATCTGATCAAACTGGAACGCTACGAGGAAGCCGAGGTATTGCTTTTGAAGGCTTTCCCGATTCTCGAGGGCTACCACGGCGTCGAGCACCCCCGCACCCAACGCGTCATCAAACACCTCAAAGTTCTTTACAATGCACTCGATGAGCCGGATAAAGCGGCTGAATGGAAAGCGTTACGGCAGGGCACCGAATAGTGCTTCTTGATTTGATTAGCCGGCATAGACTGGTCCGACTGGATCCGTGAGGACACCGTATACGCTTACCCTTCCTTGTTACACTTACCTATACGAGTCATCAATTGCAGCGGGCTGCGATGGACCTACACAATCGCCGCAAGCGGCCGTATGTGCTTCGTCAGGCTGTCGAGCGTGAGAGGTTTGTTCAGGTCGATGGGCAGAAACACGCCGTGGTTGTGGTCGCTGGCTATGATGATCATTCTGTCATGCAGCACGTCGTAGCCGTCTTCCTGGGGTTGGTGGCCGCAGACGAAGAAGTCGACGTCCAACATGTCGGCCAGTGACTGCAGCGCCGCTTCCGTCTGGTACCGGCCCCATACGAGCATGTGCCCGGAGCCGCGCTCGCCGAGGTCTTCTTTCGTCGGTACGCGGTGAAACACCGTGGGGTCGAACAGCGGCACGTCGCGCGGCGCGGGCAGCGAGTGCGACAGCAGTACGCGATTCGCCGTGCGGCCGGCCAGAGGGTAGGAGAGAAGCAGCGTCTCGATCGCGTCCAACACGCGCTGTGCCCCGCGGCCATAGGTTTCGGCCACCCCGTCTTCGAAGCCGACGGTCACGACCCTCCCATTCTTGGTAATCTCGTGCCGGTTGAGCTGCGCGAGCTCGTGGTTGCTCTGAAGGAAGTGGACCTGATCCGGAAACTCGCATTTCCACCTGGCGGCGTCGAGCAGCACCTCGTGCGACATATCCACGTCCGTCAGGGCGACGACTTCTTCGTGTATGATCTCGTGCAGGACGACGTGGCGCGGGGCGGCGCTCGCCAGATTGCAGTAATGTTGCAAACGCTCGAAGTTGCGGCGATGCCCGTGCAGGTCGCCGGTCATCACCACCTGCCCGTAGTCGGGAAAGCGCAGCAGCGATCCCTCCAGCAGCGGGTCTTCGCGGTTCAGTGCGGCGGCCTGTATGTAAATGTCCGCGTCACGAGCGGCGTCCATCATACCTACCCCTCAGTCGGCCCGTTTTCACTCTCACCGGCCGGCAGTATCTCCCCTTGCCTTTCGGCCCGCAGCGCTTCGCGTTGCTTTTTCCAGAGTTTCTGTACGACCGAAAGCCTGGCGTCAAGCTGCTTCATGTCGGCCGGTCTTTCGGACGGCTTGTCCCGGCAGCATTCCATGACCAGCTTGGAGAGTGCGAGGGGTATCTTATCATTGAGTTCGATCGGGGCAATGGGCTTGTCTGCGGTGATAATGTTGATGCCGCCGCGCGCGTCGGTGCCGCGGATGGCCGTGGGGTATTTCTCCGACGTCAGCACCCAATACATGGTCGCACCGAGGTTGAAGACGTCGGTCCGCTGGTCCATCGCATGACGCCGCACCTGTTCCGGGGCGATGTAGTCCGGTGTACCCTGGATACGCACCTTGCGATGGTGCAGGGGGCAAGATTGTCCGAAGTCGATGATCTTCACGACCCCGCCACGGGCGATCATGATGTTGGTGGGCTTGATATCCGTGTGGACGTAGCCCGCGTCATGCATGGCCTGCAGGCCCTGGGCGACCTTACGAAATAACACAAGAAACGTCTTCAGCCGGTTGGGGCGAGCTTTTTCCAGGCTCAGCCCGTCGACGTACTCCATCACGAGCCAGATGCACTTGGTCTGCAGTAGCTTTCGCTCACGGTGAATGAAGTAGCTGTGGCGGAGGTTCTTGTGGCTGATGTTGCTGCTGACCGCGTATTCCGTCTCGACTTGTGTGATAAAGGGGTCGTCGTCCGTGGAGGCCCGCTCGACGTACTTGACGGCGTAGGTCTTGCCGGTCTTGAGCTCCGTGCCCAGCAAGATCTTCGAGCGCGCGCCGACGCCGAGCTGCTGCGTGATTCGAAATCCCGGTAGTTCGGCACCCACGTCGTTTGCTCGCCTCCATCGACTCCCTGCCACCCGCTCCGGTGGAGCGCTGCCGCAGGTCTCTTCCAATCTCCCCGCTGCCCACACGGACAGGCATGGTGACGCCACTCGCCCCCTCGTGTCGCGGTCGAATCGCGAGACCGTACCACCTCCAGGGCTAGGGTCCAACAGCCCGGGCACTATACTCTTCGACCGCGACCAGGCGACGGTTCCGCAGAAGACGGAAACCGGCAACATCCTTGAAGTCGCCGTGAGACGCGGAATCTTACAATTGATCGCAGGAATAGCCACGACGCGACGCCGAGGGGTACCCCCGAGTGTACCGGCTCACAGCGGTCGTCGACAACGGCTTGCCGGGCTGCAACCGTGCGATGGCGGGTTTTTCCCGGCCGGGCCGGTGCGGCAGGTCAGCCTCTCGGCGTGGCTTCGAAAGCCACCGGCCCTCCTTCGAGGCCGTACAACGTGTGCCACGCGGGCAGCCGGGCCTCCTCGGTCGCCTGTTTCTACACGAGAGCAGGTCCGAAAACGTCGTGTGCGGAGTAGTGGCGCGGAAGCGGCCTCATTCCCCGGCCAGCGACCGGACGCCGGAATCCGGATTGAGTTTCACAGCCTCCTTGGCGAATTTCTGTGCCGCGCCGGTGTCGCCCAGCTTGTGCGCGGCGACGGCGGCGTTTTCGAAATGCGCGGCGTTGGCCGGCTCGATCCTGGTGAGCATTGCGTACTGGCGCAGCGCCGCCGCGGTGTCGCCCAATTGCATGTAGGCGTCGGCCAGCGCGTCGAGGTGCGTCACGTCGAACGGTGAAATGAAAAGTGATCGGCGGTACCAGAAGGTGGCGTCCCTGATGTGCCCCCGACGCGTATGGATGGCGGCCACCTGCGCCGGGACATCCGGATCATGAACATTCGTGCGTGACAATTCCAAGAGCTGTGCCAGTGCTTTATCGTTTTCGCCGCGCTCGAGATAGATGCCGGCCAATCCCTGCCAGCTTTCCGAATCGTGCGGGCAAACGCGCTGCAACCGCCGCAGGAATTCCTCGGCCTTGTCCCATTCCTTGCGTGCCAGGGCGACGCGTGCGGACAGCTTGGGGACCGTCCAAGTCTCGGGGTCGACCTTGTCGAGTCGCTCGAGTATCGGCAGCAGTTGATCCTCGTAGTCGCGGCGCTGCTCGTCGTCCATGCGCTCTTCCAGCAGTGCGCCCAGCACTTGGGCGCGCACTGTAAGTGCGTTTTTGTCGTTTTCCTGGAGTTTCAGTGCCTTCTCGGCGGTGGACATGGCCTCCTCGCCCGCGCCTTCGTCCCACAAGGCTCTGGCGAGCCGGCCGAGGCGCGATGCGGTCTCGCCCTTCTCTTCGATCTCGCCTTTCAGGGCACCTGCATCTTCCGGCGGCGTCAGGTCGAAGCCCAGGGTTTCCACGTGCTTGCGAATCCATTGTTGCAGATCGCGATCGAATTCCTCCGGCTCGATACCGAGTTTCGAGCGGAATACGACGTCATTGGTCATGCCTTCACGAAACCAACCCAGCATCTTGTTGAGCGTGTCGAAGCTGAATCGTTCGACGATGTATTGGCACATCATCTCGCTCTGGGCGTAGGCGAGCGTGCGATCGGTGGGTTTGCGCGGACGCATGAATCCCCAGTTGATGGATTGGACGGTGAAGAGTTCGTTTCTTCTCGTGGCCTCGGCGAGCAACTCCCACCAATCGAAGGGTCGGTCCCGGTTCTCGGTCATCACCGCAAGACCCTCGGTGAACCAGTGCGGGATGCGGTTGTGCGTGGCGGCAAGTGTCACGGTGTGCGTGAATTCGTGCTTGAGGACCTGACCGATGTCGTACGGGCCCATGAGTGCCGGGTCGGATCGCGGCGACGCCAGGGCGATGATACGCCCGGCGCACGCACCGACCGTGGGAATCCACGGCTTCCCCGTGATGCGGACCGCAAAGGCACGCTGGGTGGGGAAAACCTCGATCATCGTCTTCACGGTAAGCGGCGTATCAAAATCGCCGGTGACCTCGCTGTATATATCTTCGAGATAGTCCGCCAGGTAGGGGCCCAGGCCGGGGTCCTGTTTGTCGTCATAGCGAATGGTGAAATGCTCGGTTTCGTGGCGCGCGAAGCGCTGCAAGGAGTCCAGCAGGTCGAGTGTGAATTTCGTGCGTTTGTTGAACGGGTCGAGTTCCCATGCGATGTCCAGTGCATCGCGCGCCTTGTCTTCAAGTCCCCACTGCATGTACATCATGCCGAGTTCGGTGTGGACGTTGGCGTTGGTGGGCTCGATCGCCACGGCTTGCAGATACTGCTTTTCCGAAGCCGCGTATTGGCGGATGCCGCTCAGGGCGTCGCCGACGATCTCGTGAAAGACGGCGTTTTTCAAATTTATCTGGGCCACCCGTTTTCGGAGCCGTTCGACCTCATCAGGCTCGAAGCGGCAGGCCGCTGCCGCGGCTTCAATGGATAGGGCCACGACGTCGTTCGGGTTGATCTTCAGCGCCCTCTCGCACTTTTCCGTGGCGGCGTCGTATTTTCGCTCCACGATGTGATTCTTGGCCGCGAGGTGAATGGCGGGTGCGAAGTTCGGATTGACTTCCAAGGCCGCCTTGACCTGCGCCTCGACCTCTTCAAAATCCCAGTCCTCCAGTGCGACCTCACCCAGGCCGACGAAGGCCTCGCACAGATGCTCGTTGATCCGCAGCGCCGCACGGTAGTCCGCCACGCAACCATCTTCCGTGTCGTTGTTGAATTTCTCGCGCAGCAGTTCGGCGGCCGCGATTCGTGCGGGCCAGTAGGTTCGGTCGATGCGCTCGTAAGCCGGCTGCAGCATCTCGTGCAGCACGTGCCGGGTGCGGCTTACGACGTTGGTTTGGGAGAGTGTGCTGTAGCGCAGGAAGCCGATGGCTATATCCGTGATCCACGCGGCGTCCTCCGGCAAATCCGGTGACCGAAGCAGCCGATCCTCAAACCAACGATAGGCGATGAGCGCTTCGTCGTACTTCCCAATAGTCTCGAGCATTTGCGCCAGAAGAAGGCGAGGTGCTGCGTCGCGCGGATTAAGGCGGATGGCGTGCCGGAGGTGAGTGACGGATTCGTCGTAGTCGCCAGTCAGCTTCGAGACCCAGGCGTAGAGATAATGCCATTGGGCGTCATCGTCGGCCTTGTGCTTCTCCAATAATGCCCTGGCATCGGCGTATTCGCCCACACGAATCATGGCGTCAACCTCGCCACGAACGGCGAGGCTCTCCTGGCCGGGTTCCTTGGCGAGTTGGTGGTACATTTCCCGCGCACGCTCATATTCGCCACGCATGAGAAGATCGCGGGCGTCGGCCGGCGTCGGCGGCTTCTCAATGGCAGGAGACTCCGCGACCATCGCGCCTTCAGGCGTTTGCGCGTGACCTGGTAGAGCGGTGACACAGATCGCGGCTACGATCAGGACTGCCGTCCCACGTCGTTCGGTAAGCTCATTTGGCATGCGTAGGTGCGTCATTCTGTCTCGATTTCCGGCATTCCTGCAGGCCGGCAGGGTCTCTCTTCTTCACCGTCTTATATTATGTCGGTTTCTATGGAACGGGCACCTTGTTTTCTCTGGCAATAGCCGCGGATCCTGTAACATCTTGCGTACCGGCGCCACGAATCCGCCACGCACCGCAGCCACGCCGCCCAATGGCGTTGCGAATCATGGCGCCCCGGAAACCCGTTTTGTTTGTCTTGAAGTGAACCTCGGCACGGGTGTAAGTCATGAACACCCGGTCCCAGGACAGGCAGAGGACTTTGACTGGTACGCCGGATACCGCCGAGCCGGATTTCGCGGTCCTGTCGGGACGCGTGTACCGCCTGTGCTTTGCGCTGCTGGGGGATTTGGATGCGGCCGGCGATGCAGCGCAAGAAGCCCTTACTCGGGCATGGAGTCGCCGGAAAAAGAAGCGTCCGGCCGTGACCTGGTGGACGTGGTCGGCGGGGTTTGCCGTTCGGGTTTGTCGCGAACTCCAACGGTCACGACGGTTGCGTGTCGTGGGCCGGTCGGCCGCAGAGTCGCCTTTGGATGCCGTTTCGGAGGGGCTGGATTCATTGGAAGTTGTCGATTCGGCGTTGGTCGCGGCGATTCACAGCCTGCCGCGACGGCAAAAGGAGGTCACGGTGTTGAGATTTCTGACCGGTCAATCCGTGCGCGAGGTGGCCACGACGCTCGGTTGTCCAGAGGGCACGGTGAAGAGCAATCTGCACAAGGCGATGGCCAATCTGAGAACTGGATTGGATGCGAGGGATGCGCAATGGGCTGCGTTGCCGTCAAAGGACTGCTAAGGGAACTGGCGGCCGGTACGCTGGACGATTCACAGCGCGACTGTCTGCGGGCGCACGCGGAAACCTGTCCCGAATGTGCTGCGAAACTGGCGGCCCTCGGGACGCTGCACGACCGTTTGCATCAACTGGGCCGCTGCCTTGAGGCGCGCAAGGCGCCGTTCGTATTCGACCCATCGAGTCCAGGTGTAGCAGAAACACGATACGGGCATACGGGCGGGCGTTTGTTCAAGCTGGGGGCAGGGCTTGTCGCGGCCGCCGCATTGATCGGCATGGCTGTCATGATCCGGCCCTCGGAGCGGCCCGTTCGGGATGCGACGGTTGTCGAGCACGACGCAACCGGTCCGGCACGCGAAGCCGGCCATTTGTCCCGGCCCCATACGCCGCGGATGCAACTTGCAAGTTATTCTGATCGCCGCCTCGCGGCGCCCGCCCTGTGCGGCACCCCCAGGCTGGTGCCATATCGTGCCAAGGTGCGCGCCGGTCGCGCGGCCTTGAGAGATCGGGTCCCGAGTCTGATTCTTCCGAGAAGGAGATTAAGTCATGATGCTAAGCCAGAAGATTCTCGCATGCGTAGCGGCGGCGTTCCTGTGGGGCGTCGCGGGGACCCCGGAAACGGGGGAAGGGCGTAGAACCGAAGAGCTGCGACAGCAGAAACAGGCTGAAGCTTCCGCTCGGGCCGCAGCGCAACAAGAACAACAGGCACAGCGGGAAGCGGAGACACGGGCGTTCCTGGAGGAAATGCTCCGTTCCCCCGAGCGGGAGGAACGTCTCGTCGAAACACGGCGCAAGCTGCAGCAGGAGATTCAAGAACTGGAACAAGCGCACCTCGATTTGCAGATGCAGGAATTGAATCTCCAGACGGAACTCCAGCGTCAGGAAATTGACGGCAAACGTGATGACGTCATGAATCTGCAGCGGGAACTCATCGAAATCCGCGCTCAACGTGAACGTAATGAGTTGGAGATGGAGCGACGTCGTTCAGAACTCAATCACCAGGAAGAGCGGCGCGACATCCTCCGGATGCGCGAAAGACTGGACTACGTGTCCGACTGGCGCTCCGTAGCGTTCGACCCGCAGGAAGCCGTCATGATGGCCACGCAGGCCGTCGTCGAGACGGGGTTGGCGCGCGAAAATCCGCATGAGGCGGCGGATACGCTCGAGGAACTACTGGGAGACATCGACGACCTAGGCTCGCGCACCGCCATTCGATTTGCGCTGCGTGATCTCTACGCCGAACTTGGGCGCCTTGACAAAGCCGCCGAGCACATGAAGCAGGTCGTGCGAGAAAACGCGCGTGCGCTGGACGGCATGCGCGAGACGGAGCGCGAATAGCTGTTGGGCGGCGGGCGCCGCACAGTGAGCTTTCCGATGGCAGGTTCACACGCATAGAGATGCTGGAGCCGGTGCTGCCGATCCGAGTCGTACACCGCCGGGGCCTCGAGTCATCCGCACGGGGCGCGATGGAGATGTGTGGACGTTGATTCCCTTGGACTTGCGGTTTGCTCGCCTTCCGTTCAGGATTCCGGCGTGACGATCTTCTCGATGGATTCGAGAAGACGCTCCATGCGGAAAGGTTTGTTGATGTAGCCGTCGACGCCGAGGCTCTCTGCCCAAGTCTGGTGGCGTTTGCCGGCGTTGCCGGTGATCATGATGACGAGCGGTTTTCCGCCTTTCTTTTTCTTGTTACCCTTGAGTTTTTCCAGAACAAGAAAGCCGCTGCGCTTGGGGAGCATAGCGTCGAGGATGATCAGGTCCGGGTCGAACTCCTTGGCGGCATCCAGCGCGGCGTTGCCGTCCATGACCGCTTCGAGGGTGGCACCCGTTTCCCCGAGCACCGTCTTCAACGCGGTGACCATATCCGGGTCGTCTTCGACGATGAGTATCGTCTTGCCCTCTAGTACCATGGACACGCTTGTACTCCAATGCCGTCCTAAGGTGCTCACCCTGACCGACCAGTCATCACATGCGAGTTCGAGACAGCCATGGGAGTATACGCATCCATCCCACCCCAAGCAAGACAGTCGGGCCGTGATATCATTGTCGTGGATTGTCCATTTGTCGGAGGCCAGTATCGCTCACGCGAGGCATGGGATTCAGCACTTTCAACGTTGCTTTGACCGGGTTGCGTCGCGTGGCTACACTCGCGACGGTTGTTTCCAGAAACCCGGCATCCGCAACTTGAACGGACCTGACCCATCCATGGCCAAGGAATGGCTGATTCCGCCGCTTTCGCCTGCATCCGAGGATTTGGCGTCTCGCTGGCGCATTCCGCGGTTGCTCGCACAGATCCTTCTGAACCGTGGGATTGACGGTTCGGATTCACGAGAGGCGTTTCTATCACCACAACTCAAGGACCTCGTTGGGCCTGATCTACTTCCTGGAGCGGTCGAGGCCGCCGGCGCGATCGTCGAAGCCGTCCGCGCCAAGCGAAAGATCGTCATCTACGGTGATTACGACGTGGACGGCACGACGGGATTGGCCATCCTGTGGCATACCATTCGCGCCGCGGGGGGGGATCCCGGCTTCTACGTACCCCACCGGGTCGATGAAGGATACGGGCTGAATCGACAGGCCGTGCAAGCCATAGCCGATGAGGGCGCCGAGTTGTTCGTCACGGTGGACTGCGGCGTGACGGCCATAGAAGAAACCGCACTCCTGCGCGAACGTGGTGTAGACGTCATCGTGACGGATCACCATACGGCCCGCGAGTCTCTGCCGGAAGCCAATGTGATCGTGCATCCCGCCATCGGCGGCCGCTATGCCAATCCGGACCTCTGCGGAGCCGGCGTGGCGTTCAAGCTGGCGTGGGCGATTGGACAGCGGCTCTCGGGTTCTTCGCGCGTGGATGATGCGTTCCGACCGCTGCTGGTCGAACTTCTACCACTTGCGGCGCTGGGCACCATTGCCGACGTGGTTTCGCTCGTGGGCGAGAACCGGATCATCGCGCGTCACGGGCTTGCCGGCCTCGGGCAATGCGCCCTGCCCGGCGTGCGTGCGCTGATCGAGTCCGCCGGGTTGGACGGCAACCGGATCGACGGCTACGACGTAGGTTTCAAGCTGGCGCCGCGACTCAATGCGGCCGGTCGAATGGGACACGCGCGGCTGGCGGTGGAACTGCTGACCCGCGCCACGCCGGATCGCGCGCGGGAGATCGCCATCTACCTGGACACCCAGAACCGTGCCCGGCAGACGACGGAAAGAAAGATCTTCAAGCAGGCCCGTGAAATCGTGGAACGGCGCGGGCTGGCCGGCGATGCCCGTCGTGCGATCGTCGTGAGCGCCGAAGGGTGGCATCCTGGGGTGATTGGCATCGCGGCATCCCGGCTGGTCGACCGGTACCATCGACCTGCCATTGTGATTTCGATGACCGGCGCGCAAGGGCAAGGGTCCGCGCGGAGCATCGGCGCATTTGACCTGATGCGTGCGCTGACAAGCTGCGCCTCGTATCTGGCATCCTTCGGCGGGCACCGGATGGCCGCCGGAATCAAGGTCGATGCGGATCGGGTCGAGGAATTTTCCGCTGCGTTTGTGCAGGTGGCCAACAATCGCCTGACCGGTGACGACCTTGTGCCCAAACTGAGGCTGGACGCGGAGGTGGCGCTGGACGAGGTGACGATGACAACGGCCGAGGCCATCGCCGGACTGGGGCCTTTCGGCGCGGGCAACCCCAAACCCCGATTGGCCACCGAATGGGTGGACCTGGTGGCCGAACCGCGCTGCGTGGGCAAACAGCAGGACCACCTCCAGGCGACGTTTGCCCAGCACGGCGTGCGGATGAAGGCCATCGGCTTCGGTTTGGGGGAGATGTTGGAAGATCTCAAGCAGCACCGCCGCTGCCGCGTGGCGTTCGAACCGATCATCAATGAATTCAACGGCCGCCGCAGCGTGGAAATGCAGATGCTGGATGTTCAGTTCCCGCAGTAGGATGGGTATTGCCCACCGATAGAAAATCCATGTCGCATCGCTTGGTGCGATCCAGGGAACTCGCGCTTGAACGTGCAGCGTGACGTGGCGGATGGCATCGCCGATCTCCAGTCAAGGCGATAATACCTCGCTTACCGCCGACTGCAGAAACCAGAAAGCCCCGCCGAGAGAATTCGACGAGGCTTCGAGGGCCCATGCGGGGGAGAATTATTCCGCTCACCGCCCGGGATTGTCTAGGCGGGCCGAGAGCGGGACGAATGTCGATTACTGTGCGCAAGTATAATGACATGTGTTGAAGGCGCAGAATTTGCCGCATCCCTTGTGCATCGGACAATCTGCAGCGACCAGGCATTCCACGCATCGATCGGTCGACGTATTGCAGTACTCTCCATCGGGATCGCCGTCGCAATCATCGTTGCTGAGGCAGCCGCTCTCGTGGGCCCCGATGTCGACATACTCTCCCAAACACCGGGGGTGATCGTAGCAAAGGTCGTCGTCACCGAAGGGGCAGCTTTCCTCTCCGGCATCATTGCAAGGGGAGTCGTCGGTGATGTGGTAGCTGCTACAATCACCTGATGCGAATCCGGGATCGGCATCGATGTTGTAGTCACCGGCATCGCCGCACACCGAGCAGCCGCCGTCGATGTCGCTATGCGTGATCGTCAGCGAAGTCAGGGTGCCGCTGAGATCCGAACTATCGTTGCCCCATACAATGGTATTATGGATCGTCGTCGCACCAGCGGTGCTGGTGATCCATATTCCACCTCCGCCAACGGGATACGCGCCCAAGAAATTGTCTACGATCGTACAATTCTCGATCGTCGGTCCGTCGCCCGTGCCGTTGGCGATGCCGATGCCCCCAGCGGCTACGCCGCCTCCGTTGTTCGCGAACAGGCAGTTTTCCACCTTGGTCTCGCCGCCTATCATAGCACCACCGCCGACTCCTCCGACGCCGCTTGTATTGTCGGTGAACACGCAGTGATGGATGTAGGCGTCCCCGGAAGAGCTGATTCCCGCGCCGTTGTATGTGGCGTAGTTTCCATCGAATTTCATATACTTGATCTCGGGGCCTCCTCTAATGTCGGCGCCGGCGGCGTGAACGTCGCTGCCTGTGTCGGCAACGCCGCCGGTGATCGTGAACCCCGTGATACCCGAGCTGTTGGTGATGTTTGAATCCACGTAGAGCACGTGATAGGCGTTGTCGGTGACGGTGGGGTCGTTTCCGGCATTGTCGCCGCTCAGAATGGTGACGTACGTATCCGGGTCCCAAGCACCGCCACCTGTCGCGAATCCGCCAGCCAGATCGCAGGTGACGTCATCGAGGACGAAACTTGCCGAACGATCGCAAGTCGGGTCGCAATCGTCAGGCGTGTAAGTTCCCTCGGCCACGTAGACCTGGACGCCATTGGCGCAGTCGGCGAGGCCGTCCTGCAAATCGGTGTAGGCGTTAGCCCAGCTCGTCCCGTTGTTAGCACCGGTGGCGTTCTTATCCACATAGACTACATTGCCGAAGGCTGGACAAACTCCGAATAGCACAAAGGCACTCAACCTAAACAGGCTACAAGAATTTCGTCGTCCCATCATGGTAGGAACTCCTTAAGGAAAAGCGTAGGAACCATCAACAGACGGGTGTCGGGCACCCATCTTTCACGCATTACAGACGATAGACGCATGGGCCGGTCGACAATTCAATAAGTGAATTGGGAGTCACTGTCAAATTCTATTGATGGCCGTTGATGGGGCAGCGTCCTTCTCGGCTCCTTCTCCATCCAAGAATGGAACACCGGAAATGTACTTGGGCAGCCAAGTCGTTTGGTTCACGGCCCGCCATCAGTAAGACAAGTGAAGTAAAGGCACAGAAGGGCAGGAATATTTTCAGTATGAATTCCATAACACGAGCATGCAAAGTCATCTTGGCCGACGCCACAGAAAACAAGGGAAAACGCTGTTCCCGGCCTCCCAATGGAGATCTACGTGTCCCGACCGCTGGAACAATCAGCGGTTTCAAATACGTGACAGCAACAGGAATCTGGTGTTACGTACTCATCGGTCGAAGAGAGGGTGCAGGTCGAATCGAGGGCGTCATCAACCGCCTACCTTATCACTCTTGCCCGCGCTGACACAAACGCCCCTCCTCCGAGCGGTTCTCTGGGACCTTGGTGACATACACGCGATTGCGAGGCCGACGATTCGGCCTAGCGTCTCACTGTCACACACGAATATAAGAATGCCCGAATATCACAAGGACTTGAAACGCCTTCTTGACCAGTTGGAGGAATCACGGCAACTGGACTGCGAAGTCTAGACTTGTGAGTGTAGACTACAGTGCCTACAGCCGGCATGGATGTGGCTATTAGAGTGTGCGTCCGACACTAGGACTGGTGTACCCATGAATTGAACAAAGAACGGCCTCAACGGGGGGGGGCAGCCGCTGCATACGTTGCGCATGGGCTTTAGATGAACTTGATCTTCCGCGCCGCAAACAGACACATTCGCAGCAGGACCAGGCCGTGTCGAAAACGCGAGATGTTGGTGTCGCCATAGACGCGGGCTTTGTAATGGACGGGGACGTCTGTTATTTTCAGGTTCAGGCGGGCCGCGCCGAAGAGCAGGTCGAAATCGCCGAACGGGTCGAAGTCGCCGAAGTATTTGCGGTTTTCGGCGATGCGTTCGTAATCGCGCCGCGTCAGCACCTTGGTGCCGCATAGCGTGTCGCGGAACCGTTGCGATAACAAATATGTGAACATCCAGCCGAAGGCCTTGTTGCCCAGCAGATTGAGAAAGCGCATTGCGCGGCGATCCATCAAATAGACCATGCGCGAGCCGTTGATGAATTCGCCCTTGCCCGAGGCGATGGCGTCATAGAAAGCAGGCAGTTCCTCCGGTGGGACGCTGATATCGGCATCGAGGATCATGAGCACGTCGCCGGTCGCGGCGGCGAAGCCCTTGCGTACGGCATCGCCCTTGCCGCGACCCTCCTGGCGCATTGATTTGATCTCAAGCGGGCCGTGATACGCCGCTACGACTTTCTGAATCTCTTCCCACGTGTCATCCCGGCTTCCGCCTTCGACGAATATGACCTCCTGCCGGGGCGCGAGCTGAGGCAGCCTTTCCAGTAGGGGTCGAATGTGTCCAGCTTCGTTTCGCGCGGGCACGACGATGGTAACGCTCTGCGGCTTGGACGGTTCCAGGATTTCGGGATCGACAGGCCGGGCTACGATGATGTTATTGAGCGACAGGGCATCGACGAGCGGAAGATTACCCACATAGCGGTTGAGACCTTCGGAGAGCAACGGCACCGGCAGCGGAGCGATGGTCATGCCGGCCGCCCGTACCGTTTCGAATCCGGAGAGCCGCAAGAGGTGTACGATCTCGTCCGTCGGCAACCAATTCCGCGCAGGCGTGCGTCGTTTGACGTGTAGCCACTCCATCAGCCGGATGGCCGGCTGCCACAGCCGGCTGTAGTGTACGATGATCAGCCGGGTGCGCGGGTGACAAGCGGATTGCACGGCACGGAACATCGCTTGCAAGTCGTAGACTTCATCCAGCGTTTGCGAAATGACCACGTAATCAAACTTGTCGTTCAGCCGGCCGACCTGTTCGCCGGGTATGCAGACGAATCGCAAGCTCGGGTGGTCCGCACGAGCGCGCTCGATCACATTTCTGCTCAGATCCACACCGACGCCACAGGCGGGTTGCAGGGATGCCAGTAAAGCGCCGTCACCACAGCCGATTTCCAGCACGCGTGATCCCGGCTCCACCATGGTGGCGAGGCGCTTCTGAATCCGCCGCCGATAGTATCGCAGCTTTGTGGGGCCGTTGGCGGCTTCGCGATCGTAGAAGCTCGCGACGGATTGCTGCCAACGTTCGACCCATTCGACGGCCTGAGACTGGGGCCGATCCGCCTGGCGGCCAGGGACCGGCTCCAGCACAGGGTCGAACGGCGATTCGATCGTCGCGACAGGTGGCGTTGTCAGGCTTGCGGTGTCGATGACCGAGTTCCTTGGAAATTCAACTGCGATTGGCACCTATTTGACTCGCGGCACGGGCGCGACGTATCTCTGCCGGAGTTATCGGCGGTGGGCAAACGCGGCTTGTCTTGGAGTTTGCGCTCGTAAGAAGGTGTGTTATCGTTCGTCGCGTCGCTTGAGTTGACGGCATGGATGACCGATAACGGCGATTCTGTCGAGTGGGCGAGCGCCCGCACCCTGCGGCAAACTAGTGATTCGAGTGGACATGAGAGTCCAGGAGGGGGCACCGACGGAATCGGCAGCCATTATCGACACCGGAGGGGTCGCGGGTTGTAGCCACGGGTGAAGCGAAGTCCGCCTCGCGGCGGACTTCGGCGCAACCCGTGGAGTGCGTCGAGGTCGAACAGGACCGCCCCGGAGGGGCGGAGGAGGAATCGCACGGGCTTCATGGACTCCCTAATCTGGTTCCAGGCAAGATACCTTCGCCCCGCCGGGGCGAAATAGGGAGAGTGGGCTCGGGTCCCACGGGTTCCGCTCGCTGTCCGCGAGCTCCACCCGTGGCTACATTCCTTCGCCCCTTCGGGGCAACTCGATACTCCGCCGATAGTGTCAAGGGACCGTCAGGGAGTCGCAAAGCGCGGCCGGTTGAATCCGATGTCAAACCAACTTAGAGTCCGCGACCCGCAAGCGTGGAAGCGAATGAGTATCGATGTTTCTTAGCGTGCATTGTTGTTCGGAGTCGTATCATAGGCTTGGCGTGGAGCGAGTGCGTCGTGCCGGGGCTCGCGTTTTTTTTGCCTGGTGCATGGTGACCGTGTCGGCTTGCAGCAGCACCATGCCGTCTGCGCAGTTGCAGAGCCGGGTCGATCTGCCGATCCCCGCGTCGGCCGAGGTGACACCCGACCCTGAACGACTTTTCCGACCCGAAAACGGCGAACATATATTACTCACACCTCTGGTGGTCACGCACATGGCGTTCGACCAGCAGCCGGACATCAAATCGAGTTTTCAGCGGTTTAAGTCGGAAGAGGCGAGGTACGACTTCTTCTTCGTGTCGCGCGATTCGTTGACCCCGCGAATGCGGGTATCCAACACCTTCGACGAATTCCGCGATACAAACGAGGATACCGAGCCGGCGCGATCGGTGGCGCGTCACCGCGAACACGCGGTGGAGCTATCGGTAGAAAAGCAATTCTTCGATACGACCGAACTGGATCTTGGGCTGGGCTATGAAACGGTCGAAGATGACGATGATATCGGCAATCGGCCGTATGTGTCAGCCAACCTCCGTTATCCCCTGTGGGCGTCACGGCGGAAACTGGAACGCGCCAGCGAGGACATATTTCGTCAAAACGAGCTGAACGACACCCAGCTCGCCTACATTCAGGAAGTACGCAGTCGGCTGCAGAACGCGCTGTTCCGTTTCCACGATGTAGCTCATCTCAGCAGGCGGGTGGAGTTTCACGAGCAATGGGCGGCCGATTTGCAGCGTCTCGCCGACCTCATGGACGAGTTGCAGGGCCGCGATCTGACAACCGATCGAGGCCGCCTCGATGCGGAAATTGCCCGCGTCAATGCCGACCTGCGCATTGCGGCCGGATGGTACGACATCCAACTCGCGCGCCTCAAGGCCGCCATCGGCATGTCCTTCAGCACGAAGGTGACGCTCTCGGAGGAACCGTTCAATCCGTTCGAAGGCATGACGCACGCTGAGGTACTCCGCGCGAGTATCGAAACCGACCCTGAAATCGCCACACTCAAAAACGCCATGGAGAACGCTGATGTTCAGTTGGACCTGGCGCGGCGCGGAACCTGGGACGTGGCACTCCTCTTGAATGCCTCTTCCGCGCTCGAGGGGCGCGGTAGCGATGAAGGCGATTCGGACTGGTCCGTATCTGCCGGCGTCGACGTCAGCGCCGTTGATCGCCGCGTGACGGACAGCCTGACGCGCCAGGCACGGGCCAACATCCACCGCTTCAGCCAGGCCATCGCGGCGCGTGAGAACGCCATCTTCGTCGATACGCTGGAGCCCATGGTACGCCTCGATACCATTGGAGAGAGCCGGGAAGAACTCATGGGCAATCTGTCACGGTACGTGCGCGACTTCGAAACCGGCATCACGACCTATCGGGCTGGACAACTCAATATCGATGACCTTCTTTCCAGGCGGCAAACCGTGTTCGGGCAGGAGGACGCTATATCGAATCTCACGTTCCTGATAGGGGCGAATGTGGCCGAACTCTGTGCCGCGACCGGCAAGTTCTTCGAGTTCCTAAACGGCAAGCCCGGCGAAGGCCCGCCCGCCCAATTCCCCTCCGACCCCGTAGGTAGCTGATATCGCGGTGGCGAAGTACGCGGTGCCCCCCGCAATGTGAAAACACCTCGGGCCGCGAGCCCTTCAAGTTCCTTTCTGTCCGGTAAGTCAATTGCCGCCCTCCGGGTTCCGATATTACACGCGATCGAGCCTATGGTTCGACGTGGAGTGATACGACCATGCAAATCGAGCCGCAAAAACTGGCCTTGGGGGTAATTGGGTGCGGACACTGGGGACCGAATCACGTTCGGGTATTCAGTGAGTTGGAGCGGTCGGAAGTCCTGATGTGCGCCGATCCGTCGGAAACCAGGCTGACGGCCGTTCGAGGTCGGTTTCCCGCCGTGGCGACCACGGTCGACTACCGGGACATTCTCGCGGACGACCGCATTGACGCCGTCGTCATCGCGACACCGACCGCCACGCATGTGGACATCGCCAGACAGGCACTGCAAGCCGGCAAGCACCTTCTCGTCGAGAAACCACTCTGCGTGGACAGCCGCGAGGCGGTGGAGTTGGGAATCCTAGCGGAGAAAGTCGAGCGCGTGTTGATGGTGGGGCATGTGTTCCTGTACAACGACGCGATCAACCGGTTACACGAGACTATCCAGACCGGTGAATTGGGACGAATTCACTATCTGGATGCGGCGCGGACGAACCTCGGTCCGGTGCGCGGGGATGTCAATGCCCTCTACGATCTGGGCACACACGACATATCCATCTTCAATTTCCTGTTGGGTATGACGCCGATCGAGGTGTCGGCCTCAGGGCGGTGCATCGCGCAGGACTCGATCGAGGACGTTTGTTTTGCGACCATGAAGTATCCGGACGGTTCCTTGGGGCACCTGCACGTCAGTTGGCTCAACCCGCGTAAGGTGCGGACGATGACGGTCATCGGTGAGAAAAAGATGGCACACTGGGACGATATCGATCCCACGGATACCCTGCGCGTATTCGACAAAGGCCTCGATGAACCGCCGTACTACGACTCCTTCGGCGCGTTTCATTGCGCGCTGCGTAACGCCGATGTCCACCTGCCGGCCGTTCGCTCGCGCGAGCCGCTGAGAAATCAGGCAGAGGCCTTTCTTGATTGGGTGCTCGATGGAAAGCAGAGCATTTCCGACGTGCGCTTCGCTCACAACGTCGCCAGGGTACTCGAGGCCGCCAAACGATCGATGCAACAGGGCGGCGTCATGTGCCGCGTCGACACGGTACCCGATGAGGTTTGCACGGTAGCCTCAATGCCTGTTTCAGATGTACTACCCGGTCGTGTAAGCCCGCAACCGGTTGCGCCCCCGATGCCCGCGATACAGTAGCGCGTGTGAGTCGTCCGCGGAGCATACCACCACTCACTCGGCTTGGCGGCCGAAGGTGGGAACTTTGGTGCCAGCATGTACAAGTCGAAACGCATCATCACCATCGTTCCCTCCCACAACGAGGAAGTGCGCATTAGACGTGTGGCGGAACGCACCGACTTCCACGTGACCGATCTTCTTCTTGTCGTCGATGATGCTTCCACGGATCGCACCGCCCAGGTCGCACGCGCCGCAGGCGCCGATGTGCTGACGTTGACCGAGCGTAGCGGGGTGGGGGCGGCCATTCGCGCCGGCATTAGCTACGCACGTGAGAACGAATTCGACATCGCCGTGATCATGGCCGGCAATAACAAGGACGATCCGAGCGAGGTGCCGCGTCTGCTCGATCCGATCTGTGATGAGGATTTCGACTTCGTCATGGGTTCGCGATATATGGAAGGTGGTCGTAGCGGCGGCGACATGCCCTTCTACCGGCGCGTGGCGACGCGGCTTCATCCGTACTTGATGGGCCTGTTGGCGCGCCGGACGATAACCGAAAGCACGAACGGGTTCCGTGCGTTCAAGTTGGACCTCATCGACGACGCCCGTATCAACCTCGATCAAACGTGGCTCAACGCCTACGGTCTCGAAGTCTATCTTCTCTGGAAAGTGCTCACGCTGGGGTATCGGTACCGAGAGGTTCCGTGTACCAAGACCTACCCGCCCAAGTCGCAGAGCTACACGAAAATGAAGCCCATCGTCGGCTGGTGGAGCATCCTTCGTCCCGTTTTTCTTTTGGGATTCGGTATCCGAAACTGAAAGGACATTCCGTGTCATCCATACCTCTCGTCAACCTCAAGGCCATGCATGATGACATTCGCGCCGACGTCGACAAGGCGATCGCCGGCGTGATCGACACCAATGCGTTCTGCCTGGGTCCGCCGGTCGCGGAATTCGAAGAGGCGTTCGCCGCGTATTGTGGCGCGGCGCATTGTATCGGTGTGGCGAGCGGACTCGATGCGCTGACCCTGGCGTTGCGCGGTCTGGGTGTAGGGCCGGGTGACGAAGTGATCACACAGGCGAACACGTTTGCAGCCACCGCGCTGGCCATCGTTCACGCCGGCGCTACGCCCGTGCTCGTCGATCATGATCCGGAGACGTACGCGCTCGATCCATCGCGTCTGACCGCGGCCATCACGCCGCGCACCAAAGCGATTCTTCCCGTTCATCTTTACGGCCAACCTGCGGACATGGACGTCATTCAGGCGATCGCCCGCGAGCACGACCTCGTGGTAATCGAGGACGCCGCCCAGGCACATGGCGCTGATTACAAGGGCCGTCCGTGCGGCGGTCTGGCCGATGCCGCGGCGTTCAGCTTCTATCCCGGCAAGAACTTTGGCGCCATGGGTGACGGCGGCGCCGTGGTCACCAGCGATGAGAGACTGGCATCCTGGCTGCGCGCGGCGCGGAACTACGGCTCGTTGCAAAAGTACGAACACACCATGTGCGGATTCAATTCCAGGCTCGATACCGTGCAGGCCGCCGTGCTGGGTGTGAAACTGCCGCACTTGGACAGTTGGAATCGTCGGCGCCGCGAGCGTGCCGCTCTGTACAACGAGCTGTTTCAGTCGAGTGGTTTTCCTACGCCGGTGGCGCGTGAAGACAACGGCACGCACGTGTACCACCTGTATGTCATTCGTGTCGGCAACCGAGAACGCGTGTTGAGCGCATTGCATGAGCAGGGTATCGGCGCCGGGATTCACTACCCGGTTCCTCTGCAGCGCCAGCCGGCGTTCAAAGGGGTGTGCGTCGTGCCCAAGCCGCTGCCTTACGCGTCCGGCTATGCCGATCAGATTCTGTCGCTCCCGATTTGCCCCTACCTTGCTGAGACGCAGATTCGAACCGTGGTGGAGGCCGTCCTGCGCGTGGCCGAGGTGCCCACAGACTCTTGTCAGGCACCCACGGTTGTGTAAACGCGGAGCGGAACCTCCGGGATATCTTGAAGCGCCTGAAGTGTGCATTGGCTCGGTTTGCTCGATGCTTGCCTGTTCAGGGCGCGGTCTGTGCCCGTTTCTACTTCACGTTCTGTCGCGCGGTCCGTACTTTCGTCCGAGAATCGCGCAGCCGGCGCGCGTCGCCGAGACGACTATCTCCCTCCCTCGAATATTCTACCCCATAATGATTTTCCACTGCACTCCAATGGTCGAGTCTTATCGGCAAGCCATAGCGTGGGCCGCGACGGCCGCAAGGGCCACATCTGAACACAGCGCCAGGGGCATAGCAGCCGACATAAATCGATGGCTGAGCGTATGCCACGCAGCACGGCATTCCTCGCCAGCAGTGTCCACTTGCCCAGAATCATGGAGTCGTGGATGGAGGATGCAGTCGCGTGAATGCAGATTTGGAATTCGAACCAGCGGCGCTCATCGGACACGCGCGCGAGGTTGGCGAGCCCGACACATACGCCGGCAAGAGGGAATGGACGCGCTATCGTATTGGCGTACGCGTGGAAGCGACGACGGATCCCACCCGTGCCAATGCCTCGTGGCATGTCAACGTCCACGATGTGTCGGGTGGCGGCGTCGGGTTTTGGTCGAAACAAAAACTCCCGATCGCCTCCACGGTCTGGGTCCGTGACTGTTTCGAGGATTCCGAAACGACATGGCTCAAGGGACGCGTTTGTCATTGCTCCGTCGGCATGCGCGGCCATCTGATCGGTATTGCATTCGATCAGCCAACGCCGACCGACTCGCATGAACCACCGCCGATGCGACATGTGGAGCCCATCGACGAAGAGTCGCTCCCGATTCGCGTGTCGGGCCGACTCGTTTCGTTGCAGACGAAATGTATCTACGCCACGGTGATTGCGGTCAGCACGGCGATCGCCTTTTCGTTCCTGATGGCACAGGGTTTCGTGCCGGGACTTAGCGAAGAGGCATCGGGAATCGTGGCCATCGCGGCCGCCCTGATCACCGGCACGTTCTGCGGCTGGTGGATTGCCCGTAACGACGCGATATTCTTGAACGAGCTACACATGGCCATCCGTGGCATGGCCGCCGGAAAACTTGATTCCTGCCGCGTGATCGAAGCCCCCTGCGCCGAGCTGGCCACCATCGGACGTGCGTTCAATGATCTGTGGACTCGCTGGAAGCAGCGCGAGTACGGCGAACGCATGCAACGCCAGAAACTGGAGGAGTTGGGCCAGATCAAGAACAACATCCTCTCCATCGTGTCTCACGATTTGCGGACGCCTCTGACGTCTATCCTCATGTACACGAATATGTTGATGGACGGCGGTTCGGAATTCAGCGCTGACGAGCAGAAGGGCTTTCTCGGTATCATCAACGAGGAATGTCACCGTCTCGCCCGATTGGTCGAGGACATCCTGGAAGTGCAGCGTCTCGAATCGGACGCCATCCGCATCGAGCTTACGCCATGTGATCTGGCACCGACCATTGCCGGCTGTGTGCCGGTATTTGAACCGCTCGCCGACAACAAGTCGATGACGCTATCGATCGACTGTCCGGAAACGCTTCCCACCGTCATGGCGGATGCCGACAGGATTTCGCAAGTAATCAACAACCTGGTGGCGAACGCCCTCAAATACACGCCGGCCGGAGGCGCTGTGCAAATTGCTGCGCATCAGCGGGATAAGGAACTGCTCATTTCCGTTCACGATAACGGACCCGGTATTCCACGAGACAAATGGGACCATATTTTCGATCGTTTCTCGCAGGTCATGGACCCCGATGTCAGTGAGGTGGCGGGTGTCGGCTTGGGGCTCTATATCGTGGCACGAATTGTGGAAAGCCACGGTGGCACGGTCTGGGTGGACAGCAAGGTCGGTGAGGGCACTGCTTTCTTTGTGGCCCTGCCGCTCGAGGGCGAACCGCTTCTCATACCGTCAAGTCCTGCCGAGACTGCGCTGCACGCCACCTGCAAAATCATCGCCTGCGACTCCGACCCGGAGCTTCTGGCTACCGTTGTTCATACCCTCAGGGCCAACGGTTTCGATGTCCGCGCCGCCCACACCGGCCAGCGCCTCCTACAACATCTCGAGCAGGGTGATGTTGACGTGGTCGTGACGGACATACTCGTACCGGACATGCACGCCGTGGATCTCCTCGATGCCCTCAACGGCCTCTCTCACCGGTCGTTTCGTACCATTATCCACAGTTACGAGGGCGATGCGGAGGGGTACGGTCGGCGCGGCGTCGATGTATTTCTACGACGCCCGGTCTCCCGGCAGGAGTTGGTGGAAGCCGTACACGTCGTGCTGCGTCGCCGCGCTGCCGCCGGGAGAGTCGTGATTGTGCAGAATCATGAGATCGACACGGAGCGATTGAGTCGCATGCTGGTGGAAGCCGGTCATGCGGTCATGGTGGCAGGTAGTATTGGGGAGGCGTCGGTTCTGGCTCACAAGTACGGTGCTGACGTGAATGTCGTATCAGGCGAAACGGTGGCGGACGATCGCGTGGGATTGATCAATATGATGAG
>Ga0210124_1000232_pt1 | contig 30957 bp, 24 predicted proteins | sample Muzzi_PWC_D2_FD_185554 | JGI IMG/M metagenome (GOLD analysis project Ga0210124, IMG submission 185554) | Wetland microbial communities from San Francisco Bay, California, USA, that impact long-term carbon sequestration - Muzzi_PWC_D2 (SPAdes) | ecosystem: Environmental > Aquatic > Marine >... | reverse complement strand
ACAACAATGACGACAACGATATTCAGAATGTTCTTGATCTTTCGGTCCATGGGAATGTAGGTATTGACGACCCAAAGCAGCACGCCAACTACAAGCAGGACGATGACCAGGTTAATCAGAGGCATGCGGATATTCCTTCGTGATTCTGATTGATCGACTGCTCATGGAATGAGTTCCAGGATGGTATGGCGCACGGCCCGTCGTGACGGATCGGTTATGCCGTGTCTTCCGTCGTATGGCTCAGCGCTGCCCTCGGATCGTTGAAGTATGTCGTTTCGTACGCAGATTCCCTTCCCAATCGCAACCCCAACCCTTCATACGGCACCGATAGCGGTGCACTGGCATAATCCAGCTCACCAGTCGGTCGAGAATACGGCGCCGCACACGTTCCACGGGGCTGTTGCATCGGGGGCATACGCGTTCGCGAGAGGAATGACCAGAGATGTCAGGACTAACACTGCCGTCTGCGGAGGGCGCGGTCATGACCTCTTCTCCTCCAGTCGATGGGACGGAATTGACCTGCTCCACACCACGGTCTCCCTGTCGATCGAGAACGGCTCTTGCCCGGCAGCGTCAGTTGCTGCCACGCGTCCACCTTCATTCTCCCAGTCGAGCAACGCTGCCTTCTGTCGCCTTTGTTCCATGTTGCGAAGGCATTCAGCTATATGCACGGCGAAGACTGAAGCGGCCACAGCGCTTCCAGTCGGAACACGTGGGGGAGTGAAGTGTCCAGAGCTTGTCATGAGTAATCCTTACTGTTGCATAAGATTTCGGAATGAACGACGAGATGTGCCTGTATAAAAGGGTCTGCATATTGACTGCCAGGTTATTCTGAAGTTCACTCACGGTGAATTCAGGAAAACAGGCCTTCTCTCCCTTAGGGAGCACCCTGAAGGGTATAAAAGGGCCGGGGTGAGGGAATACAAAGCAAAAAAACGCTCGAATATTTTTACCCCCTCACCCTAACCCTCTCCCGGTGGGAGAGGGGATTTATGCAGCACTGGGGTAATGTGCCTGTTTCTCAGCGCCCCTGCCATTGCACGCAGCGAAGCGCCGTGCACGGCGTGGTTCAGACTACGTGGAACTTATCTTATCTGGTGGGTGGTCAGCGTCCGGTAGAACGATCCCCAGTACCCTGCCCATCACCGCCGGGCGGGTTGCTAACAGAAACCGCAAGGTATACGGAAAACTCAGCACCCACTGGCGGATCGGGGCATCGGGCAGAATGTCATCGACCAAGAAAGCCGCGTCGTCGGCAATTGCTCCTGCATTGCTCTACCTCCTGCATCCCTGCAGTCGTCGGCAATTGCTCCTGCATTGCTCTACCTCCTGCATCCCTGCAGTCGTCGGCCCATACGACGGGCGCCGCAGACTCGTCTGTATTTCTGGCCGTGTTACTCTCTACTGGCAGGTGCGCTCGGCAGTGCAGGTGCTACCCCTGGAGGTGCGTAACCATAGGATGCACCATAGGCGCCGGGATAACCGCCATAGCCGGGACCACCCCCGCCACCATAACCGGGATAACCGCCATAGCCGGGTCCAGGGCCGCCACCATAACCGGGATAGCCACCATAGCCGGGTCCAGGCCCGCCACCATAACCATAATCCCGATAGCCGCCATAGCCATAACCGCGCCCACGCCCGTGACCACTGCCACGGCCGCTACCGCTACCGCTCATGTTGAAGTCGAAATCACCGGAGCCGTCGCCGGAGCTGTCACCCCAGCCGTCACCTCCGCCGTTATTTCCCCATGGGCCCCACGCCTGAGCTGCCGTGAAAGGAATCGACATGGCGCCGACAATGGCGAATGTTTTAATCAGTTTATTCATGTGTATTACCCTATCATGCTGTTTCGTATCAATAATACATGGCAAGACTCTTCACCTTGTGACTTGCCATCCCTCGACGGAGGGGGGTTCCCCTGGCTGATTCAGTAATCAGATGCATTCCGTCGGGATCATCCTAATCGCCTCAGCCATGTATTTCGGTTCGGCAGCGCACATATGACTCAAGTGTGTTCCAAATTAATCAGAGGTTCATTATCCGTCGGACAAAGCCAATCACTGCCATTGCCGCGCCGACGATGAGCACCGTTGCTGCTGAGTAGCGCCACCGTCTCATCATACGATTCTCCCCGTATTGATCCACATGATATTCGATTCCGTTGCTGAGCACTTTGACGAGCCTGGGAGTGATGCATCGGCAAGTCATACCGGACACACACTTTTATTCGCCAGGATTGCGCTGCAGACCTTGCAGGTTTTATGTTGGCTTCGATGGTTCGAGCTTAGGGAGAACTTCCTTAGCCGTCTGTTTGCTGACGTACATAGCCGGCAATTGAACGGTACGCGGGTTTTGTTGTTCCGCTACACAGATCAAGAGCGTGCCTCCCCGCCGGTAGAATCACTGCAAATTTTGCCGAACTCCCCGCTGCGTCTGTACGCTGTTGAACATTGGCGGGGAGGGGGAGATAATTACCCAGCGTCTCCAGTAGTAGATACCGCCACGTCGGTATTTACTTCAATTGTGACAGTTGGTTGGGAGGCGGCACATGCCCGGCCCTCATGACCCTCGCCATGAACCACCTGCTTGCCGCCCTGCCGGCGGAGGAACGTACGCGCATCTTTCCCCATCTGGAACTGGTCCCGATGCCGCTCGGCGATGCGGTGTGCGTGCCCGGCATGACGATGCGCCACGTCTATTTCCCCACGACCTCCATCGTGTCCCTGCTCTACGTCATGGAGGCACGTGCCTGCGAATGCTACCAGGTGGTCAAGAAGGAGTTCGATCGCCTGCTTCCGGAGAACAACGTTCATTAATCCGGTTGGTCGCGTGCTGTCGCACGGATCTTCCTATTGTTGCATACAACAGCGCCAGAGAGGGGTATTCTGCACGCTTCGATCACTCAAGTCCGACAGGTTCCTTGAAAATATCATGCTGCATCTTCAGCAGAGAGGTGTCCTACAGACTCTTACATACCCAGCAGTCATGGCCCTTCGACAGTCAGTCGTTGCGCCTTCACCTGGTTCGCTGTGGATGCGTCCGTGGTTCACGCGACGGTCACTGGCGTGATACTCGGGTTGCTGGCACCGGCCCGCAGATTGGTCAGCGACGAGCGCCTGTATGCCATACTGGACCAGGTCGTTGCACATCCAGCCAGATATAACGGCAGTGGTGACACAAAGGATCGGCAGACATTGCAGATGGCCGAGATCGCCGCGTGCGAAACCCACTCTCCGGTGGAACGGTTGGAGATTGCACTACACCCGCGTTTCGGTTTCATCATCATGCCGCTTTTTGCATTCGCCAACGCCGGGATGCCGCTGTCTTTCGGCAATTTCGGCCATTTCGTCACGCGCGTTGTCTTGGTCGGATTCACTGTTGGCAAACCCATCGGGATACTGACCTTCAGTTGGCTGGCAGTGCGCTCGGGCATCGCGATGCGCCCTCCGGATCTTGACTGGAGGCTGCTGGCGGGTGGCGGTCTGCTCGCCGGGATTGGTTTCACGATGGCGCTGTTCATCGCGAACCTGGCTTTAGACCAGAGTCTGGTCGACAGTGCTAAACTGGGTTTACTCCTGACATCAGTCGTTTCCGTGGTGGCAGGTATCGCGCTGTTGAGCGGGTTGTCCGGCTATGGACAACTTTCTCACATGGCTCTCCAATGACGGTGGTGTGAGTTACAGGAAAGCACAGTTCATAAGTCCGGTGTCACACTGGTCACCCCGGTTTCAGGCGAGGAGGATGACATAGTCATCAAAGGGTTCGGTGTATCGTCACGCACACGCAATGCGCTGCGTAACGACCGTGATAGCCAGTTGCTGCGTTCGGAGCTGTTCAGTATCGAGCAACTCAAGCGTCACGCGGTAACGCTGGCTGGCCAGCACAGTATCGATCCGCGCCCGGGGCCGGACAGATTGCTGCCCCGCCTGGCAGACAACGAGCGCGTTCTGCTGGCGGCGTATGACGTGGTAACGGCCGCAGCCACGCCCGGGCAACGGATCGTGCCTGCAGAGGCCTGGTTGCTCGACAATTTTTATCTCATCGAGCAGCAGATCGGACTGGCGCGCCGGCATCTTCCGCGCGGTTACAGCCGGCAACTGCCGCGACTGGCTGATGGCTCGTCAGCCGGTTTCCCCCGCATCTATGACCTGGCGCTGGAGTTGATCTCCCACATGGACGGTCGCGTCGACAGCGACAACGTCACCCGGTTCGTCGCTGCCTACCAGACCGTTCAACCATTGAAACTCGGTGAATTGTGGGCATTCCCGATCATGCTGCAGTTGGCTCTGCTGGAAAACCTGCGCCGCGTCGGAGTGCGTATCGCCCGCCGGCGAGAGGAGCGCGACGCGGCCATCACCTGGGCAGACCGCATGCTCGTGACGGCCGAAAGTGAACCCAAGCAGCTTATCCAGTTGCTGGCCGAGTTTGCCAGTGCAGATGTGCCGCTGACCGCGCCGTTTGTAGAGGAGTTTTATGCAAGACTCCAGGCCCAGGGACCCGCAATGGCATTCGTTCAAACCTGGGTCGAACATAAACTGTTCGAACAGGGTGTGACAGCAACGCAGTTATCGGCGGCGGCCGCCCGCACAGCCGCTACCAACCAGATATCCATAGCAAACAGTTTCGGCAGTCTGCGCTTCATCGGGGCAATGGACTGGAGAGTTTACGTCGAGTCGCTCAGCGTCGTCGAACAGACGCTGCACGAAGACCCGATGGGGATTTATGCCAGCCAGGATTTTGCCACCCGCGACCGCTACCGGCATGCCATCGAAGACGTGGCCCGGAGTTGTACAAACAGTTCGTGCAGTGAACTGGCGGTTGCGCGCGCAGCCATCGTGCTCGCGCAGGCTGCCGCGGAGCGCCTGGGTGCCGACGACCGCAGCGCGCATGTCGGGTTTTACCTGATCGGTCGCGGCCGCCAGAGTCTGGAACGTGTCGTTGGCTGCCGGGTGCCGTGGAGCAGAAGGGCCAGCCGGGCCAGCCGGAAATTCCGCCTGTTTCTCTACCTCGGCCCAATCCTGTTGCTCACCGCACTGGTGACAGGGGTTGTGGTGTCCCGTTTCGGCTGGTTCGCCCCGGGTGACTGGCGTTACTGGTATTTTGCGATCACCGGTATGGTCGGTGCCTCGGCGCTTGCCGTCCCGCTGGTGAACCTGCTGGTCACGCTCGTCCTGCCGCCGCGCGTGCTGCCACGCCTGGATTTTTCGAATGGCATTCCAGTGGTGCACCGCACCATGGTGGTTATCCCCACCTTGCTGAGCCGGCCGCAGGATATCGATGATCTGCTCGAAGCCCTGGAGATTCGCTATCTCGGTAATCGTGATGCAAATCTGTTCTTTGCCCTGCTGACGGATTTCCGTGACGCGTCTGAATGCACGTTGCCGGACGATGTTGCAATACTCGTCTATGCGCGCGCAGCAGTCGAGGCTCTCAACGAGACCTACCGTGAGGACCGCCAGTGCATCTTCTATCTGTTTCACCGCCCTCGGGTGTGGAACCCGGTTGAACGGGTGTGGATGGGTTATGAGCGCAAGCGCGGCAAACTGGAGCAGTTCAACGCCCTGCTGCGAGGGGAAGGGCAGTATGCATTCACGGAGATTGTCGGCGATACCTCCATCCTCGCTTCGATCAGGTATGTCATTACCCTGGATACCGACACGCAACTGCCCCGCGACGCCGCACGTACACTGGTAGCCGATATCGCGCATCCCCTCAATCGGCCGGTGTACGACGCCGGGAAGCAACGCGTCGTCGACGGCTACGCGATCCTGCAGCCGCGCGCCTCGATCAGCATGACCAGCGCCGGCCAGTCACGCTTTACGAAACTGTTCGCGGGTGAGCCAGGCATCGATCCCTACACACGCGAGGTATCGGATGTATACCAGGATGTTTTCGGCGAGGGCTCATTCATCGGCAAGGGAATCTACGATGTGGACGCATTTCGCCAGGCCGTCGATGGCCGCTTTCCGGAGAACCTCATTCTCAGTCACGACTTGCTGGAAAGCGGCTATGCGCGTTCGGCGCTGGTGACCGATGTCGATCTCATTGAAGAGCACCCGTCCAGTTACGCCATGGAGGCCAGCCGGCGGCACCGCTGGATACGCGGCGACTGGCAGCTTGCCGGCTGGTTATTGCCGCATGTGCCGGGGCCGCATGACCCGGGCGGTTTACCGGCGCAGCGGCAACCGAATCCGCTCAGCGCCCTGTCGAAGTGGAAGATTTTCGACAACCTGCGGCGCAGCCTCGTGTCGCCGGCGCTGCTGGCATTGCTGGCAGGTGGCTGGCTGTCTGGTTCCGGGCCGGCGTGGCTCTGGTTCCTGCTGGTAGCAAGCGTGGTGTTCCTGCCCACACTACTGTCCACGCTGATCGAGATCTTCCGCAAGTCTGCAGACCGCGACTGGCTGCTACACCTCATCCTGACTGCCAAATCCGCAGGCCGCCCGTTCGTGCTCGCCTTGCTGACGCTGGTGCTGTTGCCCTACGATGCCCTGATTTGCCTGGACGCGATCCTGCATTCGGGTGTCCGCATGTTGTTTACGCAGCGTGGATTACTGCTCTGGCAACTGCGATCCTATGCCACTCGCAACGCACGCCGTACGCTGGTCGATTACTTCCGTGAGATGTGGATAGCGCCTGTGGTGGCGCTGGTACTGGCCGCTGCGCTGTGGCAGATCCGCCCGGCGGAATGGCTCGTCTGGGGGAGCTTCCTGCTGCCCTGGGTGGTGGCGCCTTGCGTCGGCTGGTGGATCAGCAGGCCGCTGCTGCACCGCGTACCGTACCTGAGTCAGGATCAACGGGCATTCCTGCGGGTCTCGGCTCGCCGAACATGGCGCTTCTTCGCGCAGTTTGTGGGGCCGCAGGACAACTGGTTGCCGCCCGATAACTTTCAGGAATATCCGGTTACGGTCATCGCTTCGCGGACCTCGCCAACGAATATCGGCATGGCGTTGCTGGCAAATCTGGCGGCGTACGATTTCGGATATATTTGTGCCGGTGAATTCCTGCTCCTTACCGGTAACACGCTGGCTACGGTGGAAAAGCTGGAACGCTATCGCGGCCATTTCTATAACTGGTACGACAGCCGCACGCTGCAACCGCTGCGCCCGCAATACGTATCCTCGGTGGACAGCGGCAACCTGGCCGGCTGCCTGCTGACCCTGCAAGCGGGACTGGCTGAGCTGAAAGTTCAGCCGGTGCTGTCGGTAAACGCGTTTCAGGGCTTGCAGGATACCTTGCAGGTGCTTGTCGAACACCTGCCTGCCTCTCCATCACCGGAGCTTGCGAAGCAGGTCAGGTTTCTGCAGGACGTGCTGCGCCCGCTCACAGCATCGGAACTCACAGCAACAGCAAAGACACACACGCTGGCTTCCGCGGAAAGCCTGCTGGACGAGGTTCATCGTGCAGACGGGGTGCTGGTTTCATGCCTGCCGGCGGATATCGATATCGATGGTGAACTGTATTACTGGGCGCAGGAATTCGACCGGCAGGCCGGTGCAATTCGTGATGATCTGGCATTTCTGCTGCCCGATCCGGGGCACTTCAGCAACGTTCCGACACTGGCGGAACTGGCCAGCGCGCACGCAGCCGGGGCTGTAGCGCCGGGCTGCAAGAGGGCGCTGGAGCGGCTCAGGGTCATCGACGACCTGATTGAACGTTGCCGTGAACTGGCGTTGATGGATTTTGAATTTCTTTACGATACAACAAGCGGCCTGCTGAGCATCGGTTACGACGTGAACGAGCGGCGCCGTGATCCGTCATGCTATGACCTGCTCGCGTCCGAAGCGCGCCTGGCCAGTTTCCTGCTCATCACGCAGGGTCAGGTGCCACAGAAGCACTGGTTTGCGCTTGGCCGCCTGCTGACAAGCCATGGCGGCGACGTGAGCCTGATATCGTGGAGCGGCTCGATGTTCGAATACCTGATGCCGCAGCTGATCATGCCGGGTTACGAAAATACCCTGCTGGGACAGACCTGCAAGGCCGCGGTGTCACGCCAGATCGAATACGGCCGTCAGCGCAATGTGCCTTGGGGTATTTCCGAGTCCTGTTATAACGCCACCGATATGCACCAGGTCTATCAATACCGTGCGTTCGGCGTGCCCGGTCTGGGCCTCAAGCGCGGGCTGGGAGACGACCTGGTCATCGCGCCGTACGCCAGCGCGCTGGCGCTTACGGTAATGCCACTGCCGGCATGTCGCAATTTGCAACGGCTTGCTGGCGAGGGTTTCCTCGGCGATTACGGCTTCTACGAGGCAGTCGATTACACGCCTTCACGCGTGCCGCGGGGAAAGAGTCACGCCATTGTACGTACTTTCATGGCGCATCATCAGGGTATGAGCCTGCTGGCCTTTGCGCATGTATTGTTGAACCAGCCGATGCAGCGCCGCTTTATGTCAGACCCCCTGGTACGGGCGACGGAACTGTTGTTGCAGGAGCGCTTGCCGAAGCAGGGCGCCACCTTGCATCCGCATGAGGCCGAGGTGAGTGCCGCCGCGCACACCGTAGTGGAAGCAGGTGCGATCATGCGCGTATTTACCGAACCGAACACGCCGATACCGGAGGTTCACCTGTTGTCCAATGGCAGGTATCACGTCATGGCGACCCATGCCGGTGGCGGTTACAGCCGCTGGCGTGAGCTGGCCGTCACCCGCTGGCGCGAGGATGCTACGGCCGATTGCTGGGGTACCTTCATTTATTTGCGCGACCGCGATACAGCGCGTTATTGGTCGAGTGCATATCAACCGACACTGCGCAAGGCCGACCACTACGAAGCGATCTTCGTGCAGGCACGCGCTGAATACCGGCGGCGCGATCAGGCGATCGAGGCGCACACTGAGATCAGTGTTTCACCCGAGGACGACGTTGAAATCCGCCGTGTCACGCTCACCAACCTGTCGTCGCGTACACGTCATATCGAGGTAACGAGTTACGCGGAAGTCGTGCTGGCACCGCTGAATGCCGACCTGGCCCACCGCTGTTTCAGCAACCTGTTCGTGCAAACAGAAATTCTGTCAGACCGGCAGGCGATCCTGTGCACGCGGCGTCCCCGCACGCCGGGAGAGCAGGTGCCATGGATGTTTCACCTGCTGGCCGCTCCCGGTGCGGTTGCCACCGGGACGTCTTACGAGACCGACCGCGCCAGATTCATCGGTCGGGGCCGGACGGCGGCCAACCCGCTGGCGCTGGATGACAATGCAGCATCCTTGTCCAACACGCAGGGTCCGGTGCTCGATCCCGTTGTTGCGATCCGCCGCACCATCATTTTGCCGGCCGACGAAACGGCAACGGTGCAGATTATTTCCGGAGTCGCGGACACACGTGCTGCGGCATTGGCTGTTCTTGAGAAATATGGTGACCGGCACTTCGTCGAGCGCGCCTTTGAAATGGCATGGTTCCAGAGCCAGGAGGTGCTGCACCACCTCAATGCAACCGAAGCCGATGCACTGATCTACAGTCGCCTGGCCAGTTCCGTGATTTACGCCAATGCCATGCGTCGTGTCGCGCCCAGCGTCATAACCCGCAACCAGCTTGGTCAGTCCGGGCTTTGGCGCTTTGCTGTCTCGGGCGACCTGCCGATCGTGCTGATGCGCATTGGTGACCTGCAGCGCATCGACCTGGTAAAACAGGTTCTGCAAGCCCATTCCTACTGGCGCAAGAAGGGCCTGGCGGCGGACCTGGTGATCGTGAACGAGGATTTCTCGGGCTACCGTGCGGTGTTGCACGACCTGATCACGGGGCTGATCAACGCGGGTCCAGAAGCACAGGTTCTCGACAAGCCGGGTGGGGTCTTCGTGCGGCGTGCCGAAGAACTTTCCGAGGAAGACCGGGTGTTGTTTCAGTCCGTCGCACGTATCGTGCTCACCGATAGCGCAGAGACGCTGGTTGAGCAGGTGGAGCGCCGCGTATCAGTAGAGCGTGTACCGGCGCGTCTGCAGCCAGTGTCACAACGGGCGGCTGAACCAAACCAGCCGCTGGCGGCACGGGAGCGCATCTTCTGCAATGGCCCGGGAGGCTTTACACCCGACGGGCGCGAGTATGTCGTCACTCTCGAGCCGGGTCAGAGTACACCGGCACCATGGGTCAATGTCATCGCCAGCCCGCACATCGGTACGGTCGTCAGTGAGAGCGGCAGCGCCTATACCTGGGTGGAAAATGCGCACGAATTCCGGCTGACCACCTGGCACAATGACCCGCTTGGCGACAGCAGCGGCGAGGCACTGTACATCCGCGACGAGGAAACGGGGGCGTTCTGGTCGCCGACGCCATTACCGGCACGCGGTGAGTCCGGCTATGTGTGCCGGCACGGGTTCGGCTACAGCGTGTTCGAGCATTACGAAGCCGGTATCTCCTCGGAACTGTTTACCTATGTGGCCATGGACGCGCCGGTGAAGTTCGCGGTGGTCAAGCTGCGCAACCATTCGGGCCGCCCGCGTCTGTTGTCATTGACAGGATATTGGGAACTGGTACTGGGTGAATGGCGGCATGCCAATTTGATGCACATTGTTACCGAGGCGGACCCGCACAGCGGGGCGCTGTTCGCGCGTAATGCCTACGGCCGCGAATGCGCCAATCGGGTCGTCTTTGCCCGTGCAGGCAGTGAAGGCCTCATTGAGCAGGAGCGAACGCTGACCGGTAATCGTACCGAGTTCATTGGCCGCAACGGTTCGCTGGCGGGTCCGGCGGCCATGCGCCGTGAACGCCTGTCGGGCAGGGCTGGCGCAGGTCTCGATCCGTGCGCCGCGATTCAGACCCGGGTGGAGCTGGGCGACGGACAGGAATGTGAAGTCGTGTTCGTATTCGGCGCGGCCCGCAACAGCGACGAAGCGCGGCATTTCATCCGGCAATACGGCGGCACGGCTGGTGCGCGGCAGGCACTGGAAGGCGTGTGGGAGTACTGGAACCACACGCTTGGCGCCGTGCAGGTGGAAACGCCTGATCACGCACTGGACGTGCTGGCCAACGGCTGGCTGCTGTACCAGACACTGTCGTGCAGGCTCTGGGGGCGCAGTGGCTATTATCAGTCCGGTGGCGCCTACGGTTTCCGGGATCAATTACAGGACAGCATGGCGCTGATCCATGCGACACCGTGGCTTGCGCGCGAACAGCTGGTCCGTTGCGCCGGGCGCCAGTTTCTCCAGGGTGACGTGCAGCACTGGTGGCATCCGCCCGGCGGCCAGGGCGTGCGCACGCATTTCTCCGATGACTATCTGTGGCTACCCTATGCAGCCTGTCGTTATGTGCTTGCAACCGGCGACACGGGCGTACTCGACGAGACAGTCCACTTTCTGGAGGGACGTGAACTGAATCCGGAAGAGGAGGCTTACTACGACCAGCCACTACGTTCGGCTGAAGCGGCGAGCCTGTATGAACATTGCGTACGTGCAATCAGGCACGGGTTGCGTTTTGGTCACCATCAATTGCCGCTGATGGGTTGCGGTGACTGGAATGATGGCATGAATCTCGTCGGTCGTGATGGCAAGGGTGAGAGCGTCTGGCTGGCGTGGTTCCTGTACGCGAACCTGCAGCTGTTTGCAGGCCTGGCGCGAGGCCGGGGCGACGCAACCTTTGCCGAACTCTGCACCGGGCAGGCTGCGCTGCTGCGCAACAACATCGAGGCCAATGCCTGGGACGGCGACTGGTATCGGCGGGCATATTTCGATGATGGCAAGCCACTGGGATCGGCCGGTAATGATGAATGCCAGATCGATTCAATCAGCCAGAGCTGGGCGGTCATCTCCGGTGGTGGTGATCCCGTACGCGCCCGCCAGGCCATGGCGATGGTGGACAAGCGCCTGGTGGGTCGCGATGCGCAGTTAATCCGGTTGCTCGATCCGCCCTTCGATAAATCCGCTCTTGAACCCGGGTACATCAAGGGCTATGTGCCCGGCGTGCGTGAGAACGGCGGTCAATACACCCATGCCGCGATCTGGGCCACAATGGCATTTGCGATGCTGGGCGACAGGGAGCGCGCGTGGGAATTGTTCAGCATGCTGAACCCCATCAATCACGGTAGTCAGCCGGATGCGATCGAACGCTACAAGGTTGAGCCCTACGTGATGTGCGCGGATATATACGCTGCGTCGCCACACACAGGCCGGGGCGGCTGGACCTGGTACACCGGGGCGGCGGGGTGGATGTACCAGCTGGGCGTGGAAACCCTGCTGGGGCTGCAGCTTGAAGTGGACCATCTGCGCATCACGCCCTGTATCCCGGCCCGGTGGGGGGGATACAAAATCCACTACCGCTATCGCGAAACGGTCTATCACATCACGGTCAAACGCGGCGCTGAAATGCCGGATCACCAGATCCGCGTAATGCTGGACGGCGCCGTGGTCAACGCTGCAGGTGAAGAAGAGGCGGGGCGACCGCAAGGCATGATTCCGCTCAGGGACGACCGTCGGGAGCACTATGTCGAGGTGGATTTGAGTCAGGGAGACTCTGATTAACCTTACTGTTGCATAAGATTTCAGAATGAACGCAGAATGTGTCTGTATTACGAGGATTGCGTGCTGTTTTGCCAGGTAGTTCTGGAGTTCACTGACAGTGAATTCAAGAAACAGATTACCTCTCCCTGCGGGAGCACCCTGAAGGGCATAATAGGGTTAGGGTGAGGGGATTAAACAGGATAAACGCCTGATTTCATATCCCCTCATCCCAGCCTTCTCCCGCAGGAGGAGAAGGGGTCGCACCCTTTTACAATGTCCTCCGCAGGGAGAAGGGGCTGCACCCTTTTACGACACCCTCCGGTGGGAGAGGGGGTTAATGCAACGATGATTACTTGTCATTGCGACGACTACAGGGATGTAGGAGGTAGATAGCGCATGGAGCACTTATCTAGAAACAAAGTGACGATGCGATTTCCAGCATACCAGGAGGTCGTCACTACGTAGGCTGGCTTATGTCCGAAAATGGTTTAACAGTTACCCTTCAGGGAACGCCGATCTCACCGGGTCTGGCGCAAGGCCTTATTCATGTGCACCATAGCCTGCTTGGTCCTATAGATGCCCCGGTGGATATAGAACAAAATAGTGTTGATGATGAATTTTCGCGTCTTGATGTCGCTACTACGAGGATATCGGATGATCTCTATGCCCTGGCTGCGCGGGTGGAAAAGGAGATCGATTCCAGGCTGGCTGAAGTTTTCGGAACCCATCAGCTGATGCTGAATGATTCCTCCCTTAGAGAGGAATTGCGAAAAGAAATCGTGGACAACCTGGTTAACGCGAGCACTGCCGTGAAGACAGTATTTCTGCGTTGGGAACAACGCTTCCTGTTGATGGAATCGCAGATAGCAAGGGACAAGGGCGATGACATGCGGGATATCTCGATTCGCCTGCGTAATGCCCTTGCAGGTATTACGGTCAACCCGCTGGAGGAGATTCCGGACGGCTGCGTACTCGCAACTACACGGCTACTTCCTTCTGATACTGTTTTTCTTACCGGCCGGTCCACTGCGGCAGTACTTCTGGAGTACGGGAGTACCGGCTCTCATGCGGCGCTGTTCGTGCGTGAAATGGGCCTGCCATGCATCTCGCGAATCCCCAGTCTCCTGACTACCATACCCCATGGTGCACTGGCCCTGGTGGATGCTGATACAGGCGTTGTTACGCTCCATCCCCGGGAGAAACAGAAAGCCATCTTCCGAAAAAAGATTGATGACAAAGAACATAGGTATCAGCTGGCGCGTGCGCACGCCCTGAGCCCTGCAGTGACAAGGGATGCTGTGACAATACCGGTGCTCGCCAATGTGGGTTGCAGCGATGATACGGAAAAAGCGATGTTGAACGGGGCGGATGGTGTTGGTTTGTACCGCATGGAACAGGCCTATCTGGGCCGTGTGGTGCCGCCTGATACCGATGAACTCGTTGCCGGGATGCGCCAGACGCTGGCAGCGGCCAGGGGTCGTCCCGTTTATGTACGACTTCTGGATATCGGCTCCGACAAGCCCTTGCCTTTCACCGGATTTCTGGCAGAAACGAATCCCGCCCTGGGTCGTCGGGGTATCCGTTTTCTGCGTGAGTACCCCGGCCTATTGCAGACACAGCTGCGGGCCGTGCTGGAAATTGCCAGGGAATTTGACGTGCGTGTTCTGGTGCCCATGGTTACGTTGCCGGATGATGTTGCGGTAGTGAGAGAGCAGCTGATGCGACTCTGTACCCTGATGCGGATAGCTACTCCACCTAGCTTGGGAGCCATGATTGAGACTCCAGCCGCTGCGCTTGCGGCACAAGGGATAGTCAAGCACGCTGACTTTCTGAGCTTCGGCACAAATGATCTCACCCAGTTTGTGTTCGCGGCAGATCGGGAGAATGCAGCGGTGGAACGCTATTACAGGGATGCTTCGGATGTGATATTCAGATTGTTGCAGTTGACGCATCATGACGTGCCGGATGTTCCCCTTTCCCTGTGCGGCGAGCTTGCAGGTCGTCCAGAACACATCCCCAGGCTCCTCCAGTGCGGGATCAGAACATTCAGCATTGCTGCGCCATTGATACCTATCATAAAAGAAACTATCCGCAATTCCTGGTGTTCAGAACCCTTGATACATGCCTGATGAAACAGCGATTGCCATAATAAAGCATTGGTGGTCGGTCAACGTACAATGTTCCAACGCAAGGGATGGCCTGTCTTATTAACCTGGTTAATTTGCTTTCCAGGTGCAATGCGAGGACACTATATCCAGGATATCGTCTGTCAGTGCGCAAGTCACCCTGCCGTACAGCATTGACCGAATGTCAGTATTGATCGTCATACTCTTTTCTCGCGAACTTCGATCGGACATCGACCGATGTGCAACCATTTGTTAAATGCAAGGAACAGGCTCACCACATCGATTCTTCTATTCACCTAGGAAAAGTCCATGACTCAATTTACACAAAATGCGCGAGATACTGAAACTTGCAGTCAATACGCAGGCATTCGCCTGGCGGAACTGATCGACCAGCATTGGAACAGGGAAAAATGCGCGCGACTGGCATTGCACGAAGACATCATTTTAACCGACCAACACTGGGACGTTATTCATTATCTGCGTAAACAGTATCTCAAACACGGCCTGCCAAGATTTGCCAGGACAACAGCCCGTGCTCTAAACAAGCAATTCGCCGCTCAGGGTGGCAGCAAGTATCTTTATCGCCTGTTTGCCGGCGGCCCGGTTACGCAAGGCAGTCGACTTGCCAACCTGCGTGCACCCGCAAATACCAAAGATGATTCCTTTGGTACCAGCTATTGAGCCGAACCTTGACACAACGAGCACAGGACAAAGCCACCACTGGCGATGAGTCCCGGGAAGCAGCCGACCGTCTGGCTGTCGAGCAAGGTGAAGACGATGGCATGATCGTTCATCAGGACGTGATGCCAAACGTACACAACAAAAAGGATATCAATGCCATCACAACACGGTAACGGCGGTCAGGGCGAGCGCTGGGGCAGCGGGAGTACACCTCCCGACCTGGAGGATTTGATCCGGCAGGGACGCGACCGGCTCGGTCATTTAGTACCTGGCGGTGGTGGCGGGCGCGGTATGATCGTCCTGGCACTGTCTGTGCTGGTCGGGCTGGGAGCATGGAGTGCCTATTATACAGTGCCGAGCGACTCGGTCGCTGTTGTGCAACGGTTCGGCAAGTATCTCAAGGACGTACCACCGGGACTGCATTTCAAACTGCCGCTGGGCATCGATGCTGCAACCATCGTTCCCGTCAAGCGCCAGTTGAAGCAGGAATTCGGCTTTTCCACTCCGGGTGCAAGTGATCCGTATCAAAGTCCGCGTGACGGCAAGCGGGAGACGGAGATGGTGACCGGTGACCTGAATGCCGCACTGGTTGAATGGGTGGTGCAATATCGCATCTCGGATCCCGTCAAGTTCCTGTTCGAGGTGCGCGAACCGAGTGAAACCCTGCGCTATGTGTCCGAATCCGTGATGCGCGAAGTTGTCGGCGATCGCACCGTGGACGAGGTGATTACCATCGGTCGACAGGAAATCGAAACGGAAGCGCTGGCCAAGATGCAGGCGCTGTCCACCAAATACGCTATGGGGATCAGCATCGACCAGGTGCAACTGAAGAATATCAACCCGCCCCAGCCGGTGCAGGAATCCTTCAACGAGGTCAACCAGGCCCAGCAGGAGAAAGAGAAATTGATCAACGAGGCGCGGCGTGATTACAACAAGGTGATCCCGCTCGCCGAGGGTGAGAAGGATCAGCGCATTCGCGAGGCCGATGGCTACAGGTTGAAACGCATCAATGAAGCGGAAGGTGATGCTGCTCGGTTCAGCGCTTTGCTGGCGGAATATAGCAAGGCCCCTGAAGTTACACGTCGCCGCATCTATATCGAAACCCTGCAGGATGTCCTGCCGGGCCTACGCTCGAAGATCATTATCGATGAACAGGCGCGCAGCATTCTGCCACTGCTGCAGCTCGATGCACAGAAGGTAGACCAGCCATGAACAGGAACAGGCAGATCGCTATCCTTGCGGTTCTCGGTATCGTGCTTTTCGTAGGGATGAATTCAATCTATACGGTGAGCGAAGTCGAGCAGATGATCATCACTCAGTTCGGCAAGCCGGTCGGCGCACCCGTGACCACGGCCGGCCTTAAGGTCAAGGTACCCTTCATCCAGGTGGTCAATCCGATCGACAAGCGTGTACTCGAGTGGGACGGCAATCCATCGGATATGCCCACCAAGGACAAGCTCTACATCTCGGTCGATTTATTCGCCCGCTGGCGGATTACCGATCCGCTGCAGTACTTTCTGCGCCTGCGCGATGAACGCAGCGCCCAGTCCCGCCTCGACGACATCCTGGGCAGCGAGACCCGCAACGCGGTTGCCAAGCACGAACTGATCGAGATCATCCGCACTACGAAGAATCGTGTACCGCTGCGAGACGCGCTGTTGACGGAGGCGGAACGGGACATGGGATCGCTGGTGCCGATCAAGAAGGGACGCAAACTGGTCGAGCAGGAGATATTCACCGCGGCGGCTGAGAAGGTGCGGGTGTTCGGTATCGAGTTACTCGATATTCGTTTCAAACGCATCAACTACAACGAAAGCGTGCGCCCGAAGATCTACGATCGTATGATCAGCGAACGGCGCCAGATCGCGGAGCGATTCCTGTCGGAAGGCAATGGCGAGGCTGCCAGGATTCGCGGCAACCGGGTGCGTGACCTGAACAAGATCCAGTCCGAGGCCTACCGGCAGGTCGAGGAGATCCGTGGACTGGCTGACGCAAAGGCCACAGAAATCTATGCGCGGGCCTATAACCAAAGCCCAGAAGCGGTGGCATTCTATGAATTCACGCGCACCATGCAGTCCTACAAATCGATCGTTGCCGACAATACGACCCTGATACTGTCGACAGACAGTGACCTGTTCAAATTCCTGAAGGGGATGACGCCGGGTGGCGCCGTCGATCCGTCCCAGGCATCCAGCGTGCGGCGATGAGGTTGAGTTTTCCCAACCCGTGCCGCAGCTTCGATGCCGGCAAAAGCCGCATCTGCTTTTGGGGATATGACCACACAATCGAAATTACATTCTTCATTGGAGCCGAGGCTCTCCAACAGCTCTGTCCAGAGATGAGCGGCGTCGAATCGGGGTTCCTGCAGGCATTCGATGCCGCGCTCAGTCGTATCCATGAGGTTGCGGACAAGGTATATACACGCAGAGGAAAGGGGACCTCTACATACATCCTGTCAGCCGGGGATTTTTGAGAAATTAACGCGTCAGCAGCGCAGCGTGACTGGCTGCCCCGGTCGGTGATGTGGTTTACACGCAGGATTTGCAGCGGATGCATTGCGGGCCAACCGAGCGCTTGAAGTATTGATATTCCATGAATTCACACGGATCATGCGGACGGCGAGTCGATCCTGACGGAAGACATGATGCTTGTGTTTCCCTCTGACAGCGATCTGGTCAGGCTGACGAGAGGAGTCAAGCCGGGTGGTAGTGCCGTTTTGGTGACAGGCACGTGAGTTACATCAAACGCGGTATGCAAACGATTGCGTGCACTGTTTCCAGACAAACGGGTGACCGGTTCAACAAGCTGCAATTCCAGACCAGAAAGCAGTGCCCTTGGCAAGAAATTCGTCGTAGCGCATGTAATGCGATCCGTCGCAGGAAAAGGTCAGGCTTACCATTCCGTTGAAAATGTTAATGGAGCCCGTGCGCAGATAGATGTTCGCGTCGATCATGCGCAGCACCTGCATCCCGTCCAGTAATCGGGTGATCTCGGCGCGTGGTATCGTGGCGTCGACGGGATAGGGCCGTGACGGGTACACCAGACAAATGTCAGGATCCCTGAGCACTTCCTGGTCGAGGATTCGATATCGCAACGGATCATCGGTTGTCCAGATCGTAACCTGGCTGCTCGAGAAATGAATCTGGCACTGAAAGATGCCACGCTCCGTGAGCAGTTCCTCCAGGATAGACAGTGCATTCTCTATGTTCCGGTCCATGGAACTCTCGATGCGGGTCTGCTGAAACAGGGAGCCGCGGATAGCCGGATCTCCCTTCACCTGCCGCCATCTGCCAGGCTCCTGGTACAGCACCGAGGTCACCGGCAGTCTGCGCAGGTTGAAAACCGCACCGAGATAGCCCAGTTGGGTGCCGGCGTCCGATGCAACGACTTGCAGCGCAGTCAGTGAAGGCCGATGCGCGGACAGGCTGATATACGCATCCGACAACAGGAACCCCCATGCCGGCATTGCTTCCCTCATATAGGGGCGTTCGGCGCGATTGCGTTGAAAGTGCCCGGGTATGAGCCCGGTCTCGATGACGTTATCGCTGAGTTGCACAGCATCGTTGCCGATGACATAGAGGTTGCAACAATATGGTATGCCCGAGAAGCCCTGCAGCAGTACGGCATTGAGCTGGTCCCGGTCACTCCAGACCGGAACGCATTTTTTTGCCAGCAGGGCAATCGGTTCACGTAGCATCCTCGCCAGTTCTTCACGCTGACGGAAGATGCTGTCCTGCCAGGTTGGATCCAGGGATTCGTCAGGGATCAAGGTTCGTGTGCCAGCCGGATGCGACTGGCTGTAGCTGGGAAAAGGTGGTTCGGTGCCTACACTTGTTTCAGCCGCCGCGGTCATCGTCATCGGTGGCCGGGTGAGGTAAATGCAGGTTGGGGTGATCGAGCGGCATTTCGATATACGCCTTGCGGGTACCATCTGTCTCGAAATACATGGTCAACTCACCATCCTCAAGGGATGGGTGGCTCGTGGCGTTCTCAATGTCATTGCCTGTCATGGGATCGATTGTATTGATACGATGCCCGGGTTCATGTAACAGGTGGCTCTGGGTTTGATCGCGTCGCAGTGGATCGGAAGCGATCCAGTTCAGGTATTCGAACCTGATGACGGGTGTTTTCTGGGCGGGTGATAATGTGGACATGTTAGACTCCTGTAACTCATCGCCTGCCGCTCGTAAGGCTGCGCGTTATGCGCTGCTCCCTGCGGAAACTCAGTCCATTTTGAAGCTGCCGATTTATGTCGCAGGATGTGGCGATGATTCTGTTTTTTACTATAGCCCTTTCCGCAGAAATAGCTCATCATATTAATTGATGGGGTGTCTGCGAATTGATGTCGAGGCATGATTTACTTCGTCATGGAAAAAAGGGAAAAAAGGGGACGGAGGCATTTTCCCCTTTTTGCCTCTGGTGTGATCCGGAGTCAGCGCTCAGTGAGCGTCAGCAGGATGTCGGCGTACCAGGCGCAGTTCAGTCCGAGTGCTTCGTCCAGTTCAAAATCACGCGTGCCCACATCAAGTCTTGCCGAGTGGACACCTAGCAGTATCCAGGGTAAATCTCCAAGTGCCGTATCCTGACCGGGCGCGCGCATCACCACCGGTGCGCCGCTGGTGCCTCGATGCGTGCGCGCATCGGTGAGGAAGTATCCCTGACCCTGGAAGCGAAATCCGAACGAGGAAGCGACCACCGCATGGCGCACCACCGGTGTGTGATGCAACGCATCGTGAAAACCAAGTGGAAAACCAACCACTAGCAGTGACGTGCCAATCTCGACCTGCTCAAGTTGGGCGTGCAGATGTGCGGGCGTGAACGCGGAGTAGATTGTGGTTGCGGGCAGCGCACTACGTTCTATTTCGATTACCGCCACGTCTATTTCCCCGGCCGTGTCCGTGCCCTGGCGCCATATGCTTTTGCCCTTGTGATACAGCGGAATCGAGAATCCGGTTGATCCGGCCATATTGTCAGGATCGATGTGCAACTCGATCTCGATACGGTCCGGAAAGTGGTTGCTCGGCTCATCGATCATTACATGCCGGCTTGTCACCAGGAACAGGCGTTCATCAGGCTCGAAGAAAAATCCGCTCGCGCTGGTCAGTATCCGCTGTTGTTCGAAGGTGGTGACGTGTGCCGCGGTGAGCAGAATGGATTCGATCATCATCATGTCGTTGTATTTTTCAGGTGGGTGCTACGCTCGTGATTGGGCAGCAGCGTTCCATCTGATTTATTGTGCACCTGTCGCGGGCGAATTACTATTTAGGCTCTTCCCCAGATTGAGTAGGCAGTGGAATATCAGCAGCGTCGAAGACCGGCGAATCACGGCGGCACGCTGGATATGGCGCAGACTAAGGAAGAATGAGCTGAACCCGAGCAGGAAGCGATACACAGCGGTTAGATTGGGCGCGCGTCGCTGGGCGCGATTCATGATGCGGATCTGCTGCTTCATCAGTAGGATGTCGGCGACGATGGCTTCTGTACCGCCTGGCCCCAGGAGCTTGGCAATCGTGGTCAGCAGATGGACGAGGAGCATGAGCAGCTCCTTCATGGCGTGGCTGGGTTGGGCAACCAGCCATCCAGGGAAAGTACGCAACCCTGACCGATGGTGTACAACGCGCACTGAAAAAAATGCGCCCCGGGGATCGCTTCCGCAACGTGCTCTTTAACAGCAGGGCCCGGGAATTGACCCCGGGGTTTGTGAATTCGACGCCCGAGATGGTGACACATTTCAGCCAGGTCCTGGCAGGCATAACACCCGAAAACAGTACCAACCTGTATGACGGCCTGCAAAAAAGGTATCCAGTCTCTGGTGGCCGACCGGACCAGCGTCCTGGTGCTGGTCACCGACGGGGTGACCAATGTGGGTGAGACCCGGCAACGCCGGTTCATCGAACTCATCGCGGTTGCGGTGGCAGCTGCCAATCGCACTGTTGATCGGCACGGTCAGTGTCGATGCCTGGTTATGGCGGGGTGATCCCACCCTGTACAATTACTGTGGATTGTCAGGTATTCTGAGCAGCCTGTTGATCGTGGGACTCCTGCAACTATGGCGTGATATTCGTCATCCACTGGTCGCGCTGACGGGTGTGGGTGCGGCTGTGAAAATTCTTGTGGAGAACAATGCCGGCCAGGCAGTTCTGACCCAGACTGCCTGGCCAAGTATGTCGACGGTACACGCAGTGGGAATTCTGTGTGGTCTGGTATATGAATTGATAATCCGGAAGGTCGGGGCAGCTTAGGCAAACTCTCTGCCCCTGAATATTTATGAGTCTCCGTAATGCGATTCCACCCGCTACAAGCACCTGATTTTTTCAAAGGCCATCAAGCGAGAGATACGATTCTCAATTATGCACCCGGAAGAATTGCAGAAACCTTCCTATTGATGCGGGCTGCAGCAATGCTTTCCTTGTCATGACAGTGATGGCTGGGAGTCGTTGTGTATACAATCCTGATCCCTTGATGGTAATTGTGCCCTGCGATGCACTGCAGCGCTTCGAACAGGATGGTCGCGCAGTAGAGTGCCGCGATTACCAGCGCGACCAGGGTCGCACCAAGGTGGAGGGTGTCCTGTGGTGCTAGCAAGCCGCTCAGGTTAAGCACAACGACTCCCGCTGTGATTAACAACGTTATGGGGCCGGATGCATAGGTCTTGCTGAGTCCGAATTGCTGGATCAACAGTGCGCCAAGGGCAAGCCACCCAAGTGTTGTGTGCCCGATATCGCCGTGCGACGTCAGAAAAGCCGCACCGGCCAGGCTGATGGCCGTCAACCAGTGCAGCAACCTGACGGGTGATTTCCAAGGTGCGTTCAAAGTGTCTGTCACGGTAGTGTTGAAAGTGGAATGCGACATCGATCTGCTCCTCTCCAGATATTGTTACGGTAGGCAGAATACCCGGCGCAACTGAAACAGTCCTTAAACGGGACTGAATTCAAACTGAATGTTTGTGCGTCATGAACGCGCTCGGCCTGGCAGACATCAATCACACAACAACGCGGTTCTCGCGGGATAACGACATCGGCCAAGGTAAGTTCCACAGCACCGGGTCGATCACGCGGACAGCATTTTCGCAACAATTACGGCAGTATTCCGCAGTAGCACGCGATTCTGTAGTCTCTGCTGGTAAAAGGGATGGAGCCCGTCGCAGGCATCGATCTCAACCACCGTAATGGCAGTGCGTACTGGGCCGATTTCAGGGCCATGAACGGGGCGCGTGGTCCACCGCACTTGACGACGAGGCCTACACAAATCCGGATTTGGAAGACTTCGACACGCCCTTGGACCAGCGCGCTGCATCCGGGGAAAGCCCCTATCGATACACAGGACACGGTGAGACAACATGCAACTATACTTCCTTTTAGGTCAACACCCGCTATGGGTGATGCGCCAGCGTGGAGTGCAGTCGTGCGGACATGATCCGGATGCAACTCATCGTGGTGGAGAAGGCAATGTGCACCTAATACCGGCATGACCAATCGGAACTGGATCAGCTATGCGGGCATTGGGACAAGAACCCGGTTGTCGCCTGCAATAAGGAAGGAGATTCACAGGCAGACAGCCGTCGGCTGCATAACCGTTCCGAGCGCGGCCGGAACCACCAAAGGGTTACGGTGACAGCAACCGGTTGGATGCGTGAGTACGCCCGTACCCCGGCTATACCTATACCCTGGTCAACTGCCGGACCGAGGTTTTTCAGCAGCGGTTAGAAATCGTTCTGCAGGATCTCTATCGCACGGCGGCAGATTTCCCGCCCATAGTCGGTCCAGGTGCCCTGGCCCCAATAACGATAACAGCTGGTTTGCGAACACAGCAGATGAAACAGGGCATTGCGAAAGCGTGGGTCACCGGCCGGGACATCGTGCTTCAGCACTTTTTCGTAGAACATGGAGCTGGCCTCTTCCATGGGACCGAGTACGTTCTCATAGCCGCGCACCCAGGATAGATCATTGGTCCAGCTGCCGCCTTCCATGTGAAAGCGGTGATCTTCTTTGCCCAGGGTTTCGATGAGCGCATTCAGTTTATCGGGTCCGCCACCGCCTGAGAAGCGATCCCAGATCGCCTTTTGATGTACAGGCTGCAGGGCCGGGAAATCATGTTCTTGTATCCCCATCGCGAACAGGTGCTCCAGGTACTCGCTGACATTCATCAGCGGTGTCGATGAGCCGGAGCATTCGCGCACCACATCCATGTACTTGGGTGGAAATTCATTCATCATGACGCCACCGTTTTCACCGTCTGCGATCTGGGTCACCAGCGGCGGTACTGCTTTCCCACCCAGTTCCCACCGGGACAATTCCCTGGCTTCGTAATAGGGTTGCATCTGCGCCACCAGTTTTGTATCGCTGCCTTGAGTCTTGATAATGGCGATGATGCTGATGGTCTCGCCGTGGGAATTTCTGCATACCAGCCGGTGGGGCAAATGTTTTTTCTCCGGGCCATGGCCGTTTTCCGGCCGTTCGACCGAATGTTCCTGCACCAGTACCCACAGATAGCCGCATTCCTTGAGCGTCTTGACAAAATCATAGGCCACGTCGGGGTGGTTCGGCAGGGCCATTTCCGAGGGCGAAAAGCCGCGCACCCGACTCAGTGCCTCCAGTCCGAAAATCGCGGCAAAATGCTGCTGCCAGGCTTTGACATGGAGGCGGAAGTCCTGCCCCGGGGTTGATGGGGCCACCGCGTGGCCCCAGGGCATGCCCAGCCATTCGACGCAATTACGATAGCCAGGATCGCACGTGATCATTTGCAGGTTCTCAATGACGTCGTGCAGACCCATGTGACGAACCCCGTGCAGCAACGTGCCCGAATATTCCAGCATCACCCGCGGTGCCTTGCCCTCGCTGACCAGTTGCGGAATGAATTCACCCATACGCTTGTAACACCAGTGAAATACCGGTGCGTTGTGATTGTCGCCGATATCCCTGTGCTCCATCATATACTGGAGGTTGCTGATCATGCCAGCGGTGCGTAGATCGCTTCCGCCACCTGGTATCAAAGGCTGGTGCATATGCAGGGCGATGGCGCAGGTACTCTGGATACTGCCGAAGTCGAACGGGCTGTGCGGCAGGAAGGCCGGTGATTGCCGGCTGCTGGAGATGACTTTTTCGATTTCCTTCTCGAAGCCGGAAATTGCCGGCAAACCATCAATATACTCTGGGAGTTGTTTCATCACTGTCTCCTGGTGTGAAGGCGTTGCTGCGCGTTCGCTACGCGGGCTTGACGTGCCTGATTTCTACCGGCAAGTCTTTACTTGTGGCGGATATATTCGTAAATATTGAGATAGTTCTGGCCGGGATGGTTCCACGAATAATCGTAGCGCATACCGTTGAGGACCAGTTCGCGGAATTCTTCAGGATAGTTAAACCACAAGCCGATTGCACGTGCCATGGCGGATTCCAGTGCCGTGTAGTCTCCTTCATAGAACATGTAGCCGTTACGCTCCGAAGCAGGCTTCTCCGAGTAATTGCGGTCGAATACCGTGTCCAGCAAGCCGCCCACGCCGCGTACGACGGGAACAGTACCATAGCGCAGGGCAATCATCTGGGTCAGACCACAGGGCTCAAAATTGCTGGGTACGACGATCAAATCGGCACCTGAGTAGATCAGGTGTGCCAGCTCCTCGTCATAACCGATCTCCAGGTGACAATCCGGGCTTTCGTTGAGATGGTGTTTGAGATGCCAGAATTCATTGTTTATCCCCAGCTCCGGACTGGAGCCCAATAAGACAAACTGCGCACCATGCTGCAGTGAATAGAAAATCGCGTGCCGAATCAGGTGTACCCCTTTCTGGCTATCGAGCCGGCCGACATAGGCCACCAGAGGTTTGTAGTCTTTGCTTAACCATAGCCGCTCACGCAAGGCCGCTTTGTTTTCATATTTTTTATCCAGGTTTGCAGCACTGTAATGGGCGTAGATGTAGGGGTCAGTCTCCGGGTTCCACATCTCGTAGTCGAGGCCATTGAGCACGCCGCCGAATTTGTTCTGATGTACATGCAGGGCATGCCCGACGCCGTAGCCCAGATCCGTATGGCGGGCCTCCCAGGCGTGCCGAGGGGATACGGTGGTAACGAAGTTCGAGTAGACAATGGCGCCTTTGGTAAAATTGATGGCGCTGGCGTTGAAATTATCGCCCAGGCGATCGCGGTCGTAATAGTAGTCGGGGCGGCCCAGACCCGTAGCCCAGAGAATATTCTCGCCGGCTATACCCTGATGTTTAAAGTTGTGAATGGTGTGACAGGCCCGCTGGTTCTCCATACCCTTGAAGCGGTAGATCTCGTAAAGGAGCACCGGCGCAAGCGCCGTCTGCCAGTCATGGCTGTGAATAATGTCCGGACGCTTGTTGGATTTCAGCATGAACTCCAGTGCGGCCTTGGTGAAGAATGCCATGCGCACGTGTTCGTCGGAAAAGCCGTAGTAGGTGCCGCGGTTAAAGAAATTGTCCTGCGAATGGGGTTCGATGAAATAGCATTTTCTGCCATGCACAAAACCGAACCAGACCGTGCAATGAATAGCGCCGCTGTACCAGGGCACCCACAGATTTTCGTAGCACTGCTGTAGCCCCCAGATGTGGTCATAGCGCATGCAGTCATACTTGGGTAAGATAATCTCGACCGAGTTGCCGCGAATTTCCAGCTCCCGACTAAGACCGAAAACAACGTCCGCCAGGCCGCCGACTTTAGCGACTGGGGCACATTCCGATGCCACCATCACGATGTACATATTGCTTCCTCGGTTCCTCTGCTCATGCGAGTGATGTGATACGCTGGCCCATAATGGCGGCGGTGAGATCCGTTGCTGGACCACGTCGATTTCGGCTTGTGCCAGCGTGCAGGGTCATACCGCGCGGGTTCAGGCTTGTGGCGGATAGCCCCGCACAGGATTCAAGTCCCGATACCTCTGCTCGACCCGCCGTAGAAGTTACAGCGCGGGTCGGATTAAGGCAAGTGCCACTTTTCCCGCCCGAAAAGGCTTGTCACATGCGGTCATGATTCGTTATCTTCCGCGCACGCCGGCGCGGCAAGCACAACACGACGCTCCGTGTCCTAGCGAAGGCCTTGTACCGCACGGGGGCCGCCTGGCCGCTGAAATCGGACAACTCGTCGACGTCCATATCCCCGGGTGAAATCCGCTGGATGATACCGCCATGTTAGCCGGGTCCGCATTTTTTACGAAAATCACTGATGCACCGGTGCAGCATTCCCATATTTTGGACTTCGCTCTGGAGCGAAAGTGGTAGCCATGGCTACCACTTTTGTGAAGAGGACGCTCCCGGAATGGTCCTGGCCAGCCTCTGGACCGGTTCCCGGTCTCGCTTTTGCCTTATGCGGCACTCTACATCCCTGTACATCTTGAGTACGGCTGCGCGAAAACAGCCAGGGCATGGGCCTGTCGGCGGAGTACGGGGTGGTGATCGCCGGGGGGTTGACGGTGTTTCAGCGCCGGCTTCCGCTGATCCTTGAGGATGCAGAAATCGATCGATGGCAGGGTTGTGTGCGCACAGGGATGGGCGGCGCATTGGCATGTGCCGCGAGTGTATCGCACACTGTGACCGGGAGGTCAAGATTGTGGCAGCACCGATGAGTGCCGCCGTCGGCTACTTGAGGTCGATGGCATGGGTCCGATGTCCCCGCCGCGATTAAATATTGTGGAAAATATTTACCGGTTCCCGCTACAGGATGACTTTGGTGGTCCTGTCTTTCAGGGCTGATCGGGAGCGCCAAAACAAGGAAAACGGCTTGGAACATATCTCAAATGCATCTCGCACGCCAATACGGTGTCGTAGACCCTGCCGCGGTGTTCATTGATATGTATCAATTCCGCTCCTCGCAGAAACTATGCCCGATCTTGACGGCCGCTCCGGATTTTTCGATAGATTCCAGAAATCTTTGTTGTTGACTACAGCCACACCGGGGGTGGTTTTATTGTATGGGCTCCATGCGATCATGCACTTGGGCCCGGACGATGTCATCGCGATGTGGGATGCCGGCGTGAATCCGCTCAAGGCCGTTCACCACCAGGCAGGGAATTTCCTGCTCGGTGCCGATGGCGGCTGGCGGGTGCTGTTTGTTATGGCATGACAAGCCATCACCTGCCGGATGCTAGCGGCAACAATACACCCCAGCGTTGCATAAATCCCCTCTCCCGAAGGAGGGTGTCGCAAAAGTCCCCTCTCCCTGCGGGAGCACCCTGAAGGGCATAAAAGGGTTAGGGTGAGGGGAGAAAACAGGATAACTGCCTGATTTCATATCCCCTCATCCCGGCCTTCTCCCGCAGAGAGAAGGGGCTGCACCCTTTTAAAACACCCTCCGAAGGGAGAGAAGTTCTGTTTTCTTGAATTCACCGTGAGTGAACTTCAGAATCGCCTGGCAGACAACATGCAGCCACCGGAATACAGGCACATTTCGCCGTTCATATCGAAATCTTTTGCAACAGTAAGGTACACGCACTGTTAGCGGCTGTGATCTCTCGCACGTAAAAGCCGGCTAGCTATGGCGCATCCGCAAAATTAAATACAATCTGAAGTGCATTGAAGGCAATGAGAAACGGGAGGCAGGTGCAACAATAATAACTGCTGAAATGCACGGCCCGGTATCGCTACCGGGCCGTGTGTGCGGCTCAGTACGCCGGAGCAGCGGCTTCGTAGCTCAGGCCCAGCTTTCCGGCCTGGTCACGTACGGTTCGGTAGATCTGGTCATCCAGGGAGTCTCCGGCTCCACCGGCTTCCTCCACTTTCTTGCCCAGGTAGACCGCTCGCTCCTCTGTCAGCTCGCTGATCTGGCGCTTGAGTTCGTTGCGGCGCTCGGCCGTTTCGCTGATGACTGCAGCCTGCTCTTCCGGTGCCATGGCCTGCATGGGTTCCGGCAACTGGTCCTTGTCGATGCTGGAGAGATCGACGCGGCCGCTGGTCACTTCATCCACCAGTTCCCCCTGGCCGAGGAAATTGGCGGCACCGCTTTTCGAGGCATTGAACGTCGCCCGTCTTGCCAGGGACTCGACCGATGAAGCCGCATGCAGCTTTTCGGCCGCTTCCAGCTTGCGCTGTTGCTTTTCCTTCTCTTTCCGGGTGCCGTAGTACAGACGCGTGTCATCCAGCTTTTCCGACAGGTTGGCGATTTTCTCGTCAAACGGAGTGGCGATTGCCACAGCGTTGCCTGCCTGTTCCACCTGGAAATACCGGCCGGCGCCGAGTTTGGCGATCTTCTGCCATGCGGGCCTGGTATCAACCGCATGGCCACACTGGATGGCATTGACCACGATACCTTTCGTTTTTGCCGCATGGAGTGTGTCCGGGTATTTGACGTCGTTGCTGTAATCCATGTGCGGCGGGGCGTCACCGACCAGGAACACCACCTTGTAGGTCCCGGCCTGCTGGTACCAGGAAATCTTATGAACGGCGTCATGCAGCGCCTGGTTCACGCTTTCAGGTCCGTCCCCGCCACCGTCGGCCTGAAAGTCCATCAGGGTGGCATACATGGAATCCAGGTCACTGGACAGGTCCACCACGCGGGTGACATAGGTATCACCGCGGTCGCGATAGGCGACCAGCCCCATTCTGATTTCGGGTGCGGATTGCGCCGAGGCCAGGGTGGTGGCGATGGACCAGATCTTTTCCTTGGCGGCCTGGATCAGGCCCCCCATGCTGCCGGTGGTATCCAGTACGAACACCACGTCGATCCGGGACCGGTCATTGCTGGTCGGATCGATGACGAGCGTGTCGGCGGGGGGCATGCCTCCGACGCTCCGGTAGGCCGGTAACAGGGCGACCGTGGCTGTGGTAATGGCAAATAATGCCAGTGCAATGAGTTTCGATTTCATTTGAGTGACTCCTTGGTAGATTCAACGGGTGGATGAAAGTTTGCGCAGCGCGGACTCCGCAGCGCGGTACGCGTGTTGAAAGCGGTCTTCGCCTGTGTGACCGGCATGGCCCGCTGCGGGCGTGCGCCTGACGCTTTTCGGGATGACGACAAACAGCGCCTGCACCAGGAAAAAACACCAGATGCCGAGAAATACGCTGCCGGTGCGCGTGACCGCCGTGATGGCCGTGGCCAAGCCCAGGCCGTTCAGCCCCAGGTCTGCGAGTGCAGACAATGCGCTGGAGTAGAAGTACAGTGAACGGATAAGCCAGATGGCGCCCAGGTGTACGCACGCATAGAGCAGCAGGGGTGGGTGTGTGAACCAGAGCACGCCTGCCACCAGCAGCCAGGCAGCTGCGGCCGTGACCCGGCCGATGTGCTCGGGGCTGCGGCTCAGCAGGTAGACGACGTAGGCGAGGCCGGTGCCGGCGATCAGCAGTCGTACCACAGGGATGCCGGGAAACACGGTGCTCAGGGTGGTGTACAACACACTGCCCGCCAGGCTGGCTGCAAACGCCACGGCGACGCCTTCGAGGAATGTGGGCTGTTTCATGGCCGGCTCCTGTGCTGTTTTTCGTGCAGAAAGGCCACTTCCACGTCCTCGTCACGCACGCAGACTTCCGGTATGCTCCAGTCGTCCGTGGGGCGGGCGGTTTCCCCGGCCAGCAGTTCGGCCTTCTGCCGCATGCTTTCCAGACGTGCCCGGTTTTCCCTGATGCGGGTATTGAGGTCATCCAGTGTGTCCTTGAGCGCATCCTGCCTGCGGGAAAGATGTTTCCCGAACCGTTGCGCCTCCAGCTTGCGCCGGATGCAGGTGCGGGCGAGTTCGTGGTTGCCGGCATCGAAACAGGTGCCAAGTTCCTTTTCGATATCCTGTAATGACTGTTCAAGATCGGTTTCGCGAGTCATGAGCTGTCGTTGTTCATGCTGCAACACCTTGCTGCGTTGTTCGTCTCGTGCCAGTTCCTCTTCCATCTCGCGAACCGCCTGTAGCAGCAATACCCCGGGTTCCTCGATGCGGTCGAGTACGGCATGGAAATCGGCCTGGAACAGTCGCGAGACGCGTGTGATAAGTGCCATGATTGTTGCCTCCTGCGGGTTGATCTGAAAGTGAATCCAGTCTGGACGAGCGCGCGGCCGGTTTGTAGACAGACTTTGGTAAAATCTGCGGCGAGGCATTTACAAAAGATTTACATACCCGGGACAGGACGGGCTGGTAGGCTTTATAACAGTAGCGCGCAACCGATATGGCGGGGAAGAGACGAATAATACATGTCTCAAAATAGCGGATTGCTCGTCAAGACCAGGCGTAGATCCTGCGAGAAGCGGAGTTTACATGAATAAATGAGCACCGCAGCCGGGCCTGCAAAACCATGTTGGCGAGAGATGTATTTTGAGATAGGTTCTAATCGATGGACGCCAGATACCGGCTGACCGGAACAGGCTACGCATGCAACTCAAGATCCGACTCCTGATCGTTGAAGACGAAGAGGCTATCCGTACCGGACTGATGGATGTCCTCGTCTATCATGGCTATGATGTCGAGTTCGCGGTCGACGGCCCGGCGGGCCTGGACCTGGCGCTGAGCGGACGCTTCGACCTGATCCTCCTGGACGTCATGCTTCCGGGCATGGACGGCTTCGAAATCTGCAACCGCATCCGTGCGCAGGACCGCGATCAGCCGGTCATCATGCTGACAGCCAAGAGTACGGATGAAGACATCATCCATGGATTGTCGCTGGGTGCCGACGATTATGTGGCCAAGCCGTTCTCGGTTGCGCAATTGGTGCTGCGGGTGCAGGCCGTGCTGCGTCGTTCGCGCATCGGCGTCGAACAGGATGCCACCCTCAGGCTGGGTGAAGACGTTGTGGTTGA
>Ga0210124_1000230_pt1 | contig 31025 bp, 24 predicted proteins | sample Muzzi_PWC_D2_FD_185554 | JGI IMG/M metagenome (GOLD analysis project Ga0210124, IMG submission 185554) | Wetland microbial communities from San Francisco Bay, California, USA, that impact long-term carbon sequestration - Muzzi_PWC_D2 (SPAdes) | ecosystem: Environmental > Aquatic > Marine >... | reverse complement strand
TCGTTGATTTGGGCAATAAAGAGTTCAACGGTGCAGGCAGCGCAGGTTGTTCCCTCTACAAGGGTTTGGGTGGCGCTGGTAAGTTGTGGCGCGGGTAAGTCATCGTTGCCAATCAACGATGTGCCAGCGCCAGAACCAAGATGGATACCTCTCTGATTATTATAGATGGTATTTTGGCTGATTGTATTGTAGAAGGTTTCAAAAGAGTATTTATAAACACCACCCGAAATTTGATTCTTTGTAGATACTTTAATACCGCTCTCGGGGTGGTTGGCGATGATGTTATTTTTGATGAGATTGTGTTGGCTACCGGCAATGATAGTAATCCCCTCTCGGTCAGATTCTGTCGGGTCTGCGCCATTGGGCATGGGGGTGACCCCATCAGGGGCAACCCCGATGTAGTTACCAACAATCTCGCTATAGGTGATTTCACCATAAAGACGAATGCCGCTCATGTTGTTATTGGAAATGACATTATCATAAATGAATATATGATGGGGCGTGTCTTCTACGGTAATCCCATAATTCCCATTGCCAACGGCGATAGTACCGTTGGCACTAACGCCAATGTAGTTGTTGACGACGAAATTGTAGCGGGTTCTGCCTTGAATTGAATGCGAAAACTCTATCCCATCCCCGTTGTTACCGGCAATAATATTGCGCTCTCTGCTATCGTAGTTCCGGTTTGGGTCTGGGGGAGGTACGGGGTCGCCAAACACAAAACCGGCTGGGGGCCACGCTGCGCCCGCTGGCGGCCAACCCAGGGCCGAAGAAGAAGTGGCGTTAGGGGCAATCCAGCCAGGTGGAGAACCACCAACCCAGTTATAGGCCACGTCATGTTCAATATCCATCCCGGTGGAGCCATTTGACAACTTTGTTTTGCCATCTTGCTTGACCCCAATATAGTTACCTAGCACAACATTAAAGTCTGATTTGTCTCGAAGGTTGATAAGTTTCTGGTTACCACCGGCAAAAATATTGCGTTCCTTTGGGGCAACGCCTCCAATAAGGTTATAGTCGGCGTTCTCTATAACTGCGACGCCAAACCCATAGCTACAACAGCTAAGCGCGGCATTGGCGCCAATGAAATTGCCCTGGATGGTGTTGTTTCTGGCCGGGGAGTTGTCGTTGTTCCCGAGGCTATTATCCCCTATAATTCGAATATTCCTAAATGACCTGAAAACTGCCAGACCCTTGATGGTGTTATTGGATGACTTAATGTCTATCCCAACACTGCCACTGGTTTGGGAGCCTTTAATTTCAATCTTGATCACCGCGTTGCCCTGGATGCTGTTTGTATTTTGCGAAGCCCCACACTGGGTGTAGCCATTAATGGTAACTCCGGCGTCGGTGGGGTCATTAATGGTCAGGGTGGGGGGAGTATTAATGGTGACCAGGTTAGGGCAGGAGCCATCTGAGTTGCGGACATTGAAGTTGATCGTATCCGTGCCGGTTGAAGCATTGGACTGTTGAATGGCTGCCAACAGGGTACACTCATCACTGGAGACGCCGCTGACGGTTACCGTGCCGCCGGTATCACATAGACCATCCCCAAGGTTATTGTCGGAGGCATTACCCGCTGAGTTTACGACGAAGGTGCTACCAACGGCCAGGCCAATGGCAGGTTGGGATTGCTCGGGCCAGGTTGGTTGGCCGCCAGAATCTCCCAATTCACGGGCGGCGGTTTGATCCCCGGTAAACACTAGTAATAATAGAAAAGCCAATATAATTGCGATAGCATTTCGATTAAATTTGGTTAAAATATAACGAGTCATTTTATCTTCTTCCTTCTTGGCCCACTTTTGTCTGCTGTTCAGGTTAGAAACACATTTGCAGTAGCGGTACCCAGTTGATTGCTCTGTGGCTCCAATCCGCTTTACGGGACAGGCTTTTGGTATAGAGCCTTACTAAGAGGATTTTAGTTTTTAATGATTCCCTGTTGGGCTATACTTGCCCGATGAATATCTGGATGAAGCATAATCAGGCTTGTTAGTATGAATAATAATTACAACTGACCAAATACGAAAGCCACGTTACTCTGGACACATGGGTTTTGACATTTTATCCTCCATATGAATCCTTCTCAAGCAGATCAACTTCTTTTAATATCATACAAGATATTAACCAGAAAATGGTTTGAGATTCATGGGAAATTAGTTAGATTTTTATAGTAACTTCAATTATTATAACGTAAAATAATCTGTTTTGCCTCGTTTATGACATGCTCTAAGGGTTTAGAAACATCGATGATATGGCTATTAGGCCATTCTTGGATCAATTCTAAATAGGCTGACCGTTGCCGGGCTGCTTCGTCGAAGGATATTTCTTGTTTGCGGTTTTGTAGAACTTCAATCGGAGCATCGAGCAGGATGACCAAATCTGGTCTGGGCAATAGTCGCCCCATCAGTTGAGCCAACCAGAGTGGACCACCATAGCGGTAGCGCAGGGGGTCGATTGCTACATCAAGGAAAAAATGGCGGTCAAAGAGTATCAGATGACCTTTGGCTCGTTGGTGAACCATCTGGCCCCAGTAGCCTGCAAACCAATCCAACGCCAGAATTCCCAGCTTGGCGATGGATTTTATTGTACTATGAGGAGGCTTGCCGTAATGCTCTATGGCAATGGGTTCATCGTCTGAGTGATGAGCGGATGGTTTAACTTGGAGCAAGCGATCATAGAGAAAGCCGGGATGACGAGAAATTATCTGAGTTTTGGGGAACGAAGGTGGCGAGAATATTTTTTCGAGGGCTGCCAATACGCTAGACTTGCCACTACCATCTAACCCCAAAAGGACTACCCAAGGCGCTGGCGGGTTGAGTCGTGAGCGAATCCCCATAATCCAGTGAGCTAACCAACCTGGCATTATCCGGCTAGAGGCAGGAGACATAGATTGTTGCCAAACTGGCTGTTCTTCACCAACCGCACCCATCAATATTTCTGGAGTTTCTATATTATTGTTTGCCATAGGCGTTTATCTCAAATCTATTAAATCATTGATAGCCGTATTTCAATCTTCTGTCAAACGATGTTGTCGCCAGGCAGAAAACATTACAATACCAACAATAATAACCATCAAGCTTATTGAGGCCATAAGGGCGGGTAGAAGCCAGTCGGGGCGGCCAGCATCTGGTGGTCCAGAAATCTCGCTCATTTGAGCCGCTAATATCACACTGTCGCTAATAACTAGTTCGGCGGTCGCACTGGCTACTGGTTCTAGTTGAATGACCTCCTCCGAGACAGCCCCTTCGTCAACGGTATCTTCTACAGTTAGCTCCTGTTCTGGGTTTTGTACCATGGGAGGGGCAAGCTCTAGGTCTCCAACCGAGATATGCTCATTGTCGATGATAGCCAGACTCCCATTTAGCTGATTTCGCAACTGGTTTGTGGTGAGGGCTGCGCCGGCCCACCCCAAGCCCTGGTCTGTGCTACCCAATACCGTCAGAATGCTCCAGTTCCGATTCCATGGGGCAGAGATTGACTCCAAGTAACCAAAGCTTGTATCGGGTAAAATTCGAGACCTAACCCGCATACCTCGTTCTAGAGGAATATCGCTGCCTGGCTCAAATGGCGCCGGTAAATCTTCGCTGAGTTCGGTAAGCAAAGGTATTTTACTGGGACGACCAACGATCAGCAGGTGATGATTCTGGCGGATGCTTTCTGAAACATTGTCACCGTAAGCAACCGCAAAGCCTGCCATGGCGGGTTTTGCTCTATTGCCCAAATCATAAGCAATTTGAGTGGCAACATTCCAGGCCATCAAATCGTCAACGCCCAAAACAAAGGCCACGTTATTCAAAGTTGAGTTGCTCTCAAATGGTTCAGGGTAATCAACCAAATCAAAAAGTGCTCTGATCTCCTCGTTTACCTGTTTAAGCGGTAAGTGTAGCATCGATTCAGGCCAAACGGTTAGCCACACAGCATCCAAGCGACTATCATAACACGCTGCTTGGGGTTTAAGCGAAGCCTGAACCGTTAATTTATTGATTCCGGTGCGGAGGGCGGAATGGGGAATAGTCAATCGCGTTGTCGTGAGACTTATAGTCTCATCGCTCAAGCGCAAGCTACCTATAGCCTGGTCGTTTATGCTAACTAACCCTCCAGACTGTTCAAAATCTAGTAAAGCCGAATTGTTAAAAATTAGATCAAGATAGGCATCGGTTTCTCCAACGTACCCGGCTGGGATTTCAAACTCATATTCAATCGTGTTTGACCCGGTATTGTTCGCTCTTATGGACGAATAACCCAGCTCGGCCAGCGATTGATCTATTATTGCTGTACTGCCAAGTGGGTCTTCCGACTGTACCTCGGCAATCAGGGCTAGGTCTGGTCGCCCACTTGTTAGAAATTTGCCTACACTAATAGCTTGACTGGCTTTAGTTAACCCGATATCAGATTCGCCACCGATGATCAGAATTGCCCTGGAGCTATTCCAGGGAGAAATAGCTATCTGAATAATTCCATCTTCTGGAAAAGCTCCGAATGCCTCAAAACCCGCCTCACCGACAGGCGCTGGCAGATCTACATCTTTGAGCAAGGGGAAGTCTTCGCCCTTTCCTACAAAAATCAAGTGGTTGGCCTCACGGGTAGCTGCCGTTAATTGGCCTATTGGTATTAGAGACAGATTAATATCGGGCGCCATTTTTCCTAAGCCTGCGGCAACAGCAAGGGCCGCTTGCATTTCGATTTCTGTGGGTTGGTTAGGGGTCACGATTGTTGTGAAATCGGGCAAAAAAGACCTTTGTTGGATTGGCCAAGGTAAAAGCCTTAAGTCAACTGATGGAGTGACAAGGTGGTGCGGCAAAACAAAATGTGAGGTTGGATGTATAGTAATATTTGTTTGCAGGTCCGACCCACAACTGAGACCGGTCTCCAGGTTTATTGCCAATTTATGACGCCTGTCATCACGAGTTGGGGTTAGGGCTGAAGTAGGAATAGGAATGGTAACGCTTTGTTCACCAACTTCATCTAGTGGCAGAGTGATTAAGGGTTCATCATTGAATAAGACATTCAGTGAGCCCCCAGACGTGAGCGTAGAATTATCAGCTGAGTCAGGTTGAAGCCCAAGATAATCAAAGAATGTGGAAAAATCTAGTTGTAATTGGGTTCCTTCTTCGAGCTCCCAATCGGCAGGTACACCAAAAAAGAAGTTGGTCGAACCTGATGGTCCTTTCAAGGTGGTTTCGTTAAAGCCTAAAAAATCAAAATCAAATACATCTTCTGGATTTGGCGGGGTGACATTTGGCGTTATAGGTGAAGTTGTTGGTGTACCGAGCGCTTCCGGAGGCTCTGTCTCGTTGTCAGAGGATGGTATATCTGTGGCTTCTTCCAAAGCTGGCGATGTGGTTTCGGGGGTGGGAGAATCTGGTGATGGGGTCGGTGATGTTGTTGGTGTATCGAGTGCTTCTGGAAGCTTCGCCCCCTCGTCAGAGGATGGTATGCCTGTGGTTTCTTCAAAGGCTGGTGATGAGGTCGGGCTTTGGGCATAACTTTGTTGGAGGCTAAAGAGAATGGAAAGCCCCGTAAAAGTTATGGTAGTTAGCAAACAATAGAGAATGCGTGTTTTCATGGTTATTTCAAGCCAAAATTGGCTTATCCCCTTTCTTACTTACTTGTTAGACAATTCTGCAGCAGCTTTGATAGCTGGTGTTAAACGTTCGACAACATGGGGCCAGGTATAAGTTTGCTCAATTCGTTGTCGGGCCGCAAGACCAAGCTGGCAGCGTAGTTCTGTATTACTCAATAACTGGCTCAAGGCTGTGGCTAAGCTTTCTATATCTTCCGGTGGTACAATTAAACCAGTCACGTCATTTTCGATAATCTCTTCCATCGACTGGCCTGCCACGCCAATGCAGGGTAAATTATAGGCCATAGCCTCTAGCAGAACATCACCCCACGTTTCTAAACGTGAGGGTAGCACAAATATATCAGCTCGACGATACAGAGACTCGATTAATGCCCGGTCCCAGTGTGGTTGGATCAATTCAACCCCTTCTAACGGCAAATTTTTAGGGATGGCCTCGCCGGTTAGGAGCAACAGCCGCGCTTGGGGAAGCTGGGAGCGAACCAGGGCAAAAGCCTCTAGCAATAAATCGCCGCCTTTGCGGTAAAAATCTTTGCCAATGAACAACGCTGTGGGTGTTCCCTCGTTTTTCCCTAATGCCGGCTTGGGTAAGGTGGCAAAATTAACCCCACCCCCAATAGCTGTTACTCGCTCTGGCGGTATCCCATAATCGTCGATAACCGAGGTTCGGACAAGTTCACTGCGAGTGCAAATATGCGTCGCTCGCTCAAATGCTCGGCGTTCGAGAGCAACCCACTGCTCCAGTTGCCGGGGCGTAAATGGGGAGCGACCGGCTGACGGTTTCTGAGCCGAGAGGCAGGCTGTATAATCGGTATAGATCACGCTTGGTAACAAGTCTTCATTCCAGCGGGCATCAAATAGTACACCAACCTGTAGTACAACATCAGCTTGTCCCTGCAGCGACTCCAGATAAGCCGCTGCTTGCTGTGAGCGAATCTGAAAAGCCGATACATTTTTGTAGAAGCGTTCCCGCCAGCGCTGCCAATCTGGATGTATTACCTGCAGGGCATTAATCAAGCGGGGAACACCCCGCAAGGTTGCATCGTGGACTCCAACCAAGGGAAAATGTTGCCCAACGGCTTCGAATAAATATTGGTATTTGGTATGGGCCTCAGGTTCGCGGACAATATCACCCACCAAAGCCCCAACAACACGCGGTGTGTGTTTGGTCATTAGTCTTAATTCTTGACTTCGATCCTGCTGATTTGGTAACATACGCCAACTTATCATGCATACTTAAATCAGGCTTTAACTCATATAGCGTTCGTGCCATAAACTGAACATAAGCAAATTCCAAATGTTACGACTATGATCACGTCGTCCCTGCCAATGCGCTTCCATCATACCGGCAACCACCGCCGCATCAAAAAGCCCATATTTGGCAATTGCCGGTGGCCCCAGATAGTCATTAACCATGTCATGCAAATCTGTTTTGATCCAACGAGGAATCGGTACATGGAAGCCTTCTTTTGGTCGCTCCAATATCTCTTTAGGCAACACCCGTCGAGCAATACGCTTGAGTAGATATTTCAAGGTCATGCGGCGTACTTTTAGATTACTTGGCAGCGGGGCCATGAACTCGGCCAGGCGTAAATCGAGCAACGGCACCCGCACTTCCAGCGAGTGGGCCATACTCATGCGGTCTACTTTGGTGAGCATGTCATCAACAAGCTGGACTTTCATATCAACGTAGAGCAACCGGTTGAGTATGTCATCACTGGGGTACTCGTCATAATACTTCTGCATCAACTCTACCGATGGCCGCAGCGACGTGCCATTGTGATGGTTGTTGGAAGGATGATAAAGGCGGGATTTCATCTCTTCCCCCAGAAAGGCTTTCCAGGCAAAATGAGCCGGGAGCGGCGGAAGCGACCCCCCATTTACAAATCGCTTGAGCTTAAAGTCAAAACTGACCTTGCGGTCGGAGGCCGGAATCATATTGACCAACCTGGGTATTAGACCGGCCCCAAGAGACTTGGGTAATCGCCGGTAGAAGGCGGCCAGCTTATCGGCTTGATAGGTGTAATAACCGCCAAAGAGTTCGTCACCGCCATCGCCACTTAAGGCCACTTTGACATGCTCTGCGGCCAGCTTACTGACGGCATAGACAGCCACAGCCGATGAGTCGGCAAATGGCTCATCAAAATAGTCGGCCATTGCCCCAATAAGCTCATGAGCCTGGGGCTTCATCACCAATTCATAATGGTCGGTTTTGAAACTGTCCGCCACTATTCGAGCGTATGGCAACTCATTATACGATTCTTCCTGGAACCCAACGGAAAAGGTTCGGACCGGCTGGCCAGAAACCTCGCTCATCAGAGCCACAACCAGACTGGAGTCGATGCCGCCGCTGAGAAAGGCTCCAATAGGTACATCGCTAATCATCTGGTCATGGACGACCTGGCGCAATAAATCCAAAAGATCATTTTCCAAATCACCCGAGGCTGGCAGCCGAGCCGATTGCGGCGTGGGTTGTGGGATGTCCCAATATCGTTTAACCCCTACCTGTTGGCTGTCGGCTTCAAAAGTCAAGATGTGGCCGGGTAACAACTTGCGGATAGCTGAGAACATGGTTTTGGGTCCCGGCACATAGTTGAGAGAGAGATAATCGTGCAGGGCCAAAGGATCGAGCTGGCGGTCAATGCCATCGGCCAGCATGGCCTTAATCTCCGAGCCGAAGACCAGTCGGTCATTAAGCTGGGCGTAGAACAGGGGCTTGATTCCCAAATGGTCACGAGCCAGGACCAACCGTCGTCGTCGTTCATCCCAAATTGCCAGAGCAAACATACCGTTGAGGAAGCGGACAAAATCATCACCTTCTTCTTCATAGAGGTGGACGATTGTCTCGGTATCTGAATGGGTGGCAAACTGGTGTCCGGCTCGTTCAAGCCGCTCTCGCAAGTGAGGGAAATTATAAACTTCCCCATTGTAAGCAATCCAAACCGTTCCATCCTCATTAGACAGGGGCATATGTCCGCCCTCAACATCAATGATAGAGAGACGGGTTGAACCCAGCCCAACCGGTCCCTTGGTATATAGCCCATGCTCATCAGGGCCACGATGTATGATGGTATCGCACATGCTGGTTAGGATTTCAGATTCGGCTAGACGTTGTTGGTCGTAATAGATTTTTCCGCAAATTCCACACATAGTAGGGTTCTTCTTTCGGTAGGTAGGTTGATGAATCAGGTATTAAAGGTTCTCACCACGACGCTGGACTCGTTCCCAGACAGGGCTTTGATTTCCAATTAACAGACGATATAAGCCAATCAGGCCAGCCAGATTGCTATTTACCAGAAAGGTCGGCAAATAAACGAGATTGCCAATCACACCCCCAAATTCTTTACGGTTGCCGAGCCAGGCTACACCGTAAAAAGCAAGCTGAAGCGAAAACATGACCCAGTTAAAAGGCCAGCCGAGATTGCCCAGAGAAGGGGATATTGTGTGTATAGGCCACACTACGGCAATAAGATTGGTCAACAAGGCTCCCAACATCATCAAAGGCAAGAGCGTCCGCATAGATTGATGTGATAGCACCTGCCAGGCAACTATCGGGCGGCCCAGCGCCAATATTTTAGGCACTGCTGCCAGGTCTTGGTACCGCCCTCCATAGATTTTGGCCCGGCGGCTAATCTCATCCTGGGCTGAGGCAGAGACACGTTCATACGAGCGGGCCTTTGAGGCATAGATGACCCGATAGCCTTGTCCAATTATTCTCATCGCCATGCGCGTGTCGTCGGTAAGAGCGCCTTCCGGCAGCGGCTCAAATAGGGAATGACGAATAGCTATGATTTCACCGGCTACCGCCATACAGCACCCCAGACGTGTCTCTTGCTCCTTGATAAAGGACTCATATTTCCAATATAGACCCTCCGATTCCCCCAAGGGACCATCGCCACTTACAATCGATTTACCACCGGTTACAACACCTACTGTTGGGTCGGCAAAGGGGGCCACCAATTCTCGCAATACATTGGACTGATACATATTGTTAGCATCACTCATGAGTACAATCTCGCCACTGGCATGAGGCATGGCCCGGTTGATTGCGTCCATCTTGCCCCGTCGAGGGGGGTTAAAGATGAGTTCTACGCCTTGGTCGGCATATTCGCGCACAATATCGGGGGTGCGGTCACTTGACCCATCTGCTGTAACCAGAATTTGCAGCCGGTCACGGGGGTAATCGAGCGCCAGACTGTTTTCAATCTTTTCGGCGATAACGGCTTCCTCATTATAGGCCGCAATCAGCAAAGTCACATCGGGTGTTGAAGGCTTATAGGGTGGTGTCTTGGGCCAAATACGAGCCAGCAACGCCAATAACAGGGGATAACCGGCATAAGTATAGACGATAGCTGCGATAAAGAGCCAAAATAGTTTTGCAATCATACCCCCCTCCCTTTAGCTAAAATATCCGAAGCGGCGAGCGACCGTACCCGCTATTTGCTCAATCTCTTTAAGTTGATCAGCCGTCAATTGCTCTTTCCACCGCTCGTCGAGCGTGATTTCCGATTCTGATCTTAACCGCATCTCATTCCCGATAATGTGATGAGATATCTTTCTGAAATCTTTTATTCGGGAATCGGGGTCCACTTCACAGAAGTCATAGATTTTTCCCAAGGTGCTTTCCGGATTCTGACATACATCCTCATAGCGTACCCGGATATATTTTTCTTTCGGCCAGGTTTTTAGGGTGATTTCAGTGCGGCGGTGTGTTCTGACCCAATCTTGGGCGGCGCTGGTCGCATTTGGACTTAGGCCACGGCGAAGCGTAGAGGCAACCACGCCTCTAACATCTCGCACCAGATGGATGGCCCGCATATCAAATGAAGAGAATCGGTATAAAGCTTTAAGCCTAAAAGAGCCTTTGGATGAGTCTACAAATACATTTTTGTTGGTTACTTCCAGAACAGATTCTATGAAGGCTATATTTCTATCAACTACGGCTTTATTTTGGCGACCTTCGCCGGGTAGGGCGAATAAAATCGTATTCCGTAGAGTATCTAAGGTTCTATTGGGCAGGAAACCTTCTCGAAGACTCTTCATTAAACGAGGGCCATGATTGAATTGAGTCTCAAAGTTCGCCACATCAAAGTCAAAGCCTCGATTAGCCATAGCTGTTTTAACCGAGGCCCAAAATTCGCAACATTTTATTTTTTTGCCGCAGGAGCACAGGTATTCATCGACATTTGCGCTGGTAATCAAGCCACTCATCTCGCCGACGGTGGCGATATGGGGATGAGTACCTAATAAAAAGGATAATAAAGTAGCCCCAGAGAAAGCTGAAGTTTCTAGTGAAACAAAAATAGGAGAATTTCCATTCTTCATCATTGTACCTGCTTGGCTGCGGGGTGGATAGAGAAAATCACATTCAGGCCCGCCTCTTCTAGATTTTGCTCCCAACACAGCTTGCGCTCTTTTACATTATAAAGGGCAATTCGGGCTGGGTGTTTTCCGGCATTTTCACTAAGGCCAAAACGATGCTTGACCCACTGCACATTTTCACGAATCTTTGTTGGCCGTATACGAGAGAAACCAATAATCATATGCGCTTCATCCAGAATGTGCAGCCCACGACACCAGCCCAGCGCCCGATCAGAGTCGCCAATCTCGTTTAAGTCGATAATTTGTTCAACCTGCTTATTTTCCAGGTTGGCTACCACAATATGCCCATCAACGGTGGTGAAGTAAATACGCCCTTCATGAACGTCTCCATCATGGGGCCGTTGGACTCCGATATCAATACGTTGGTCCGGCTGGGTCAAGCAGATGGCATCTCGCTGTTCAAAGCGAGTGACCCAGATGTCTTCGCCTACCCGGAACACATGATTAGGATGGGCCTCGTGTGGCTTGGTGGTGGCAATTCGCCGGTAATCAACCTCTCTTGAAAAACGAGACCAGGGGTCTTGACCCACTATAGCGCCCCACTCGCGCAAAATCTCGCCTTGAGGGGTAACTTCAACCACCATATCTAAACCCGTCACAGTAATTAGCAAATTGCCCTCTGGTGTGGGGAGTACATGGTGAAGGTCATTGAAACAGGGCAAAGAGACATAGCCGACTTGCTCAAAGTTGGGCAGGGCATAAATCAACACCTCTGTTTGGGTACAAACATATAGTTTGCCATCCTCAAGGGCGCCAGTTTTAAATATAATCGAAGGGTCTTCCTCTGGGCGAGCTTCGGGTGGGGTTACATACTCCACACACATTTCCGCACTATTGCTTTGCGGGGAAACTCGTAGGATTAAGCCCTGCTTATGCCGGTGCCATTCATCCTTCTGTTCGGCCTCCTTTTTTGATTGGCCACCGACGATATATAGATCGGGTAGTTGCATTTCACCTTCCTTACATTGACAGAACCAAGAGCAATTGTTGTGATTATATTTTAGCCTGGACAAAGGTTCCCGAACATGTAAAATCATCTTCGGACATATCTCGCCAGGAGGATGCCAGGTCTGATCTTTTAATTCCGCCGGGTTTGTCGTTCCGCTTCAATTGGCAAACAATTTCAAAGCCATTTTTCTCTATAAGATTGGTATGGGTAGAACAGGGCTGGCGGTTAAGAAGATACGGTCTTTTCCCAACAACCACTTTCCAGAGCGTCTCGGAGTAGGCCCAATGTCCATTCCATTGGTCGGTTAAATAATGGGCTGTAAAGTCGATTTGATGCGACATCCAGCCTTGCGGCTTGAGCCAGGCGGCAAAGGCTTTGTAAGTGGTTTCAAGGTCGGTCACATGTTCCAGCACAGAATGTGAGAGAATCAAATCAACCGAATCTTTGGCAATGACTTCCGGGTCGCCCCAGGGAACAATATACTTGATGGTGACACCTTCACCCTCAGCATTCAGATTCAACAGCGCATTTCGTATCGCGGCTATTCTTTCTGGAGCCAGGCTGGCCGCGAGTCGTTCTTCGGTCAAGATATGGATGGGGAAGAGATTCTCATCTAAATACTGGTCAAAATCGGGCCAGCCTTTGGTGGGTCTTTCGGCCCGTGTTTTGAAAAGTTCGACTAAATCGTCGAATATCGCCAGGTTGCGCTCGATATTAATATAGTTGACCACATCAAGGGCATAATAGTTATTGACACCCGATAGCATGGCGGCCAGACCTATACCTAACGAGTCGCCGGGGCCTGGTTCAAGGATGGTATCGGGCATCACCCGCATATCATTTTCCCATAACATCGTTAGGTGCTTCAGCCAGACGCCATAGCAATAGCTGGCCGAATCGGTTCCGCCGGTCTTGTTTTTGGCAAACATGTTATAGACGCCGGGAATATAGGTTAAAAGGCCTTTAGTTACTGGTATTGTTCGCATAGTTTATTTTAATCTCACACATTATTATTTTTGTAGTAGTTCTTGGAACCTATCTGTAAAATACTGGAGTGCGGAATTTATTCCGCCAAAATTCGCAGACTGAAGTCTGCACTCCAACCTACGGCGGATAGACACTCAATTAATTATTCTGGCTCGTTACGAAACTCCAGTTTCGTAACGCCAATGAGATGGAAACTCAGTTTCCGGCCCAAGTATGTCCCCAAACTGGACGCATGCGTGGGAACAAGATAGCAGAATAGAAACCATTACAAATTGTTTACTTTTTAAGGGTCTTATCGGCCGTTGATAAGGTGATCGTATAGCTCTCGCAAATGGCTGGCGGTTGCTGGTAAAGCATAATGTTCAACAACCCGTTCGCGCCCCCTGTGCCCCAGGCAGTTACGACGATCCGCGTCAGCTAATAATGTTAATATACCCTCTTGCAAAGCCGGTACATCATCGGGTGGTATAAGCCAGCCGCTACTCCCATGCTCAATTACATCCGAAGCACCCCCAATCTCTGTGGCAACGGTGGGTAACCCGGCGGCCAGAGCCTCAAGCAGGGCATTCGATAAACCTTCCGTTGCTGAAGGCAGCACAAATAGGTCGGCAGCCTGGAGATAGGGCGCTACATCCTCAACCCGGCCCAGAAACTGAACCCCTGCTCCGGCTAATTGCTTGAGCTTTGCCTCCTCACTCCCTGTACCCAATAGGAGCAATAGAGCCTCCGGATGATTTTTCCGTACAACCGGCCAGATAGATATCAGGTGGTCGACGCGCTTTTCTGGATCAAGTCGTCCTGTGAAAATTGCAATTGGCCCATCGGGCAAGCCCAGAGAAACCCGTAAGTCTCGTTTCTGGTCGGCGGACAGTGGCGAAAAACGCTCCACATCAACCCCATTCGGGATGAATTGCCGCCGGTCTGAAAGGACCCCAATCTCGGCTAACTCCTCATCTATTTCACGGCTGATGGTAATAAAGGTATCCACCCCCCGTCCAATTGCAGCAATGCGTTGTTCCCCCAAGGTTTCCCGCCGAAGATGGGTCAAATCACCCAGGCTTCCGCCGCGCATCACTTTTGCCACAATGGGGATTCCAAAGAGGCGCTTGGCGGCAACCGCCGTGGTTGCCGGTGAGAATAAGCCATGAGCGTGAATAAGGTGCGGGCGCAGTCGCCGTAATAAGGGCAACGCCACCAGAGTGAATATTAAAGATGCCGCGGCTTTTGGGCCAAGCATGGGCAGGCGGTGGACAGGCACCCCATCAATGACCTCGAAGGGTTTAAGGTTGGCGTTGTTACGCTGTGTTATGACATGGATCTTTACCCCCTGCGCTTCTAGGAGAGGAGCTACGGCAGCGAGCTGCCGTTCTGCCCCACCGACATGGGGGTAATATCTCTGAATAATCATTGCCACACAGATTGGCTCTTTCATCTGTTCCAACCAACCAACTATATGTCTTTATCCACTATTGATAGCCAAACTCTAAGAGATATTTTTTGCACCAAAAAACAAACGATTTATCTATAACAGGGTGAAGATGATTGCGCCAGCGATCTACGGTTGAGGTATCCACTCCCTGAGTTTCGCTCTTCCGTGGTACAAAGCTGGAACCAACTACCGGCTGGCTTAGCATATCCTCACTAAAATTAATTTCTAGAAATTCGCAAACTTTCTTGAGGGTAGGTTCGGGATCGCTCACCAAATCCTCGAATCTTACAAAATAGTAGTTATTGGGATAGCGTTTTTGATACTGCCGGTGCAAACGGGCAATACGCAACCAGTTCAAAAGAACTTGCAAAAAGACACTAATCATAAGCGTTATCTCTGTTTTACGAAGAATACGATAATGACCACTATCCATCTTCTCTCTTAACCATTGCCGCCTTTGTGAAACAAAAATGGCTCGTGGGTCTCGTAAGGTATGAACAACTTTCGCATTTGGAAACCATTCCAGCAAAAGTGGCACCTTATAAATATGAGCGGGTGATTTCTCGCCGTAAATGGGTTTGCCGTTAGCATAAAAACGCATCGTCAGATCAAATAAGGCGCGGTCGCTGCGGTCGGATTCTAAAAAGTGCTGTAAAAATTCTTCTTTGGAGACATTCCTCGTCACCTGGCGAAAGGCTTGGGGCATTTTATCGGCATAGATGAAATCTACTATTTTTCGAGCGCCGCTGTCCGTTGATGGATCGCCTACTTTCGTCAGCCTGTAACGGGTACCCCGTCTGAAAAAGCCTCCGCATACAAATTTGGTTTCATTGCAGATTCCAACCTCTGCTGAACTATCAATCATATACCGGAGCAGGGATGTACCTGTTCTAAATGAACCTACAATAAATATGTGACTGGGCTTTGCCATAATTTACCCCCTAATCCCATCCCAAATCCATACCTAAGAATTCATACAATCTTTGGTTGTGTGGCCTAAAATAATCTCCTAGGTATGCTCTCATAGATGGATCCATCTTAGAGTAGGGATGCTTATTATATTTTTTGAACTCATTAAGTTCCCAGGCGGGCGGCAAGTTCAAAAATTCCGTAATCTTCTTCAATACAGATGGCGTATCTTTGAAGAAGTCTTCGCTCGTTAATACCAAAATCCGCTCTTTGGGAAAATAGGATGTCCAAGCTTCAAGTTGGTCAATGTATCTTCCTCTTGCCAGGTACGAAAAATGCCGATGGTTATAGGCGTAGTAATTCACATCTTTAACTATTTTCTCCACCTCGCCTTGGAGTCTTTCCGGTTCTTTTTCTAGTGCTTCTTTAAACGAAAGCGTCTCATCACCGTTTCTTACCTCATGGTTATAGTGGGAGTAAGCCCTGTCGACAGGGTTTCTCAATAAGGCAATGAGCTTAACGTGTGGGAGTATCTGCGATATTCGTTGCGGAGCCAGGGGATAATAGATGTAATAAGGAGAAGATTCACCAGCCATAATTTTCCCCTTATATAACTGCCCAACATATTTGGATAGATAAGTTGGGAAATGACTTCGATACCAGGCCTGGCCTTTTGCAAAATTGTGGGCAAAATAACTGGCCCCTTTTGTCGAGGCAGGAGCAATATTTGTATGTTCTACCAAGTATTTGTAAAGCGAGGTTGAACCGCACTTTTGTCCCCCGATCACTATAAAGTCTGGCAGAGCTCTCATTTGGCCTGTTTGTATTCTATAAAATTTACGGACCTCTCTCATTGTACGCCTTAGCGCTGATGGCTCTGAAGCGTTTGTCGTATCTTTTTTCATTTCAATCCTCTTGTTAGATAGGTTTGGGATTAAGAATAAATCTCAAGCATAAAAGATTGTATAAGTCTCTAAGGTTGTAGCTTCTCTGGAGGCAATCTATCTTGAGAATTTTTCTTAGGCTCACCAACGTTACTGCAACATCATTCTTCCGTGTGCTTAGGCTAGCATAGCCTGCATCTTTTGGGTAGCCCCAAAGTGAGGCGAGGCGATAATTTGTGTAACACGCATATTGATTTACCTCCGAGCCAGAGCAGTCCGTAATGTATGGCCTACCCTGATCACCGTGTCTCGTTGTAGCCACCACAAGACGCTGCTATAGACCAGCACCCCAACCGCTACACCGGCAACCAATTGGACTACCAGTGACGCATCAGCCAAGATATAAAACGTTCCCCATACCATTAAAGTCATCACTGCTCCACTCATCAGGGCCGGGCGAAGTGTTTCCATAATTGTCTTGATGGGTATACCCAGCACTCGCTTGATGATGACAAAGTGGGTCATTGTCGCCACGCCTGTAACAAAAGCATATGACCAAGCCACGGCAATGAGAGTGCCAGGGCCATGAACTGCCCACCAGAGTAGTGGTGCCAAGAGCACAAGCCGAATAAACTGCACTCTCCTTAGTATTTCTGGACGGCCCTGAGCTTTGTAGACTTCACCCGAGTTAAAGGTTAAGACTCGCATTACTGCGGAGATTGATATGGCTGAGATAATCGGAATGGTTTCAACCCATTTTTCGGTGAGAACCGTTAGCACAAAAGGCTTGGCTACCAAGGCTAAACCCAGCCCTACCGGGACGGCAATTATTGAGACATAGCTTACGGTGGTTAGATATCCACGGATGAGCGCTGCCGGGTCATGGCGCATCTTAGAATAAGCTGGAAAAAGCACTTGGCTTATGACGTCAGCAAACTGCAGAATTAAAAACTGTGGTATCCGAAAAGCTAAGGTATAGACTCCTAGCGCTTCTATCCCCAAGTAACGTCCCACAAGGATATAATCCATATTGGTTAACACGATACGGACCAGCCTAACAGAGATAATATTAAGACCATAAGAGAGCAACGACCGGGCTAGGTGGAGATTAAAAGTAAATAATGGCCGCCATGATACTATCCACCAGAGGGCAATCATCGTACACAGCATTCCTACAATTTGCCCCACAATCAGGCTCCACACGCCAAAGCCCAACAAAGCCAGAGTAATGGAAACCAAACCCTTGCCCACCGCCATGGCAAAATCGGGAATGAAGATGCGTTTGAAGGCCAGATTCTTGCGTAACAAGGCGTAGGGAACAGTGTTCATGGCAGCAATAGGAAATGTCAGGGTCAGGGTACGGACGACCGGGATAGCCCGTATATCATTGAAAAAGTACGCCACAAGCGGAGCAATTAGCCACGTGAGGCCAAATAGAACCGCGCCCATTCCCAAACCCAACCAAAAACCACTAGCCGTTCTTTCAGGATCCCGCTCGTGGTATATCAGGGCCGGGCCGATCCCTAAACCCCTCATAACATCCAGATAATTTATCACAAGAAAGGCATAGCTAGCCACACCAAAATCCTCTTGGGTGAGCAGCCTGGCAAGAATGATGGTGGTGATAAAGGCCAACAGTCTGCCGGTATATTTGGATACGAAAGCCCAAAACGCTCCATGAAGGATAGCTCGAGTTAAGGTGGATTTTTTATTGTGCATATAATTTGGCCCTAGAGTTCATTGGGGTGTTTTTCAAGGCGTTGGCATCTTCATAGAGCATTTGCGACATTTTACAGACAATAAGAGCGCGAAGGGCTAAAGTATTCATCTCAATATCAGGTTTTGTTAAGGCGCTCTTAATTTTGCGTATTAGTTTTTGCGGCAAAAATTGTTTTTTTGACTTCTTGGGTATAGAATTTTCATCGAGTATTTGCATATTCTGATTGATAAAATTGACAAACCGTTTTGAAAAGATGGCCTCTGCATATGTGGAGTTTAGTTCGCTTAGAATAAAATCGGTCATCGACCTGTTTTGCTCGACACTCTTCCGAGATGGTGTCGCACCTCGTTCTGCAAACCTTATGTTTGGACCTATCTCACGAATAAGTTCTTTAAACAACTTTTTATCTGTTTTTAGTGCAGACGGTATCGTTCTTACCTGTTTAATAACCCGCCTTGAAAGCAGAGGGTTTATAATCTCAACGTAAGCACATTTAAGTTCATTCAAGGCCGCAAAATACATGGCATTTCTGATTTGGTGGTACAAACGATCACGCCAGCCAACTAACGATTCGCCCGATTTTCTCTGTAGATATTCAGGTATTGTTTGTGGCGCTAATTCAAATTCATTAAAATCTTTTAGATTGGCATAATCGGAAAGAAATGATAGCCCGATATATTGCCTCAAATGAAAAGATGTGTAAGCTGGGTTTGAAGGAAAACTTTGATCTCCACGTATAACGCCTACATTCCCTTCTTCAAATAAGATTTTCCATACCTTGAATCCATCCATATAGGCCTGTATATGGTCGATTCTGCCCTCTCCGGCAACCAGATATCTGTTGACGATTGTTTCAATAGGTTCGTCCGCAATATTAATTTCAAGGTATCTATGCTCTAAATTAAAATGTTCGGCTAGAGCTTTAGAAATATAAGCATCATTGAGTTCGTCATTCAGCGATGATTGGAGTCCCCAAGATACGGTGCGAATCTTGCTTTGATTGCGCAAGAGCATCAAGCGGCGTAAAATCGCCATCTTCCCTTTGAACTGTCAGTTTCCAGGATGCTCGATCCAATAAAACTCGACTATCTGAACCCGCCGTTTTGATTCGCTGGTCCCAAGAGTTATCTGGCCCAAGCATTCCAGCAGAAAGCATCCACGACACAGTGACTCTATTGAGTTGAAAATCGCCGAGGAGGGATACAATAGCCCGCTGGGAAGTAGTGGCTATGAACATCTCTTCTGTCTGGACATACCAGATGGTCCTCGACGCTGTAATATCAGCTACTAACTCAACGGCGTTGTCGTCACTGCGAAATAGGGCATATGTGCCGTCTGGAGCTTCAGCTATGGGGTTCCACCAATTCTCTGAGGGGGCAATCATATTCCCCAAACATACACTGGTATGCTTGATAGACAAGGCCTCATTCGGATTAAATATGGTGATTAATATTCCTTTGTTATTTATCATTAGAGGAGGAGGTGGGATGATGTTGTCGGGAGATAATCTTTGATTAAGCAAGTCGAGTTTCATTCGGAATTCAGAACTTGGCTCTCCTTCTCTAAAGCACACCATAACGGCTTTTGACATAAAAATTTCAACTTTGTTCCCAATTAATTAATGAAAGTTTGTCTGATTATGTATTAATATGCGTAATCAGTAACTAATGAATTCACCTGTTCTGTATTCGGCTTAGGTGGTCCTTGTAGAAAATCTTTGCTGTCAAGATAATGCCGTGCCCAGGCATCCAGCATTAAAAGACTCCACAGCCATTGGTGTAAATCTCTGCCTCCATTAGCATGAGCTTCAATTAGACGCTCCACACCCGCCAAGTCCCATAGGCCACGCTGCCTTGCCTGGTCAGAAAGTAACCGTTCACGGGCAAATGTTTGCCCAAAAGGCTGCCGGAACCAGCTTCTTATAGGAGCACCAAAACCACGCTTACTGGCGCTTTGTACCTTTGTCGGTAGAAGCGAATTTGCCAAGGTCCGAAGTGGTAGCTTTCCTTGGTGTGAATTAAGTAAATTAGCCCGAGGCAAACGGGCTGCCCACTCTACTACCCGATAGTCTAGAAAAGGTGAGCGTATCTCAATTGAGTGAGCCATAGAGGCCCGGTCCACTTTGACCAAAATATCATCCGGTAAATACACGGCATAATCAACCCACTGCTGCCGGGCGGTGATGGAATTGCCCTGATATTGTTCCCAGCGCTGCCATAAAGGTTTACCTACTTGATGAGCCAAGGCTTTCATATCTGCCGGTAATATTAATTCAAAGGCCGGATCTGTGGGCGCTTGGTTGAGTGCCGCAGCAAGTCCCCCTTCAGGTACAATTTTTTTAGCCAATCGGTAGCGCAGCGAAGAGAGAGAAGGCAAAAACGCTGATGCGGCGTGTAAAGCCCGGGCGGCGGGGTTTGGAATAGCATGGGCTAACTTATAACGAGGTGTCTTAATATACTTGCCATAGCCCCCAAATGCCTCATCTCCACCATCTCCGGCCAGAAAAACTACCGCATGCTCTGCGGCTGCTTCGCAAAGTGTAAAGGTGGGGATAGCCGAGGGGTCAGCAAAAGGTTCGTCATAAGTCCAAGCCAATCGATCTACATCTGTTAAGCCAGTTGGTCGTTGGGGAATGATTCGCTGCTCCAAACCAATCTTCTCAACTGTTGCTTGAGCCAGGTCTGTCTCGTCATATCTCTTTTCGGAAAAACTGACCGTCAGCGCCAACGGTCGCGTACCTTCGGTAGATTTTGCTGCCAGGGCCGCCACCAATCCACTATCGATGCCGCCGGATAGAAAGATTCCAACCGGAACATCACTTCGCAGGCGGATTTGGACGGCGCTGGCGAGTAGATTGTGGAGGTCTTCCAGTTGACCATTGGTTAGCGAACCGTCCCCCTCTTCTCCATTTATTTCTACCTTCCAGTAAGAGACCGGCTCCGCCCGTTCCGGTTGGTGCAAAGTTCCGGTCAAGTAATAGCCCGGAGGCAGTTTTTGATATCCCTTAAAGATGCAGGTTTCGCTGGGTAAATATTCCATAGCCAGGTACTCGGCCACTGCAACCGGGTTAATCTCTCGGCTGGCATCGGGCCAGGCTAGAAGGCCCTTTAACTCTGAAGCAAAACGTAGTTGGCCCGGTCGGGCCTGATAATAAAGTGGTTTTACCCCAAGGCGGTCTCGGGCCAAGAAGTAGGTTCCCTGCTCTGTATCAATCAGGGCCAAAGCAAACATGCCGTTCAGATGCTCCAAGGCTTTTGGCCCCTCTCGGGCCAGGAGTCTGAGCAAAATCTCTGAGTCTGAGGTGCCCCGGAACCGTTCACCTTGTTGTTCTAATCCCCGGCGTAGTTCCACATAGTTATAAATTTCCCCATTAAAGACAAGCCAAAAACGGCCATCAGGGGTACTCATCGGTTGGTGTCCCAATTCGCTCAAATCCAAAATGCTGAGACGACGGAACCCTAACCCCCAACCGGGACCAGATTCAAACCCCTCATCATCCGGTCCACGATGTCGCAGTAATTGAGATAAGTTTGTGATGAGAGCGCCAGTAGCTTCAGGCGCTTGTCCTACATAACCAAAGATTCCACACATAAATTGCTAGCCCTTTTTACCTTTTGAGATTTTCTTGTTAATTGATTTCTGCTAGTTGTGCTTTCTTGTTAGGCTTTTTTTGGACGGCTTCGTACATAGCCAAAATCTGCTTAACCCAGGTTGCCGGGTTATGATTATGGGCAATGTGGGCTTGAGCTGCCCTGCCAAGAGATTGCCTCAAAGCCGGGTCATCCAACAGCGAGCATAATGCCTGAGAAAGCCGGATGGGGTCTTGAGATGGTACAAGTAAGCCGGTTCCATCAACCACCACTCGCGGGGTGTCGCTGACACTTGTCGCCACAACAGGTAGCCCGGCGGCCATCGCTTCGAGTACGGCTACGGGCAATCCTTCCCAGAGTGATGAGAGGACAAAGATATCGCTGGCGGCCAATAAGCGTGGCACATCATTGCGACCACCTAATAACATTGCATGTCCTTCTAAGCCAAGGGTATTAATCTGGGCTGTCAGGTCGTTATAAAGCTTGCCCTCCCCAGCGATAGCCAGGGTCGCCTCTGGATGCTTCTGGTGAAGGTCGGCAAAGGCGGTGAGTAAGTAGTTGTACCCTTTTTGATAAGTAAGCCGACCAACGGCAAGCAATAAGGGCCGCGATGGATCGCCGATAATCTCCGTGCGAAGGGCCGTCCGTTCAGCATCAGGCAGCGACGGGATAAGGTTCATAGCGCTGGGGACAGGCTCAATGGTCGTACCACGCAGGCGCTCTTGGTGTGCTTCTGCTGTAGCATGGCCTACGGCCATCACCCGGTCGGCCCAATGGCGTAATAGCCAGGTCTCTAACCTGTAACGAACCGGATGGTAGAATCGCTTCTCAAGTCGAGAATTTCTAAGCGAGGCGATTACAGGGATACCGGCTAGCCGTCCCGCTAACGTTCCAACAATATTGGCATAGGTTAAATGAGCATGGACGACATCAACGCCTTCTCGGCGTAGGAAACGGGCCATATGCCAGATACGTTTGGGGTTAAGGAGACCTTCGGAAGAATAGAAAACTACACGAGCGCCCAATGCCTGTAGTTGGTCTGGGGTTGATGTGTCTTTGAAATTTTTTCTTAGGCTTATCACTGTTAAGGTAACATTATGCTCTCGTATAGCCTGAGCCAGCATAACCTGCATCTTTTGGGCTCCACCAAAGTGGAGCGAGTCGATGACTTGTGCAACATGCATATCTATTTACCTCCGAACCAGAGCGGCGCGTAGGGTAAGACCCACCCTGATGACTTCTTCTCGTTGTAACCACCAGATCACACTTCCATAAACCAGCACCCCAATCATCACGCTGACGGCCAATTGGACTACCGGTAACGAATCGACCAAGAGAAAAAGCATACCCCATACCCCTAATATCATCACTTGTAATTTAGCTTTTATGGCTAATGTTGTATTTAGAGTTAATGCTGGATTCATTTAGCGGATTATCCAGCGCTTTAAATCGTTTTTGAAATATGAGGCTGCTAATTCTCGTTTGGCAACGTATGGGGTAGACATTGCAATTGCCCAGAACAACCACCAATGCCGCGCCCGAGTCATATGAGCAAAGACGCCGGTAATATAGAGGCTTGCGATACCTAGGCCGATGGCTAAAACCATTCCGGCATAGTCTTCCATTCCGGCGGCCGTAAAGTCCTTTTGGGCGCGGGTTAGGCTGTAAAATACAAACCAAGAAAGTGCCCCAAACCAGGCCAAGCCCACAAGACCTTGTTCGGAGGCAATTTGAATGTAAAGATTATGAGGCGTAGCATGTGTATTTGCACTACGGTCAAGGCCTATGCGTCGTGAATATTCGGGGTAGTTGGGAGTGAAATTATCCCATCCCACCCCGAAGAATGGGTGCTCAGTGAACATCATCCAACCGGCAAGCTGCACGCTCAGGCGGCCTCGAAAAGAGCCTTCTTCTTCTATTTGTGTCTGAGAACCCGGTAAAAAGAAGAGGAGCGTCGAGATCCGATCGGTGTAATCGGCTGGCACATATCGTAATAGATAGGTACCCATTATAATTGTTACCAACAATGCTATTGGGCTGGGTGGCCGCCGGATAAAGGTGGCTGCCAAAATTAAAACCATTCCCAAAAAAGCGCCCCGCGAAAAGCTGAAAAGGACAGAGAGGATGCAAACAGTAGTTGACCAACCAGCCAGCACGCGCAGATGACGTTTTTGTTCACTCCATACCCGGTCTAATGCTATCGGAACCAGGGCCAGCATAAACCGAGAAAATGAATTGGGGTGACCAAATGGCCCGGCAAGACGATAGTCACGATTCGCTCCAGTGATAGCCATATAAGGGGCTTGGGCAAACCCCCAATAGCTATTCTCGAAAGTACCAGTCAGTTGCTGAAAAACACTAAGAGAACCTATGAAAATGCCCACCAATACCAGAGTCCAAACAACATGACGTAAGGTGACTGCCCGCTCGATAAGAATCACAATAGTAATGGCAACGATACCGTCTTTAGCAAAGTCAACCAGGGCTAGTTCGACAGTGTTAGTATCCGTTGCATATAAAAGCGAAGCGAGGCCAAGCAACAGGTGTATTACAATGAATATGGTTATAGGTTTCCAACCCATTGGGGTTTTACCAAATAAGAGCTTACGGGCTACGATAATGAATATTAGTAAAGCCAAATAGGGTTGGGTTATTGATGGGGTGTGGTGGTATTTTATCATTATATCAGAAAATCTGGTATATGTGATAAAAACCAGAATCAACAAACTCCACTCAGGATGAGCTAAAGCTGCTAAACCCCAGTGTGGACGTAATACCAGAACTGTGCCTCCCAGTAGCGCTCCTGCAATAAGAAAGAGGTACAAGTTAGAGACATTGAGTACAAGTAAACTGGCAAAGCCGCCTACGCCAATTGCTATCAAACCAAATAGCAATGATACCCAATTGATTTTTTCTGGTAGAGTGGGTTTTGTTATCAACTTCAACACTACTTAGTGGCTCCACACAATTCTTTAGACATCGACTATAGTTGTTTATAGGACGCATAGAGGACAGCTTGCTTGCCGTTTTGATAAGACCATTCCAGAGCCATCTCGGCTTGATTAATTAAAATACTGGCCGATTGTCCATCATACTCTGTTACACCCGCATGAGGGCTGAGTAAGGTAGTCTCAATATCTGGCTGGTCAAGTTCTATGGGTTGGGTCAAAGCTTGCTGAACGTGTCCAATCACGTGGACAGCTACCGAACCAGACATTGCTGGCAATAATACGGCAAAACTGGTGCTGTCTCGGCGTCCTAAGATGACATTTTTAGGAAGTTCTTCGCACAAAATTTTTATGACTCTATTAAGAATTTGCTGCCGGACAGCCGCATGGGGCGATTTCCCGGCAAAGGTTTGCAATCCATCGAGTCGTATCAAGCCTAGAGATAAAGAGCCTTGTGGGCTGTGGGCCAGCTCTTGCTTAAGACGCTTTTGAAAGGCATCATCGGTATGGATTGAAGGCGGCATAATGTCGGTCTGGGGATGTAGCCCAAATATGCCAAGGGTAGAGAGTAGATATCCAAACTGATCACGAAGAACTGCTAATAACACACCAAAAACAAGCCCCAAAACTACAGCAACGCCCGCATCCCGAGCCGGTGTGGGGCTAAACGGGATGTGTGGTGGCTCGGCTGGTTCAAGCAGGCTAATGTCGTAGACTATTTGAATACCTTTGATATAGGCAATGGCCGTCTCTCCAACTGTATTGGCTAAAATAGCGGCTATCTCTGGGTTGGGGCCTTCAACCGAAAGCTCTATAGCGCTGGTGTCGGGCAAGACCACCGTGCTAACTGTATAATATCCCAACTTGTTCGGATCAAGCTGGAGTACTGTGTTAACAGCTTCATCATAGAAACGCGGTGAACTCATGACCTCGGCATATGTGGCCACGATCGAACGTTTATCTAAGGCTTCCATGAACCTGAGAGTATCTTGTTCTTTAGTCGTGGCTAATAACACTGGGTCAGGAATGACAATAAACCGAGCCGTAGTGCGGTACAATGGCGTGGCAGTATATGACGAATATAAAGCTAAATTGAAGGCAGATAAGGTGGTCAAAGCTATGATCCACCAACCCTGAATGATTATCTGTAAATATTTTTGTACTTGCTGCATAGCTGGCTACCCCAATTTCTCAACTAATGACCAGCCACCACAGCCCCGTCCTTTTCCAATAATGATTTTGGACGAGTGACATCTTGGAAGAGGGTGGCTAGACGTTTGACACTGGATGTTATTACAAATTCTTGTAGGACTAAAGTGCGACCTGCTTGCCCCATTCTAGCAGCATTTTCAGGATTAGCATAAACAGTAGCCAGGGCTTCGGCAAGAGCAGCGGTGTTAGCTGGCGGCACAAGGTAACCTGTTTCATCAGGCCGCACAAGTTCGGGGATACCAGAAATAGAGGTAGCGACCACCGGTAGTTGGCAAGCTAGAGCTTCCATTAGCGAAACCGGAATTCCTTCCATTTTGCCAGAGGGAGTAATGATGCTGGGTTGTACGTAGCAATGGGCTGTTGGCAGGAGCCGGGCGACCTCCTCTTGCGATTGCGCTCCCAATAATTGCACGTGAGATTCTAGGTTGAGGTCTGTAATCATCTGTTCCAGCTTGAGCCGTTCATCACCTTCCCCAATGATACGACACCGAAATGGGATCTTCCAGTCTCGGAGCAAAGCGCAAGCTTGAATTAAATAAGATTGGCCTTTGTAAGGCTGAAGGCTGCCAATAGTCAGGATTTCAAAAGGGGTTTCTCCATTAAATTGACTCGATTGCCTATAATGATCTGGTACAATACCACAATGAACAATAAAAGTCTTTTCGGGAACCCACGGGCCAACGGTACGGGCTAAATATTGACGATTATATTCAGAGATGGCGCTTATAAACGCGGCGTCTCGAAGCTTTGTGGCTAACATGGCCTTTTCTACAAAAATATCATGGGCATGGGCAGTGATACTGTAACTGATATCGGTTAGTTGGTGAATCATCCAAGCAACCAAAGCCGGGTGGGTGGCATAATGGGCATGAATATGGGTGATACCTTCTTTTTCCATGAGATGAGCCGCATAACCCGCTTTGGGGAGCAAAACAAGGGTTCGGATAAAAAATTCGAAAGGGGTTCGATTCTCCCAAAGCGCCCGTATCCAGCTCATGCTGTATCGAAATGGCCGCCGAATAAACATCTTAAGGTTTGCGGCAAGCAAACCTATAGATATAAAAGGCAAGTATCGCACTTGTGATAGCCAAGGCTTGGCCTCATGGTGAACAACAGCTTGTTTTTGGCGAATTAATGGGTATAGGGCTATCTGCCAACCTTGACGCTCTAATTCGGTCATTTCGCGCAAAATAAATGTTTCTGGTAAATGCGGAAAGCGCGACATGATATAAGCAATTTTCTGACCCACCAACATCCTCCTGACTGAACAAGCGTGAGTACTACAATTTGTATTGTAAGAAAATGTAAGGATGAGAAAAAGCATTTTCCACAATACACCTGCCAGTTTAACAATATTTAATCGGAACCCCCTAAGAAAATAGTTAGAAAAAGGTTAGAATCCGCTCATCCCTCCTTAAAATGAAAAATACACTGTATATTGTGTATGATTTTTGTTTGTTCCCCGTATATAGTAGTTCGTTAAAAATAGACCAATCGGCAAACTTGTTAATTGTCCGAAAATATTGAGTTCAGATATAAAGTTGTGTGCCAATATAAAAAAGAGCCAGCGGCTCTTTTTCGTTGATGCTTAGATGGAGTTATCTAGATTTTGTACTAATGTACCCCTCGCTGGGCCAAGACTGCATAAGCGGTTCGGAATAGGATTTGAATATCAAGCCAAAGACACCGCCGCTCAATGTAGAGAATATCGAGGTAGACCCTATCGGTGAATTCCATTGAGCCTCTACCCATAATTTGCCAGAGCCCTGTAATTCCAGGGGTTACATCGAGCCGTTCAGTTTGCCAGAGCGTATATGTCTCGGCCTTGAAGGAGGTTGGCCGAGGGCCAACCAGAGTCATTTCCCCTCGCAAAACGTTAATTAGTTGGGGTAATTCATCCAAACTTGTCTTTCTTAAAATGCGCCCGATTTTAGTGACACGCGGGTCTTTGGAAATTTTGAAGTCCGGCCATTCCAGCTCATTCAGATGTGCCAATTTATGTTTCAGTTCTTCGGCATTTGACACCATCGTCCGAAACTTAAACATTCCAAAACGTCGCCCACCTTTTCCGGTTCTCTGTTGAACAAAAAGAATAGGGCCTCGCGGGTCTTCTAATTTAATTAAAATAGCGCAGATGATAAATAGGGGGAGGATTAATGGCAAAGATAAAAGGATGATTAATAGGTCTGTTGCTCGCTTTACAATTAAATATGATTTTCCTTGCAGCAATCGTTGGTCAGGAGTTATCCGATCTAACCAGTGGTGCTGAGTAAAAACATGTTGTCTAAAGCTTACAGATAACATAATTAACCCCCAGATTTTGTATAACGGCCATTAACTTAAATAATTTTAACAATTCTTAATTGAAAAAACCTAAGAATTTTATAGGAATTTGGTTAGAAATAGAGAAACAAAAAAAAGGAGAACTGATTACCAGTTCTCCTTTTCTGCAACGACAGGTTAATCGGGTATTAAATTAGGGTAAATAGCCATGGCCGTTTAGATTATGCAGGTGAGACTCGGCCCGATTCACCAATTCCTCGAATGTGATGGCCTCATCTGGAAAAGTAGCCACCCCACAAGCAATTGATGTCCCAAGTTGTTCTGCGGTCACGGCTTGAATATACTCAACCAGAAGCTTCAAATCACCTGCCGTTGTGTCTGGACACATAATCAGAAAGCGTCCCTGGTCGCGCTGTTCTAAAATAAGATCTGTTCGACGTAAATACTTGCTTAGGGTGTGGGCGATATTATTAATTACATAGTTGCTCAACATTGTCTGTTGTACTTCTTGAACAGCACGATTCAAAGCAGCTTGAAGCGACTCTGGTTCAAGTTCGACTAAAACCACGCTCAAGGGATGGTGATTATGGCGCGAACGGAACATTTCGATTTGTATTTCTTCATCAGCTTCGTTTATCGGCTTGATTCGGTTGTTGGTATTTGTAAAGGTAATGCTTTCAACGGCTTCTGTAAACTCTTGCAAGGGAGTCGCAACTCTATGAGCCAGCCACACCAAAATTAAAAGTAATGATATCTCCGTGATCGTAAGGTAGGTGTAGACACCCCCAAATGGCGGGTGGCCATCGAAAAAGAGCCAAAATGATAATTTACTCAATTGATAAATGAAAAACCACCCCACAATTAAGGCAGAAAGGTTGAGACGTTGTAAGACTGGCACCCAAATAGTTGTAATAACAGCTATCAGGCCTAACCCATACACAAATGAATCTATGTCAATAAAATTCTGTACTCCAAAGTCTAACCGTTCAATGTTGTAGAATATCGATAAACCAATTGCCAGAACAATGACCGATAAGCGTAGATTTTTCATACTGCGCCTCTCAGATTCTGCCGTTCAATTGATTGGCTTTGAGGAGATAGAAAAATTCTTGGGTTCATCTTGACCTTATGGGGTTTCTCCGATAATATTTTAAACTTATTTAAAAGCTTACCCAAAATTCAGTTTGGTATGTTACATCGCATACCTATTAATTGTATGGAAATCGATTTTGGGAGATAATCATCGAAGCCTTAACATTTATTATATCTTAAATGCTGGGAAAGTTAAATTAGAATGTCCAATGAAAATCGTTAGAAAAAAGTTAGAACTAAGGAGGCATTGATGCAAATTCAACTTATACGCAACGCAACCTTAAGAGTGACCTATGCTAATCGAAAATTTGTCACCGATCCATTTCTGGCAACAAAACACACCCTTAGATCATTCACGGATATCTCGCCTAACCCCTTGGTTGATTTACCTTGCACCCCCGAAGAGGTTGTCGAGGGTATTGAAATGGCCGTTGTTTCGCATTTGCACCCAGATCATTTCGACCAGATTGCCCAAGAGTTGCTGCCCAAAAGCCTCTCCTTATTTTGCCAACCCGGTGACGAAACCGCCTTGACGAAAAAAGGCTTTCAGTCGGTTGTGGCCGTTGAGCAATCTACCCAGTGGCAGGGTATAACGCTGACTCGGACCCCGGCCCAGCATGGCACAGGGACCTGGATTGAGCGAATGGGTAAGGTGTCCGGGTTTGTCTTTCAGGCGGAAGATGAGCCGACCGTCTATTGGATCGGTGATTCTATCTGGTACGAGCCGGTCAAGCAGGTAATAGCAGATTTCCAGCCTGATATTATTATCACCCACTCAAGTGGCGCAAAATTTGGTGATAGTGATCCCATTGTTATGGATGCTGAGCAAACTATCGCTGTTTGTCAAGCTGCCCCTCAAGCTACTGTTATTGCTATACATATGGAGAGCCTCGACCATGGCACGGTTTCGCGGGCGGACCTTCGTGCGGCGGCTGATGCTCAGGGTATCAAGCCCGAACAACTCCTTATCCCTGCCGATGGTGAGCATCTCAACCTTTAATCGGTATAGGATTTGTGCAATTGGCCTATAAAACCTTCCCGGAAGTTGGTTGTTAGCTAGAAAATCTGGCATAATCCAGCAAAAAGATCACTTCCGATTCAACTTCCGGGAAGGTGAACTGTGTAACATCTATGATATACAACTTTTATATACCAGGAGGAAAATAATGACACTTGATCGTCCTGCTCTGGGCAGATACGCCCATCAAAGCTTCGCTAAAGAGCGAGACCAACTCGGTGAAGCCGGTATCAACCGTCTACTTGAGGTCGGTCGGGGCTGGAATCTGGCTCCAACACTGGCCGCAGGTGGCTCGGCAATCTTTCCCCATGCCCATATGGAGACGTGTGGTCATCAGATTGCCGCTGTTGTTCATGCTTGTCTCGATAGTGGTGCAGACCGGGTTCTGGTGATTGGCGTCTTGCATGCGCTCACCGATGAGTTGGAAGATGCGCGTGTCCGAGTTGCCAATGGGGCTGATGTCACAAAAGAAAAATTTTGGGGGATTCAAGGGCCTGGTTTAGATGGCTGTGAGGAGTGGCGCAACGAGTTCTCCCTGTCTAACTTCCTGTTTCTGTGGCAAGAAGAGACAAAGCGGCGCGGTATCACCGGCCCAGAGTTGGTGATACGATACCCCTATCTGGCAGGCGGGCGACCCGAAATTTTGCCGGGTATTGAGGAGTTGCAAGAGATCGCCCGTGATGCGGTCATTGTCTCTACAGCCGACCCTTTCCATCACGGGATAGGGTATGGTGATCCCCCTGAAAAGGCTCTGGCCCCAGAGGCAGGCGGGCTTGATTTAGCCCGGCAGCGTATCGAAGAAGGTTTGGCTCTGCTCAAAGCGGGTGATTATTGGGGATACAATCAACATTGCGTGGATGCCAAGAGCGACGCCCGTGATGCCGGTCAGGTGACGCGGTATCTGTTGGGGTCGCTTGAGGGGCGCATTCTCGATTTGACCGCACACGATACCACTGAAATGTACAGCCAGCCTAAGCCTACCTGGGTTGCTACTGCCTTGATTGAGCTTCAACCTGTATAATCTAATTTATCAACTAAGCA
>Ga0210124_1000229_pt1 | contig 31213 bp, 28 predicted proteins | sample Muzzi_PWC_D2_FD_185554 | JGI IMG/M metagenome (GOLD analysis project Ga0210124, IMG submission 185554) | Wetland microbial communities from San Francisco Bay, California, USA, that impact long-term carbon sequestration - Muzzi_PWC_D2 (SPAdes) | ecosystem: Environmental > Aquatic > Marine >... | reverse complement strand
GGGGTGGGTGTTTCAGTAGGTCGGGCCGCTTCAGTGGCAGCTATCGCAGCCTGAACGGTTGCCTCTAAGTTGGGCGTGGGAGTACTGCTACAGGCAGCCAGAAAAAAAGTGATGCAATACACAAAGACAGTTGATATTTTTCTGTTCATAATCCCAAGTTCCTTTATTGGCGTTCCGTTTCACCTCACATAAAGACGGTTACTGGCAACAATTCGAGTAATGACCTGTATTAGCATCACTCCGCATAAGGGTATTATACCAAGCATCTTAGCTCCAAGCTAACCTCGTAGCGTTGGTTTGTCCGGTAAATCTGGGGTATCCCGGTTAAATCAGGGTCATTGCAAAGTCCGGATGGGAGCATCCTGAGCTTGTCGAAGGATGCGGCTCAGGCGACGAGTCGGGCCCCACCCGCACCCTTCGACAGGCTCAGGGTGCTAATCACCGCTTTGCAACAGCCCCCCCGTTATATTTCCGCGTTCGATTCTGCCTCTGGCCTGTGGTATAATTACCGTAGGTAGGAATGGAGAAGGTATGCTCGTTATTGATGGCGCGTATGGCGAAGTTTTAGTAGGTTGGGTCGAGCGATTTGGAATTGTTCGGGTAAAGCGACGATGTTGGGTTTCATTCGCCTAATTTCTGCTCAACTTTGGAGCGAAACCCAACATTCTGTGGGATAAATCATCCTTTTTGACCCATTCAACCCAACCTACGAGGTTATTGGAATGGGGAAGGTATGCTCGTTATTGATGGCGCTTATGGCGAAGGGGGCGGTCAGATTCTACGGACGTCTGTGGCTCTGGCGGCTATTTTGGGACAGCCTATCCGCATTGAAAATATCCGGGCTGGGCGCAAAAAGCCTGGGTTGGCTGCCCAACACCTGACGGCGGTTCGGGCTGCGGCGATGGTATGTGATGCCAACCTGACCGGCGACGAACTCGGCTCGACCCGGCTGACATTTGAACCCTGTAGCAGCCCTATTCCCGGTCTGTACGAGTTTGATGTATCGGAGGCTCGTGAAGGGGGCAGCGCCGGGGCGGCCACGCTGGTCTTGCAGACCGTCTTGCTTCCCTTAGCCCTGGCCCAAGGTTCCAGTATCGTCACGGTGCGAGGTGGGACCCATGTGGCCTGGAGTCCGCCCTTTCACTACCTGCGAGATGTTTATCTGCCGATGGTGGCCTGTCTGGGTATCGAAGCAATGGCGGAGTTGTTGGCCTGGGGATGGTATCCGGCGGGTGAGGGCGAGATTGCCCTAGAGATTTCGGGTCAAACTATGCCTGACATGCCCTCATTTGATAGCAACCAATGGCAGACACGCAGCCCTCTAAAACAGATTACAGGGACCGCTGTCTCGTCCAGTTTACCGGCTCACATCGCCCAACGGATGAGCGACCAGGCCACAAGATTGCTGACCGAAGCCGGACTGCCCGTCTCGATTGAACCGCAGCGGGTACGCTCCACCTCGCCGGGAGCAGGAATCTTTTTGGTGGCCGAATATGAGTCGAGCCGGGCCGGGTTTGGCGCTATTGGTCGGATAGGCAAGCCTTCGGAACTAGTGGCCGAAGAAGCGGTTGAAGTTCTCTTAGCCTTTCACCGGGGTGAGGCGGTGCTTGACACCCATCTCACCGACCAGCTTATTCTGCCCTTGGCGGTAAGGGGATACACTGGTACAATTTCAACCGAGCAATTGTCTCAGCACACCTTGACCAATATCTGGGCGGTGGAGCAATTTTTAGGCCCGATAACGAATGTGGATCAAAAAAGGAAGGTAATACGATTCACCCGGAGTAGATAGTTAATGTCATTACGTTAGCGAAGTCACCATTGTTTGCCCTCACCCCAACCCTCTCCCAAGGGGAGAGGAGGCAAAGTCCCCCTCCCTGTGGGAGGGGCTAGGGGAGGGTGAAAAGCCGAAACGTAATGACATCGGATGAACCGTAACAGAATATGTCTACAATAAAGAAATTTCCAAGAATATTAATCATAGATCCCAATGGGCATGCCGCTCTACAACAAAGCCTGGAGCAAGAGTATGGGATGGGGGTGACGCGCTTAGCGCAAGGGCAGGCCGCCTTAGAAACGGTGCAAACGACCAGGCCGGACCTCATTGTGCTGAATGCCACCCTGAAAAACCCGGCGGCGGATACCCTACTGGCGCAGCTAACTACCCAAAAGATAACCCCGCCCGTGGTCTTGATTGACGCCAATGGAGACACGGCCTCAACGAACTTCAATTACCCCCATATCATCGGCTGGTTGAGCCAACCTTTTACGCCATCGGAATTGGCTTCACTGATTCAATCAGCTTTGGAGCGGCCTTTACCCGCCGCTGAGTTGGTCTTAGCCAAGCGGGCCGAGTTGGTCGATGCCAACCAACGGCTGGCGAACCGGGTCCAGGAGTTACAAACCCTGGCTGAAATTGGCAAGTCCATCACCGCCCAGCTTGACCTCGAACGGGTGCTCCGTTTGGTGGCTGAAGCCGCCGTCGATTTGACCGGGGCAGATGAGAGTTATCTGCTCTTGCTTGATGAGGCGACGGGTAATCTATACCTGCGAGCGCAGGCCAACATGGGCGATGAAGAAACCAAGAACTTCTGGGTCAAAGTCAATGACTCGATTGCCGGTCAGGTGGTGCATAGTGGTCAGCCACTCACCCTTTCCAGAAATAGTAACAGCCTCAAGGTCAAGACCGGACTGACGGTCTATTCTCTGGTCAATGTGCCGGTTATCTTGAACGATACAGTGATTGGTGTCCTGGGCGCGGATAATCGTCATCAGCAGCGAGTATTCACCAAAGATGATGAAAAGCTGCTGGCGCTTCTGGCAGAATGGGCGGCCATTGCTATTCAAAACGCCAAACTCTATGCCGATACCAAGCAGCTTGGCCGCGATATGCAGTTGGCGAATGAAGTCAGCCGGTTGGTGACGGGCACGCTCGATGTCGAAGAGATTCCGCGCCTGCTGCTACAGCGTACCACCGAAATTGTTGGGGCCGAGTGTGGCTCGTTGGCTTTGATTGATAAAGAGCGGGGTGGGGTGATTTTTCAGGTGGCCTACGACAACGGAGGCCAGGAAATAAAAGAGCTTGAAAACTTCATGATGCCTCTGGGCGAGGGTATCATCGGAAACGTGGCCCAAAGCGGCCAGCCCATCATCGCCAATGATGTGCAACATCACCCGGCCTGGTCGCCTTTGGCCGATCAATTGACCGGCATGACGACCAGAAAAATCATCGCTGTACCCCTCATCTCCGAAGGAGAAATCTTGGGGGTCATGGAGTTGCTCAACAAGAAAGAGGGCGATTTTGTAGAGGGCGATATGCAGCTTCTCTCATTGGTTGCCTCGTCTGCAGCTAGTGCCATCCAAAATGCTCGCCAGTATGAAGCCCTGAAACAGGCCAACGAAGCCCTGAAACAGGCTCAAGAGCAACGGATTGCCGCCGAGCGGTGGGCGGTGCTGGGTAAAGCCGCAGCCAATTTGGCCCATCGCATCAATAATAGTACGGCTTTGGTTCCGATTGCGGCTCAACGCTTGCAAGAATTGTTGCAACAGGTGGACATTCAACCAGAGCTAAGAGAGAAGATGGATGGCAACCTGGATCGGATTAGACGAAACTCGCTCTACACGGTAGATTTAGCCGATATTTTATTGCGTCGCTTTAGCCGAAATCCTACCAAAGCCCATAATATCAACGAGTTGCTGGACCAAGCCCTGAGCCTGGTTGAGATACCCGATAATATCAAGTTGGTTCGGCAGCTTGACCCCGAATTGCCCCCGGTAGATACCAGCGACTTGCTGGTTGAGGTTTTTGTAGAGCTAATCTCAAACGCCGTTCGAGTAATGGACGATAGAAAGGAAGGCTTGCTGCGGGTCGCCACTTTTAAAAATGGCAATCGCAGCGTGTCGATACAGTTCACCGATAATGGGCCGGGCATTTTGGAGGAAAACATCAATCGAATCTTTGATATTTTTTACACCACCAGTTCCGCTGGCTTGGGCTTCGGTCTGTGGTGGGTAAAAACCTTTTTGGAGCAGCAGCACAGCGAGATTACGGTTGAGAGTCAACCTAATGAGAGTACGACTTTTACCATTACCTTACCTCGCACGTTACCGTCGTTGCGCTCTTAGCCGAAATGGGGTAAGATGGCTTGATGATATGGCGTAAGTTGAGATAGTTTATTAGTGGATAGGGAGAGGATAAAATATGCGCAAACGAGTCTTAGTTGTTGACGATGTGCCGGATTGGCGCGACCAGTTAGAGGATATTTTGAACAATGATTATGAAGTCGAAACGGTGGATAATTATGAAGCCGCCATGCAGGTTATTCGCCGCCGTGAAACGGAGTTGGTGATTGTCGATTTGCGCCTTAGCCCCACCGATGAAAATGACCGTCAAGGTCTGGAACTATTAAAACACCTGGCCGAGTATCGAATCAATGCCATAGTGCTAACGGGCTACCCAGAGCAAGATATTAAAGAAGAGTGCGAAGAAAAATACAGCGCCTTTGATTTTATAGACAAAAGCGCCGTAGCTGGCAATATTCGGGTGATTCGGGATATCGTACGAGAAGTTTTCAGTTTGTTAGAAAGTAAAGAGAAAAACAAGACCAAGGTCATTCAAGCCACATCTTATGGTGGTAGCCCTCATCTCGATAAAGATATTTTATCCAGTTGGCCCCTTCGCAAGTTCCGAAAAAAGAATAGCTAAGGGGAATATTTGTTGGAAAAATAAATGAGCCTAAACCTCAGCCTCGAAAGCATCATCCTCCTACTGGTTTTTATTGCGCCTGGATTTGTATATACCCGAACCTATACGGCCTATCGTCCCCGCTATTACCGGGACCCAACAACTTTTGAGCAGTTTGTGCGCACCATTGTTGGGAGTACCGTCATCCATGCGGTTATTTTAGTGATTGTTGCTTTGGGCGCTGTTCTCTATTGGGGGCTTACAGGACAGTTTCTCTACTTGAGCGATATCGTTGACCCTGCGGCTTCCATTAGCGACTATCCATTGCCTGTTCTGGCCCTTTTTGCCTTTTTGGGGGGGCTTTATCTCGCCATAAGTCTAATCGTGGCTCGCCGCTCTGCCTCCTTTTTGGCAAGTGGAGCGCTTGTTGATCGACCTCGCTGGTGGACGTTCATTTTAGGCGAAGACCCGCCGGAACCTTTTTTGTTGTGGCATACCATGCTCCAGATTGAGCCGCTTCGTCTAAATTTGATTCCGCCACGACTGGCGATTCAAATGCGTAATGGCGAATATTTCGAAGGTGATCTTTACCGGATGCGTTTGGTAGGAGACGAGGAAAATACAGTTGAGTTGGCGCTGCGTGGTGTCTATCATCGCGTCCCGGCCCAGAGTGGGGACGATTCATCGTCTCAAGAAATGCAGTCGCTGACCAATCAAGTACTCCTGCTCAAATCAACTGATATCCTGTGGCTCACCCGTAACGATATTCCAAATTAAGGAGATTGGAGATTGGAGATTAACGAATCTCCAATCTCTTATCTCCAATCTCTTATTCTCAAGGGAATTACTAGCAAATGTTTGAAGTTGTCTTTTTAGGCACGTCGGCCTCTGCTCCTTCTGTGCATCGAGGCCTTTCGGCCAATGTGGTTTTGCACAAGGAGTATCGCTTTCTCATTGATTGCGGCGAAGGAACCCAGCGCCAAATATTGAAAAGTGGCTTGGGGTTTAAACGCCTCAACAAAATCCTGCTCACGCACGGTCATCTGGATCACATTTTGGGGTTGGGGGGGTTGGCCTCAACCTTTAGTCGTTGGGAAGCGGTTGACAATATAGAAATTTATGGCGGACAGACCGCTTTGGACCGGGTGAAAAATCTGCTTTTTCAGGTGGTGTTACGCGGCGATAACTTATCCCTAAAGCCCGATTTTATTACGCTAAAGCCCGGCCTGATTTTCGAAGATACGAGCTTTCAAGTAAGCGCTTTTCCGGTTACTCATCGAGGGGCGGATTGTTATGGCTTTCTCTTTCGGGAAAAGTCGCGCCGTCCCTTTCTCAATGATAAAGCCGAAGATTTAGGCGTGCCCATTGGCCCGGAACGCCGCCGACTTGTGGCTGGTGAAAGCATTACCTTATCGGATGGTCGGGTTATTCATCCTGACGATGTCTTGGGGCCGGAAATCCCTGGGGCTAAATTGGTCTTTGTCGGTGATGCCGGGCGCACTGATGATTTGATTGAGGTGGCCCAAAACGCCGATGCTTTGATTATTGAAGCCACCTATCTCGAGACTGATGCTGAAATGGCCCGTCGTTTCGGCCATCTCACGGCGGCTCAGGCGGCTACATTGGCCCGTGAAGCCAATGTGAACTGGCTCTACCTAACCCATCTCTCCCGCCGTTACCGTGAGCAGGATGTCCTCAGCGAAGCGCAAGCCATTTTTCTCAATTCTATTGTGGCCCGTGATTTTGACCGGATTAAGGTGGTGAAAGAGAAGAAAGTGTGAATTTTGTTGTTGTCGGTTTAGAATGTTTGGCGAAAATAAAGAGTCAGGGTAGAATCAGTAATATATAACTAAAGATGATCTGTATATGTTAAGCGGTGAGTTGCCATTATCAAGGATGTTTAAAGACTAAGGAAGGGTACTATGAAAACAGTAAATATTCAATTACCAGATGTTGATTATTTACGACTGAAAAATGCCGCAAACCAGGCTAACAAATCTGTTCAAGCGTTCATTCACGAGTGGATTGTTCAGTTTCCAGAGACTGAAGGGGTCATTGATGTTAACCAAGAGTCGGTATTTCAGTTTAGTAGGGATGAATCTGATGTACCACATAGGGCAGGGCCTCCAATCATGAGCAGTGATACTCCAGTTGAACTTGATGGGGACTATTATTAACCCGAACTCGGAAATTCTGGCGTAGGTTGGGTTGAGCCAAGATTTATCTGCTTTGGACAGCCAAAGTTGGGTTTCATTGGCGCAATTAACCCGGATTATGAGGCGAAACCCAACAAATTCTGGGCCAATTACACTCTGGTCACGTCATTCAACCCAACCTACTTCTAGTTATCGAGCTCAGATTATTAGTCATCATTACAATGAGGGCTCACAATTCACAGCATCGTTGAAGTAAACCATCAAATCCTCCCCCAAGGCGCTCGACAATTTGACCTCACTTTGATTGAGACTCAACTCAATGCCTTTCAGACCTACAGCAGCGAACTCATCGCCTGGAATCGGCAAACCAATCTGACTCGTATTATCGAGCCGGAAGAAATTGTAATTAAGCACTTTCTCGACTCACTCTCTGTTTATCAGGCTTTGCCTGGCATCCCCACATCTGGGGATGCTCACTCCTCAAACTTCACTTTTTCGATGGTGGATGTGGGTAGCGGTGCGGGTTTTCCCGGCCTGCCTCTCAAAATTGCCCTGCCCAATATTCAACTCACGCTGCTTGAGGCAACCGCCAAAAAAACGACTTTTCTCCAACATGTTGTAGAATTATTGCGCCTCACCGGGGTGACAGTACTAACTGCTCGTGCCGAGGAAGTGGGCCATCATGCTGCTCACCGTGAGCAGTATGATGTGGCTCTGGCTCGCGCTGTTTCTGCTCTCCCTGTATTGGCCGAATATACTCTACCTCTGGTTAAGGTGGGTGGTGTTGTGATTGCTCAAAAAGGCCCGAATCTTACTGGGGAAATTGAAACAGCAGCCAATGCTCTGGCTACGCTCGGTGGTACAATTAGCCAAATTCTTCCTGTCGAAATTCCAGGGTTAGAAGAAGTTCGCCACTTGGTGATAATTCAAAAAATAGAACCTACCCCCCAAAGATACCCCCGTCGTCCCGGTGTGCCAGCCAAGCGACCACTTTAATCTGACAGCTGTATTCCCATTTCTTAACAACCATCGACCATCTGTGGTCAACTATCGAGGAAGCCTTGATCTTTTGTGAAAAATCTAACGGCCAGAGTTTATCTCTGTTGACGATGCCTCCAATTAACTGTATACTTTCAGCAGCAAATCATCAATCAGTGAGGCACCTGTTTTAGTGATATCAATCGCTAAGAAAATCCAACTTAGCATCCTTTTTCTCATACTAGCAGCGCTTTTTTCGGATTCGAGCAAACCATTAATTGTGGAGGCCCAAGACGCTGTTAATGAACCCGACCCCACGGTGGAGGCTATCTTTAACGCTCTGACTCCTAATGAACGGGTGGGTCAACTGTTTATGGTCTCTTTTAATGGGTCTGATGTTAGTGCCGAGTCCAATATTGCCGAGTTGATTCAGACCTATCGAGTCGGTGGCGTTTTTATTTCGGCGACTAAGCAAAACTTTATTAATGGTGATGATACTCCGGCCCAGGTCCTAACCTTAACCAATAGCTTGCAGGCCCTGGCTCGAGAAGCCCTCCTGGCAGATATAACCAGCGACGATAATAATGCAGCTATTACTTCTACCTCTACAATAACCTCCTCCGTGCTGACAGCCACCTTGGAAACCTCCTATACCCCCTTACCGTTATTGATTTCAGTCAACCACGAAGGGGATGGCTTTCCTAATACTCAAATTCGTAATGGTCTAACTGATATCCCTAGTGAAATGGCGATTGGAGCGACCTGGAAGACAGAAAATGCCCGGCTAGTTGGTGAAGTAGTAGGGAATGAGCTTTCGCTTTTGGGAATTAATATGCTCTTTGGCCCTTCACTCGATGTTTTGGATGATCCTCGCCTGGATCAGGGTAATACTTTGGGAATCCGCACCTTTGGTGGACATCCTTATTGGGTTGGGGAGATGGGACAGGCCTACATCCGAGGGGTGCATCAAGGGAGCAAGGGTAAAATATTAACCATTGCCAAGCACTTTCCTGGTTTTGGCAGCAGCGACCGTGAGATAAATCAGGGTGTGCCTACCATTTTGAAATCGTTGGATGGTTTGCGACGGACAGAACTTTTGCCCTTTTTCAAAGTAACGCAGCTTAATCCAGATGACCCGGAAGGGGTAACCGATGGCTTGATGACGGCCCACGTGCGCTATCGAGGTTTACAAGGCAATATTCCGATTAGCCTTGATGCCAGAAACTTACCGGCTATTCTCGCCTTAAAAGAAATAGTCCCCTGGCGAAATGAGGGTGGCTTGGTTGTCAGTGCTCCTCTTGGTGTACCGGCGGCTCTAGAGGGTATTGCGACCGGAAGGGAGAACTTTCCGGCCCGACGTTTGGCTCAAGATGCTTTTTTGGCTGGCAGCGATATACTTTTGTTGGTTGATTTTGCCTTTGAAAATGATCCTGAGGCCGAACTTGCCAATATTAAAGATGCCATCGGGTTTTTTCAGGAAAGATATATCACTGATCCCAATTTTCAAGCGGCTGTTGATAAAGCGGTACGGCGCATCATAAAAGCTAAAATTGAGCTTTATGGCGAGGATTTGTTGAATGCTGACGTACTACAATTAGAATCAAATCTGGATTTGCTAGGCACTATTCCTATAGATTTAGACCAAATTGCTCAAGCTGGGGTGACCTTAATAACTCCGGCTACGCAGCAAGGGGTCAGTCCCTTATCTGCCCCACCGCAACGCGACGATAATATTCTGATCATTACCGATGACCGCAAAGTTCAAGACTGTCCTGATTGTCCTGAGTTCGCCATGATTGGGACGACAGCTTTAGAGGAAATACTGCTTCAGTTGTTTGGACCGAATGCAACAGGCCAGATATTGCCGAATCAAGTGAATAGCCTTAGTTTTGCAGATTTGAAAACCCTGTTATCCGAGGAAGATGCGGATAATAAGGCTCAAATTGAGGCTCAGATTGAGGCTGCTGACTGGATTATTTTTGCCATGCTCAATATCAATACCGAGACCAACCCCCAATCTGATGCGGTCAGGGTCTTATTGCGAAACCGTTTTGATGATGTTCGTAATAAACATTTGGTTCTGTTTGCCTTTAACGCCCCCTATTTTCTGGATAAGACGGAAATTAGCCAGTTGACTGCCTATTACGCCTTTTACAGTAAAACTCGTGATTATCTGGAAACCGCAGCCAGATTGTTGTTTCAACAATTTGAGCCAACAGGGGCTTCGCCGGTAGGAATTCCAGCCATTGGTCTACTAGACCTTAGCCCAGACCCGGGACAAACAATTGAGCTTGAACCGATTAATAAGATCAAGGCAGATGGCGAAATTGTTCCATTAGAGGAGTTACCCGAACCCGGCACTGCGATAGACTTGGAGGTTGGTGAAGGCATTGTATTTAGAACCAACGTCATTGTGGATAAAAATGGCAACCCTGTTCCTGATGGGACTTTGGTTGACTTTTTTAGGTCTTATCCCTTGGAGGGTTTTACTTTAGAGCCAATTCAATCCAAAACTGTTCACGGTGTGGCTGAAATTGCAATCATTAAAGAGCGAGATACCCCTCTTCAGGTCAGGGCTTCGAGCAATTTGGCGGTTCAATCCATAACCTTTAATATTGGTCCTGGTATTGTGGATACGCCGACATCTACACCAACCCTGACTCCTTTTCCAACTGATACCCCTGCTCCCACCTTAACGGCAACTAATACCCCAACCCTTGAGCCAACAGCGACACCAACTGTTGAAGCAACAGCTACCCTAATTCCGCTTCCACCAGAACCCGATGTCAGGCCCAGGCCGGTCATTTTTATTGATTTAGCCTATTCGTTATTGGGAATGCTACTAATTGGAGGAATTGCTTTTACCTTGGGCGGTGAACGGTTTTCGCTGGAAGAGAGAGTTCGGCCAGCATTGGTGGCTATAGCTGCTGGCTTGGTTGGCTATATCCTCTATGTGATTGTGGCGATGAGTTCGCCTCAAGCAGGGTATCTGCATAATATTATCGAGCAAAATGCTGCAGGACACTGGGTCGCGCCTCTGGTCAGTCTTCTATTTGCTATTGGTGGAACGGTAGCCTGGTATTTAAAGCCGGGCCGGGTTTTTTGGAAGGAAGCCAAGCTAATGACCAAATTTAGGGGCTTATTTCGCTAATGGGGTTGGATTGGTTGGATTCAATGTCATGCTCTGCGGTGATACCTGGGGTAAAGGTAAGGATAATAGCCAGGGTTAATAAGGCTGTCACCAGGGCGATTAAGACTCTATTTCGCCAGAAAGCAAAGCGCCAGCCATTGGTAATTTGACCATTTATTACAATCGGAGCATTGGCTAAGAGTTCCTGCCGAAACTGCTGAATGTCTTTTGGCCTATCTTCTGGGTGCAACCCTAGCGCGTGTAGAACGGCCTGTTCGGTCTGTGGAGACACATCGGGATTGATATCTCTCAGGCTTAATTGGGCCTGTTTTTTGGGCCGAATATAGCGTGTTTTTGCATCGGGAGGTGGCTCATTGGTCAATAAGTGATACAATGTTGCGCCTAATGAGTAAATATCAGAGCGAACGTCTGTATAACCGATATCACCACCAATTTGTTCAAGCGGCGCATATTGTATGGTAGCCCGTCCTTGCAAAACTGTTATTGTTCGATTATCATCTGGGAGCAACAACTTTACCAGACCAAAATCAACCAATTTAATGGTGCCGTTTGGGGTTAATTTTATGTTCGAAGGTTTTATATCACGATGGAGAAGCGGGGGGTCTTGTTGGTGAAGGTATTTCAGAGCATCAATTAACTGTTCTGCCCAAGACTGAATTTGATCTTCGGGAATAAAGGTTCCCTTATGGCGAGCATTTTCAATGATTTCGCGTAAATCTTGGCCGGGGACAAAATCCATAACCAGGTAGTTACGCCCGTTAAACAAGAAGAAATCCGAAACTTTGGGCAGGTTGGCATGGTCAAGACGCGCCAGAATGCTGGCTTCTTGATGGAAAGCAGCCTGAGATTGTTCCTGATATGCTTTAGAAGCATTCAAGTCGGGCACAACTTCTTTTATGGCGCACAGACGCCCCTCCAAGCGTAAATCTTCCGCTTGGTAAATGGCGCCCATACCACCTTGACCCACCAGGTCTAAAATGCGATATCGAGACCATAAGATGGTGCCAAAGTTTAATACATCTGACATTTCACTTCTCCGCCATTATGCACTTGCGTGCATCGAGACCATGCTTTGGACTCCCAATTCCAGAGCAAATATCTCATAGGTAGCTTAGTCGAACAAAGTTGTTCTGTCAAGGACACCAGGTCGTATTGCTATAATTAAGCGGGAGGTCGCAGCAATGCTCAATCGAGAAGTAGCAATGTTGTTGGTTCATGAGGGCAATAGCCCTAAAAGCCAGTGGCCGTTAACAAAAAACAATACCATTATTGGCCGCGAGGCTGATAGCGATGTGCAAATCAATGAACGGCAAGTATCTCGAAGCCATGCCGAAATATCCTATACATCTCAAGCCTATACTATCCGTGATTTAGGCAGCAAGAACGGTACGTATCTTAATGGTCGGGCTATCTCGCAAGAGCCACAACCCATTCGCAATGGTGATGAAATAGGGATTGCCCTATGTGCGAAGTTAACATTTGTCGCAGAAGGCGCTACAGCTCCAATTACTATCGTCACCAGACAGGAACCAGGCCTAAAAATAGATTTAGCGGCCCGGCGGGTGTGGGTTGTGGGCCAGGAGATTGATCCACCCCTCTCATTGGCCCAATACAGCCTGCTTGAATTATTATACCAAAATGCCGGCAATGTTGTCTCTCGTGATGATGTGGTCAGTGTGGTTTGGTCCGAGGAGGAGGCCGAGGGTGTCTCCGAACAAGCCATCGATGCGTTGGCCCGCCGCTTACGAGAGCGCATTGCCGATATAGACCCAAATAATAAATATGTTGAAACCGTCAGAGGACACGGATTCCGTCTTAATCTGGCAGAGAAATAGGTACTTTTGTTTTCTCATTGGTAAAAAATTTTCGATAATATGACAATGAAGTAATAAAACCAAGTTGCAGAGTAGCAGGGTGGCAAGGTCACATAATTCAACTTTGCCACCTTGCCACCTTGTTACCCTGTTTCCAAACAAAATTCTAAATTCTTAATAACACTTTGGAGTAAGAAGCTTAATGTCTCAAAATCATCCTCTTATTGGCATTGCTTGCCGACCTGATACCAGCGGCTTGTATCCCAAACGCCCGATCAATGCCCAAAACAAATCCTATTCCGATGCTATCATCCAGGCTGGCGGTATTCCTCTTTTGATTCCCGTGGAAGTAACCGGCGACTTATTACGCGATTTATTCTGTCAAGTGGATGGTCTTGTTTTCTGTGGGGGCGGTGATATCGACCCGGTGTACTATAATGAACCTCATATGGTCGATAATCTCGGTACTATTCAGAAGGATCGAGACGAATACGAACTTGAGTTCATGCGGCTGGCTATTAAGGAAAAGAAACCTTTTTTTGCTATCTGCCGGGGGATTCAGGTAATGAATGTGGCCGTTGGTGGCACGTTGTATCAAGACTTATGCAGCCAATATCCCCAAGCTAAGCGGCACGATTATTATTATGAAGACGACAAATTACCTCGTAATTACATAGCTCACGAAGTCATCCTCGACGGGTCATCCCTACTGAGCAAAATATTAAGCACAGACCGGGTCATGGTGAATAGTTTGCACCATCAGGCGGCCAAAGATATCGCCCCTGGACTCAAGGCCATGGGGCAGGCTGATGATGGCGTGGTGGAGGTTTTAGAGGCCCCCGACCACCCCTTTGGTCTGGGCGTGCAGTGGCACCCGGAGGAGTTAGTTTCCGAGCATGAATCGGCCCGCCGGATGTTCGCCGCTTTTATCGAGGCCTCGCGGAATGGGCACAAATAGCTATTCTAGGTCCCACGCTCAGTGTGGGCACGCGCTATTTGCTTGGGCGGAATCTGAAATGGTGGGGAGAGGAAGAATCGGTTGGACTTTTGGCTAACGCCGCCCATCACACGATTACGGGCCAGCAAAGTCACCTTCAAAGCAAAAGTGACTCCACAGGCGCAACCAATTTCTAAAAAACGCAGGGTAGTAATTCGTGTGCATGGGCATTGTTAGCGGGTGCTATGGGGTAAGACTGTTTCAAATTTAAAAGTAACCTCACCAAATAACCGGAAGGATACCAGAATCTGTGATAATCTCATCTCTGGTGAGAATTGAGACAGTATGCCCCAAATCCTGCAAATGCAAACCTGTGCTGACGATAAATCTGTCGTGTAATTCGGGAATACGCAAGCCTTCTGAGGTTAAGCTTTGTTCAAATATTACCATAGTGAGCGGTTGAATTTCAATCCGTTCATCATTTCTCACATCTGCCAACAAATTTGAGATAGATGGAATTCCAATACGACCTTTCTCAATCAGGAAAGCGGCTTCGGCCAATGCGATTAGGGGCAAAACCATTTCGCTTGCGACGGCACTCATTGTTGCTTTCGCTTGGCGGCCTAACCGTGAATTTCCTTCCAAATACCAGACCAAAGCGTGGGTGTCAAGAATGTATTTATCCGCCATTTAGTTCTCTATCCGTTGGCCGCCATTCGGCAATGGTAAAATCTTCCAGAGTAGACATTCGATTGCCTTTATATTTTCCAAATTGTAAAGGCTTTGACTCTTGCGTTACAGATGATGGAATAAGTGTTTCCGTAATGCGTTGGATGAGGCGAAGGCGGTATTCGGGTGAAAGCTGTTGAACCATTACCACAATTTTTTCCATTATTTGAATGTCAGCTATCATTTGTTTACCTCCTGCATAATGTACAGTAATTTTACCACAACCTCTTTAAATATCCACACTGCAAAAAGCATTACAAAATCCTGAGCGCTTATGAAGTAGAGATAAATGTTTTCGCAATCAATAAAAAGATGCCACCTATGATCAAACCTGCAATCAAAGCAAACACAATGCTTAAAATTAACCCAGAGCCATTACGCAAAAGTCCAGAATCAATCAAAAATTGGTTAAAACCACCATTAACTCCGAAAGTTACCGGTATCAGCAACATTAACAGAATATACTCTCCTGTAGATGGTTTCCTGCCATCTTTGGTACTACCCAAGCCAATTGTACGATTAAGAAGATAATATGCTGTGCCAGCCATAATGATTACAGAAATATATTTTATTAACATTCTTCCTCTACCTCTCTTTGTGATGAAAACGAAACCCGCTAACAATATTATTATACGGACATCCTAAGTATATATTATTATATGCTTGCATATACTTTATCTAATATTATATGCTTGCATCTATATATATAGCTCTACTATTATATGCTTTTGTGACTTCTGTCAACCATTCTGATTGGAGCAGAATATCGGCCACACCCGCCTCGCAAAAAGTTGAGCACATATTATCTTATACCCCATCTCCATAAGTGTGTCAAGGTATATCTTGACCCTTCCTATTACCCCCCAACACCAAAAGCCCCCATATCTAATAAAGATACAGGGGCGCGGTAATCACCAGGATATTGCTGCCGCAGGGAGACGTATCGCTATAGTCCGGCTAACGTCGATAACTTTCGGCCAGCGATGACGTGGATGAGATGCACCGTTTCCTGCTCGCTGTAGATAAAGACGGCAAAATAAGGCCGTCCATCTACCGTGCGGGCCAGAATCGCTTGCTGCCCATTGAGTACCGTTCGCTCATACTGTAAATCTCTTGGGGCAAATTTCTCGGTGCCAAAAATAAAGGCAGCTACGGCTTCCCGACCTTTTAATGCGCGAATAGCTGCGCCGCGCTCCCCGCCGCCATCGGGCACAAAGGTCACATCTTCGGCCAGAAGTTGCAAAAAGTTGTCAATCTCCCCCAACTCAACCACTTCGATGAAGCTGTTGAGCAAGCGCTCGTGCTGCTCCGGGGTGGCCTTGAAGCGAGGTCGATTTTCGGTGACGTGACGTTTGGCCCGTCGAAATAGTTGGCGGCAGGCCTCTTCTGTTTTTTCGAGCATCTCGGCAATCTCTTGATGCTTATAGGCAAAGACCTCGTGTAAGAGAAAAACCGCCCGTTCGGCTGGCGATAAGGCCTCTAATAGCACTAAAAAGGCAATCGAAATCGAGTCGTAGGTCACAGTGCGCTCCGCCGGGTTGACCAGTTCGGGTTTATCTTCTGTCAGGATGGGTTCGGGCAGCCACGGCCCCAAGTATTGCTCTCGTTGCGTTTTGGCCGCGCTCAGGTGGTTGAGACAGAGGCGGGTGACGACGGTGGTCAGGTAATACTTTGGCTTTTCGATGGCTTCAGCCGGGCGCCCCTGAACCCGCAAGTAAGCATCTTGCAACACATCTTCCGCCTCTGCCACGCTGCCCAACATCCGGTAGGCGATTGAAAATAGCAGGGGTCGATATTGCTGAAATTGTTCAATATTCATAGCCTGCCTTACGCTTGTTGTGATAAAACTTTGTCCTGTCGCGCTTGACGGCGTTGCTGCTTTGCATACCGCCTTTTACCCGTCCAGAAGAAAGAGCCGGGGATTCGTCGCTCCATTTCCAGAACAGTTCCCAAATACCAGATGAAGAAATTGCGTATATTGACCGCGACTTTACGTCGAAAGATGAGATTCCAGGCGACATCCGCCGGGTAAGTTGAAAAGCCAACGGCATCCTGTGGCCCTAAAGCAATACCCTGTCCGTACCACTCAAAACTCAAGAGGTGTGGTGCTTTGCCCTTAATCTCGGCTGCAATATTTTCGGCGGCCTGTGCCCCGGTAACCAAAGCAGTAAAGAGACTCATGCGTATGGGAACGCCCGGTTCTTCTACCGGAGAAGCCACATCGCCCACAGCATATATATTCGGATGGGATAAGGAGCGCAGATAGGGATCAACCAGCATTTGATTCTGGGCATTGACTCGAATGCCTGCCTCGCGGGCGAGGGGCGAGGCCGAGAATCCACCGGCCCAAATAATGACATCAGCCTCAATCCGGCTCGAATCGAGTGCGACGCCATCCGTTTCCACCGCACAAACACGAGCGTTTTCGTGCATCGTTATCGACTGCTCCTTCATTGCCGCCGCGATATGTTCCTGAACCAGCGCGCCCTTAAAGGCTCCCACCTCACCCTGACTTACAATATGTACCTCACTATGGGGATACTTGCCTTTGATTTGGGTCGCCGCTTCAACGCCCGTTGCCCCACCGCCAACCACAACTACTCGAAATGCTTTCTCGCCGTAGGCTGTAAGTTTGGCCTCCAATGCCTGGGTTGTCAAATCGCCATAAGGGTCGAGTGTAAAAGCATGCACCTTAACGCCAGGTACCGTATTGCGGTCCACCCGGCTCCCCAGCGCATTGACCAGGTAGTGATAGGGTAGCCGCTGCTCACCGTTGGTCATCTGCACCGTGACAATTTGCTGAACGGGATCAATGGCAGTGACCCATCCCTGCAAAAATTGAGCTTTGGTGCCCCGCAACATTTGGGTGATTGGCTTATTACCGAGAGTTATACCTGTTGCTTGCTCGTACAGCCGGGGACGCTCGACAAAGTGGCCAAGGGCATTGACCAGAGTGATGGTGGTATCAAGACGTTTTGTTCTACTGGCCAGCCGTAGAGCGGCCATCACCCCGGCGTAGCCCCCACCGAGTACAATAATGTTTGTTGTTTGGGTTGTCATATTTCACCTCACTGAAAAGTAGTTTCATACTCTAAGACCAGTGAGGCCCACAAAACGTGACATGAGAGGTGAAAATGTGGTGATTCTTTCCATGTTTCCCGGAAGGACACCTGGTTTTTCCAAAATACAGTCTCAATTTATCTGATACCAGGCTTTATTCCAAACAAATTTGATGCGATTGCGTAAAAACCGGGTGTCTAATAAAAGGGTGACAACTTGGGGTATAATTATTAGCCTTCAAATTCCTTTGCCAGACCATTGATAAATAGTTTGATCAAGTCCTCAAAGCGGTCTTTCCCAATCATTTCTTTTTGAAGTACCAGGGCCATCACTAGGCTTGGTACTCCCGCTAGTACCTTTGAATCGATATGGAAGACCAGCCCTCTCGTTTTCCATTCATCAAATATTGCCAGAAAAAAGTCATCATCATCTTGATGTTCACTTTGTTGCTTTTCCAGCGGTACAGAGCGCATCAAAATTGACATCTCTTCGGGTTGGGCAATTGCTTTCATGACGGGATATCTATCAAAAGAATCGAATAAAAACTCAAGAAATCGCACAAAAAGCTCTCTTGGGGTATCCCACTTTTCAAGCAGTACTTGTTTAAGGTCCTCTCTGATGGTCTCTTGCGTCGTTTGGATGACATCAAATATCAAGGCTTCTTTAGAGGGATAAAAAATATAAAATCCTCCCTTTGAAATCCCGACAGTCCTGACAAGCTCATCGATACTCGTTTTCTTGATCCCCATTTGTGCCATGGAATCACTGGCTGCTTTTAACAATTTAAGCCTGATTTGATGTTTTTCTTCTTCGCTAAATGGTCTGGGCATGATTATCCCTCTTTTTTAAATTCATTGCACTTGCGAAACCAGATATCGTCATAACTTTAGTGAAGCCCCCCTAAAGCTAACACCAGAAAGCCAAAGCCGCCAAATACGGTATGGACAATGATGGCAATCGTGGTGTTTCTTCTATACTGAACAATCGCCGGTAGTATAAAGAAAATGGGGGTCGAGGCAATGATTAAATCTATCCCCATGGGTAGATGCCAAAATGCCCATAATACGCCATGAACGAGCCAGGTCCAATTCTTGGTAAGTAACTCCTGTCTGGGTTGAATATATCCTCGCCACCAGAATTCTTCGCCAAATATGTTGAAAAAGAAAAATGCCGGCCACACATATAATATCCAAAAGTATTGGTCGTTCAAGGGCATATTTTGGAAAAAGAAGGGCGTTGCATCTAAACCTATCTTTGGCATGAAAACTTTGGCGATTATAAAAGATGTCAAACTGAGTAAAAGAAAAGCGCTGACCGTCCAAACCCAGTCCATACCGGAGAGTTTCTTAACCCTCATCCTGGACAATATGTCTTTAAATTTGAATGAACCTATCTCTTTCCCGCTTAAATAGATGCCCGCAAAAAACACAGGAACCAGCACCAAAAGCCCGACACTAAGAAAATAAGCGACCTCGATGGGTAGAATTTGCCAGCTATCCAGGTAAGGTATCGCAATCTGGGAAGCGATGTAATTCAGAATCGTTGGGATTCCAAACAGCCATACTAAATCCAACCAGGTTGTTGCTTTAACTTTATTCGTCATTGTATTTCTCTTTTGGAATCACTAAAATTTGTTGAATATTAATAATATATGACTATTATAACAATTATAGTCATAAGGTCAAATTTAGCAATAGGAAAAAAGGGTGAGTTTGTTACCATATAACTCACTGATTGAACTGCTTTTATTGTGTTGAATCAAGGAATCAAGTGGAGAAAAAGTGAGGAATTGTGGGGTAATTTGGAAAGTAGCCCTAGGTTGGCTTGAATGGCGTAATTGGGGTGATCTCGGCTCAACTGGCCCTTCGCCTGTCGATTTTAGGTGGGGGTAGGGTAACTATTCAATATCTCGTGGCTGCAAGACCAAATTTATGCCAGCCAAAATTTGGCGCACTCGATTCGGAGACAGTGTGCCGATTTTTTCATCTAAATCCCGTTTATCGACGGTAAATATCTGGGAGACATTCACCATACTCTGTTTGGGTAAATTGGCCTCGTCCTGTTCCAACAGAACATTTCCCGGTGCATCAGCCCGTTTTAGATTTGAGGTAAGCACGCATACAACAACCGTATTGATCCGGCTCTTATTGAAAACATTATTTTGGATGACGACATGGGGATGACGGTAGCCTGGACCTGAGTCTGGGGGTTCTCCTAAATCAACCCAGAACAGATCGCCTTGATTGATTACCATGGTTCATCGACCAACTGCCGGTGTTGGTGACGCCTTTGTTGGCGCAACGCCTCTTCTTCGGGGTCTGGCAGGTCGTCATAAGCGGCATTGATGGCATCGAGAAGCTGCCGGTTTTGATAGCGTTGCAGAAATTCTTCGGCGGCCAGAGCAAAGAGGCGACTGCGTGAAATATCCAGTTCACGAGCCAGCGCGTCGATTTTTTGCAGCAGGGTCTTTTGCAGCGAAATGGCTGTTTTTATATGCGCCATTAATTATACCACCTTTCTTACCGATAGTATAACCGTTGTTATTAATCTGTCAAATGAGTTGAGGTGGTATCTAAAATGGCGGGAGAGAGGAAGTATCGGGTGGGCTTTGAGCTAATGCCCTGTTAAGTTGCAACCAACGCAATGCCAGAGCGAAAGCAATGCGCCTAAAACGCTGAACCCCGTTGGAGCTAAAAATGCCACACGTTGGTTGTCAGCTTAAACAGTTTGTTAGAATTATTTCGCTATTTCCAATTTTTCAGTCGCCTCAACTAACCCTTTCAGAAATCTGATAGCTTTATCAAGGTCCTCTCTTTTAACTATCTGGGCCTGTCCAGACGATGTATTGGCTTGATGAGCTGCATCGCCTCGCATTGATATATATTTATCAAGCGCTTTTTTAGAGTCGGCTGGCTTATAGTTGTCCCACTCCCAACTCTCAGTAATGTCGATATCAAAGTAGGATTTGAATAGTTGTTTAGTGCGCACGCTGTTGGGGTTAAAGAAACGCTTTAAATCTTCATCTATTTTCTTTCGAACGAAGTTACCCAACTGACTACCCTTTACAGAGGAAAGCCAAATTTCAATTTCCTCTCGAAACCTATCTTTTATGTAGGTTTCCCAAGCTGCTAGGGCTAGTACCATTCCTGCTCGTTTGAGTGTTTCTGGATTATATCCAAGCGAACCATCTTTTTCTGAGTCAAAACGTTTAAGTAGTTCTTCCGCATCTTTGATCGAATACTCAAATGACTGCCCTGCTTTCGTCACAGATACTCTCCTAGTCAATAAAGATTCTAATGCCCCGATGGGCAGTGTGACACCAAGCCGTTTGTGACAAAGGCCCTTTTGCCTCTTGCCCGACACTCTTTCTTAGACAATGTCACCCCGCTTTTCCTTAAGATTAGTTCGGCCCAACAATATTATTATGCGGACATCCTAAATATATACTTCTAGATGCTCGCCCGCATCACCAAAAGTTAAGGATATTTATTTTATACCTCATGTCCAGAAGGGTGTCAAAGTATCCTGTACCCCCCCGTCACCTAAAGTCCCCATACCAAATAAATATAAATGGGCGTGGTAATCATCAGAATGAGGTTCAGGGGCAAGCCAACGCGGGCGAAGTCCAAAAATCTGTAACCGCCGGGGCCATAAATCATGGTGTTGGTCTGGTAGCCTACCGGGGTCGAGAAGCTCGTTGAGGCGGCGAACATAATCGCCAGGATGAAGGCTCTGGGGTCTAAACCTAACGTCACGGCTGTGGCGACGGCTATGGGAACCATAACCACGACCGTCGCATTGTTTGAAATCAGTTCTGTCAGAATCATAGCGATCAAATAGAAGATGCCTAAAACCACAAGGGGAGGAACGTGATCGGCCGAGTGAACGGCCAGATTGGCCAGCAGTTGAGCGCCGCCTGTCTTTTCCAAGGCTAACCCCAGTGGAATTACCCCGGCCAGCAGAAAAATCACATCCCAACGAATCGAATCGTGCAGTTCATTCATTTTCAAACAACCGGTCAAAACCATCAAGACACAACCAACCAGAGATGTAACTAAAATAGAATATCCCAAGGTTGCCCCAATCACCACGCCTACCACAATAGCCAGGGCCAGAGGAGCCTTTTCGGTGCGAAAGGCCTCCAGCTCAATCTCTTCGGTCACAATAAAGCCCGGTTCCCGTTTGAGTTGTTCCAGGGCAGCCGCATTGCCTCGCAGTAAAAGCGTGTCACCAAAGTTCAATCTTACTTTGCCCAGTCGCTCCCGAATCAACTCTCCGTGCTTTCGCATAGCAATGACTACACAATTATAATGGTAGCGGAAGTTGGTGCCTTCAAGGGTGCCGCCAATCAAATCCGAGGTGGGGCCAATCACTACCTCTAAAAGCCGCCGCGAATCAACCCTCAAGCCATGCTCACTGAGATGGGTCTCCGGCTCAATCTCTATGCCTTCGATATCTTTGATTTTGAGTAGTTGATCGGTGTTGGCTCTGATAAAGAGGATATCGCCTGCCTCAATCACTTTGTTTGCCAGGGGGTGGGCCAATTTATCCGGACCTCGACAGATATCCAAAACGTGGATATCAAACTGCTCCCGCAGACCGGCCTCAACCACCGTCCGACCCACCAGTGGTGAGTCTTCCAGGACGATAACATCACTTAAATACTCTTTTATGCGGTAATTTTGGGTCACCTCCGGCTCTACACGACGGTCCGGGAGCAACTTAGGGCCGATAAAGAGCAAGTATATAGCTCCAGTCGCAAAGACGAGCAGGCCAATCTGGCTAAACTCAAACATGCTAAACGTCCCATATCCCTCCTGATCCGCCAGCACGCTGGCTAAGATATTGGTCGAGGTTCCAATCAAGGTGACAACCCCGGCTAATTGAGAAAAGAAAGAGAGGGGCATTAATAGCTTGGAGGGGGCACGCCGGTGCTCACGGGCCAGCGTAATCACCGACGGAATTAGGATAGCGACCGCCGCGGTGTTGTTTATAAAAGCCGAGATGGGAGCGACCACGATCAAGACAGTGATAAGCTGTTTTAGTTCGCTGTTGCCGGCAAAGCGCACCATAAAACGTGCTAGGAGATTAATCATCCCGGTGCGGCTGATTCCGCCACTCAAGATAAACATCGCCAGAACCGTAATTGTAGCGGGATTGCTAAAACCTGAAATGGCCTCTTCTGGGCCAACGCCCAAGGTTGGCCCCAAGACCAAAATCAGAATCATAATGGCGAAGGCCACAAAATCGACCGGGTAGCGGTCAAGGGCGAAAACAACCAAGGCCCCAAGCAGAATGGTAAAGGCAAGCGCAATTTCAAAAGTCATATCTGGCTCAAGCAGAGAACAAAGATTAAAGGCCCCACACGAGATAGATGTAAATAGGGGCAGCAATGGCTAAAAGGAGGCTGAGGGGAACGCCTACCTTGGTATAATCTAAGAATTTATAACCTCCAGGCCCGTAGACCATCGCGTTGGTTTGATAGTTGACCGGGGTGGAGAAACTCATTGCCGAGGCAAACATGCTGGCTAAAATAAAGGCTCTGGGGTCTAACCCTAATGTCTCGGCGGCGGCTACACCAACAGGGACCATAACCACAATGGCCGCACTATGGGAGATGAATTCGGCCAGGATGACGGTCATCAGGTAGAAGATGCCCAGGACCATAAGCGGTGGCAGAAAATCGGCAGAGCGTGTGGCAATGTGAGCCACTAAATCGGCCCCTCCGGTTTTTTGGATGGCCAGTCCTAGCGGAATGATTCCAGCCAGGAGGAAAATCACATCCCAGCGAATGGCTTCGTGCAGTTCGTTGACTTTCAGGCAACCGGTTAAGACCATCAATACGGAGCCAACAATCGCTGTTACCAAAATGGGCTGACCGAGAGCCGCAGTGATGACCACCCCGGCGATAATAGCTAAAGCCATCGGAATCTTCTCCCGCCGAAACTCCTGTTGCTTTGGTTCTTCGGTGACAACAAAGCCGGGTTCTCGCTTGATTTGCTCCATAGACTCAACTGAACCTCGTAACAGTAGGGTATCGCCAAAATTTAGCGTCACTTCGCTCAATCGCTCTCGAATAAGTTCGCCATGCTTGCGGATAGCAATAACCGTGCAGTTGTAATGATAACGAAAGTTGGTACTCTCAAGGGTTCCACCGATAAGGTCTGAGTTGGGACCAATAACAACTTCAAGAAGACTTCGTTCTCTACTTTCCAAACCCTGGTCGCTGAGACGAAGTTCGGGTTCGATAGCCAGACCTTCTCCAGATGTTAACTTGAGGAGTTGGTTGGTATTGGTTTTGATAAAGAGAATATCATTGGCATGAAATTTCTTGCCAACCAGAGGATGGCCCAGTTTGCGACCATTCCTGAGAATCTCCAGAACGTGAGCATCGTATTGCTCTCTCAAACGGCTATTGACCACATCTTTACCGATCAAAGAAGATTTATCCAGAACAATGACCTCGGTTAAGTATTCATTGATTCGATAGCTCTCTGTCATTTCTTGCTCGGTGTGACGCTCCGGTAGCAGTTTGCGACCTACGAATAAAAGATAGAGCGCACCTGTGGCAAAAATCAGCAGCCCAATTGAGGAAAATTCAAACATGCTAAATCCCTGATAACCCTCTTGAACAGCCAGCGAACTGCCCAAAACATTGGTTGCTGTGCCAATCAGGGTGACTGCACCGGCCAGTTGTGAGAAATAAGAGAGGGGGATGAGTAATTTAGAAGGAGCGCGGTGGTGCTCACGAGCCAGAGTAATAACAGAAGGGATCAAAATGGCTACGGCCGCGGTATTGTTAAGAAAGGCCGAGATAGGAGTGACAACGACCATAACCGTAAGAAGCTGCCTGACTTCGCTGGCCCCGGCCAGACGCACTAAGTGATGCGCCAGCACATTGATTAAACCGGTATGATAGATACTGGCGCTTAGAATGAACATGGCCAGGATGGTGATAGTGGCCGGGTTGCTAAAGCCGGAGATGGCTTCTGCGGGTGATACCCCCAGGATGGGGCCGAATACCAGTATGAGAGCCATAATGGAAAAGGCTACAAAGTCGATGGGAAAAATATCGAGTACGAAGACAACTAAGGCCCCGATTAAGATGGCAAAGGCCAGGATAATTTCGGGCGTCACGATATCCTCCTACGCGGTAACAGCTTATTTAATATATTGGGTTATGATACTCTAAGTCGGAATAGACTGCAAGAGGTGTTTACAGGTATGCAGCGCTTTAAAAACCCTGGCGTATAACGACCTCAACCTCCAATCTGGCTCATTGTCCGTGTTTCGGGGTAAATCCCATGTTTTAGAGAATGGCCTACTGGCTTGGCTCTGATGGCTCTCTCAAAAAGGGCAACCAAATCTTGGTGTGTACCGCCACCGCGCAAGGTGTCTCTAAAGTTAATCTCTTTATCCGAGAGAAGGCACATCCGCAAGCGCCCATCAGACGTTAACCTCATGCGATTACAATCATCGCAGTATGGGTTGCTAATGGGGCTAATAAAGCCGACGGTACCTTCTGCCCCGGCCAAGCGATAGACACGCGCCTCGCCATCCAAATCACCTTCGTTGAGTGGAAAAAGAGGCCCTAATTTAGCTTCAATCCAATCTTTGATTTCATCACTAGAGACATAATGTTCAAGCTGGATTTCGGTGGGACCGGCAAACGGCATAAGCTCGATAAAGCGAATTTGCCAGGGCTTCTTGAGCGTGAGAGCAGCCATTTCAACCGCAGCCTCATCGTTATAACCACGGGTAATAACGGCATTAAGCTTAAGAGGAGTCAGCCCTGCTTGTTCGGCGGCTTCTATACCGGCCCAGGCTTTGTCGTAGGTTCCCAGCCGCATAAGCTTGGCAATCGCTTCTTTATTGAGTGAGTCAACATGGATATTGACTCGTTTTAACCCGGCATCGACCAGGTCTTGGGCAATATATGGTAGCCGGTAACCGTTAGTGGTCATTACCAGTTGGTCAACGCCCTCAACATTGGCCAGGCGTCGCACAATCTCGACGATATCCTGACGTAAGGTTGGCTCACCACCGGTCAACCGTACTTTATGAAAGCCGACAGCTACGGCTGCCCGGACAACTTTTTCCAATTCGGCGGCAGTCAATAGCTCCTTATTTGGAACAAAGGTAAGCCCATGCATGGGCATGCAATATACACATCGTAAATTACAGCGGTCTGTTAGGGAAATACGCAGATAATTTATTTCTCTGCCGTAACTGTCTTTCATTTTGAATCCTTTCCTTACCGAAGGTGAGGTAGAGGCGATATGTTCAAAAAACATAACCCTCTTTTATAAAAAGCCGGTGCAAAATCCCGGCTAAATCATCGAATAGAGATAATTCTACCTGTTTTTTAGTTTACTACCGGCTCCAGAATTAACTCAATAGGTTTTGCAACCTGATAAGTACAATGGCTATCCCCCGCCGTCAGACAGGCGATACGGGTTGGGGTTGTGTTAAGCATGGCGCTTATTACCTGTTTATCGAGCAGGCAGACCTGTTTATGCGTTTTCGCAATTTGTCGATAGGGGCAAGAATAAGCATGAATCATATAGTTGTTTTCTTGAGATTCCCAATCAATCACAAAACCCTTCGTTTCCAGAAATAGCTTTATCTCATCTAAACGCTCTTCGATGGTCTGATTTTGCTTGCTTGGCGGCACTTCCTGAGCCAAGCGATCGGCGATGTTGCCAAAAAGCTCATCCACTTTCTCTTTGCCAAGCTGGGTACTGAGTTCATCAAGCAAATAGTCGGTTAGACTGTAGTAATCCACAGGAAAAAGCTCATCGGCTGTTTTAGTTAAGGCATACATCTGCTGAGGACGACCCCGCCCGGCCGTCTGACGTACTGTTGACCTAACGATGAAATTATCCCTTTGCAAAACATTGAGGTGGTATCGCACGGTCATAGGGGTTAATCTCATAAATGCGGCCAACTCATCCACCGTGGCTTGGTTTTTTTCCTTGAGATATGTAATTATTTGTTGGCGGGTGTCATTCAACGACATTTATTCCTAGCTTAAAACCCAATAGGACTAAATTTTATCATATTAATTATAGAAAATCAATTAGAGGATTCAATGGATGAAAAGACCCCAAAGAGTTTCAAAATCCTTGGGGTCTTCTAAAACCAGGCTGTATCTGAGGAATTAGGCCGCTGCGCCGCCACCACCACCACCAGCGGCGGCTTCATGGGGGTTACGAGACAGGTACTCCTCGATCCGAAACAGGTTGTCACCGGCGCGTCGAACGATATTCAGCAAATCTGACATGCTGGAAACCTCTTCAAGTTGTTCGGTAACAAACCATTGCAAAAATTGGTGCGTAAGATAGTCATTTTCTTTATCGGCGATGCCCACTAGATTATTGATTTGTTCGGTGACTTTCAACTCCTGGTTTAGGGCTAACTGTACCGCCTCTTCAACACTTTCAAAGTGATTTTTTACCTCTTTTGTGGCCGGAACAATAGGTTGGTTGCCTGCATCGACGATGTATTGAAGCAGCTTCAGGGCGTGCATATGCTCTTCTGAGGCTTGCAAGTGAAAAAAGCTGGTGAGTTCGGGTAGGGTTTCGCTATCAAAATAAAGCGCGATGGCTGTATATTGTGATGAGGCTGTAAACTCCTCAACCACCTGCCCATTTATGGCATCAACGACTGGTTTTTTGAGTAGTGAGGTCATTTCTTTTATCCTTTCATTATCTATAGATAAGTTGTGAATAATATAAGACTAAAAAATTTTTAGCCTTAGTTATATTTAGTGTCTTTCACAAAATTTACAAATTGGCCGGATAGGCGTTTTGCGGTAAAATCTCAATATTAATCAATAATAACTGTGACTGACAATATACACAAAATTGGGGTGAAGCAGTGAATCGAGCAGAAGCAATGACTATTGGGATTGTAGCGGGTTTGGCAGCGCTCATGTTTATCGCCATAATTGTCCTGTTGGTTGTCCCCGATGAGCTACTTTTTGGCCCCGGACCGACGGCCACATCTACACCTACCCCGCTTCCTACGCCAACAGCCACCATTCCCGGCTCGTTGCCTACCCCTAGCTTTGAGACGCCGGTTTCTCCAGAGCCATCCCCTACGAATACCCGCTTGCCCACCGCTCTGCCGACCTTAACCAAAACACCTTCGCCAACTGTCGTCATTGACTTGCCGGAACCGGAGATAAAACCTACGGATACCCCCGTACCCACTGGAACGAATATTCCTCCAACCAATGTTCCACCAACGGCCACGCTCGTACCAGGTCGCCAATATACCATTACCTTTGAGGCTGATGATACAACCATCTCCAACGGTGAGTGTACCAACTTGAAGTGGAATATTCAAGGGGCAGTCGTTAGAGTCCAATTAGGCAACGAATTTGTAAGACCCTCTGACCAGCGCAAAGTCTGCCCCAAACGAGATACCACCTACATCCTCACCACCCAGCTAGAGGGCAGCGCCCAGGTCGATAGGCATACCCTCACTATTACCGTGACAGGTAATTAATGATACCTGAAGCAAAAAATTGAGGTTTAACTCCGTGTCCTTGCTCCAACTCCATGAGATATCAAAATCGTTTGTTGATACCCCCGCCGTTCATAACATCTCTCTGTCTAGCGAGCGGGGGCAAATTCTTTGCCTGCTTGGCCCTTCCGGTTGTGGAAAAACTACCCTATTACGCTTAATCGCCGGGCTGGAGACACCCGATACAGGCACAATCCACTTTGACGGCCTGAACCTGGCCGGAATAGTGCCGTACCAGCGCAATTTTGGGCTTATGTTTCAGGAGTTTGCTCTATTTCCCCATAAAAACGTCGGTGAAAACGTGGCCTTTGGCTTGCAAATGAAACGAGAGGCTGAAATTGAAGCTAGAGTCCGTGAGATATTAGATTTGGTCGGGTTGGCCGGTTTCGAGGCCCGCGATGTCAATAGCCTGTCTGGGGGTGAGCGGCAGCGGGTGGCGTTAGCCCGGAGTTTAGCGCCTAACCCCCGTTTGCTGATGCTCGATGAGCCATTGGGAGCCTTGGATCGCGCCCTGCGCGAACGGCTCATGGTGGAGATACGCCAGATTCTCAAAGCTGTGGACTTGACCACCATTTACGTAACCCACGATCAAACAGAAGCCTTTGCCCTGGCAGATCGGGTTGTGGTTATGAATCGAGGCCACATCGAGCAAGATGCTACTCCGGAGGAGCTTTACCGCCAACCGACTACACCCTTTGTGGCAAAATTCTTGGGCTTTACCAATCTGTTCGAAGCGACTTGTGTAGCCGAGGACCGAATCGAAACCTCGTTTGGAATCTGGCCGGTAGAGACTAAGGGCCATCAAATTGGGGAGAAGCTTATCGTTCTTATCCGCCCGGAGGCTGCTTCACTTCAGCCCCAACCTGGAGCCATTTCTGTCGATGGCAGGTTAGTCTCCTCGTTGTTCAGAGGTCGATATTATCAAATCACCCTGGCTATTTTAGGCCAACACCTTATCTTTGAAATGCCCTCCTCGGAATTACCCTCGGTGGGCAGCCAGATCACCTTGTGGTTAAATCCAACGCTGATAAAACTCTATTAAGATCATTCAGTTGGGCCTTCAATGTTAAGATTCAATTGAAGTTATTTTGCAAAAGTGGTAAAATGTGTTTATTAAGGTAAAATGTCTCAACTTCTAACCAAAATTTATCATCCCACAGGTTTAGGAGCAGACAATCCCCTGCTGACAAACCTGAAGCATATACCTTCCTTTTTTCTGCGGCCCGTTAGTTTTTTTAAAACTTACGATCGTAATAACCTGCGTCCTGATTTCATCGCCGGTTTAACAACAGCGGTGATTTTATTGCCCCAAGCCATTGCCTTTGCCCTAATTGTGGAATTGCCACCGCAGATGGGCCTGTATGCGGCAATAGTGGGGGCGGTAATTGGAGCCTTATGGGGTTCTTCCAACCAGATTCATACCGGACCAACCAATGCCATATCCCTGCTGGTTTTATCTGTTCTATTAACAATCGCTACGCCTGGTACACACGAATTCCTGATTGCCGCTGGCATGATGGCCGTAATGGCGGGTGTATTCCAACTAGTTATGGGGTTGGCCCGCCTGGGGGTGTTGGTTAATTTTGTCTCTCACTCGGTTGTCGTTGGCTTTTCCAGCGGCGCTGGAGTCCTCATTGCGATCAATCAATTACACCACCTATTTGGCCTGAGGCTGTCGAGTCACAATCTGCTAGATACCCTGACCGCTGTTGCAACCAACTTTCTTAACTTGCATGGGCCTACCACAGCTTTAGGGATAGGCACAATGGTCTTAATTATTCTGGTTAGAAAACTCAACCCCAAATTACCGAGCGCTCTTATTGGCATGGTTGTCGCTTCGGTGATTGTCTTTGCCCTGGGTTTGGATAAAGCGGGTGTCGATGTTATCGAAAAGTTGCCTACCAGCCTGCCTCCGCTGACGGATCTGCCCTTATTTAATCTGGATATTATCGCTCGATTGTCAACCGGCGCCTTAGCCGTTGGGGCCATTGGCTTGGTCGAGACCACTGCCATAGGCCGTTCTATTGCCACCCAAACCGGCCAGCGCTTGAATAGTAATCAGGAGTTTGTGGGACAGGGTTTGGCTAATATTGGCGCTGGTCTGTTTTCGGGATATCCTATAGCCGGTTCATTTTCTCGATCTGCCGTCAACTTTAATGCCGGGGCTAAAACCCCCTTAAGCGCAATTTTCTCTAGTTTTTTTGTGTTAGTGGCGATGTTTGCCCTGGCTCCCTTAGCGGCCTATCTGCCGCGGACGGCTCTGGCCGGGGTTTTGATTGTCATTGCGTATCACATGATTGATTGGGCGGAGATAAAACGTATCTGGCAGGGCACTGGCAGCGATGCCTTGATTATGGTAGTTACCTTTTTGGGAACATTATTTTTGCATATCGAGTTTGCGGTCTTGGCTGGAATCCTGCTTTCGTTTGCGCTTTATATTATGAAGACCAGTGTCCCTCGGGTGTATTCTGTCTTGCCCGACGAGACCTATAAGCATTTTGTTCAACAGCAGCCTGATCAGTCATCATGTCCCCAACTGGGAATCCTGAAGATTTCGGGCGATTTGTATTTTGGCGCGGTTAGTCATGTGGAAGAAGCCATTCATCATCACCTAACAAACCATCCCGACCAGCGTTATCTATTATTTCGGATGCAGGGTGTAAACCAATGTGACTTTAGTGGTATCCATATGCTAGAGGCCATCCGCAATAGCTGCCAGGACCGAGGCGGGGATATATTTTTTATGAAGTTACAGAAACCGGTTCATGATTTTATGAAATCCACCGGTTTTTATGACAAATTAGGGGATGACCATTTCTTGAATGAAGACCAGGCTATCGGTCATCTCTTTTATAAAACGCTCGACCCGGCTATCTGTATCTATGAGTGTAGTGTCCGGGCTTTTTCAGAATGTCAAAATTTACCTAAACCAGACTACACCATCAATATTCCTCTGCACACCGAAATTCCTATCAATAATATACCCGATCTATCGCCTCAGGAGTTATGGCAGGAGCTATTTCACAGCCACCCCCCCATGCTTATAGATATACGCGAACCCCGTGAATACAAACAAGGACACATTCCTCAAGCCGAACTTCTTCCCCTGCCCAAAATAATAGCTAAGCCTTCCGATTTGCCTCGTGACCGTAAGATTGTCCTGGTGTGTCGCAC
>Ga0210124_1000227_pt1 | contig 31279 bp, 30 predicted proteins | sample Muzzi_PWC_D2_FD_185554 | JGI IMG/M metagenome (GOLD analysis project Ga0210124, IMG submission 185554) | Wetland microbial communities from San Francisco Bay, California, USA, that impact long-term carbon sequestration - Muzzi_PWC_D2 (SPAdes) | ecosystem: Environmental > Aquatic > Marine >... | reverse complement strand
GTGGTGGCGCGGCATGGCGATATCGGCAGGCAACCTTCGATCGGCCGCCGCTGGCAGCCGGACTGCGTATGCCACCACCGGGGCGGCCCCGACTCCCAATAAAGCAGACAAAAGCAATCGGGTTAGATAGACTTCACACCACACCGCTTGACGCGTGAGAGGAGCCATACAGGTGAAGGTCCAAATCCAGTACTGCGTGCAATGAAACTATCTCCCCAGGGCCTCCAGGTTGGCGGCCGAGTTCAAGGAGCGGTTCCGCGTCGAGCCCGAGCTGGTGAAGGGCAGCGGTGGGGTGTTCGAGGTCATCGTCGACGGCGCCCTGCTGTTCTCCAAACGCGCCCTCGGCCGCTTTCCGGAGGAAGGGGAAGTGGCCAGGTTGATCGTCGCGCAAGATATCCGATGAGCACCCACGTCCGACCTGTGCGGGGGGGGCACGGCCGGTGGAGATCGCCCGTTGATGGGCCAAACTACCCCTTTTGAGGAGGCAGGAAATGAGAGCCACCACCCAGTCGCCGGTCGAGACGATCGAGGTCGAGGGTCGCAAGATCGACATCAACCCTGACGGCTACATGATCGACCGCAGCCTGTGGACCCCCGCGATCGCCGAGGCATTGGCCGCTCGGGATGGCATCCAGCTCACGGACAAGCACTGGCAGATCCTGGACTTTCTCCAGGAGTACTACCACGAGTACAAGATCTCGCCGAATGTTCGCGTCCTGGTGAAGCACCTCAACGAGCGGTGGGGTGAGGACAAGGTCGACCGGACCGGCCTCTACAACCTGTTCCCCAAGGGGCCGGCGTTCCAGGGTACCAAGATCGCCGGGTTGCCCAAGCCGTACGACTGCATCGACGGCTGACGTCCCTGTTGACTCGGCTTCCCGGCCGGCACTGCACCCCCCTCCCAGGCGCACTCCTCCTGGCGGGGAGGGCGGGTGCGCCCGGCCGGGAACTGATCACCGCGGCGCCGCTAGCGCACCGCGAGCACCGCCTGCCGCGCCGCAGCCAGGGCGTCCACCAGGGCCGAGGCCTCCGCCTCGCCCTGGGTCGGGTTCATCCAGGCGGTGCGCAAAAGTCGCTGCCCACGGAAGGTGGTGAGCACTACCCAGCCACGGCCCTGCTCCAAGAGCTTGGCGCGAATCGCATCGTGGAAGGTATCCACGTGGCCACCGCGCGGGTGACGCGCCCGGAAGCAGACGATGTTACACACCGGGTCGTGGACCGGCTCGAAGTCCGGGTGTTCCACGAGACGCTGGTGGAAGGCCGATGCCGCCGCCACACAGCGTTCGCCCCACTCGCCGAAGCCGCGACGGCCATAGGCCTGCCAGCAGGCCCAGAGCTTCAGGGCATCGAGCCGACGGGTGCATTGCAGGGACTTGCCGATGGCATCGAAGGTGGTGTCCTGTCCGTCGGGGCCGAGCAAATACGGCACCTCCTGGCGGAACGCCCCGTAGGCGTCGCCCCCGTCGCGGAACACGACCCACCCCTGGCTCGACGGCTGGTAGAGCATCTTGTGGCCGTCCATGGAGACCGAGTCGGCCATGGCGATCCCGTCCAGCATGCCCCGCAGCCGGTCGGAAAACAGGAAGCCCCCGCCATGCGCGGCATCGACGTGCAACCACAGGCCGTGGCTGCGACACAACTCGGCAATCTCCCGCAGGGGATCGAAGGCGCCGAGCGGTGTGTTGGGCGCACCGGCCACCACCAGAAAGGGGTGCTCACCGGCCTGCTGCGCCCGCTTCACCGCCGCCGCGAGCTCCGCGACCACCATGCGGCCACCACTGTCGGCCGGCACCGGGCACAGGGCGTCCGTGCCCAGGCCGGTGATACCGAAGGCACGGAGCACCGAGTAGTGAGCGTCCGCGGCGATAAACGCGCGGGGTCGCGAGGCCGCGCAGCCTCCCTGCCAGGCCTCCGGAAAGTGGCGGTTGCGGGCGGCCAGGATCGCGATCAGGTTGGAAACCGAGCCACCGGAGGTGCAGACGCCGTCGGCGCGCTCGGTGAAGCCGATCAGATGGGCGAGGGAACGCACCACCTGGCGCTCCACCATCACCCCGGACGGCGCCATGTCCGACAGCGACGCCATCTGATTGAGGAGCCCTACCAGCCCATCCAGCGCCGCCGCCAGGGGCAGCGGCACCGCTACCTGGTGGCCGGCGTATCCCGAGTGGTGCAGGCGCAAGACGTGGGGCAGAACGTCCTCGTCGAAGCGGCGCTCCAGCGCCGCCCACGGCACGGGATCATCCGGGAGCCGGCCGGCGAAGCGCTGCGCGATCTCTCGCAGGGGGAGAGGCGAGGTGACCCGCCCCTCTGCGCCCGCGAGGAGCGCGCGCATCCGTGGCTCCACCAGGTCCAAGGCCCGGTCAAGGTCGTCCGGTGCGAAGGGCGGAAGGGTCGCCACGGTGGACCGCCTGCCGTGCGCCGACACCGCGGCCGGTCGTCGACGGCCTGCTACGGCCGGCGCGCCCCGCCGATCGTCGTGGCTCGACGGCAGGAGTGGTCAGACAACAAACGAAGGACCGCGGCCAGCCGGGGGCTGACCGCGGTCCGCAGGACCTTGGACTGCCGGCGAGACGGCATCAGCCGTCGTTACCGATCGCTTCGACCGGGCACTCCTCCTTCGCCTCCTCGCAAGCCGCGATCTCTTCGTCGTTCTCCGGCTGCTTGTAGACGAAAGAGTACTCGTCGTCCTCCGCCTCCTTGAAGTTCTCCGGGGCGGTCTCACGGCAGACGTCGCAATTGATGCACTCGCTGTCCACGTACCAGGATCCTTCTACGTTCAGCTCTACCTTGTCATCGGGATCGGCCATCGCTCGGCTCTCCTAACAGAAGGGGAAGGCGGGTATTTCACGGCTATCGGGCGGGGGAATATACACCGCCGATCGCCGACCAAAAAAGGGGGCCCGACAGACTTCTTCGTCGACCACCCCCGGACCCCGTCGCGGCTACGCCAGGCCGTGCCGCTCCACCTCGTCCTCGTCCCAACCCAGGTAGTGGCCGAGCTCGTGGTAGAGGGTGGTGACGATCTCATCCATCAAGTGGTGGGGATCGTTGGCCAGCCGCTCCAGGTTGCGGCGGTAGAGGATGATGGTCGGTGGCAGGTCCGGCGGCCCGCCCGACAACTGGTCCATGTGGCTGGGGCCGGTGAACAGGCCGAGGAGCTCGGGATCGGGCGGATCGACGGCGCGCATGGTCTCGTCGTCGGGCAGATCCTGGACCAGGATGGAGACCGATTCGAGCTCCTCCTGAAACTCCGGGGGCAAGACGTCGATCGCCTCCTGGAGGCAACGGTCGAACTCGCGATCCGTGAGTCGCACGGGCAGGGGGAAGCCGTTCGGATCGAGGCGGTGGGCGGTGGTAAAGGCGCGCTCGGCCGCCACGAAGTCGCGGCGTCGCTCGGCTACGAGGCCGAGGCCGTAGTGCGTGTCTGCCCAATCATCACGCGTGGCGAGCGCCCGATCGAACAATGCCTGGGCGCCGGTCATGTCGCCGTTGCGGAAGTAGAGGTGGCCGAGACGGGCCATGACCTCCGCATCGTCCGGATCCGCATCGAGAAGGCTTCGCAGATGGTCCGCGGCGGCCGAAATTTCCCGCTCCATACCCAGGCCGTCCGCGGCCCAGAGGTGGAAGTCGCGGTCGTTCGGATGGCTCGCCAGCCAGTGTTCGGCGAGCTCCGCCACCCGCGGGTAGTCGCCCCCGTCCCACGCCGCGGTCAAGGCCGCCCACGCCCACTCACGGGGCGAATCGGGATCGGGCAACGTCTGGTCTGAGTGCATCGCGGAAGGCTAAGAGAAGCGGGGGGGTTTGGGAACCCTGTTCACGCGCAACGTGAAGCCCGTCGACCGCCCTCCCGAGTTTCGGCCCCACGATTGACGCCTCGCATCGCCCTTGGCAAGGTAGGTAAGTGACCGCTCCACCGAGACCCACCGACCCGTTCCTCACCCTGTACAACGGCCGCCTCAAGGGGCTCCTCAGCCGGGCGGCCCACGACGAGGTGGCGACACGCATCCCGCTGGAACGGCGGTGGTACCTCATCGACCCCCAGGCCACACCGCAGCCCACCATCACGGAGCTCACGGGGGAGAGCGTGCGGGCCCAGATCGCCGGCCTGGTCGACGAGCTCCAGCCCCTCCACAACCTCGGCGACGGCACCGGTTGGACCTTCGTCGCCGACGTCGACGGCGAGTGGGCCATCAAGGTCTTCAACCCACGCCAGTGCGGGAGCGGCTGCGGCTGGCATAGCCCGACCCCATGGCGGGTCTACACCACCCTACGGCCGTCGCCGGCGGCGTGCTCGGCCATCGCCCCACCGCCGCCCGATCCCGACCGCTTCGCGGCATTCTCCCAGCGCGCCCGGGGCCTCATGGGTCGGTAGCCCGGCGCGGTCCTACGGCCGTCCAGCGCCTGCTTTGAGTCCCGATGCACCAACCGACTGGGACGCCCGGTACAGCGCCGCCGGCTTCCGCTACGGCACCGCGCCCAATCCCTGGCTCGCGGCCCACGGCAATCTGCTAACCGCGCCCGGCCGCGCCCTCGACCTCGCCTGTGGCGAGGGCCGTGATGCGCTCTACCTGGCACGCGTCGGTTATCGCGTCGCGGCGATCGACGCCTCCGCCGTGGCGCTGGCCAAGGCGGAGCGCCTCGCCGAGCACCACGGCGTCCGGATCGAGTGGCGGCGGCTCGATCTCGAAGGGGGATACCGTCCGCCCGCGGCGACCTTCGACGTCGTCACGTGCCATAACTTCCTGCACCGCCCCCTCCTCTCCGCCCTCGCGACGGCCCTGCGGCCCGGCGGTCTGCTGATCTACGCTACCTTCCTGGAGGGGCAAGAAGTCTACGGCCGCCCCTCCAATCCGGCCCACCTGCTGCACCGCGGCGAGCTGCTCCACGCCTGCGCAGACCTGGAGATCCTCGACCAGCAAGAGGGGCCCACTACCTACCTCGGCGAGGCCGCGTACCGGGCCGCCATCGTCGCCCGTCGTCCCGCAGATCGGATGGCCGGTGGCGCGTCGCACCCTTGACCGCCGACGGGGCGGTTTCTACAGTCCCCCTCCCTCGACCCGCAGGGTCCTGCGCCGAAGTGGTGGAACATGGTAGACACGCTGTCTTGAGGGGGCAGTGGGAGTAATCCCGTGGGGGTTCGAGTCCCCCCTTCGGCACCAATCGCGGCGCGTGGGTCCCGGCCGCCACCCGGCGATCGCGCCGCCGAACACGATGGCGGGCTTGCGTCGCCGGTCACCACGGGTCCTTGGGTTCCACCAGGCCATCGGCGCGCGGAAACCCGAGGGTTTGCAGCGCCGGGTCGCTCTCCGGGTCGCTCTCGCGGCGGCCCGTGTAGATGGAGCGGTGGCGCATCCACCGCGACAGGAGGATCGCGAACAGGGTGGTCACCAGGAGCGGGATGACCAGCCGGTAGTCGCCGGTCACCTCGAAGACGATCATGGTGGCGGTGATGGGTGCGCGGATGACGGTGCCGAGCACCACTCCCATCCCCACCACCGCGTAGATGCCGTAGTGGGGGATCTGGTCGGTCCACAGCATGATCGTCATGCCGTAGGCGCCGCCGGTCACGGCGCCGATGAACAGGGCCGGGCCGAACAACCCGCCCACCCCGCCGGCAGCGAGGGTGAGGGAGGTGGCGACGATCTTCGCCAGGAGCAGGCCGACCATCACCTCCAGGACGAAACGCTCGGTGAGCGTGGCCTTGACCACCGAGACACCGGTACCGAAGACCTCGGGAGCCACCACGAGTAGAGCGCCGAGGGCGGCGAAACCCAGGGGCGGGAGGGCCCAGCTCGGCACCGGCAGGTGGTGCAAGGCGACCTTCATCCAGCGCAGGGTATTGGTGAACAGCGCCGCGGCGAGGGCGCACACCAGAGATAGCCCGGCCACGGCGGGTACCGCCAGCCACCAGGACTGTTGCGCGGCGAAGTGGTAGGGGGGCAGGGTGAGGGGCTCGCCGCCCCCCAGGCCGCGGGCCACCGCCGCCCCCACCACCGCGGCGAGGATGATCGGGCTGGAGGTACGCAGGGTGATCTCCGCCACCACGATCTCGAAGGCGTAGGCCATGCCCGCCAGGGGCGCCTGGAATATGGCGGCGATGCCGGCGGCCGCGCCGGCGGCGAGGAGAATGGCGCATTGCCGGGAGTCGAGGGCAAAGGCGGCACCGATGCGGTTCGCCACGGCGGCCCCGACCTCCACGCTGGGCCCCTCGCGCCCGACCGAGCCACCCGTACCGATGGTCCACGCCGACATCCCCACCTTCGCCAGGGCCTCACGGAAGGTGATCGCGGAGCGCCTGCCGTGAACCGCGCGCATCACCTCCGCGACGCCATAGGCCCCGTATTGCGGCGGCAGGAATCCGCGCAGGAGGCCGATGCCGATCCCGCCGATGACCGGGACCAGCATGACCGACATCCAGGGTGCCGCGGCCAGGTCGGATGGCAACCAGCCAAGCTGCTGGAGGCCGTCACGCAGGTAGTGAATGAGGGACTGGTAGCCGCTCACCAGGGCGCCGGTCAGCAGCCCGACCACCGCGGTGATGGCGAAGATCGCGATGTCCTGGCGCCGCGGGCTCAGGGCTGGCACGCGCAACAACACGCGCATCGGGGGACACGGCGCCGCGACCCGATCCTTGCCGGGCGTTCCGTTCGCCGGTTCACCCCCGGTCACGCTCCGCTCTGCCGGCTCCTGAACCTCGATCTGCGCTTGTTCTCCCACCCTACGCCCCCAGGGCACCCGACCGGGTGCCACTCAAACAATATAGATCCTGTCAGGAAGGTATAGTCCATGGACCGTGTTAGAATTGCGGCCCGTTTTCTCAGAGGAGTCCCCGTGAGCCGTCTACATGTCCCCCATGAGCTCCTTGCGCGCTACGACCAGGCGGGGCCGCGCTACACCAGCTACCCGACCGCGCCCCAGTGGAGCGAGGGGTTCGCCGCGCCGGAGCTAGAGGCGCAGATCCGCGCCACCAACGCCGACGCCGACGCGCCACCTCTCGCTCTCTACCTGCACATCCCGTTCTGCGAGTCGATGTGCTACTACTGCGGCTGCAATATCATCATCAGCGGCGACACGGCCCACGCGGATCCGTACACCGAGCATCTGTTCCGCGAGGTGGACTGGTATCGCGCCCTGTTGCGATCCGACCGGCCGGTGGTGCAGTGGCACATCGGTGGGGGCTCGCCCACCTTCATGCGGCCGGACCAGCTCGACCGGCTCCTCGGGGGCATCCGCGAGCGGTTTCCCTTCACCCCGGACGCGGAGCTGTCCATCGAGGTGGACCCGCGCCTCACTTCCAACGACCACCTCGACATCCTGCGCAAGCACGGCTTCAACCGGGTCTCCATGGGCATTCAGGACTTCGATCCGGAGGTCCAGAAGACGGTCAACCGGATCCAGCCCTACGAGCTCACCCGCGACTTCATGGCGGCGTGCCGCGAACGTGGCTTCAAGGACCTCAACGTCGACCTGATCTACGGTCTGCCCAAGCAGACACCGGCGAGCTTCATCCCGACGGTGGAGCAGATCATCTCCCTCGACCCGGCGCGCATCGCCCTGTTCAACTATGCCCACGTGCCATGGATGCGCCCCTTCCAGCGGCGCTTCGACGAGGCCGACCTGCCACGCGGCGAGGCGAAGGTCACCATCCTCACCAACACCATCGAGCAATTCACCGAGGCGGGTTACCGATACATCGGCATGGACCACTTCGCCAAACCGACCGACGAGCTGTCCACCGCCCAGGCCGACGGGACCCTGCACCGCAACTTCATGGGTTACACCACCAAGGCCCACACCCACCTGTACGGCATCGGCGTATCGTCGATCTCCGAGGTGGGGGACTGTTACGCACAAAATACGCGCAAGCTCTCGGCCTATAGCCGCAAGGTCAGCGAGGGGACCTGGCCGACCATGCGCGGCATGCTGTTGTCCGACGACGACCGGCTGCGCAAGCGGGTGATCTCCGATCTGCTGGTCAACCTGGTGGTGGACAAGGGGGTGATCTCCCGTGCCTTCGGCATCGACTTCGACGCCTACTTCAGCGACGCCCTGGGCAAGCTGGCGACGCCGGCCGCCGACGGTTTGATCGAGCTCTCCGACACCCAGCTCCGCGTCACCGAGCTTGGCCGCGTCTTCATCCGCAACCTGGCCATGCCCTTCGACGCCTACCTCGGCAAGCAGGCAGACGGCGCCAAGCCGATCTACTCCAGGACGGTGTAGGAGCGGGCTTGCCCGCGAACCGACGCCGACGCCTATACGGGCCATTCGCGAGCAAGCTCGCTCCTACAGGCGGTGCACCGGCGTGATATGCCGGCGAGGGAGAATCGCGTTCGACCGCAGTTCTGGCCGACCATAGAGACCATGCTCCGTCCCACCTGGCCTGCTTGGCTGCCGTCGACCGGCAGCCTCACCCTCGGCTGTCTGCCCGTGGTCCTGGTCAGCGGGGGCCTGCTGGCCATCCACTTCGATCCCGCGGCTCCCCTCGCCTCGGTGGAGGCAATCGAGGAGGTGGTGCCGTTCGGCTTCCTGGTGCGCGGCCTGCACTACTTCGCCAGCCACCTATTGCTGATTCTCGCCGTGGCCCACACGGCGGCGCGGCTCTCGGCCCGCGACTACCGGCGCGTCCCACCCGCCGCCTGGGGAGTCGCCGTGCTCGTGTTGCCGCTCGTGGTGTGGCTGATACTGTCCGGGTTCCTCCTGCGCGGCGACCCCGAGGCGATCGGCGCGGCCGAGGTGGCGCGCCACCTCCTCGGCCTGCTGCCGGACGGCGGTCACACCCGATCGTGCCTGCTCGGCACCAACGCCGCCGCGCTCTACGCCCAGCACGCCGCCACCGCCACGGTGTTGCTCCTGGTGCTGATCCTCGCCCACGCCAGGATCGGCTGGCCCACAGCCCACGCCGTGGCTTTACCGACCACCGCCGCCCTCTGCCTGGCGGCGATCGCCAGCGCGCCGATCGTTCCCCAAGGGACCGACCCCGTCCACGCGCCGTGGTACCTGCTGGGTTTGCAGGAGGCGTTGCACCGCACCCCCCATCCGGCGTGGCCGTTCCTGCCCCCACTCGTGCTGCTCGCCGGGCTGCTGGTCCTGCCGCGCGTCACCGACCGGTGGCTGCACGCCGCCCTGGTGCTCGTCGTCGGGCCGTATTTGATCCTCACCGCCCTGGGCTGGATGCGCTAGCGATCACTCCCCCACCATGATCGACAGTCTCGTCGCCCTCGGCCGCCGCCTCGACACGCCGCTGGTGATCTGTCTGGCGGCGGCGTGGCTCGCGATCGCGGCCGCCGTCTGGCGCGAGACGGCGCGTGACCAGCAGTGGCGTGACCGGCCCCTCGCTGCGCAGGTGAATGGCCGGCCGGAGCGCTGCCTCGCCTGCCACGCCGACGTGACCGGGCTGGCACCGGCCCACGACCCCGAGGCCCTCGGTTGCTCCTCCTGCCACCTCGGCGATCCCTTCGCCTTCGACGAGGATCGCGCCCACGCGGGCATGGAACGATTTCCCGGTGACCTAGCCACCGCCACCGAGAGCTGCGGCCAGGCTGCGTGCCATTCCGAAGCCGTACACCACGTCACGGGCAGCCTGATGAACACCGGCCGCGGCATGATCTCCGTGGACCGCTTCTGCTTCGGCGAGCAGGCCGGGCCGGACAGCGCACTGACCTTCGCGGACCTGGCGCGAGAGAAGGCACCGACGCCGGCAGCAGACCACCTCCGCCGCCTGTGCGCGAGCTGCCACCTCGCGACCCGGCGCGACGACCACGCCCTCGATCGTTTCACCCGCGGCGGTGGCTGTGCCGCCTGCCATCTGGCGGAGCCGGCGCCGTACCGGGATCCCAACCGCCACCGCCGCCTGACCGTGGCGGTGGACTCGGAGCGCTGCTTCGGCTGCCACTCCCGTTCCGGCCGCATCGCCCTCTCCTACCACGGCCTCGCCGAGGTCGCACCCGGCCAGCCCTTCGACGTCCAGCTCTATGACGGCCGCCCCGCACGACGCGTGGAGCCGGACGTCCACGCCGCCGCCGGCATGGGTTGCATCGACTGCCACACCCGGGCCGAGGTCATGGGGGATGGCCTCGACCACGACCACAAGGAGGAGGCGATCGAGATCGCGTGCATCGACTGCCACCCCACCACGCCCACCGTAGCCGCGCCGCTCACGGAGGACGACGCCATCACGCGTCGCCTCGTCGCGCTGCGTGGCTGGGAGGAGCAGTCGGTGTCCCGCACCCGTAAGGGAACACCGCTATATTTTTTGACCATGGAGACCGACGGGCGCGTCACCGTACGTTCTCGCGGACCGGAGGAGCGGCGCTGGATCGCCGGACCGACCCCGGACGACCCGGACCATAGCCTCGCCGGCCACGAGCGCCTCGCCTGTCAGGCATGCCACTCCCGGCGCGCCCCCCTGTGTACTGGCTGCCACACCTCCTACGCCCCGGACGAGACGCAGTGGGACCACCTGGCCGGGCGCGAGCGACCGGGGCGATGGCGGGAGAAACCCGGGCCGATCGAGTACGGCCCGCCGCTTCTCGGGGTCGCCGACGACGGCCGGATCTTCCCGTTCATCCCGGGGATGCCCCTGCGCGTACAGACAGGCCCTGACCTGCCGTGGCTGGAGGACAGCTACTTCGCCCCCCTCGCCCCCCACACCACGACCCGCGCGGCGCGGCCGTGTAGCGCGTGCCACCGAGATGGCGCGACGCTCGGCCTCGGTCCCGGCGCCCTCGACTACGTGGGGGCGGCATGGCACTTCACACCGGCGCCCGCCACCGGCGACTTCGACCTGCGCTGGACCAAACCGGATGGACACGCCGTCGGCCGGGCGACCCGCCCCGCGGCACGGCCGTTCACGGCGGTGGAGATCGACGCGACGTTGACCGTCGGCGCATGCGTGCCGTGCCACAAGCAGGCCGACGACCCGCTCTATGAGAGCTTCCGCGGCGGCCTGGACCGGTGGCGCGAGGGCGCGGCGCGGCGCTGCGATCTACCCGCCACGGAGACGAGCGACCCCGGCGTGGATAAATCGACCATCATTATAGAGATCACAAACCAGGCATCTATCACGCAACAAAACAAGCGCACCTCTGGCGAGTTTCGCATCCCTTAAATGATCGCCGGAATGAATCCTTTGGTACTCTCCGAGGCACTAGTTCCAGTAGAATCTTGACCCATCGGTAGCCCGGGCTGGTGGCCCGGTTGGCCACCTCCTCCGGGCCGTGAGAACGACTGGAACCGGTTAGGAGCACACCATGGCCCGCCAGTTCACCCGGCGCGAGTTCATCAAGATCTCCTCCGCGGTCGCCGGCACCGCAGCCCTCGGGGCATCGGGCATCGGATGCCGGATGCCCGCCTTCCTGCGAGACGAACCGCTGCCGATTCCCGACAGCGGCGTGCGCACGCCGACCTGGTGTGAGATCTGCTTCTGGCAATGTGCCGGCTGGGTCTACACCGAGAACGGCGTGCCACAAAAGATCGTCGGCAACGAGATCGACCCGCATTGCTACGGTCGCTTCTGCCCGCGCGGCACCGGTGGCATCGGTGCCTATCTGGACGACCAGCGCCTGCGCACGCCGTTGATCCGTGTCGAGGAGCGGGGCAAGCAGGTATTCCGCGAGGCGACCTGGGAGGAGGCCCTCGACAAGGTCGCCGACGGCATTCGCCAGGTATGCGATCGCTATGGTCCCGAAGGCATCGCCCTGTTCAGCCACGGCTCCGGTGGGGGCTACTTCAAGCACCTGCTGCATGCCTTGGGCAGCAACAACATCACCGCCCCCTCCTACGGCCAGTGCCGGGGACCGCGCGAAGAGGCATATGCCATGACCTTCGGGGAGACGGTGGGCTCGCCGGAGCGCACCGACCTGGAGAACGCCCACTGCATCGTGCTGATCGGCTCGCACATCGGCGAGAACATGCACAACCTGCAGGTGCAGGAGTTCTCCAACGCGGTGAGCAATGGCGCGTCGGTCATCGTCGTCGATCCGCGCTTCTCCACGGCCGCGAGCAAGGCGAAGTGGTGGCTCCCGATCCGACCTGCCACGGACATCGCCCTGCTGCTGGCGTGGATCCACGTCCTGATCGAGGAGGGGCTTTACGACCAAGACTATGTGGCCCGCTACTGCACGGGCCTGGAGGAATTGCGGGCGGCCGTAGCCGCGAACACGCCGGAGTGGGCCTACCCGATCACCACGATCAAGCCCCACACGATCCGCGAGACGGCTCGCGAAATGGCGCGCTACGCCCCCGCAACCCTCGTCCACCCGGGACGTTTCTCCGCCTGGTACGGCGACGACACCCAGCGCGCGCGGGCCAATGCCATCCTCAACGCCCTGCTCGGTTCCTGGGGCCGCAAGGGCGGCTTCTACGTCCCCATCAAGACGAAGGTCCCCAAGTACCCACACCCCGCTTATCCGGAGGGGAAGTCCACCTGGCGCGAGCATCCCGAGCAATATCCCCTCGCTACCAGCGCCCTCGCAGACGGTGTGTGCGACGCCTCCATCCCATCGGTGCGCGGCGAGGAGCGGATCCGCGGCTGGCTGGTGTACGGCACCAACCTGCCGATGACCCTGCCGCAGCCGGCGCGCACCTACGAGGCGATCCAGCATCTCGATCTGCTGGTCGCGATCGACCTCATGCCCGCCGAGATCACCGGCTGGGCGGATGTGGTTCTCCCCGAGTGCTCGTACCTGGAGCGCTATGACGACCTGCGCATCACCGCCACGCGCAACGCGACCATCGCCCTGCGCATGCCGGCGGCGGAGCCACGATTCCAATCGAAGCCGGGGTGGTGGATGGCCAAGGAGATCGCCAACCGCCTCGACCTCGGCCACTACTTCCCATGGGCCACCATCGAGGAGTACCTCGATACCCGTCTGAAGGGCATCGGCTCGTCCTTGGCGGAAATGCAACGGGTCGGGGTGAAGGAGATCCCCACCCCTGACCACCGCTTCTACTTCGCCGCGGGTGAGGCCATACAGTTCGCCACCCCGAGCGGCAAGATCGAGCTCTACTCCGCGCAGCTCGCCGCCATGGGCTTCGATCCGGTGCCACGCTACACCGCCCATCCGGAGCCGCCCCCCGGTTACTACCGGCTGCTGTTCGGCCGCACCCCCACCCACACCTTCGGCCGCACCACTAACAATCCGATCCTGTGCGACACCATGCGCGAGAACGAGGTGTGGATCGCGCGCAACGTTGCGAAGCTGTGGGGGATCAAGAACGGCGACTACCTGACCCTGCGCAACCAGGACGGCGCGACCGCCGGACCGGTGCGCGCCAAGGTAACGGAACGCATCCGCCATGACTGCGTCTTCCTGGTCCACGGCTTTGGCCACAGCCAGCCGCAGATGCCGCGCAGCTACCGGCAGGGCGCCAACGACAGCGCCCTGGTCACCCGGGTGAACGTCGACCCCTTGATGGGGGCAACCGGGATGCGCGTGAACTTCGTCACCTTTGAGCCCGCCGCAACGCCCGCCGGGACGGTGGAGACGGCCCGCAACCAAGCCGTGCGTGTGGTGGAAAGGGAGGTGGTGTGATGGCCCGTTACGCGATGGTCGTCGACACGCGCCGCTGCGTCGGCTGTGCCGACTGCGTGGTGGCGTGTCAGACGGAAAACCGGGTGCCTCTGGGCTATTGCCGAGACTGGATCGTCCAGGACACCTGGGGGACCTTCCCGGAGCTCAAGACCGAGATCCGTTCCGAGCGCTGCAACCACTGCAACAACTCGCCGTGCGTGCGCTGCTGCCCGACCGGTGCGTCGCACATCGTCGAAGGCGGCATCGTCCTGGTCACCCACAACAAATGCATCGGCTGCAAGGCGTGCATCGCCGCCTGCCCGTACGACGCGCGCTATGTCCATCCGGACGGATATATCGACAAGTGCACCTTCTGCGTCCATCGGGTGCGCGCCGGCAAGCACCCGGCGTGCGTGGAGGTCTGCCCGACCCATTGCCTCACCTTCGGCGACCTGTCGGACCCCAACAGTGACGTGACCACCCTGCTGCGCACCCGGGTCTCCAAGACCCTGATCCCGCAGGCCGGCACCCAGCCTCAGCTCTACTTCCTCTCCTGAGGACGCCGCCATGAACAGCAGCGCGATGATCTTCCACGAACAGGTGATCACCTCCGGACGCATGAACCCGGAGATCGACCCCTCCCTCACGATCTGGGGCTGGGAGATCCCCCTCTACCTCTATCTCGGCGGCCTGGTCGCCGGGATCCTGTTCTTCTCCGCCTACTACGTCATCCGCCACCGCGAGGACGAGTACCCCACGGCGGTCAAGATGGCACCCATGTGGGCACCACCGCTGATCGTCGTCGGCCTCGGCGTGTTGCTTCTCGACCTCTCCCACTGGCGGTACTTCTGGCGCCTCTACACCACCATCCACCTGGAGTCGCCCATGTCGTGGGGGGCGTGGACCCTGGGCATCATCACCCCCCTCTCCTTCCTGTGGGCCGCCATCTGGCTGGAAGACGCCTTCCCGCGGTTCTCCTGGCCGTTCCTGTGGATCAAGGGGGTGATCAACACCATCCGCTACTTCCGCGTCGCCCTGGCGTGGCTGATCCTGGTACTGGCGGTGCTGCTCGGCGTCTACACCGGCATCCTGCTGTCGGCCTTCAACGCTCGCCCGTTCTGGAACAGCGGCATCCTCGGTCCACTGTTTCTGGTCTCCGGCCTGTCCACGGGTACGGCGTGGGTCATGCTCCTGGCGCGCAGCCATGGCGAGCGGGAGCACTTCTCGCGCATCGACCTGATGCTCATCGGCATCGAGCTGTTCATGATCGTCCACCTCTTCATGGGCTTCTTCTCCTCCACCGAGGTCCACGTGGAGGCAGCCAAGCTATTCCTCGGCGGCCCGTATACCGCGCCGTTCTGGGTACTGGTCGTCGGCCTCGGCCTGGTCACCCCGGCCCTGATCGAGCTGCTGGAGGTGGCCCGTCAGAAGGTGCCGGTGCAGGTGCCCGCAGCCCTGGTCCTGGTCGGTGGCCTGGTGCTGCGCTTCATCGTGCTGGACGCGGGCCTCGGCTCACGGTGGCTGTATTGAGTGCGACGATCGCCGTCGCCTAACGATTTGGAGAACGCCATGACACCCTCCGAACCCACCCAGCGCAGCTTCATGCAGCGAGGCAAGGGAGGCTACGTCAACCCCTACGTGGTCGGGGTCGGCCTGGGCCTCACCCTGTTGCTCGCCTTCTACGTGGTGGGGCGCGGCCTCGGTGCCTCCGGCGCCATGTTCCGCGCCGTGGCGTGGACCGCCGACGAGGTCGCCGCGGAGCACGTCGACCACAACGCCTACCTCTCCCAGTACGCCGGCGGCGACAAGAAGCCACTCCACGACTGGCTGATCTACGAGGTCCTGGGGATGATGGTCGGCGGCCTCCTGTCGGCCGCCCAGGCCGGGCGGCTGCGCTTCACCATCGAGAAGGGGCCGCACATCACCGACCGCAAGCGGCTCCTCCTGGCCTTCCTCGGCGGCGGCCTCATGGGCTTCGGCGCGCGCCTGGCCCGCGGCTGTACCAGCGGCCAGGGGCTGACCGGCGGCGCCACCCTCGCGCTGGGCAGCTGGGGTTTCATGTTGATGGTCTTCGTCGGCGCCTACGCCGTTGCCTACTTCGTTCGCAAACAGTGGATCTAGCGTTGTGCACATCCCCATCACGGGCGGGGATGAACCCCGCCCCTAAGGTCTTCACCTAGTGAGGTAGATCATGGGTCCGCTCTATAAGATGGGCTTCTTCGGTGAGCAGACGAGCTTCGTGTTCGCCTTCTTGATCGGCATCAGCTTCGGCTTCTGGCTGGAGCGCGCCGGGTTCGCGTCCGGCCTAAAGCTCGCGTTGCAGTTCTACTTCCGCGACATGAGCGTGCTGAAGGTGATGTTCACCGCGATCGTCGTGTGCATGTTGGGCCTGTCCTACTTCAACTGGATGGGGTGGATCGACTGCAACAAGGTGTACATCAACCCGACCTACCTGTGGCCGCAGCTCGCGGGGGGCCTGGTGATGGGGGTGGGCTTCGTGATCGGCGGCTACTGTCCCGGCACCTGCCTGGTGGCCACGGCCACGGGCAAGATCGATGGCATGGCCTACACCGTCGGCGCGCTGGCCGGGATGTTCACCTTCGCCGAGGTATTCGATTGGCTGGAGGGATTCTGGCGTAGCGGCTCCATGGGCACCGTATTGATCCCCCAGCAATTCGGGATCCCGCGCGCCTACGTGGTGGTCGCCGTGGTGATCATGGCCTTGCTGCTGTTCTGGGGTGCGGAGCGACTCGAAAGGAGGTTCGCGAAATGAGCCTGCGCAATCTTAGTGCCGACGCCAAGGTGCTCGGCGGCTTGGGCATCCTGCTGCTCGCCATCATCGCCTTGCTCAACCCGGAGCGCCGGGAGATGCATCGCCCGGCGGTCTCACCGGAGATGGTGGCCGGCGCGATCGAAGACGGAGCCGACCATGTCACCGCAGACGATCTTGCCCACATGATGGTGGACAAGGCGCCGGGTCTGCTCCTGGTGGATATCCGGTCGCCCAGTGACTACGCGAGCTTCCACATCGACGGGTCAATCAACCTGCCCCTGCCGCTACTCTTCTCGGAGGAGGGCCTCGCGCAGCTCCAGGACGCGGGCAAGGCGGTGCTCATCTCGACCGGTGGCACCCACGCGGCCCAGGCGTGGACCCTGTTACGCGAGCAGGGCGTAAACAACGTCGTCACCCTGCTCGGTGGCCTCAACTACTGGATGGACGTGTTCACCAATCCCAATCCACCACCGGAGACCGCGGCCGACCCCGAGGTCGCGACCTTCGAGTTCCGCCGTGCGGTCAGCGCCCACCTGTTCGGTGGCGAGCGGATAGAGCCCGCCGCCGCCGAGCCGACGGCCCCGCCGGTGGCACCGATCCAGCGACCCAAGAAACGAGGCAAGGGCGACGAGGGCTGTTAGCCCGGATTCTCACCATCTCTCTGCCACCGCATCACGACGATCCGGTGTGAGATAGGCGGCTCCGATGCGCGGCGCCCTCAAATTTGAGGGCGCCGCATTTTTTTATCTGCCTATCCCCTTAGCTCAGCTTCTTTCGTCTGGTTGCCTCGGATTGCCTGCGGGACCGTGACACCGAGGCCACCGGGATCCCATGGAGGGAACGGCTCCTGACAGGGTCTTGGACCACGGGGGACACGGGGGGGCTGGGGGGCAATCACGCTCGGTAGTGGGCCGATCCATCGATGGCTCGGTCGTCGGGTCACGAAGCCACCGTTGCGGGGCCGTGTGAAAACCGCACCATTCCCTCTGCCCCCAACGTTCCCCGTGTCCCCCGTGGTTAACCTTCCTGCCAGGAGAGAAGCTGCCACGGACCTGGCATCCATGCGACGAACGTCTTGAGCAAAGGGGATAGGCAGGTTTTTTATCACGCGAGCGTCGTAGATCGTGGCTGAGGACCGCGGGCGATCCGCGTCCGCCGCCGCCGGGTGGTCCGCGGTGGCCGCGGATACAACCAGATCGGCGCACCGATCCGCGCTCTGCGTCTCGGTGTGCCGGGGGCGGAAACGCTGTCCCGCCAACGTTGGCCGCGCACGCACCCAGCCGGCGGACGATTGCCCGGCGTGCACTGCAGCGCTCGGCGGGCCCCCAGACAGTCTGCGACATTTTTCCCGTGGAATTAGGGATTTCTCCCAATTGTCGCCCCTTCGATCCCGACGATAATGGAGATTGAGAGTAAAGGTGCATCGGGCACCTCATCCAAAGGGAGATCGATCATGTTGTTCTTCAGAGGTGGAAATCACGTCAACAAGGGGCATTACTGGTCTCCGGCAACCGGAGCGTGGATTGACGGCAGGAGTGAGACGCTCCTCCCAGGGGCGCCCGATACCGTCTATCTACGACTACACCCGGCCGCGATGTTCGTCCTAGCACCGGCGATCGGTCTGGCCTTCGTCCTGATCTTACCGTGTATCGCCGTCGTCGCCGTCGCCAGCGCCATCGTCACCCGGATCGCGCGGGCCCTCGCCGACTCGGTGAGCACCCTCGCCTACTTCGAATGGCGGCCCAATGAGGCGTATCTGGCCGGCAAGGGCAAGAGTGAGAGTAAGAAGGATAACGAGAACACCAACGGCGACGCGGGATCTCACTGACCGCGGGGATTCACCACCGTACCACCGGGGCAGCACACAACGACGCAAGGAGATTGGTCATGAAGTTCATCTACCAGAATGGTGATGCCGTGAGTCGCGGGGCCTATTGGAACCTCTCCACCGGCGAGTTGGTCCACTGCGATGCTACGGGCGACGTACTCCCAGGCGAGCGGATGACCTATCTTAGGATCCATCCCGCCGCTCTCCTCCTCCTGGGACCGATCCTCGGCCTGGTCTATGCCCTCTTCCTGCCCTTCATCGGGCTCGCCCTGGTCGCGCACGTGATCATCGGCAAGGTGCTGACATCGCTGGGTACCCATCTCGGCCGGGAGGCCGGCTTCCGGTGGCGCCCGAGTGAGGCCTATCTCACCGGAAAGCCACCCGCGAAGAAGCGCCGCTAGGGCTACCGTGCCCGCTCTCGGAGGCGCAGCCACACCGTGGCCTCCGAGGCGGAGCTACGCAGAACCAGTCCCGTCGCGTCCGGAACCCAGGTCATATTCCTCACCATGACTCTGCTGCGCCCGCGTAAACGCCCGCATCCCGGCCTCACCTGGTCCGGGTCCTCCACCATAGCTACGGTGGCCTGGGGACCGGGACTTGCGAGTCGGCCAAGATCTGCGCACATTTGCGCGGTCTCGTACCGATCCCGGGTAAGGAATACGGGCTAGAAGCGGGGGATCTACGTGAAGCGGCCCACGATCATCCTGACGGCGCTGGTCATCAGCATCTGGGTGTCGGCCGTCAGCGGATACGCATCCGACACGGAGCAGTGCCTCGAGTGCCATGGCGACAACGGCCTGAGCACCTCCTTCAAAAATGGCGCGACACTGTCCCTCTTTGTCGATGGCCGGAGGCTAGAAGGATCCGTCCACGGCAGCCTGGACTGCCAAGATTGCCATACCGATTTCACGGCCGACGACCATCCCGACGAGGTGTTCGCAGACCGGCATACGCTCTCGATTTTCTGGTCAAGCGCCTGCCGGAGTTGCCACTCGGAGTTCCAAGGCATCCACCGGATCCTGTTGGAACAAGACGGCGGGCGTCTGGCATGCGCTGACTGCCACACCGCACACGCTGTGCAGCCCGTCGCCGTTGCCTTCCACGACGGCGGCTATTGTACCGGTTGCCACCGGCAACCCTTGTCCCTCCAGACCCGGGATGGCGACCGGATCTCCCTGCAGATGAAACCGGAGGATCTCGCCAACTCCGTCCATCGACGTCTGAGCTGTCGCGACTGTCACTTCGGTTTCACCACCAAGGAACACCCGGAGAGGACCTTTCAGTCACCGCGGGACCATACCCTGGCATCATCGCAGACGTGCCGGAGATGCCACTTCGACAAATACACCCGTACCCTGGAGAGCATCCATTACAAGCTCCGCTCCGAGGGACGCGAGGACACCCCCGTGTGCGTGGACTGCCACGGTACCCACGCCATCGCGGCCGGGCGCCTGGAGAAGGTGGTGAGCGCGCGGCGATGCGAGCGGTGCCATGAGGCCATCTACACGGTGTACAAGGAGAGTGTCCATGGCGCCGCATTGCTTTCGGAGCACAACCAGGATGTCCCGGTGTGTTCGGACTGCCATCGCGCGCACGACATCTCCGACCCGAGAACCGCGGAATTTCACCTCACCATTCCGGAGATCTGCGGGAACTGTCACTCCAACGGCCGGATCGTTGACAAGTACGGCCTCTCCACACGGGTCGTGGAGACCTATATCCAGGACTTCCACGGGGTCACCCTCCGCTTCTACCAGAAGGAGGGGGACATGAGCCCGATCGCCACCTGCACCGACTGCCACGGCATCCACGACATCGCCAAGACCACCGACCCCGGATCACCGAAGGTCAAGGCGAACCTCGTCAAGCGGTGCCAGGCATGCCATCCCGATGCCACGGATGACTTCCCCAATAGCTGGATCTCGCACTACGAGGCCAGCTTCGACAAGGCGCCAGCGGTGTTCCTCGTAAACCTCGTCTACAAGATCTTCATCCCCTTCATGGTCATCGGACTGGTGCTTCAGATTCTGCTCCATATCTGGCGCTACGCCATCAACAGATGACCGGGGAGGAGCCATGAATCGGCTTAAAGACAACACCACGGCGTATGTCCGGCGGTTCGGGCCGCTGCGCATTACCGAGCATTGGCTGAACGCCGCCGTGTTCGTGGTGTTGGTCGTGACCGGCCTGTCGCAGAAGTTCCACGATGCCGCGACCTCCCAGTGGTTGATCGAGTCCCTCGGCGGCATCCACGCCGTCCGGATCATTCACCGGCTCACCGGACTCGCTCTCACCGCCTTGACGGCGGCGCATATCCTGGCCGCGGTATGGGGCGTCCTATTCCGGCGATGGCAACCGACCATGATCATCCACAAGAAGGATTTCACGGACGTCATCGACAACCTGAAATACTACCTTGGCCTCACCGACCGCCCGGCCCTTTGCGGCCGTTATGACTACAAGCAGAAATTCGAGTATTGGGGTGTGGTCATCGGCGGCCTGCTGATGGCGGTAACCGGCCTGGCGCTGTGGTTTCCGACCTTCGTCGTCCGTTTCCTGCCCGGAGAGCTCATCCCGATCGCCAAGGCGCTCCACACCAACGAGGCAATGCTCGCCTTCCTGGTCATCGTCATCTGGCATATCTACAACGCCGTCTTCAGTCCCGAGGTCTTTCCGATCGATCGCGCCATCTTCACCGGCAAGATTTCCCGCAAACGGATGCTTCACGAGCATCCCATCGAGCTCGCCCGGATCGAGGGCAGGTCCCTGACAGAGCTCCTCGCAGACCGCCAACCCAACGTAGCTACGGCCGTCGATGACGAGCCACCGCACCTTCCGCAGGGTTGAGTCTGGTCACGCCTATTTGACGATGCCCTTCTGGATGGCGAACTTGATGAGCGCCGCACGGGTTCGCAGGCCCAGCTTCTCGGAGAGATTGGTCTGGTGTGCCATCACGGTCTTGGCGCTGATATCCAGCGACGCCGCGACCTCCTTGTGGCTGTAGCCCTCCGCGACCAACTTGAGCACCTGTTTTTCGCGGTCGGTCAGACTCTCGTAAGGGTCGTCGATGTCGATCGTGCTGCGTCCGAGATAGCCATCGACGACGCCGGCAGCGATTGCCGGATAGACGTAGATTTCCCCGCGGTGCACGGCGCGGATGGCAGAGACGAGGTCCGTGCCGACCGCGTGCTTCAGGATGTAGCCCGAGACACCGGCCTTGAACAGACGGCTGACGTACTCCTTGTCGTCGTACTGGCTGAGGACGAGGATCTTGATGTCGGGATGCGTCTTGCGGATCTCCAGCGTCGCCTCCAGCCCGCCCAGTCCGGGCATGGCGATGTCCATCAGGATGATGTCTGGGCGAAGCTTCCCGGCCTGTTCCACCGCCTCCTGCCCGCTCGCGGCGGTGCCGACGATCTGGAATTGATCGTGGAGATTCAACAGGGCGGTAACGCCCTCCCTGACGAGGGCGTGGTCGTCCGCGATAAGGATCTTGATCATGGCCGTTCTCGGTTCACCTTGGCCCGTATCCTGACCGCGAATGGCGCCAACGGCCAGCCAGCCACCAGCCATTCTTGCCAGCCCACAGGTCCGCACAGGCTGGGCCGGGGCGAAGGGCCAGAGCCGACGGTGGATCGTGCCATGGCAGGGAGGCGTTGGTGAGGCCAGCTTATCGGGCTGCGGTCCACTCCTCGTCCCCCTGGCCCCCGGCCCCTGCCAAGGACACGGCGAGAGGGTGCGGAGCGTGGCACAGTCATCGCGGATCGAGGGGGATGAGTGCAAGCTAGATCGGCACCGCGACGGTGATCTCTGTCCCCTCTCCGGGACCCGAACGGATGGTCATCTTGCCATCGAGAAGCGCCACGCGCTCCTGCATACCGAGAATCCCGTAGCCACCCATCGCCGCGCGATCCCCGGCATCGGCGGCCAGGCTGTCCGGATCAAATCCAATCCCGTCATCGTGAACTCGCAGGACCACGTGCGCACCCTCCAGACAGAGAGTCACTTTCACCAGCGTCGCCTCTGCGTGTTTGACGATGTTCGTGACCGCTTCCTGAATGACCCGGAACAGCAGCAGGTCGACGTCCGCACGCTCCAATCCAAGGTCCGAGTGCGCCGCCGCATCCCTCCAGGAAGTCTCCACCAACAGGTTGTAGTCGATACCTCGTTCCCTGAGGCGGCTCTCCAGCACCCAACGAATCGCCGACGCGAGCCCGAGATCGTCGAGCACGGGCGGGCGAAGGTCCCGGATCACTTGATGGAGCCCCTGCAGAGTCGTCAGACAATGCTCACGCATCGCGGCAAGGCGTTCGACCAGCGGGTCGTCGGCAGAGAGCGAGAGTCTGACCGTATCGATGGACATCAGGATGGCGTTCAGCGCCTGACTCGTGTCGTCATGGAGCTCCCTGGCAACCCGCTTTCGCTCCCCCTCCTCTGCCGTGATCACCCTCTTGAGCAATTGGGAAAGCTTCTCGTGGCTCTTCGCCAGGTCCCGTGTCCGATCGGCCACCCGCTGTTCGAGTACCGAGTTCTGTCGCTGGATGCGCTCCAGGGAGTCGGCCAGCCTGACCCTCATCTCGTCGATACTTCGCGCGAGCGAGCCGAGCTCCCCCGCGCTCTCCACCACAACCGGTTGCGAGAGGTGGCCCTCGCCGATCCTCTGACTCGCCCGCCCGAGCTCCTGGAGCGGACGCACGATGCTGAGGCTCAGGCCGACGGACAGCAGCAACGCCGTGGCCAGCGATATGACGCCCAGGATGGCGAACCACTTCTCGAGGTCGGTCGCTGGCGCGAACACGATCTCCCGTGGCTCGCGGACCGCGACCCCCCACGGTGCTAAAGAGAGGGGCGCGAAGGCGAGGGTATCCTCGCTCCGTTCCTCCGCTCTCCCGCCTGCCTCGTGACAGCGATGGCACGTGCCGACGATACTCTTTCTCTTGTGGATCAGGTTACCGAGAAATTCGTTGTGATCCGTGCGCGTGAGGATCCGGTGGGCATCGTTCGAGGCGATGACGATGCCGTGGCTATCGATTAGCTCGATGAGACGCGACGGCTGCAGAGGGATCGCTTGGATGATGCGCGAGAACGCGTAGTTGGTCGGATCGATCTCGCCGCCAGCGAGCCCTATGGTGTCACCATCCTTATCCTTCAAGGGAACCAACGCGTAGATCAGCCTCTTCCCGGTGATCTCCCCCGTGTACACTTCCGAAATGATCGGCTTCCCCTCTTCGAGTGCGCTCTTCACGTATGGCACATTCAGGAAGCTGAGCCCCGTCTCCTCCCGATAGGGGTAGCCGAGAATCAGTGTGCCGCGACTGTCGAGGACGAATATCCCATCTGTGAATATGGAGTACTCGTAGGCCCTTCGCATTGCTCCTAACTCTGGATCCGTATCGTTGTCTCGCAGATCAAACTTACCCGTGATCGACAGATCGTAGAGCCTCGTGAGGTTGCTTTCGATCACATAGTCGAAATATTCGCTGATGATCTCCGCCAGGGTCAGTCGCGCATCTAACGAGCTCTTGATGCTATGGCGTACGCTGAGATAACTGACCACACCCAGACCGACGAATATGATGAACATACTCAGAACGACGAGGAGTGCGATCCGTTTCTGCATGGTGGAGCCGATCGTCTGCTACCTTGCAGACTCGCCCGCCTGCCCGGATCGGGGACGGTCGCCAGCGTGAGAAATGACCCGGTTCATTGCCGCTGAAGGCACATCGGGCAGTCGAGTCATCGGGAATCCGGCCTGCGTGTCTGCCGTCTCTCTCCTGGAACCGACACGGCACCCCTGGCACTTAGGGAGCAGATCGAAGTCTACTGAAACTCCGCAACGGAAACATCACCTGTCCGCCGCCCTACGCATCGGCGGCCACCGAGGACCGGCAACCTACGCCCACGAACGACGACGGCATGGTCGCGCGAACCTCACGCCCGGCCATCCATGCCCCCGTCGGCGAGGAGCTGCCAGAAGGTCCCGCGGCTCGTTATTTGGCCGCACCAGGCCGGCCAAGGGTGGCCGGCGGCCACGGAGCATCCAGTAGACCCACCATCCGAAATGATCCTTTCCGACCTGCTACTCACCCTACCTGGGAGATACGTGGTCCAGTCGGTGAGCCACTCCTTGACGGCGGCCATCGTGGTGGAGAGTGCCCTCCGGGCGTGGGCGATCCACCGGCCCATCGTACAGCAGCGGCTCCGGACTCTCGTGGTCCTGCTACCGATCTTTGCCTTCCCGGCGTACCAGCTCGTCGACCCTGACCGTGGCACGATGTCCTCGCGGCTGGACGCTCTCCTGAATACCGATGCGTGGCTCTACCTCGAGCTCGGCTGGGGCGTTCGACTCTATACGTTATTTTTCCTGCTGCTTGTCTTGACGGCAGCGGTGTTCGTCGTTCAGGAGCTCGTTCCGATCGTTCGACACGCTCGCGAATCAGCCGCGCCCGGCTACCGACGACTACCAACGGAAGGGGGCGCCTTCATGACCGACGCCTTGCGTGCGGTACCGGGAGACAAGCCAGAGATCGCGATTCTCGATGTCGACGATCCGCTGATCTTCTCCACGACCGGATCACGAGCGACGATCTACCTATCCCGAGGGATCCAGGAAGTGCTCACTCGCGACCAACTAGAAGCGGCGATCGCGCACGAACTCGCACATACCAGGCGAACTCGACGGCCTACGTTGGTGCTGCTATTTCTTTTCCGGATCCTGATGTTCTTTAACCCGGTCACCCTGATCGCGTTTCGCCGCATCGTCCATGGGGAGGAGAACATCTGCGACGACGTCGCGGTGTCGTGGACCCATAACCCAGAGGCACTCGCCGTGACGTTGCAGAGGCTCTATCACACCCGCGAAGTACCCGAAGCCTTTCACATACGAAGGCTATCGGATCTCCGCTCGGGACTCGAAGATTACAGCCATGCGGTACACATCGCAGAGAGAATCAGGCGCCTTCGGCACGTCGACGGCGATGGTGAAGAAGGGTGGATTTTCGTCTTCGTCGTCGTTGTGGTGGCAATCATGTCGATTAACTACTACGTAGTCTGAATTGGGTTGGCGGTGGTGTGATGCACCGGCACGCTACTTCGCTCGCGATCTTTCTTCTTTTCACCGGTGTGCTCATCGTCGCCCTGAAGGTCATCGACCGGCTTCCGGCCGCGTTTCAGCCGGGCGTAGTACGCCGATATGCCAGCCTCGCTGAGGCGCAGTCGACGCTAGGCATACCAAAGATCTACGTGCCGACCTATTTCCCGAAGACGCTCCAGTGGCCCCCATCGCTGGTGCTGGCGCAGATCAAACCCTTTACCGCGGTAGTGATGGAGTTCCATCGCGTGGATTCTCGGGTGATCGCGCTCGTCATCACCCAGACAGCGTCGCAGCGGTTGCGGCAACGGCCAAAGATCCACTTCAAGCGCATCCGGCAGACCTCCTCCGTCAACCTGAAGGGTCGGGAGTCGGTTGTCGAACGCGGATTCTGTGATGATGGCGAGTCGTGCAGCCAAATCACTTTCATGGAGGGAGATCTCTGGATCAGCATACAGATGCGGTCATCGGCGGAGGAGCTACTGGTGCTCGCCGGGAGTATGTTGAGCGGTCGTGCACAATAGGCCGACCCGCGTCGTCGAGCAGGGCGTCGGGGAACAACCGATCCCGGCACGCATTGCCACGCGAGTCGGGGGCAGCTCATGACCGGGCCCCCGTTTCCCTGTGCCACGGACGCAATTCGACGACCTTCGGGACGGATATCCCATGTGCGCAGGGCGTATGCCAAGCGCGTCCTGCCTAATTATGAAACCTCACGCGACCGTAACGGCTCCAGTCAGGGACTGCCTCCCTATGGCGGCGTCCTTCGTAGTATCATCGCAGTTCCCTTGTTTTCCGCAGGCAACAAAGGCGTGGTGGCCCTCTCCTAGGTCGATCACGCGTCACGAAGAGGTCGTGCACCATGATGAGATTGCTGCGGTACGTGTGGCTATTTCTGGCCCGGCGGCCCTTGGTGCTGCTCGTCCTGGTGCTGGCCGCTGGGGGGGTTGGCTTCACCGCGAACTACTTCGCGCAGGACTACATGGAGAACGATCCGAGCTTCTGCAACCAATGCCACGTTATGGCGACGGCATACAGCGCCTGGGAGCAAAGCGTCCACGGTGGGATCAATTGCCACGAGTGCCACCACGCCACCACCGCCGCGAAGAACATGATGCTCATCGAGACCATCTTCCTCGCCCCGGAGGAGGTGACGGACCCCTACGTGAAGACCAAAGGCACCGTGAACGTGCCCTTCGAATACTGCGTGAAGTGCCACTGGCGGAAGAACGAGAAGTATCCCGACGCCCCCAAGATCAACAAATCGATGGGCCACGCCATCCACGTATTCATCCACGAACAGGAGTGCGCGGCCTGCCACGCTACCGATCGGCTGCACGGCTTTCCCGCCCGGCTGGATCTCTGCCTCAAGTGCCATTCCGGGCAAGTGGACTACCTGCACGGCAAGTCCGCCGGCGAGCCGGTCGTGCAGTGCCTGAGCTGCCACACCGACAACACCAAGGACATCAAGCCCGATCGCGCCACGTGCCTCGCGTGCCACAAACAATTCGGCCCCAACCCGGACGAGCAGCAGGCGCTCATGCACATGCAATGCTCCATCTGCCATAAGCCCCATGACCCGGAGCGGACCAAGCCGAAGCCCGAGACCTGCCTCGGTTGTCACCCGGCCATCAAGGACCAGGAGGTCCACGCCCTCCATTTCGAGGAGTTGGGGACCTGCACCGACTGCCACAAGGCCCACCATTGGCGCCTCACCGCGAGCGACGTCCAGGACACCTGCGGCAATTGCCACGAGCCGCGTTCGCCCGAGCCCTTCTACCTCCCCCACCTGCAGGTAACCCTGGCGAAATGAGGGTGACGTAGCCTCACCGGCGGTGACGACCGCCGGCGAGGCCGAGGTGGTCACGGCGACGGCGTGTCCGCGCTCGTTCGTCGAACCGGCTCAGGCCGCCGCGCCGTAACGCGCCCCCACCATCGGGGCCGCTCCGGGAGCCGTCCGGAGCGGCTTCATTGACGGCGGCAGCGGACGCGACACGCTCCGTGATCGTCGGCACTGATCGCTAGACGGTTGTCCCCGGCGGGAGAAATCGCGTTATGGGTGGGGTCATCGGCGCACACGCGGGGGAACGGATGGCCACGACACTCCCGGCGGGGCAAAACAGAAGTGGCGTGATCAAGGGCCCGAACCGCGCACAGCCAACCCATTTCGGACGCGGGAACCCAGGAAACCGAGAACAGAGACGTCACAGGAGTTGTTCTCCTGGGTTCCCGCGTTGACCGACTTCTCGTCAACCGACAAAGACGGGCGAGCTCGCCATATTGACCCCGATGTAGTTGATCGGGTTAAGTGCTCTGCGGTGCACCGTGGGGGCCTTCCCCATGGCTGAGGAAAACGCCCTGCAATCAGGAGGAGATGGGTGGGCTCCTGCAACAGGGCGGCCGGTCTGTTCCCGCCAACGCCATCCCATTTCATCCCCAAGGAGTCCCCCATGGCTATGCGTGTCTTGGCCCTGGTCTGCTGTGCCGTCCTCGTCGCCGGTACAGCCCACGCAGTCGACCTGCAGGGGCGGCTCACCACCCTCGTCTATACCCAGGAACGGTTCGACGTGGATGGTAACGACACGCAGGTTCCCCTGCTCCAGTTCGCCACCTTCGACGTCCGGGATTTCGCCAACCCCGCCCTGAGCTTTCACTTCGACGGCTACGCCAAGGTCGATCTGCAAGACGAGACCTACGGCCAGGGGTTCGACGGCAACGTCACCTACGCCTACCTCCAATGGCGCGACCGGCCCAACGACCTCTTCCTCCGCGCCGGCCGGCAATTCGTCCGCAGCGGCGTCGCCAGCGAGTATCTCGACGGGTTCTCCGGTGACTGGTTGAGCCCGGTCCACGTGGGCTTCCAGGGTTTCGCCGGGCGCCAGGTGAACAGCGAGACAGGGGGAGGGAGCGGTGATCTGGAATGGGGTGGCCGCGTCTATTACCGCCAGCCACGCTTCGAGGTCGGTATCTCCGGCATGGAGGCACGGGATGACGACCGGCTAGCCTTCGCCCGGGTCGGCGCGGACGGCTGGGTCCAGGTCACGGACACGGTGGCGGTCAATGCCCACGGCTTCTGGGACCGCATCTCGGAGGAGTGGTACGACTACCAGTTCCTGGCGACGTGGCAGGCGACCGGTGCGCTGTTCCTCTCCGCGGACTACGGCCAGGTGGTGCCCAACCTCTTCCTCAGCCACACCTCGATCTTCGGCAACATGATCTTCTCCGAAACAGAGCAGCGCGAGTTGGGGCTGCGCGCCGACTACGAGGTCACCCGCCACCTCATCCTGTCGGCAAACGCCCGGCAATACGATTACAGCGACGGTAACGACGACGACTGGACCGAGGGGGCCGAGGCGCGTTACCGGTGGGGCAACGGGTTCCGCAACGAGGTCGGCGGCGAATTCGAGCACCGCGACGACTCCAAGAAGACCCACCTCTACGGCCGTTACACCATGGATGTGCCACGCGTCACCAGCCGTGCCGATCTCGCGCGCCTGTTCTACGGCCTCGACTTCATCCTCTACTACTTCGACGAGCCCATCTTCCCGGACGACGGACAGCACTACACCTACTCGACGACCGGCACCCTCGGGGCCGATCTCGGCGACCACTGGGAGCTGACCGTCAGCCTCGACTATGGCACTCGCGCCGACTACCGGGACTTCACGGTTCCCGCAGACGTGCGGGTACCCGCCACGACGGAGTCGGGTACCCTCGGCTTCCGTAACGACCTCGATGCCTCCATCAAGGTGGTCTACAAGTTCTTCTAGCCCCGGTGCCGCCCGACACCGCGCAGATTCCACACGAGACCCCGTGTTCAGCGTGACAAACGGCCTCAAGCCCTCTACCGCCCGACAGCGTCCCGGGAGATAACGATGTACTCGCAGATGCCCCGCTCCCTCTACCTCCTCTTGGTCGTGACCCTGGTCGGCGGCCTGTCCTCCTGCCTCCACCTCCTGCGTGGGCCGGAAAAGCACTTCAACTTCAGCCATAAGCTACACGCGCAGGAGAACGAGATCGCCTGTCTGGACTGCCACGGGGACGTCGCCACGAGCACTGATGCGGAGGCTCGTCACCTGCCGGACGAGGAGGTCTGCGGGCAATGTCATGAGCCGGAGGTGGCCGGCACGACCTGTGGCACCTGCCACCAGGATGCCAATACCCTCGCAACGGCGAAGCGCGAGGAGCCGATCCAACGCGTCGTGCGTCACGAGATCCCGCTGAACTTCTCCCATGCGAACCACCTTCCACGGGTGGACAGCGACTGCCTCGTGTGTCACGAGCGGGTGCTCAAGGCGACTCGCCCCACGCAGCCGAAGCTGCCGGATATGGCCGCTTGCATGACCTGCCACCAGGACGATTACGACGAGCTGAACTGCTCCAAGTGCCACACCGACCTGAGCGACCCACGCTACCGCCCGCAGCTCGCCCGCTTTGCCCACAAAGGCGACTGGCTGCGCAACCACCAGCTCCACTCCGAGCAACAGGACCCTACCGCCTGTGCGCAATGCCACATGGAGTCCTTCTGCGCAGACTGCCACAGCGGCGTGGACAACAAGGTGAAGGCGTCCACCAAGTGGCCACGCCGTGAGGATCGCCAGTTCATCCACCGGGGTGACTATGTGAGTCGCCACCGGATCGACGCGGAACGCGACGCCCAGCAATGCTTCGGCTGCCACCGGGTGAACACCTGCACCGACTGCCACGGCCGTTCCGGCGTGCGGTGGGTGGCAGGGGGGCCGAATCCCTGGGAAGGCGGGAACCACCCCATCATAAACGTCAGCAACGGCGCCCATGATACGAGCCCGGCCTCCCTTGCGGCGATTCGTCGCAACATCGTGCAATGTGCCGCTTGTCACGAGGGGGAGGCCCCGGTGTGCACCACCTGCCACGCCGCTATCAGTCCCCATCCGCCTGGATTCACCTCGACGTTCAACAAGAACAGCCAGCCGGTGTGCCGCAAGTGCCATAACCGGTAGGACAGGCATTCGTCGGTGCCTGCCCTGCGGGGTTCCTCTCACCTTGGTGGGAGATCCGCCCGTCGAGGGCCACTGCCCGCCACAGGACTGATCGGCCTCCGTGGCTCGGTGGTGCGAAGATCCCGCGGGCATGGTGGCCTCGACGGGTGACGCCACCGGTGGGGCTTGAATATCCACCGTGCGGTCAACGGGTGGGGCACGGCATGCCGTGCCCCTACGGGATGCTTGCCCACCCGGTGAAACGCGAAGCCGTCGCGGAGGACCGATCCGCGGCTGGACCGCCAGGGACCTAGGGCGGGATGGCGAGGCGGATCCGCCATGCCACGTCGTCACGAGGTGGCGGATCGCCCTTCGGGCATCCGCCCTACGTTGCCCATTCCCGCGTGGATCGACCCTTCGGGCGGGTCGACGTTTACTGACCCTCGAGGTCCAGGGTGAATGGGCCCTGTGCCCCTTGGAGGATGTCGGTCCAGGTTCCCTCCAGGACGTCACCCTTGCGGTGGGCATCGAACAGGAAGAGGTGGTCCTTGAACTGCTCGCCGCCGCCGTTGGCACGGGCGCGGAAGATCAAAGCGCCATCCTCGTCGATGCGCACGTCCTCCATGGTCACCGTCTGGAAGGTGCCATCCCCGGAGGTGATGGCGCCCGTGACCGTCGTGCCGGATTGCTGGAGGTCGAGGGAAAAGGTCGGGTTGGCGCTCCCGGTCTTGTAGGCGGCGCCACTCCACTTGCCCGCGAAGTCGGTGTTCGGTGGACCATCGGCCGTGTGCGATGAGCACGCGGCAAACGTCCCGATCAGGAAGGCGGTGGCCAGCCAAACGAGGGGCTTCTTCATATCTGGAGCTCTCTTCCCAGCCGCAAGTAGTGTCGTTGAAACTCGATCGCGCTTCACTGGACCTCCGCCCGCTCTTCCGTGGAGATCAGCTCATCCGCCTGCTTGAGCAGGGTGTCGGCGTACTTCGCGTTGTGGAAGCCGCGGCTCCCGTCGCTACGCAGATCCTCCAGGATCTCCCCGGCGCGGGCAACACCGGGGGAGGAGTGACCATCCTGAAGGGCGTTGTAACGCGCACCGACGCGTGTCAGCTCGGCGCTCACCGA
>Ga0210124_1000226_pt1 | contig 31319 bp, 27 predicted proteins | sample Muzzi_PWC_D2_FD_185554 | JGI IMG/M metagenome (GOLD analysis project Ga0210124, IMG submission 185554) | Wetland microbial communities from San Francisco Bay, California, USA, that impact long-term carbon sequestration - Muzzi_PWC_D2 (SPAdes) | ecosystem: Environmental > Aquatic > Marine >... | reverse complement strand
TTTGCCAGTAAGGGGTTTCATATTAAAGCCATTTTCGAGGCTGACTCTGCCAAAGTAGGCCAAAAAGTTAATGGCATCATCGTTCAAGATGTTGACAATTTGGACGAGGCGCTTCCCAAAGAGCAAATAAAAATGGCAATTATTGCTGTGCCTACAGCGGCAGCTCAAGAAGTAGCCGATAAGCTGGTCGAGGCGGGTGTTCGAGCTATCCTTAATTATGCGCCCATCACTCTCAATGTTCCCGACCATATTCGTATACAATATATTGACCCAGTCGTGTATTTGCAAAGAATGACGTATTATTTAGCTTAGACCCCGTCTGAAAAATACCGAAATGGGGGCTATGGTCCGCCAAAATTCACAGACTGAAGTCCGTACTCCAATTTAAAGACCGTGCTTTCGCACGGTCTTATTGACTCTAGTATCTGAGGTTGTAAAAATCCCTGTTACCACGCTTAATAATACGATGGTAAAGCAGCCCGTTCCAAAGCTTCGCGTATTTCTAAGCCCCAACCCGCCCCTAAAGCCACACATGCTTCGGGATTATCAGCCACATAGCAAGGCACACCAATTTGTTGGGTCAGCATCAGGTCCATATTCCGCAACTGAGCCGTACCACCCGTAAGCATTATACCTCTATCAATAATATCAGAAGCTAACTCTGGGGGGGTCTTTTCTAAGACACTTTTTACCACTCCACTAATGGCGCTCAAGGGTTCGGCCATCGCTTCGGTTACTTCGTTGGAGGTTACTTTAATAGGTTTGGGTAATCCACCGACCTGGTCACGTCCTTTTACTTCCATTTCCAGAGGTTCATCTAAGGGGGTGGCGCTGCCGATCGTTAATTTAATCTCTTCGGCGGTTTTCTCGCCAATCACCAAATTGTGCTTACGCCGGATATAGTTAATGATCGCTTCGTCCAATTTCATGCCGGCAATCCGCACCGAATCACTGGTGACAATACCATTCATCGAAATCACAGCCGTCTCGCTGGTACCGCCTCCAATATCTACAACCATATTTCCCGTCGGTGTATCAATGGGCATTCCAGCCCCAATTGCCGCCGCTAACGGTTCGGCAATGGTATATGCCTGTCTACGCGCTGCCTTTCGCGCGGCATCCTCTACTGCCCGACGCTCGACACTGGTAATCCCAACGGGGGTGCTAATCATGACTTCAGGCGGAAATAAGCGGAAGAATCGTCCTACCAGACGGTCGATATAAAAATCAAGCATTTTCTCGGTAACATCATAATCGGAAATTACACCGTCTCTTAAGGGGCGAGTAATCTCGATCGTATCAGGAACGCGCCCTAACATCGAAAGTGCTTCCTGACCAATCGCCACAATCCGGTCATCCCTCTGGGAAATGGCAACAACCGAAGGCTCTTGTAAAACAATACCACGACCTTTGACATATATTAAAATGCTATAGGTACCTAAGTCGATACCAACCTTTTTTGAAAACATCATGACTCCAACTTCGTGGTTAGACCCTGAGTATTTATCTAAACTGGTAATTATTCAGGCAACGCTTTGGGACACAGAGAACCACGGAGAATACACAGAGATACACAGAGGTTTTTATAATTTCTTTCTCTGCGAAACTCTGTACCACCTCTGTGCACCTGAATATTTACCTAGATTGTAAGTTAATTTAGTAATTGAGCAAATACCTGATATACAAAAAACCAGGGGTCATAAAAAGTAACCCCTGGTCTGGTTGAATATTCAATATTTTCCGGTCAACGCCTGCTAAGCAGCGTATTAGGATGAGCTATCCCTTGAAGTTACCGACGGGCGCTCCCGTCTCCCACGGCGACGAGCCGCAACTTTGAGCCGCAGGGTTGAACGGCGAAGGGCTGCCTCAGCCCGGGCAAAATCTAGTTCGCCTGCCTTGGTGGCTTGGGCCAAACGCTCTTCGGCCCTTCGGCGGGCTTCCTCAGCCCGAGCCACATCAATTTCTTCGGCATATTCAGCCGCGTCAGCCAAAACAACCACATGGTCAGGTTGAACTTCCATAAAGCCACCGCCAATCGCCACAAATTGGTCTTCCTCACCCTCTTTCCTAACCTGAAGTTCACCATAGGTTAAGGCAGTCAGTAAGGCGGTGTGACGGGGCAAAATACCCAAAACACCTTCGGTGCCGGGAGCAATGACCATGTTGACCTGGTCATCGAACATTTTTCGTTCTACAGTAATAATTTCTAAACGCAGCGTTGCCATTAATCGCGTCCTACTCTGTCTGGTCTCACTTCACAATTCAGAATTAATAATTACTGGGCTTTTCTGGCGCGTTCAAGCACTTCATCAATACCGCCAGCCATGTAGAAATGTGGCTCGGCCACATCATCCAATTCACCCGCCAAAATCCTCTTGAACCCGTCGACCGTCTCATTAATCGATACATAACGGCCTGGCCGACCTGTGAACTGCTCGGCGACAAAGAAGGGTTGTGAGAAGAAGCGCTGGATTTTACGGGCACGAGCCACCGCCAGCTTGTCATCTTCCGACAATTCGTCGATACCCAGAATTGCGATAATATCTTGTAAGTCTCTATATCGCTGCAAAACGCGCTGAACGTCACGAGCAATCTGATAATGCTCTTCACCGACAATCCGCGGATCGAGAATTCGGCTGGTGGAACCCAAGGGGTCTACTGCCGGATAGATACCCAACTCAGCAATGGAACGCTCCAGAGAAATCGTCGCATCAAGGTGGGCAAAGGTAGTGACAGGAGCCGGGTCGGTGTAGTCATCAGCAGGTACGTAAACCGCCTGCATACTGGTAATCGAGCCTCGCCGGGTGGAAGTGATGCGCTCTTGCAGTTCGCCCATTTCAGTACCCAAGGTAGGTTGGTAACCCACCGCGCTGGGCATCCGACCCAGCAAAGCCGACACTTCTGAACCACTCATCACAAAGCGGAAGATGTTATCGATAAAGAGCAGCACATCCCGGCCTTCATCACGGAAATACTCGGCCATGGTTAAGCCGGTCAAGGCCACACGCAAACGCACCCCAGGCGGCTCATTCATCTGGCCGAAGACCATACAAAGCTTATCCAAAACGCCAGCTTCTTGCATTTCCTGGTATAGTTGGGTTCCCTCGCGGGTGCGCTCGCCAACCCCGGCAAAGACGGAGTAACCGCCGTGTTCGCGGGCCAGGGAAGCGATTAGTTCCATAATGATAACGGTTTTGCCGACCCCGGCACCGCCAAAGACCCCAGTTTTACCCCCTCTGGTGAAGGGAGCAATCAAATCAATGACTTTCATACCGGTTTCGAAAAACTCGGCCTTGGTTACTTGATCCTTAAATTGCGGGGCTGGACGATGAATAGGATAATGGGTTTCACTATCAACTGGCCCCAGATTATCGACTGGGCGGCCCAAAACATTAAAGATACGTCCCAGACTGGGTGGACCAACGGGCACACTAATCGGCGCGCCGGTACTGATAGCCGCATCACCGCGACGCAAACCATCGGTGGCATCCATAGCAATGGCCCGAACCGTATCATCGCCCAAATGCTGTTGCACTTCCAGCACCATCGATTCCTGCCCCTCACGAGGCACTTCTAAAGCAACATAAATCTCGGGCAGTTGTTCGGGAGGAAACTCTACATCGACCACCCCACCCAAAACCTGTTTTATATGTCCAGTTGTTCCTTTTGCCATTTAATCCTCCTGTGACAATTAACAATGAGAAATTAGCAAATTGTTAATTGATAATTATTTAGCTGATGCCTGGGCCAAAGCCTCAGCCCCACCGGCAATATCCAACATTTCTTTGGTAATCGCCTCTTGGCGAACTTTGTTATAGGTTAAGGTCAGGTCGCTGATTAGCTCCTTGGCATTCTCCGTCGCATTCCGCATCGCAACCATCCGGGCCGATTCTTCGCTGGCTTTAGCTTCGAGGAGAGCCTGGTAAACCTGTAATTCGGTGAAACGCGGCAAAATAGCATCCAAGAGCGCCTCCGGGGACGGTTCATAGAGATATTCAGCCGGAATCATGGTTATCTCTTGGTCTAAATATTCGCTCATGACCTTGCTTTCAACACTACCCGGACGTAAGGGTAATAATAAACGAATCGTCGGCTCTTGGGTCAGCGTATTGATAAAGTCCGTATAAGCCAGATAAACTTCGTCGAACTCACCCGACAAGAAGCCATCGATAGCTAACCGGGCAATGGGGCTGCTATCCAAGGCGGTGGGCTGGGGCGGTAAATCGGTAAAATCCGCGATTACATTCCGCCCAAAGCGAATCATAAAATCGCGCCCTTTACGCCCAACCGCAACTAAACCGGCATCTTCCCGATTGTTTTCTCGCATGAAACGGGTAATCAGGCGGATAACATTGCCATTGTAACCACCGGCCAATCCCCGATCAGCCGTTACCATGATGATAGCAATGGTTTTCACTTCCTCCCGGGCAGTGAGTAAGGGATGAAGTTGGGCAACATTGCCGGTCTGAGCCGCCAGATGGGTCAATATTTCCCAAGACTTTGCCGCATAAGGCCGTGAAGCCAGGGCTTGGTCCTGGGCGCGGCGCATTCGGGAGGCCGCAATCATCTGCATGGCCCGTGTGACCTGGGAAATATTTTTAACGCTCTTAATGCGGCGGCGTAGTTCGCGAACAGAAGCCATATAATCTATCCCTCAGATGGAACTTCGTAGCCAGCAGACTGGTTAAATTCTGCCAAGGCTCCTTTTAAAGATGCCTCGATTTCATCGGTTAGTTTCAGTTGGTTGGTGATTGCCTGACCCACTTCCGGATGATTAGACCGCATAAACTGGGTCAAGTTAGCCTCATACTCTTGAATCTTATCAACCGGAACACCCCGCCCATAACCATGCGTCATGGCGTAAATGGAAATGACCTGATTTTCCAAATCCACCGGCTGGTACTGGGGTTGTTTTAACAATTCTGTCAGACGCAAGCCACGCTCCAGTTGCTCTCGTGTGGCTTTATCCAAATCAGAGCCAAATTGAGCAAAGGCAGCCAATTCACGGAACTGGGCCAACTCCAGACGCAACTGACCGGCAACTTGCCGCATGGCCCTGGTTTGGGCATCACCACCAACTCGTGAAACGGATAAACCCGCGTTAACGGCGGGCCGTTGACCGGCATAGAACAGGTCACTTTCCAGATAAATCTGGCCGTCGGTAATGGAGATAACATTGGTAGGCACGTAGGCACTCACATCATTGGCCAGGGTTTCAATAATCGGCAGGGCCGTTAGAGAACCGCCCCCATTAGCTTCGGAAAGCTTGGCTGCTCGCTCCAATAAGCGGGAGTGAAGGTAAAATAAATCTCCGGGGTAGGCTTCACGGCCCGGTGGGCGACGCAGCAGCAGTGAAATCTGGCGATAGGCCCAGGCATGCTTGCTAAGGTCATCATAGATGATGAGAGCCTCTTGCCCCTTATCCATAAAGTACTCGCCCATCGCACAACCGGCGTACGGGGCAATATATTGCATCGGAGCCGGGTCGGATGCACCAGCGACCACCACCACGGTATGGTCCATCGCACCATGCTCTTCTAAGATCCCAACAACCTGAGCAACCTGGCCTTGTCGCTGGCCGATGGCAACGTAGATACAGATTAAATCCTTGCCTTTTTGATTAATCATGGTATCGAGCGCCAAGGCCGTTTTGCCGGTTTGCCGGTCACCAATAATCAACTCGCGCTGGCCGCGCCCAATGGGGATCATCGAGTCGATGGCCTTGATACCGGTTTGTACCGCCGTGTTAACATTGGCGCGGGCAATCACCCCCGGCGCAATCTTCTCGATGGGATAGAAGCCATCGTTTTGAATGGGGCCTTTACCGTCAATAGGCTCACCGATAGCATTAACAACCCGGCCAATGACGGCATCGCCAACAGGCACGGAGGCAATCCGTCCGGTGCTTTTTACGGTGTCGCCTTCCACGATGTGCTCGTAATCACCCATAATCACCGCCCCAACCTGATCCTCTTCCAGGTTGAGCGCGATTCCTAGCACACCGCCAGGAAACTCCAGCAACTCGGTGGACATGACATTCGCCAGACCACTCACCCGAGCGATACCATCACCGACACTGAGGACCGTGCCAACATCAGCCACCTCAACCGGCGCTTCAAATGATTCTATCTGTTCACGGATACGCGCGGTAATATCATCTAATTTAAGAGCCATATTGCCTCCAAAACCTAACCATACCATTTAGGGTAATAATTTTTTACAGTATTTATTATATCCCGGGAAACATTTTACATACTGGTAACTGATAATTGGTTATTGGTAATTTGGCTACATTAATTACGAATTACCAATTACTAATTACCACTATACTTACAACTGATCCAGGTAGTATCTATTATTTTACGCCCAACCGATTGCTCATCGCCTCAAGACGGGTGGCAACACTACCATCAATGACTTTATCGCCAACCTGGACAATAGCCCCACCGATAAGCGCCGAGTCAACACTGAAAACAAACTCCAGATTTTCGCCATATTTACTGCGTAATCTTTGACGAAACTGCTCTTTGTCGTCATCAGACAAGGAAAAAGCCGTGGTGACACGGGCTACCTGAACTAGTGGCCCGCTCCGTGACATCCGTTCTAACTCATCAATCACGTCACCCAGTAAACCGATATTGCCATCTTTTAGCATCGTGTACAGGAAGTTACGAGTGTATTGGTCGCTATCACCCGGCACAACCGCATCCAACTCTTTTTGCCGATCACTAAAAGAGCGGTCAGAGTCTTGTAGCTTTCCACTCAGCGCCGGGTCGCTGTCCAACTTATCTTGAACGGACCCAAGCGTCGTCAACCACTTTTCTAAAGCCTGACTAAAAACCGCGGTGGCATATTTGTGCGAAAGCTCTTGTGCTTTCACTATGCATCTCCTAAATCAGCTAAAAACTGGTCAACCAATTTACGCTGGGCTTTTTCATCAACGGCCCCGCCGACAACCTTTTGGGTAATCTGCATCGCCAGTTCAGCCGTCTGCTGTTGTAACTCGGCCATAACTTGCTGCCGTTCTTGCTCGGCTTCTTCTTTCGCTCTGGCTTTTATATCGTCAGCTTCGTTCTGAGCCGCGTCCAGAATATCTTGACGCATTTTTTCGGTGGCTTCGGCTGCTTTTTTGGCCTCTTCTTGAGAAGTCTGGCGAGCTTTTGCCAATTCTTTTTCAAACTCTGCTCGCTGTTCGGCCGCTTCTTGTTGGGCCTTTTCAGCCGCCGATAAGCCTTCGGCAATCACTTGCTGACGTTGCTGTAGCATCCCTAAAATAGGTTTGTAAGCAAAGCGTTGCAGCAAGAATAAGACGATGAAAAAGTTAACAACATAGACTATAATAACTACAATATCAATTCCTAATCCAGCCACTTTAGAGCCTCCTTTTTATTTAAAATTAACCTTAGACGACAAAAAGGAGTATTAAGGAAACGACCAGACCAAAGATGGCCAACGCTTCGGAAAAGGCAATTCCAATAAACATGTAGGTTACAACCTGGCCCTGCATTTCTGGATTTCGAGCCATCGACTGGAGCGCCCCCAAGGTGGCAATCCCAATCCCGATACCCGGTCCGATGGCTCCTAGCCCCATAGCCAGACCAGCTCCCAAGAATTTTGCTAATTGAATTGCTGCTTCAGTTTCCATAAGTATATATTCCTCCTAATTAGATATGGCAATTAGATTTTCTAGTGTGCTTCGTCGTGATCCCCGTCGTGTCCGGTAATCGCTACTCGATAAAAGGCGACCGACAGGATGTAGAAGACAAAAGCCTGAATAACCGCTACAAATATTTCAAAGCCAATGAGTGGCGTCACCACTACCAAGGGCACTAAGAAGGCCACCACCAAAAGCATCACCTCACCGGCAAAGATATTGCCAAATAGCCGGAAGGAAAACGCAACGATTTTAACAAATTCACTTAATAACTCCAATAGGCCCACGAAAACATCAATGAGACCCAGAGCAAAGTCGCCAAAACTTTTGGCTTTAAAAATGCCGCCAAAAACAATAAACTTGCCTAAAAATCCCGCGAAGCCTAAAGCCATAAAGCCAAAGGTCCACGCTGCAATTTGAGTAATCACAGCTAGAGAAAATGTGAAGTTCAAGTCGGCACTCGGCGCGCGAAACAGGGGGATAATCTCCTCACCAGGGGCGCATGTAGAGGTGGACGCGGCTTCTTCGACGTGAACTTCCTCAACCTGAGTTCCTTCCCCATGGTGTGCTTCGCAGATTCCTAGACCAGCCAGAGGGATACCGATAAAGAGGCCAAATAAATTAGCCGTCAAGACAAAGATAAAGATGGTCGCGGGTACAACAAAGAACCTGGAAACCCATTTTGGCCCAGATACACTCTCGGTTAGGTTATATAAGCCCTCAACCAGGAACTCCAAGAAATTTTGTAACCCTGAAGGCTTCAAGGCCATATTTCGCGTCCCCAAGAAGGTCACGATAAAGATCAGAATTGTAACCAGCCAGGCCGTCAAAACCGAGTTGGTGACATTCAATGGACCGAGATTAAATAAATGCTCGGCCCTGATTGAAACTAGAGGTGTAGACAGCGGAATGAATATACCGACCACTAATAAGATTATAGCGATGATAATATACGGAATAGCTTTTTTCATAACTTAATCCCTATTTTGGGTTAATATTTGCTTCGCGTGATGCAACACGATAAACGGCATAAATTGAAAAGACAAGGCCGACCATCACCAAGATAAACATGAGCCAAGGTGTTGTTTGAAGCTGCTTGTCGAGCCAGATACCACACCCTAAACCGCCTAAAATGGGGCAGGCCAGCATCGCCGTAAATTTGATAGCGAGATTATACCCCAGCACAAAGCGGTCAAAATTCTTGGCTGAGTTCCCTCCCGGCTTGTCTTTTTTCACGTTCTTAGTCAAAGGGCGACGATTATAACACATCCTCTATGTAGTGCCAAATCGCTTGTGCAAAATTTCTCTAACAAAATTGGCCTATCTAAAAAGCGAAATCATACCAAATTGGTATCGGTGCGTACACTATGTGTTGGTGGCAGAGGACGTTTATTGCTGTGAATTTCACAATGGACCTCGATATTACACTACTTCAATATTTTTGTCGAATCCTTATTATGCTCTTTTGGTCAAATTTTATAGCTAGGTCAGCCTGCCTCACCCCTGATGATACACTTGGTTTTGGCACATCGAGGTGTCTCACCCTTACCTTATTAATTTAGGCTCTTGCTGCGTTTCAAGGAGATGAGGAATTGGCCACAAGAACGTGGCAAGTGGCAGGTCGCAAGTGGCATATAACAGCCAATTTACAGGCAAAATCCTTACTTGCCACCTGCATACCTGCGACTTGCTGCCCCTTAACCTGACCTCCTTGAAATCCACATTGAGCCTTAATTTGATAGGCTTTATCATAATGTAACGATTTATTTACACAACCTTTACGGATAAATGGATCTAAATGCCATATAATAACCACATAAAATGCTGATACCAGAATACAGCGCAAAGCACTGCCAAGTCTATGAGATTTAGTGCCAAACAGTGCCAATCTGATCTTTAACAATACCTATGAGCGGAGAAACATGAAAAATATCCTGATAGTTTGCGACCAATCCAACATTGATGCACCCTTGCGCCGAAGCTTGGAGCATTTACTCAACTCCTGCGAGATTACCACCACCTCTAATGGATATAAAGCATTTGAAGTGCTAGCCCAAAAGATATTTGACTTAATCATCATCGATTCTAACATTACAAATATCGACAGTTTAGAACTGTTGGAAAGCGTCGAACATTCACATCCAGACGTGCCGGTTATTCTAATGCTTAATCAAGGCCACAAAGCAATGTGGGGACCAGCTCGACGTTTAAAGGCCAATCCTATCTTGCGCCCCTTCAAACCCTTGACCTTCCTGCGATTAATCGACACACTCCTCCACGAACATCTGGAACATTATCATCAATTAGCCGAGACCTTACAATCAATTTTAGAGAAACTATGTATTCCGATACAAGCTCACATCACCTTTTTGGTAGATGAGGCAGGTCAGCCGTTGATTTCAGCAGGTGAGACTGAAATCAACCTGTTGGAGGAGCTTGGTGATTTAGCACTAAGAACAAAGATGACAGATTGGTTACCCGACGGTGAAGAACACCAGGATATCACTCTACTGGCCCAAAGTGACACAGACAAAGACCACGAGTTATACCTAACCCATGTTACCAAGGAGTTACAGCTGGCTTTGGTTTTCCCCACAGAGGCATCTCATCTCACACCTATTGATGTCTGGCAATGGATTGATGCTACAGCCCAGGAGGTTAGAACCGCTTTTCGGGAGGCAACCTCTGAAAAGAACGCCTCAATACTAAATGAGTATAAAAATGGCGCAACGAACCAAAATCGGACTGTAATTCCTCTGAAGCTTGATCCTGCTTTTATCTCAAAAGAAAACGGGGGGCCGCAAGAAATGGCATCGATTAATTGGGATATTAATTTCGGTTCACCTAACACTTTGGCCCGTTTACAGAGTTTTTGCTAAACTTTTTACTGTTTAACTCATTTTGTCCATAATATCCATCGCGGTAGTGAGAAATTCGTTACCGCGATTTTTCTATTATTTTGCCTGGGGGATGGGTATGATATAATCAATTAGAGGCATCATACTGATGAATCAATTAAAGTACTCTTATAAACTGGCAACGATTTTCATCGCTTTAGTGGTTTTGGCTTGCGCTATTCCAGGGTTAGGAGATAACAGCACCAGCCAACCAGCCGTCGCGATTTCCAGCCCGTCTGCAGAACAAAAACTAGAGGTAGGCCGTGAAACCACAGTGGAATCTGTATCTGTCGATGCTGAAGGAATTTCGCGGGTTGAGTTAGCCATTAACGGAGAAACTGTCTGGGTTGATGCCAATGCCAATCCAGAACCCGATATCCCCTTTATTGTGGCCCAGCCCTGGACCCCTGAAGTTCCTGGCACATATATAATTCAAGTAAACGCCTATAATACGGATAATGTAGCGGGTGAGTCAAAACCACTAACAGTGGAAGCGGTTGCTGTATCTGCCGCTACCGTTGGCGAGGCAAGCCCTACACCAGGCGAGACTGATGTACCCGTGATTCTATCGACTCAGGCAACCGATTTTGTCCCTACGCCTGCTGAAACCCCAACTGGCACGAATTCGCCGCCCGATACCCCAACCCGACCCTCGGTCACGCCCACAGATACTCCTAGGTCGCAAGCTTTTGCCTCAACCGGCTTTGAGCCGGAAGGCCGCTTTAATGAGATTTGGCTCGAATTAGGCGCAGGCAATAGTCGCTTGGGCTATCCAATCGGCCCAGAGATTGTTGATCGCAATTATGCCCGGCAACATTTTGAAAACGGGCTTATGTTTTGGTGGGATAATCCAGAAGACCCTGATGATATCTGGGTTATGGACACCCAACCGCAGCTTTTGCCGGTGGCGCTACCTCGAATCGCTACGCCGATACCTGGCTGGGGGGTGATGAGTACCCTTGCCCGGAGTCACGTAATGGGGGTCCGGTGCGAGGCTTTGGCAAGCTTTGGTGTGACCGGCCCGAACTGCAACGTCGCTTGGGGCACCCCAGCGGGCCGGAACTCGGTTCCGGTGGTCGTCCTCCTTATGCTCACGTCCAATTTTTCCAGGGAGGGGTAATGCTCTATAACCCACTTGACACGGAAGTTTATGTCTTGTTCGTTCAAGGGGATTGGCGGCGCTTTGATTATTAGCTTTATCTAATCTGAGGAACCAGGAGTGGTTTGAGGGTGCGTTGTATCAACCATCTCTCGTCCGGCTTGGATGTCGCCAGTAGAGAGACCCTCGATCATAAAGCTAATTACACCCAGGATAACTTCTGGACCTAGTTGGGAAATATGAATGATGATGCTGGCCGCAGCCACAGTTTCATCAACACCAGGTGTCAAGGCAATGAATGTAGCCAGGGTCAACTTTATCGACACTTGAACCGGCCCAACCCCTCCTGGCGTACTAGGTATGCTCAAAGCCAAGGCCATCGCGGGCAACATCAAAACTGAGGCTGTCCAGGGGATAGGCGTGCCAAAATTAAAGGCCAGCAGGGCGAACCAGAAAGAGATTGGAATAGCAACCCATGTCCAAATATTCCAAAACAAGACCATCCCAAGCTGGCGCGGATTTTTGAGAACAGCCAGGCCACTGATAAAGCCATCTAAAATCCCCAACGCCAGTTGAGCCAGTTTTTTGGGCAAAAATCTATTAATAAGCGTATTGGCCCAATGGCGCTTGGTCATAAAAACAATCAGGGCCACCATAGCCCCAACATAAAAGACGGCTCCTATAATCCCAAAGTTCTGCAACCGTTCATTCCGCACACCCCAAATGATGACACCAAGTAGAACCAGCAGCACGGTTAAGCCATCAAAAATACGCTCTACTACGACCGTAGCAAAAACGCCGGGTATAGAAATACCGGCTGAACGGCCTAAAACATAAGCCCGTAAAAACTCCCCGGCCCGGGCGGGCAGCACCGTATTGCCCGTGATACCTATAACCAAGGCTCGGAATGTAGGCCAAAAAGGAACTTCGCCCATAGGCTTAAGCAACCATTGCGCCCGCAAGGTGCGAAAATAAAGGTGAATCAAGACAAATATAGTCGAGGGTACAAGCATCCAGTAATTGGCCTCGGCCAGCGCCCGACCAAACTCGGCCCACTTGATACCGGCAAAGACAAGGTCCAAAAAGAGTAAACTGATACCCAAATTAAGCCCAATATTTTGCCATCGAGTCGATAAATAATTGATTACGCTCAACAGGCCCAGCCCCCCGAAAATAACGATAAGGACCAGATAAATGGGGCTAGCGAAGTCCAAATATCGATAGACGAAAAATCCGGCAATTATCAGGATGACCAGGCCACGACCTAAGTTTGCTCTTTTCATTAACAACATCCGTTCTGAAGATTAGAGATTGGGAGATTGGCGATTAAGAAATTGTCACCCCCTAATTTCCAATCGGTTTTTGGGCCAAAGCTATTACGCTACTGCCGATGGGCAAGGTGCCACCTCGACGCAACCAAACTGCCTCTAAACTACGAATACCAATGAGTAAGCGATTGAGCCAATCGGGAAATATCCCTTGTCGACCAATCTTATTGCCCAAAGGCAACCAATCCATGACCAGCCGAACAAACAAGAACATGGGGAATAATAACATATTGGCATATGAGCATACCTGTACCTCAAAGCCAACACTGTTCAACTTGGTCCGAAGGTCGCTCACGGTATAACGCTCACGGGCCAGATAAATCTCGTCATGTGAACTCCATAACATCGGCAGGGCAGAGTCGGTAATGAGGAACCAGCCACCAGGCTTTAAGACCCGATATATTTCCCGCATGGCGCAATTGTCACTTGTAATCCAACGATGATACAAAACATCAAAGGTAGTCACTAATTCAAAGGTATTGTTGGCATAAGGTAAAGTTAAGACCGAACCTAGCATCAGATGGGACAGTTGGCGGCGGCGAGCAAAATCTAGGGCAATAGGGCTGAGATCTAAGCCAGCTGCCTTGCCATATCGATTCAACAGTTGTAAATTACCACCGGTTCCGCATCCAATATCAAGAATATTGGCTCCCGAGCCAAAGGTTATCCACTTTTCAATGAGTGAAGACGCCAACTGTCGGCGGCTCACAAACCACCAGTGCGTATCTTCTAGCTGGTACGATGCCTCATATTCGGGTTGATGCATCGGCGGTCAACCCCTTGCTTCCTGGTGAGCTTTATGCATTATATCACCAATATAACGAATTTGACGCTCAGTAAGTGATGAGGCCGAAGGCAGATAAAAACCACGCTGACACAGCATTTCGGCTACCGGATAACTCTGGCCTTTGAATTCATTATAGTAGATGGGTTGCAGATGCATTGGGATGAAAAAGGTTCGAGTCTCGATGCCCCAATTAGCTAAGAAAGCCCGCAACTCATCGCGGGTCATGCCAAAATCATCTTCCACCAAGAGAGAATACATCCAGAAAACATTTTTAACATCTTCGGTCTCAGGTGGGGTAACAAGGCCAGGAATATCTTGAAGAAGTTCTGTATAAAGTGCGGCATTTCGGCGACGATTATCGACAAAGGTGGTGAGCTGCTCGGTTTGCGCCACGCCAATGGCAGCTTGCATATTGGTCATTCGATAATTAAAGCCCATATATTTGTGCCAAAAATGGCGCTCACTGGAAAAGGCATGGTCGCGGAGGTTACGGGCAAGCGCAGCCAACTCGGCATTATTGGTGGTAATCATACCACCTTCGCCGGTCGTGATGATTTTGTTGGCATAAAAGCTAAAACCAGCCGCATGTCCTAAACCTCCGGCCCGCCGACCTTTGTACTCGGCCCCATGCGCTTCTGCCGCATCTTCCATCACAAAGATGCCGTGCTTTTCGGCCAATTCCATCAAGGGGTCCATATCAACCGGATGACCATAGATATGAACCGGCATAATCACCTTTGTTTTGGGTGTGATTTTATCCGCCACCTGCTCTACATCTATATTCCAGGTACAGGGTTCCGAATCAACCAGCACCGGTTTTGCTCCGGTGTAAGCCACAGCATTGATGCTGGCAATCATGGTGAAGGTAGGCAGAATCACTTCATCCCCGGGTTCCAGCCCAAGGGCGGCTAGCCCCAAATGTAAAGCGACCGTACCATTGGCACAAGCAACACCATGGTTACAGTGACATTCGGCGGCAAACTTCTCTTCGAAGTCGGGGATATATTTGCCTGCCGACGAAATCCAATTGGATTCCAGGCAATCCATAACATATTTGGTTTCATTCCCGCCAAGGGTAGGCTCACATACCGGAATAATTTGGCTGGTATCATCCAGCTCTGAAACAGGAATTCGATTAATCGAAATGTCTGAGTCCGGATAGGCCAATTCGGGGTCCTTACCAGGGATTACAGACGCCAGTATTTCACCCAAATCTTCTGGGGTAATATTTGATGGTTTTAACATAATTTTCTCCAAACTATTATAGCCTCTATCGTTTCTCGAACTGTGATTATAGCCGCTCCTGCAAGTTCCGCAACAACCAGATATTATAGTTCGATTTTAGATTTACGATTTTAGTTTAACCCTGCTGGTTCCCAAACTGGAGTTTAGGAACCATATTACCTTGCAAACTCTTTTTGTACCTCTGTTGACGCAGAGCTTCGACGCCAAAACCGTTCCCAAACAGTGTTTGGGAACGAGGCAGTTAACTTTTTTGATATTGAAGCAGAAACGTCTATTCGGTTCGCCATTTGTGCAACCCCCAGAGAAACAAGCCTAAAGCAAGAACAGTCAGCATAGCAGACACAACGCCGGTCATCAGTAACCCTCCCCATAACCACAAGGGACCGCCTAAAAGAGCGCCAATCACGCGCCCAAGGCCGGTGGTTGCAACAACAGATGAAACCATTGTGGCCCGCGCCTTGGGCAGAACTTCGGTCGTCAATGAGACACCTGTGACAATCGTAAATTCAAAGGCAAGAAAGAGGACGAATAAACCGGCTAAGGCCAGGACTAACGTTTGCCCAATAACCGGCAGCAACAGATAACTCAGGGAGGTCAGGATTAGACCGATGACAACTGCCCGTTTTAAGCCCACACGGTCGGCCATGGTAGCTGTCAAGGTCTCGCCAAATAATTCGGCAACCCCAATGACAATAGCAGTCATCCCCAAGGTAGTAAGACCCAACCCAAAACTATCCTGTAACCACACCCCATAGACAACAAATAAACTATCATTCGCCATACTTAAAAAAAAGCCATAGGCTAATATTCCTTTTGCCGCCCTCTCGCGACGTAGCTGTTGCCAGGCTTGACGAAAGTTAATTAAGGTAGCCGACTGCGAAGCATACGGCTGTTCCTTGGGGATAATAAAGCCCAACACAGCGACACCAAGCAAGCCCAATCCACCTATAACAACAAAGGGCGCCCGCCACTCAAGCTGTTCAATAAGAAAACCGACCAGGGGAATTCCTATTAATGATGAGCCAGCCCAACTTATTTCCAAGAGACCAATAGCCAATCCCCGTCGCTCGTAAGGGACCCTTTCGCCAACATAGGCCCCTAGCGCAGGGTCAAATATACTTTTACCCAAACCGGCTAAAAACAGGGCTACCAACACAACCCCATAAAAGGGTAGAACGCCACCAGCCAACATGCCTGCGGCAACTATGCCTAACCCCACCAGCATCATCACCCGATAGCCCCAGCGGTCGCTCAACGGACCAAAAAGCGGGCTGAGAATTCCGGTCAGTTGATTAATGGCAATGAGTGAGGTAATAGATGTAAACGGTACACCCAATCCGCTTGATAGGGCTGAGGCAAAGGGATAGGGAAATCGCCGTGAGGTATTAATCAGAAGCCGGACCAAGGAGGCCACAGTTAGTTGGGTAACGAGGCTGCGCGTGTGATTTGGCGTAATTGCCCCGGCATATTGGTCGGACATAAAAATCCTCTCCCAGGCGGAAATGGGGAGGATTGTAATCCCAAGTGAGGAAATCGGCGAATCGCTACATCTAGCCCCGGCCACCGGCTAAGTGAAGTGCTTCAGGAGAGCGTTTTAAGGTCCACATAGCCCAAACGCCAAACATGGGACCAAACACCAGGCTAGTAAAGGCCCACTGCCAGCCAACCCAACCTACCAAGACTGGAATGAGGCGAATTGAGGCCAACGTTAGTAAAAACCCCATGCTGGTCTGCATGGTCAAGGCGGTCCCCATATATTCGCGGACGGACAATTCGCTGACAGCGGTGCTAAATTGGGCCGAATCGGCCACCACAGCAAAGCCCCAAATTAGGGCGATAATGGTAACTACGAGTGGACTCCGGCCAAAAAAGAAACCAATCAATACCGCTGCAGTGCCACTAGTTATCATACTGGCAATAGTGGTACGACTGCGCCCCCAATTATCGGCCAGCTGACCGGCCAGCAAACTGCCCAGGCCACCGATACCAATCACAGCAAAGGCTATCACGGCTGCGCCTGTTTCTGGTCTCCGGCCAAACCAAGATGAGGAATCGGCTAGCTGGTAGGTCTTTAATAGGAAAAGAGGAATCCAGGTCCACATGGCGTAAAGCTCCCACATGTGGCCCAAATAGCCAAAATTTGCCAGGCGAACCCCTCTATCACGAAGGGCCTCGCCGATGTAGCGCCATCGAAATGGGGCAGGCGGTGCGCGGTGTGGCCCCAATTGACCGTACCGCAAGCCAATCAACCCGGCTACGATAGCTAAAGTAGAGACAATGTAAAACACGGGCTGCCATTCATTAATACCGCCAAAAACCCGGATAAGATGGGGCGAGGCCGACCCCACAGTCAAGGCCCCAACAAGCAGTCCTAAGCCGAAGCCACGGTCTTCTTTCATCCAGGTCGCCATGATTTTCATACCTACCGGATATACAGCAGCCAAGGCAAACCCGGTTATGAACCGAAGGACAATAGCCAGAGCCAGACCATCGGCCTCTACAGCAATGAGCGCGTTAGCCACTGCCCCTGAAATTGCCCCCACGGCAAAGACAATACGAGGCGGCCAGACATCGGCCACATTGAATAAAGCGCTTAAAAATGCTCCCACAACAAACCCAATTTGTACAGACATGGTTAACCAGGCTACATCGCCAGAACTGAGATTCCATGCCTCTGATAGGGCCGGTGTCACCGCCGAGGCCGAAAACCAGAGACTCATCGCCATAAGTTCGGCTATAGCTAATATTATTATCGTTTGCCATTTTTTGTCCATACCTTGTCCCCCTGCAAAAATTTAAATTTATGATACCTCATCATCTGTCCAGGTTTTATACTAGCCACATGGCTAGTGCTTTTTAGATATTATTAGGATATACTGTAATCTGAGTACTGAACCAGTTCACAAAATTACCCCAAATAAAAGCCCCACCTTCGTATATGATTGACGAGGTGGGGGCTTCATGCTATACTGCGCCAATTGTATTGGCGGTACATAAACAGACTGCATCAACCAAACAGACACGATCTGCTTCAACGATACACAAACACTTTGTATTGTCACCACAAAGGCACAAAACTCTATCCAACTGAAATTTAGTTACCACACTCATACCAACTGAAAGATTTTTTTCTAATCAAGGTATTAAAGCCAATCAATTCTAGCCTAGCCGTATTATTATACAGACTTTCTGAAATTTATGTGAGATATCACCCAAAATTTCGGCCTTTGTCGCTAAAGATAATGTTGCCTATGAATCAAATTGTAGAGAAGGAGGAGCTGCCCGTACCAGACAAATAATCATTATGCGTATCTTGCAAGCATGACCTATTGAGTCGATTAATCTTTATAAAAAACAAGGAGGTTTTTTATGGCTGAACAGACTAAATTTGTATTAAGTGAGAAGGACATGCCGACGGCATGGTACAACATCAACCCCGATATGCCGGTTAATCCTGCTGAAACAGCTTGGAACGCTGTCTTGCACCCCGGCACCAAAGAGCCGGTCACACCCGACTTCCTATCCGTCCTCTTTCCAATGAGGTTCATTGGGGAAGCGATGAGTCTGGACCGTTGGATTGAAATCCCAGAAGAGGTTCAGGATGTTTACAAGCTGTGGCGACCCTCACCCCTATATCGTGCCCGACGATTGGAAAAAGCCCTCGACACACCAGCCCACATTTATTATAAATATGAAGGTGTTTCTCCGGTTGGCTCACACAAGCCAAATACAGCCGTAGCTCAGGCATTCTACGCCAAAGAAGAAGGCGTCACCGGCTTTACCACCGAAACGGGAGCCGGACAATGGGGCAGTGCTCTATCAATGGCCTGTAATTTCTTCGACCTGGAATGTCACGTTTACATGGTCAAAGTATCTTACCAGCAGAAGCCATACCGGCGGGTTCTTATGGAAAGCTTCGGCGCGTCGGTCACGCCCAGCCCTTCGGATAAGACGCAGTATGGGCAAAGTATACTGGCCAATGACCCGGACAATTTAGGCTCATTGGGGATTGCCATTTCGGAAGCGGTAGAGGCTGCGGCTACCTCCAATGGAAAGTATAAATACTCGCTAGGCTCGGTGTTGGGGCCGGTGTTGATGCATCAAACCATTGTTGGTTTAGAAGCGTTGAAGCAGTTTGAGATGGCGGGTGAGTACCCGGATATCATCGTTGGTTGCATCGGTGGGGGGAGCAACTTCGGCGGATTTGCATTCCCCTTCCTGCATCAGAACTTCACCGCCGGGAAGAAGACCCGCGTGCTGGCCGCAGAACCGATGGCTTGCCCAACCCTGACCAAAGGCTTGTACACCTTTGACTATGGCGATACCGCCGCGATGGCCCCCATTGTCAAGATGCATACGTTGGGCCATACATTTGTACCGCCAGGCATCCATGCCGGAGGGCTGCGTTACCATGGGATGGCTCCACACATCTGTGCCTTGTACGACCATGGCGATATCGAAGCGGTGGCTCTGCATCAAGTACCCACCTTTGAGGCTGCGATACAGTTTGCCCAGGCAGAGGGGATTATTCCAGCCCCGGAGACCGCTCATGCCATAAAGGCAACGATAGACGAGGCCCTCAAGTGTAAAGAGTCAGGAGAAGCGAAGGTTATTGCTTTTAATTTATCGGGGCATGGTCATTTCGATTTAGGGGCGTACGATGCCTACCTAAAGAAGGAGTTAGAAGACTATGAATATCCCGATGAAGCGGTTCAGGAAGCAATGACTCATCTACCCGAAGTTACGCTAGGATAATCAGAGATTTAACACAATACAAACTAAAGCCCTGGCTAATTGCCAGGGCTTCACAATTTAAAATCACTCCAGGTTCAAAATCCGCCGTATATTGCCACCCAATACCATAGACAAATCGGTATTGGTTAAACCGGAGGTTTTAATTTCAGTCAACAATTCAGCAAAACTCGGCTGGCGTATTTTTCGGGGATAGAGCAAAAGCGGGTAATCCGAGCCGTACAGAATCTTCTCTGGCCCTACGATATCTACAACCGCTTTATACACTTGTGGCCGATATAATAAAGGTGTGGCTGCCGTATCATAGTAAACATTCCGCATTATCCTTTTGATAGTCCGGTTCAATTCATAAAAAGGCAATAAGCCCCCCAAATGAGCCAAAATGAGCTTCAAATCGGGGTACTGTTCGGCCAACCAAACATAATCTTGAAGTGGGGTGTAGGCGCGTCCGGGATAATTGTGACCCACCGGCTCGGCGCCGTGCAAACAAAGCGGAATGTCTAAGCTAATCGCCAACTCGGCCACAGCTAAAAAGGCATCATCCCGTATAGAATGGCCTTGGGCATCGGGCAGGATTTCGCCAATGCCACTTAATCCGTTGTTAACAGCCCGCTTGATTTCATCCAATGCTGGCTGACCGGCCAGGGGTTGAATGGTGGCAAAGCCCAGTAATCGCTCCGGAAACTGCCGGTGCCAATCGATATACCAATTATTTTGAGAAACGCAGTTCTGATGGTGCTGAAAATATATGCCTTGCATCACCACTTTTTCAATACCAGCAGCATCCATGTCGGCGATAAGTTGCTCAACTGTTACCCAGCCTTGAATAGTCCTTCCGGTTGGGTTGTCGCCCATGAGTGCGCCCCAATAGGGTTCATCAACCTGACGTGCCCAGGCTACCGGGTCGGCATAGACATGGAGTGGATACATGTGAATATGGGAGTCGATAATCATTTTACACCTTAACTATAAGCAAATTATAGCATAACACCTGATAAATCGAGGCATCACATTGAAATTAGATGGCATGAATTTGATAATATTGTGATTTAGGGGGTTGTCAGTCCACGTTATCACTGGTATACTTGTATTATCTTGAGTATCTGCACCTGAGGCCACCCTTGTTCAGGATACAAACAAATCCAAGGTATCATCGAATTTAATCTGAAATTCTTTTTCGGAAAATTTAACTTGTGACCCATATCTGAAAACTTGACAAAACGTTCAGTGGCGAACACTTAATCGATCTCACCTAAAACCAGAGTTAGTCATTTGTATGAAAACAGAATTAACAGAGTTAAAATCATCAATATCTATGTGGCAGCTTTTACACAAACTCGATGAGTCGCTTAGTCAGAGATCACCATTTGAGGCACGGCTGGAAAAAGCCGCTGATATTCTTATTGATGCCTTAGATATTGATGCGATATGGTTTTTAACCCTTAGACCATTACCCCCTATGGCATACGGAGTAATGCGAACTCCACTAACTATTGCCCCCAATGCAAAAATCTCGGTTGTTGATACATGCCCGCCTATACCAAATAGTTGGTCTGCTTCCAAATCACATTTGGGAAAGGCTATCGCTTGTAACACGCCATTCTTTATTGAAACAAACGGGGTTCAAGACAGTCAAATCGACTCAGACTTAGGCGATATATTGTTTCAAACTTTTGAGACTATACCAGCGGCCATAGTGCCTCTCGTGGCTGATGATGTTACTTTAGGCGCTTTAATATTTGGTCACCAGAGCCAACCCCCACCTCAATTTTCTGAAGATATGCGGGATTTTTTGGGTTATCTGGGTAAGCATATCGCCAAAACTCTACAAAGTGCAGAACTTGTGGGGTATTCCGCCCGGCATGCCGAGACATTGGTTACCCTGAACCAAATAGCGCAAACGATTACCTCTACGCTGGATATTGAAGACGTCGTACAAAAAACAATGGCGGGAATCAATCGGCTGCTGGATGTTGAGGCCGGTTCTCTACTTTTGGTCGACGAAGAGTCTGGCGAACTCTATTTTAAAATCACCTTACGTGGCGAAAATAAGCAAGTTACCTCACATCGTTTACAACAGGATGAAGGGATAGCAGGCTGGGTAGTTACAAACAACAAGCCCGCTATTGTAAACAATCCGGCGACCGATAAACGCTTCTCATCAAAGATTGACCGTGCCATTGGCTTTAATACTGAAATGGTCTTATGTGTTCCCCTTATCGTTCAGGGCAAGCCGATAGGCGCCCTGGAGCTACTCAACAAGCGTAGCGGTCCGTTCGATGAAGATGACCAAGAATTGTTGGTTTCTATGGCTGCCTCTCTGGGGGTGGCCTTGCAAAATGCTAGCCTATATGAGGAATCTCAGGAACGAGTTTACATCAACGAGATAATCAATCAGATGGCTGCGGTCATCAATGCCGGTCAAAGTTTGACGGAGACGGCAAAAATAATATTTAAACAATTTCGTCGTCTATTTTCCTTCGACCATATCAGTATTTCTTTGCTTGACGACTCAAAAGAAAAGATACGCCAGTGGGCTTTTTATGAGCATGGCAGCATTGAACATACGAAACAACCCATTCCCTTAAAGGGTTCGGAACTGGCTCAACTTATTAAAAAGGGACAAGGGCATATCACCTCTGATATTTCCAAACTAACGTCCGGCCATAAGATACCTCCAGATGATGAGATTTTCCAACTAGATAATATAAAATCAAAAGTGGTCGTCCCGCTTATTGCTCAAGAATCGCCATATGGGAGCCTTAGTTTGGGCAGCAGGGAAGCGGGAACTTATGGTCTACACGAGCTAAAACTATTAGAGCAACTTACGCCTCAGTTAGCGATAGCGATAGACAAAGCCCTCTTGATAGATACTATGGGACGTCGCACCACCGAGTTACAACTGTTAAATCACCTCGGTGAGATGCTGGCTTCAACCATCGACCTTGAGGTTATTATCGATACAACCTTAAATATGCTGCCCCGCTTATTGCCTGGTGATGTTCATGGAATTGTTATAGCTGGGGATGACGGTGCATACGCCGGGGTCGCAGTACCTTTTAGTTTCAATAAAACAATAAAAACAACCCAAGAGATATTTAATACATTTCGTGAACTTAACGATGCCTATCAGTCGCTAGAACTTGTTTCAACTAAATCTATTGCTGGTAACATGCCTGTCCCGGCCGATTGGGAACCCACAACCGCTATGTCTCTCCCTATTCTGACACGTCAGGGCGCCCAGGGTCTTATCTACCTGGCTTCTAGCCAGCAAGAAGATTTTAGCAACGATGTACTCCGAATTTTTTCCTTAATTGTCTCCCAAATTGCCGCCACTATTGCCAATGCTCATCTCTTTCACCAGGTCGAGCAAGAGCGGGCGCGTCTGGCGGCTATATTGGCCAGTATTACCGATGCTGTGCTGGTCGTCAACCGTAACGGGCGCATTGTATTGGATAATCCGGTAGCCAGGGAGGTATTGTCTGCTACAGAACCCCAAAGTGGGCGTCTATTGGCTGAAAGTACCAGCCTCAACACCCTGGTCGACCTATTTGATAGCGCAATGCAGGGCAATAACCCCACTGGCGAGATTGTTTTAGATGATGGCCGCACATTTTTTACCAGCCTTTCTCCGGTTTCCATCGGTGAAACTGATATTATTGGGTGGGTAGCCACCATGCAAGATGTGAGCCACTTTAAGGAACTGAATGAACTTAAAAATGATTTTGTGAGTTCTGTCTCGCATGATTTGCGCTCACCCCTCTCTACTATTTTATTGGCGATTAACCTGGTTGGTGAAACAGGCGAACTCAACAAAGATCAACGGGAATTATTGACTACAGTCGATAAGCATGTTAGAGCGATGGGCGACTTAATTGATGATATTCTGGATGTGGGAAAGATAGAAGCAGGTATCGATATGGAGATGGAGCCTTGTGACCTCACCCCAATTATTGAGACCGTTACCGAAATCTTGATGCCCCAGGCAATGGATAAAACCATCGATTTAAGCAGTAAGCTGGATAAAAACCTTCCTCTGGTGATGGCTAACACCACCCGAATGCACCAGGTTATTCACAATTTAGTTGGCAATGCCATAAAATACACCCCAAACGAGGGCAAAGTTGTGGTCAAAGCCTATCCAAAAGATGGCGAAATGCGGGTGCAGGTTGCCGATTCAGGGATGGGTATTCCCACCAGTGATCAATCTCATATTTTTGAAAAGTTCTACCGGGTACAAAATGATCAGGCTCTCAAAATTAAAGGCACCGGCCTTGGCTTGGCTATCACCAAAGGCATTATCGAAAAACATCAGGGACGTATCTGGCTAGAAAGTGTCTTTGGCGAAGGAACTACCTTTACCATAGCTCTTCCCCTTTATACCAAGAACAACTCCTCTGAGAACAATTCTTAAGCAATTCACCTATACCGCCATCATCATCCCAGCCAATATTTCCCCCTATGTAAATAAAACTCACTATCGGAGGCAAAGTCTGTGACCGGTGCATGTAGATTGTTGCCAGCCACAAATCTCGACCCTATCTTCATCATCAGTAGCCTTTTCCCCTCTAATAGATTAAAGCAATTGGTCAACTGAAATAAATTGAGGCATAATACACCGCTCAGAATGATCGTTGGTAGAATCATCATTTTGCTCAGGTGAAATAATTTATGCTTATAGCAGTTTTATCTGGATTTGGCCTGGCTGTGATTGCACCCTGGCTAAACCGAATCGCCCGTGGGGCTACGGGTTGGATTATCGCCTTACTGCCCTTGGGGTTAGTTATTTACTTTGCCACGTTGATTGGCCCCATTGTCAATGGAAAGGTAATTACCGAATCCCATGCTTGGGTTCCAACCCTTGACATCAATCTGTCATTCTATGTTGATGGGTTGAGTCTCTTATTTGCCCTCATCATCACCGGCGTGGGTATGCTCATTGTAATATATGGCAGTGGTTATCTGGCCGGTCATCCTCAGATTGGCCGCTTTTATGCTTACCTCTTGATGTTTATGGCCTCGATGCTGGGCGTGGTCCTGGCCGACAATGTGATCACGCTCTTTATCTTTTGGGAATTGACCAGTGTATCCTCATTTTTACTCATTGGTTATTATCACGAAAAGGCCGACTCACGAGCCGCAGCCCTGCAAGCCTTGCTTGTGACCGGTATAGGAGGCTTAGCCTTACTAGCCGGATTGGTGTTGATGGGTCGGGTTACGGGGACTTGGGAAATATCCGAACTCTTAAATCAGGGTGAAATATTACGAAATCATCCCCTCTACTGGCTCATATTAACCTTAATATTAGCCGGGGCCTTTACTAAATCGGCTCAATTCCCATTCCATTTTTGGTTGCCGGGTGCAATGGCTGCTCCGGCCCCGGTCAGCGCTTATCTCCATTCGGCCACAATGGTTAAGGCCGGAATCTACCTGATAGCCCGTCTTAGCCCCGCGCTTGGTGGTACAGAGATGTGGCTTTATACTGTCACCGGCTTTGGCACTGTTACCATGGTATTGGCGGCGTATATCGCCTGGCAAGAGACAGACCTCAAGCGTATCCTGGCCTACTCAACCGTTAGCGCCTTGGGGACATTGATGATGTTGCTTGGGCTAGGCGACCACATCGCGGTTGAAGCAGCCATCGTTTATTTGATTGTTCACTCGCTATATAAGGGATCACTATTTATGGTGGTCGGGGCTGTGGACCACGAAAGCGGCACCCGTTTCATCACCGAATTAGGCGGATTGCGCCGGGCCATGCCCCTTATAGCAATTGCTGCCGGGTTAGCTGCATTGTCAATGTCTGGTATACCTCTCTTTTTTGGCTTCATCGGCAAGGAATTAATCTACGAAGCCACCCTGGAGGCTCATTTGCTATCTTATTGGGCCTACATAATTACAGGAGCCGCCGTTGTAGCCAACGCTTTGACCATTGTTGCAGCTGGCTTGGTAGCCATTAAGCCCTTCTTCGGGCAACAGGTTGAAACACCCGAGCAGCCTCATCGCGCCCCGTTAAGCATGTGGCTGGGACCAATGATTTTGGCCGGGTTAGGCTTAGTATTTGGCTTGATATCAAGCGATGCCATCAAAACGGCTTTACCACTCAATATAGATGATGCTGTATCGGCTGTGGTTAGTGGGATTTTGGCCGAATCCGCCCATGTCAGTTTGCATTTATTCCCCAGCGAAATTAGCATTATCGTGATACTGAGTGTCATTACAATAGCGGGTGGTGTTGGTTTCTACTTGCTTCGAGATACCCTATATCGTTTCATCCGGCCTCTGAATATTATTACGAAGTGGGGTCCAGAACGATGGTATGACTGGATTCTCGACGGGATGATGATGGTAGCCAGGCTTCAGACCCGGGTGCTGCAAAGTGGTTATCTTAGATATTATCTTTTAATCATAATCTTAATGACGGTTGGGTTAGCCGGAACTACTCTCGTCACCCAAAGTAAAATAGGCCTGGAGATATTTCGACAAATCCCTAATGTCAGAGTCTATGAGCTATTTATATATATTACCATTGTGGCAGCAATTGTGGTTACAGTAACCACCTCGTCACGGTTAACCGCCGTGGCTGCCCTTGGGGTTGTCGGTTATGGAATGGCCTTGATCTTTACTTTGTTTGGCGCACCGGATTTGGCGATGACCCAATTCTCAATCGAGACACTCAGCGTCATTTTGTTGGTTCTGGTACTTTACAAACTACCAAGATTCAGCGTCTTTTCGAGTACTAAGCAACACCTGCGTGATGTGATTGTGGCCTTGGCAGGCGGCAGCTTGATGACTGTTCTGATACTTATCGTAACGGCTTTAGATTCTCAGTCTCGTCTAACCCCCTATTTTGCCGAAAACAGCTTGGCCTTAGCCCGAGGTCATAACGTGGTCAATGTTATCCTGGTCGACTTTCGCGGATTTGACACGATGGGGGAAATCACTGTTTTGGGAATAGCTGCACTTGGTGTTTACGGGCTATTGAAGTTACGCCTGGAAAAAATTCATCGGTCTGATGAAGAACAAGAGGCACAAGCCCACCAGCGACAATCAACCGACCATTTTTTGCAAGCAGATAAATAATCTTATAAGGATAAGATATGACGTCTTTAATTTTATCTACCGCCACTCGATATATGCTGCCCCTTTTGTTGCTCTTTTCGGTCTTCCTTTTGCTGCAGGGTCATCATGAGCCGGGTGGAGGCTTTGTGGGTGGGCTGGTGGCAGCGGCAGCCTTCGCGTTATATGCCTTTGCTTTCAATGTGGTAAATGCACGACAAGCTCTGCGAGTTGACCCTCGCACTTTAATTGGCATTGGACTATTACTGGCCGTAGGGAGTGGTTTGATTTCGCTATTCGACAACCTTCCCTTTATGACAGGTCTGTGGAGCAGCCAAGCGATACCGGTTTTAGGTAAAGTAGGAACTCCCATGTTGTTCGATGTGGGAGTTTATCTGGTAGTCGTTGGTGTGACTCTAACCATTATCTTCTCATTAGCGGAAAGCGATTAATCAATGGAAGTTTTACCTGCAATTATTGTTGGGGGGTTATACACTGCCGGACTCTATATGATTATGCGGCGTAGTATTGTTAAGTTGATTCTTGGCTTAGGGTTACTTGGTCATGCCGCTAACTTGTTGATTTTTACCGTAGGCGGAATAACCAGAGGAAATCCACCTGTCATCGAACATGGAGCCACAAAATTAGTCGGCGATTTTGCCGACCCGTTACCCCAGGCTCTTATTCTCACGGCTATTGTAATTGGTTTTGGCGTGCAAGCCTTTGCGATTGTCTTGGTAAAACGGGCTTATCAAACCGTTGGCACTGATGATTTTGATCAAATGCGATCCACCGACAGATACGAAGCGTAGACAATTGTGAATGATGAATTGTGAATTGTGAATTTTTAACTTTACTGCAATTCATAATTATCCAAGGAACCCGATGAAGATTCTTATAGTTTTACCTATTCTTATTCCATTTATCACAGGCATCATTCTCATCCTGACCTGGAAGTATCGGCCCATACAACGTTGGTTAAGTACAGTTAGCACAATAGCCCTACTTGTTACCGGGCTGAGTTTGTTAGCCTTTGTTCGACAAAACGGTATCCAGGCCGTTCAGATAGGCAACTGGCCTGCTCCTTTTGGTATCACTCTGGTTGCAGATTTGTTAAGCGCCATCATGGTCGTCTTAGCCGGACTCATGGGTGTTTCCGTGGCTATTTACTCGCTGAGTAATATTGATTCGGAGCGCGAATCGTTCGGTTACTACCCGTTATTTCACATCTTACTGATGGGGATTTGTGGGTCGTTCTTAACCGGCGACCTGTTTAATCTTTTTGTCTGGTTTGAGGTGATGTTGATATCTTCATTTGTTCTCCTGGCGTTGGGTGGAGAAAAAGCGCAGCTTGAGGGGGGTATCAAATACGTTACCCTCAACTTGATATCATCGGCCATCTTTCTAGCGGCTGTAGGCTTGTTGTATGGTCTGGTTGGCACACTGAATATGGCTGACCTGGCGATACAACTCCGTGAATCAAATCAGCCGGGCCTGGTGACAACGTTAGCTGCATTGTTTCTAATAGCCTTTGGGTTGAAGGCAGCCATGTTCCCTCTATTCTTCTGGTTGCCCGCCTCATACCATACGCCACCGGCAGCCGTATCGGCTATCTTTTCCGGCCTCCTCACAAAAGTAGGGGTTTACACTCTGATCCGAGTTTTCACCCTCCTATTTGTGCAAGACATAGGTTATACCCATACGACCATTCTGCTGGTGGCCTCAGGTTTAACGATGCTGTCGGGTGTACTGGGAGCTGCCGCTCAAAATGAGTTTCGGCGTATTCTATCATTTCATATTGTGAGCCAGATAGGATACATGATTATGGGTCTGGCGCTCTATACCCCTCTGGCCCTGGCCGGTTCAATCTTTTACATCATACATCACATCATCGTAAAGACAAACTTATTTCTGATCAGTGGCGTAGTTCATCGGTTGCGAGGCACATATCAGTTAAAGCGGTTGGGTGGATTATATCGCTTTTATCCGGGGTTGGGGTTATTGTTTTTAATTCCGGCCTTCTCCCTGGCGGGGATTCCCCCTCTATCGGGTTTCTGGGCTAAATTCGTGTTGATTCGAGCCGGCCTGGAGACAGACCACTATGCCATTGTCGCCACAGCTTTAATAGTAAGTTTGCTAACGGTCTTTTCTATGACCAAAATCTGGGCAGAGGTATTTTGGAAAGCCGAGCCTGAGCCTCAAGAGGATCAAGTTGAGCAAAATCAGCCGGACAACAACTTACTTTATTTGATCTTACCCATCGTTATACTGGCCACAATAACGGTCATTATTGGCCTTTTCTCCGAACCCTTTTTTGAGTTGGCAAGGGATGCTGCCAGGCAACTCCTCAACCCTGCCGAGTATATTGACGCGGTGAGACCCGTTTTAGGAGGATAATTGTGAGAGTATTTTTATTGAACATCTTTTTGGCCTTTGCCTGGTCTGCCTTATTAGGAGAATTTACCACAATCAACTTTCTGGCTGGCTTTGTGCTGGGCTACTTTATGCTGTGGGTGAGTCAATATGTTATGGAGACATCGAGCTACTTTCGTAAGGTTCGTCAAATTATCAGTCTCATCTTTGTCTTTCTCTGGGCTTTGATTCAGTCCAATCTAAAGGTGGCCTACAGTGTACTCGCCCCGTTTAGCAAAATGCGGCCCGGCATTGTTGCTATTCCGTTAGATATCAAAAAAGATGCGGAAATAACCCTATTGGCAAACATGATAACTCTGACACCGGGTACACTAAGCCTTGATGTTTCGGATGATAAGCGGGTCCTATATGTACACGGCATGCACGTATATGATCTGGAGGCATTCAGAAACGAAATCAAAAGCGGCTTTGAACAAAAAGTGTGGGAGGCATTTGAATGAACCTGCAACCCATCATTAATTATGTCATCCTCCCTATCTTGACCCTGGCTGTTGCGCTGGCCTTTATCCGGTTAGTGCGCGGCCCCACTTTGCCCGACCGCGTGGTTGCCCTCGATTTAATAACCACGTTAGGCATAGCTATGGTTGCTGTTCATGCCATTTCCATAAATCAGGCAATTTTTTTAGATGTGGGTAGTATCATCGCCCTTATCTCATTTTTGGGAACTATCGCTTTTGCCTATTATGTTCAGAGGAGAGTTTGATGATACGAGACCTGATTAGCGTATCTTTGATAATTTTTGGGACGGTTCTAATTTTAATTTCGGCGCTCGGTGTGGTCCGTATGCCAGATCTATATCTGCGAATGTCTGCTTCAACCAAATCATCAACGCTTGGCGTAGGTACAATTCTTTTAGGCGCAGCTATATATTTCAATGAGTTAGGTGTCACTAGCCGAGCCGTCGCCACCATATGCTTTATTTTATTAACTGCCCCGGTAGCCGCTCATATGATGGGACGAGCGGCCTATTTTAATGGTGTTCCCCTTTGGGATGGAACCCGGTATGATGAGTTAAAAGGGCGATACAATCCAACTACTCACATACTGGATGGGTCTAGCCAAGCGGCGAAGCCAGACACAACATCCGAAGAGGCCCAACAATAGGCGCCTTGATAGTATCTAAGCAGACAACTTCTTGTTATTTGGGCAAGAAAATATTACACAGAGATTCACAGAGCAGGCACCGAGATTCACAAAGAAAAAATTTAATAAAAAACTCTGTGTATCCTCTGCGCATCTCCGTGTTCCCTATTTGGCTCCGGCTTGTCTGGGTTATGAATTACTAAAAACAAAAATCTCTGGCAGACAACATGCTGTTTTTGATTTCTATTGCCGGAGAACATCTGGTATGATATAATGCACTCGTCTTTGTGATAAGGAGATCGGCTTGTAATGAAGATTGCTCTAGATGCAATGGGCGGCGACAACGCCCCGGCGGCCACGGTCCACGGGGCTGTGTGGGCCGCTCATGACTTTGGTGTAACCATTCAGCTCGTAGGTCAACCAGATTTAATTGAAGCTGAATTAGCCAAACACAAAACTTCCGGCTTAAATTTACCCATTATTGCGGCTAGTGAAGTTATTGCAATGGATGACCAACCTGCCGCAGCAGTAAAACAAAAAAAAGACTCGTCTATGGTTGTGGCGTTGCGTTCGGTTAAAGAAGGCAACAGCGATGCCTTTGTTACCGCCGGAAACTCTGGCGGGGCGTTAGCTGCGGCCTTATTTGGGTTGGGACGTATCAAAGGTATCAAACGTCCGGCTTTAGGCACTATTTTTCCGAACACCTCAGAATATGGTCATTGTTTTTTATTAGATGTGGGGGCTAACACCGATGTTCGCCCAGAATATTTGCTCCAATTTGCCCTGATGGGTCATTGCTATGCTAAACAGGCGTTGCACATCCCATCGCCCCGGGTGGGTCTGCTCTCTACGGGTGAGGAGGAAGAGAAGGGCAGTATCCTCATCCAAGAGGTGACACCCCTCCTAAAACAGAGCCATCTCAATTTTGTCGGCAATGTGGAAGGAAAAGATGTACCAACCGGCACGGCGGATGTTATTGTAA
>Ga0210124_1000223_pt1 | contig 31765 bp, 28 predicted proteins | sample Muzzi_PWC_D2_FD_185554 | JGI IMG/M metagenome (GOLD analysis project Ga0210124, IMG submission 185554) | Wetland microbial communities from San Francisco Bay, California, USA, that impact long-term carbon sequestration - Muzzi_PWC_D2 (SPAdes) | ecosystem: Environmental > Aquatic > Marine >... | reverse complement strand
TCCACTTTTAGCCTCATCCGTAATAACACAAAGGAGTGGGGAATTTATTCCGCCAAATTCGCAGACTGAAGTCCGCACTCCAATTTGCGGACAGACTCCGGACCACAAATCACGGCCCCCCTACCAAGAATCCTTCACCAAGCGAATCATCAGCCGTTAAAACAAATTGGTGCATCCCGGTGATAAAGGCTCGTCCAGTAATTTCCGGGATGACCGCCTTTTGCTCACCGATGAGGGTCTCCTCAACCAACCGACCCTGAAAGGTGGTTCCAATGATACTCTCATGGACAAATGTCTCACCGATTCTAAGTTGACCCCGTGCCCAGAGATTCACCATGCGGGCCGACGTTCCGGTACCGCCGGGGGACCGGTCAAAGATGTGCTGTCCCATCGTAACCACATTCTTGCCATGCGCTTCGGGGTTGTCAGGAGATCCGACAAAAATGGTCAAATTAACGCGCTCTCGTCGCCCCGTTTCAGGATGGCGCACTTCGACATGCTGATTGAGTGTATCCCGAATCACAGCGCCTAACCGCAACAATTCATCAATGTGGGTTGAGTTGACCGTCAGACCCACCTGTTTGGCTTCGACAACAACATACCATAAGCCGCCAAAGACGACATCCACCGTAATATGCCCCACTGACGGCACATCCAGCCGAATATCATGGCGATAAGAAAAGGCGGGCAGATTCCTAAAGGTGATATCCTGCACCGTGCCACCTTTGCTCTCAATCTGGAGAGGAATAAGACCGCCTAACGTCTCAAAAGTGAGGTTGGTCACAGGTTTGGTGACAGAGAGCATGCCCAATTCGACCAGAGCGGTGATAATCCCCAACGTGCCATGCCCGCACATATTCAGAAAGCCAAAGCTGTTCATGATAAGCGCTGCCACATCGGCTTTGGGGTGCGTAGGCGTGGTCAAAACTGCGACATGCATGGCCGAATGACCCCGTGGCTCTTGCGTCAAAAAGCGGCGGATATGGTCAAAATTTGATTCAAAATACTGTCGCTTTTTTTCCATCGTGGCTCCGACCAACGGCGGCAGGCCACTGGTGATAATACGAGTCGGTTCACCGGCAGTATGGGTATCAACGGTATGGATGAGGCGCGTGATGTCCATCAATTAATCTTCTAATATAATCAATACCTGGTCGGCCTGGACCATATCCTCTTCTTTAACCAGGATTTGAGCCACAGTGCCATCAAAGAGGGTATCAACATTGATTTCCATTTTCATCGATTCCATAATGATGAGCGTATCGCCAGCCTCAACGCTTTCGCCTTCGCTGACCAGGATTTTCCAGATATTTCCGGTAAGGGGGGCTGTAATTTCCACAGATTGACAATCTCCTCACATTATTTATAGTAACTGTTCAGTTGTAGGTTGGGTTGAGCCAAAATTTGGGCGATAGCTTTACGTGTTGGGTTTCACTGGCTTGATTTGGGCCTCACTTAAGGCGAAACCCAACACCTTTCCGGCATAATATAGCTTCTTGGTCTCCGTTCAACCCAACCTACGATGAATTCAAGTTGAAGTTATAAAGGCTTACTCAATAAATCCACATTGTACCTACCGGCTACAAAATCAGGATGGGCCAGGATTTTTTGGTGTAGTGAGATATTGGTTTTGATTCCTTCAATTTTGTACTGGGCCAGGGCTTCCAGGGTACGAGCGATGGCCTCCTCACGGTCGCTACCCCAAACGATGAGTTTCGCCAACAAGGGATCATAGAAGGGCGTCACCTCAAGACCCCCCTCAACCCAATCATCGAGCCGGATATGGTCGCCACTGGGCACTTCGTAAGTGGTGATCGTCCCAGGCGAAGGGAAGAAGCGCTCCGGGTCTTCGGCATAAATGCGACACTCAATGGCATGACCATTTTGGCTGAGTTCGTTCTGTGATAATGACAGCGCTTCTCCCGCCGCGATTTTTAGCTGTTGCTGTACCAAATCCACGCCAGTTATCATCTCTGTGACCGGGTGTTCAACCTGAATGCGGGTGTTCATCTCCAAGAAATAGAAGTTGTTCTCCTGGTCCATGATGAACTCCACCGTCCCGGCATTGTGATACCCCACCGCTCGACCCGCCTCCACCGCAGCTTGGGTGATTTTTTGCCGGGTTTCGACATCAACCACCGGCGAAGGCGACTCCTCGATTACCTTTTGATGGCGGCGCTGCACCGAACATTCCCGTTCAAAGAGGTGAATAAGCTGCCCGTGCTGGTCACCAAGCAGTTGAACCTCGATATGTTTGGGTTGTTGGATGGCCTTCTCCAGATAAATGGTAGCGTTGCCAAAGGCTTGCTGTGCCCGGCGTTGGGCCTGTTCCAGCCCTTTGGTCAACCGCTCCGGCTTGGAGACGATAGTCATCCCGATGCCACCCCCCCCGGCAGCGGCCTTAATCATCACCGGATAGCCGATTTTTTCAGCCTCAGCCGCCAAGCCATCCATTTGGTCCAGGCCAAAGCCCTCGGTCCCCGGCACGACCGGCACCCCTGCCGCCTGCATGAGTTGCCTGGCCCTAACCTTGTCACCCATCTGCCGGATAGCCTGGGCCGGGGGACCGATAAAGACCAGTCCGGCGGCCTCACACTGCCGGGCGAACTCGGCATTTTCGGCCAGAAAGCCATACCCCGGATGGATGGCTTCAGCCCCCGTTTGCCGGGCCGCCTCGATGATGGCCGGAATATTAAGATAACTGGCCGCCGGAGGCGGTGGCCCCACCAGGACCGCTTCATCGGCGGCAGCGACATGGCGGACTTTAGCATCCGCTTCAGAGTAAACAGCCACCGTGCTTACCCCGAGTTCACGACAAGCTTCAATGACTCTCAGGGCAATTTCGCCCCGGTTAGCAATTAAGATTTTAGTAAACATTAACTATTTGATCCTGAAGTTCAGTGACGTATCACCTTTTATATAAACAGCAAAAACTCTGAGATCACGAATGACACAAATGGACGAATGGCACGAATGTTTTTGATATGTTTACTGAAATCATTGGTGCCGCAGGTTCGTCTATTCGTGCTATTCGTGATAAATATTTGTTCCTTCATTAAGAGTGTATGGCAGTGAGATATCAGGTAAGTTTTCTGCCACTTCTAAATAGGTTTGTCCTTGTTCCAAACACTCCACGATAACCGACAAAGGTTCTGAGCATATCTCTGGCAGGTCTGCTTCACCTTCCACAGTGATTTGGTAGGCCAATTTTTCTACGGGTGGACAGAATTCCGCCTCTACACCTGGTTTATTACCCCTTGCATCAATACGATACCAGCCATACGTTTCGAGAAAGGCCACATTTAAGCCGTGCAAGCTAAACAACGGCCTATCATCAAGTGCCAACCGTTGATAACACAGCCCGGTTGGTATTTGATTGGCCCGCAATAAGGCCGCCAGCAGATGGCTTTTGGCAAAACAATACCCCGTGCCGTACTGCAAAACCTCCGAGGCTTTGCAGGTGACCGGATTGAGCCGGTAGTCCCAACTATGTTTGATTTCATCCCGCACAAACTCAAAACAAGCCTGGGCTATTTCCGCTTGATTTTCAGCCCCTTGAGCCAGCCTTTGCCCCGTTGCCAGAACTTCTGGATGGTCCCAATCAATATAGTTGCTTGATTCTAAATATTGTTTCATGCTGTCCAACACATAACCTTCTACAACTCAACATTAGTTTTTACCGATGGTTACAGTTTTGAAACTGTAACCCCATACTAAACCGGCTTAAGCCAACAAAATACCCGTTGTTTGCTTGTTCCCAAACTCCAGTTTGGGGACACACTTGGGCCGGAAACTGAGTTTCCACCCCATTGGCGTTACGAAACTCCAGTTTCGTAACGAGCCAATAACTGTAACAATCATCAATCGGGTTGAGCCTGCGGCAAACTTCGACGAATAAATGACTGAGAAGTGCTGGGCCTCTTGCGTCGTGTCAAGCTACTAACTGCCTTGGCTTTTAACTCATTATCATTTCCAAGAACTCAACCTGAATATGGCAGACATCGCAAACAGACATCCAGCCTGCTCCACCAGCTAAAGCTTGCCACTCTTCTTCAGGGCTACTGAACCAAAACCAGGATAAATCTTTTGGCAATCGCTTGCAGTTGGGACAGCATTCGTACCCCTGCGGCACTTCTGACCGAGATCGAAATTTAGCTTGAAGCCTCTTATCATTTCTGGCTGCATCAATGATTTCCCAAGGATAGAATTCTTGCCGCGTGATGAAGAAATTTACTTCTTGCTTGTCTTTATCACAAACGGTCATCCACCCCCCTTGCCTTGGCCAACTATGCTCAGGGTCGAGATAATAAAGCCACGATAATTGATTAACCGAGTCGCCGCATATCGGGCAAGGAGAACAAGATTGCAAGTGTTTTCGCTTGGCATCCTCAAGCGAATGCAGCCCCTGAAGGTTTTGATCGTCCCTACATCGAGTAATTTTTTCCCAACGTGAGATGAAAAGGAGAGAGTCTACTGACTTCACTAGCTTCTTTTTTTCTTTTTTTGATCGTTTGAAAGGCCACATTTCGATTCGTGTCCAGTAGTATTAAGCACATAACTCAAAATGGAAAATAGGCAACAACAGATACGTTAAACCGGCATTACGCCATTGCGCCGTTCGATACGCTTGTAGGCTTTATTTGAATAAATCTCAAAGCGATTAATCAACTCCTGGCGTAGCTCATCGCCGGGGATGACATTCTCGATAAAGAATTCCGAGGCCACCGAGTAGGGGTCGATGTTATCCTCATACTCGGCCCGTTTCTCCTGAATATAAGCCTCGCGCTCTTCTTCCGGCAACTCCATAATTTTATTATAATAGACCGCGTTGACCGCTGCCTCTGGCCCCATCACCGCCGGGCGGGCTGTGGAGAGGGCGATAGTGCAATCGGGCTGCATCGGATTGCCCGACATCGCCAGGTAGCCGCCGCCATAGGCTTTCCGCACCATCACACAGATGCGCGGCACGGTCGCTTCGGAGACGGCGAAGAGCATCTTGGCCCCGTGGCGGATAATCCCCTGCTTCTCCACCTGCGAGCCAATCATAAAGCCGGGCACGTCACACAGAAACAGCAGCGGAATGTTAAAGGCATTGCACGTCCAGATAAAGCGGGCCGCCTTATCTGACGAGTCGACAAAGAGAACCCCGCCCTTTACTTTGGATTGGTTCGCCACGATTCCCACCACCCGGCCTCCGATACGGCCCAGGCCGGTAATCAGTTCGCGGGCAAACAAGGCTTTGATTTCAAACCAGCTTTCCTCATCGATGATGCGGTTGATGAGTTCGTGCATATCAAAGGGCGTGCCTTGATTGACCGGCACAATCTCCTCGACACTCCGGCCCTCGATTGGCTCTCTGGCCTCGATGATAGCCGGTTTCTCCTGCCAGTTCTGCGGCATCAAGTGGAAGTACGCTTTGGCCGCATCCAGGGCTTCGGTATCGGTTTTGGTCAAGACATCACCCAGGCCGCTCTGGACGCAGTGCATGCGCGCCCCGCCCATCTGCTCCAGCGTCACCTTTTCGCCAATCACCATCTCGGCCATGCGGGGGGAGCCAAGGTAGGCGCTGACGTTTTTGTCGACCATAATGGTGATGTCACACAGGGCCGGAACATAGGCCGACCCGGCGGGCGAAGGGCCAAACAAGACACAGATTTGCGGCACCCGGCCCGAAATTTGAATTTGATTATGGAAAATATTGCCCATCGCGTCGTGACCGGCGTAGCAATATTGCTGCTCGTCCAGGCGCGCCCCAGCGGAGTCGACCAGGTAGATAATGGGCATACCCAACTCATCCGCTTTGAGTTGGGTATAGGTCATTTTCTGGTAGGTTTTGCGGCCCCAGGTCCCGGCTTTGACGGTCATATCATTGGCGATAATCGCCACCGGGCGACCATCGATTTTGCCAAAGCCGGTGACAACGGCATCGGCGGGCAGGTCGTCCAGGCTGCGAGTCAGTAGGCCGTCCTCAACAAAGGTTCCTTCATCGAGCATATAATCAATCCGGTCCCGGACAAACATCTTATTTTGCTCTTCGAGCTTTTGATGATATTTCTCAGCCCCCCCTTGCTTAATCTGCTCTATCTTTTCGAGCAGCAGTTCCGTGGGATGAGGCGCAGTTGTCGTCTGATCTGACATTATTTTTCTCCTAATAAATAGAATTGATGCGAGGAGTGAGGCATCCTTAGATGCCGAACGGTCGCCGCATCTGAGGATGCTGGCTCCTCAATTTTCATTGCTTTTCCCTCGTTCCTACGCTCCAGCGTAGGAATGCCTACTTTGCATCAGAGGCCCAAGCTGTCAGGTAGGGGTTCCAACGCATGCGTCCAGCGTTGGAACCAGATGCGGAAAGTATTTGGTTATCTTCCGAATTTTAAAGGCAAAGTAGGGGGCAGGAATGAAGAAGCAGGGTTTCACGCCGCTTCCTTCCTGCCCCCTACTCCTGATTTCAATTATGCTATTCCGCCGGGATTTCCATGCGCAGTAGGGCGGTTCCCATGGCCTTTCCGGTCTGGTCAAAGCGCAAGGTTCGAGTCGCGCCACCATCTAAGGCGTTTCTCAGTACAATTTCCAGCGCGTCAATATTAGGCATCTCATAGACTTCAACAGCCCCTTTGACCATATCGCCAAAATGCTCTTTGACCCGCTCCGGGGTCACGTATTTGCACATCAGTTCGTAATTTTCCCGGTTGAAGGCTAACAAACCGATGTTGCAAACATCGCCTTTATCGCCCGACCGGGCATACGCTAATTCTCGTAATTGGATGGTACTCATGCTCTCCCTCTTTAGGTTGTGGGTCGCTTCCGCATCAGTAGGCGGTATAGATTGGCAACAACTACTTCTCCCCGTTGATTGACCACGGTGAAATCAAAATCTACCACCCCGGAATTATCGGTACGCTCCTTGGTATCAATCACTTCCATTTCGATATGGATGGTGTCTCCGATAAAGACGGGACGCACAAACTTCATCCTGTCGATGCCGTATAGGGCCTCGACCTTATCCGGGTCTGCCGGAACCATGCCGGTTGCCATTGACATCACCAGAAAGCCGTGGGCAATTCGCTGGCCAAAACGGGTTTGGGCGGCATGCTCCTTGTCGATATGCAAGGGGAAGAAATCGGCGCTCAGGCCAGCAAAATTAACGATATCGGTTTCAGTCACCGTTCGGCCCCGCGATACCCATCGCTGACCCACTTCATATTCTTCAAAATAACGATCAGGCATAGATTCTCTCGCTTAGATGTTGAAATTTATTTGTAGTTATTCACACCAGAGGATGAATAATTAAGGTAATTAGTTATTAGGGATTAGAGATTAATAACCAATTACCAATTACAAATTACTTGCACAGTATTACCAATTCGGTTTACGCTTCTCCAGGAAGGCATTGATGCCCTCGCGTAAATCTTCACTCAACATATAATTGACCCGCATGCTACGCCCGTGAGATAGCGCCTGCTCATAGGTCATATTGGCCGTGTCCCAGAAGAGCCGTTTGCCCAAATGCATGGCTTCAGGACTCTTGTTCGCCAACTCTTGGGCTAAATTCGAGGCAGTTTCCTCTAACATATTCGATGATACCACCTCACTGACTAAACCAATCCGAAACGCCTCTTGAGCGTCGATGATTTTGCCGGTCAAGGCCAATTCTTGTGCTTTTTTATCACCGACAGCGCGTCGCACGGCAGGCAACACCAATAAAGGAAATAGGCCAATCCGAATCTCCGTCATCCCGAATTGGGCCTCTTCGTCGGCCACGGCCAAATCGCATAAGGCCACCAGGCCACAGCCGCCAGCCAGGGCATACCCCTGTACCGCCGCGATAACAGGCTTCGTCATTTGAGGAATCAAGGTAAATAACTCTTCCCACGATTCGCCGCTGAGCCAATGCTTAAAGGCCGGGTCATCAATTTCGGCCCCAAACTCACGTAAATTGCCGCCCGCCGAGAAGTTCTTACCCGCCGCTGTTAATAACACAACCCGTACTTCGCTATCCGCTTCAGCCTGTTTAAGGGCGGCAATCAAATCATGCACCATGGTGTAGGTGAGGGCATTGCGCTGTTCCGCCGTATTGAGGGTAATCCGGGCCACGCGCTCTTCAGTTTGGTAGAGAATATCCGACTCAGCCATATTATCCTAAACCGTTAAAATTTTCACATCAGTTTTAACCGCCTCACGCGGAATCAGGGTCGGCCACAGGGCAATTACCGGACGTGGGCGGAAGGGCACACCAAAGGCCGTCCCTACCCCGCCGATTGTCCAGAGATGGGTTGCCTCGCGGCGAACCAAATCTGCTTCCTCTCGGGTGCGACACTTGGCTGCCATACGCAAGCCAATCTCATTTAATTCTACTCTAGGGCGAGGCGGTGTGGGGCGGCCCACATAATCATGCCGGTCTTCCAGGTTGGCTGTCGCTACGCGTGGGTCGCCTTGATCAGTAGGTCCGCCATACGGGGTTGCTGTGCTGCCATGTAGGGTATCAATCCCCAGGTAATCAAAGCGAATCTCCTCCGGCTCGACACCCAAATTCTTGAGTCGCTTGCGGACAATGTCTTCCGAGCGTTGCGCCTTGGCTAAAGCATCAGGCCAGGAGTAAAGGAGAAGTCCTTCAGCAATCCAGCCATCCTGAAAGCCGATGGTCAGTTTCAGGGTATCAGGGCGGGACTTGCCGCTCATATTCGTCACCTGCACCCGGTCTTTGCCGACTTCGGCGATGTTCAGCGTCGTAAAATCGGCGATGCCATCCGGCATCATGTAATTGCGCGGGTCGGCTACTTCGTAAGTTAGCTGCTCCTTCACCGTCCATTGATTGACCACGCCACCGGAGCCTTCGACTTTGGTGATAACGGCGGTCCCATCCTCGCTAAATTCGGCGATGGGAAAGCCGATGTGCCACGACTCAGTGGCCTCACGCCACTGGCCTGAGCCGCCTCCGGTACAGAAGCAGGCACACTCGATGATGTGTCCAACGGTGACGGCTGCCCCAATTTTGTTCCAGTCCGGCTGCTCGAAGTTCCAGCCAAATTCATACATCGTTGGCCCAATGGACAGGGCGCTGTCCGAGACACGACCGGCAACCACCATCTCCGCCCCACTTTCCAGCGCTTCAATAATGGGTTCTGAGCCGATATATACATTGGCAGCTACTATCTTATCTCGAATTCGATCTAAGCCTTCTTCGCCTGTATCTAAATTGGTGAATTTAACCCCTTCAGCGGCCAAGGTATCAAGTTTGTCATAGACATCATCCCCGCTCACGGCTCCAATTTTAAATCCGGTGATACCCATTCCCCGCGCCAATTCAATGACCTTTTCTACGCCAGCTTCAGGGTTTGTACCACCGGCGTTCGTAATCATCTTAACACCATTGCGATGGGTATGGGGCAACAGAGCTTCGGTCCAGGTGATGAGGTCGGGAATATAGCCCTGTTGTGGGTTTTTATTTTTCATGCGTTGTAAAATAGCCATCGTCAACTCAGATAGGTGATCCAGACCCAGGTAGTCCAGTTCTCCCTTTTCGGCCAACTCAACCGCCGGGTCGAGCATATCGCCCCAGTAAGCAGAGCCGTTACCAATGCGTAAGGTTCTCATTATCCCTCCACTTTAACAATAATCGCTTCAGCCTCACCAATACCGCCACAGAGGGTGGCCAGGCCATAATAGGGGCGATTGTCACCCGTCGCTTCGCGGCGACGACGCAACTCATAGATGAGGGTGATAACCAGCCGAGCACCCGTCGCCCCGGTAGGATGGCCGATAGCAATCGCGCCACCGTTGACATTGGTCTTGGCCCTGATTTCTTCGGCTTTTTCGTGATCACCATCGGCCATAATCAGGGTCGAAACCAGGGGGACGGCCGCAAAAGCTTCATTAATTTCAATCAGGTCCATATCATCGATGGTCATATTGACCTTTTCCAAGGCCAGTCGGGCCGACTCCGCCGGAATTGAGGCAATCCGGTCGGGGTGGCCGGAGGCCATCGCCCAGCTAATGAGCGTTGCCAGAGGTTTCTTATCACGCCGCTCAGCTTCCTCCATAGACATCAAGACCATCGCCGAGGCCCCGGTGCTAAGACCGGGCGCATTACCCGCCGTTACTGTGGGGCTACCATAGATGGTTTTCAACCTCGCCAGCTTTTCCATCGATGTATCTGCGCGTACCGACTCGTCCTCGCTAAAGAGAAGCGGTTCCCCTCTACGTTGCGGAACCTCAATTGGCATAATCTCTTCACTAAATTTGCAGGCTTCGCGGGCTTTCAGGTAGTTCTGGTGGCTACGTAAGGCCCAAGCATCTTGCTCTTCCCGGCTGACCTTATATTCAACCGCTTCGTCACCGGCCTGTACCGCGCGTGGCTTACCGGTCATGGGGCAAGCGATTACCAATTGGTCTTTAAGGGTAACATCGCCTAAGGAATGTCCCCAACGTTGCTGGGTAAGGAAGTACGGCACTTTACTCATATTCTCGCTGCCACTGGCAACCGCAATCTTGGCCTCGCCCAGGCGAATGGAACGAGAAGCTAGTGAGGTAGCCGCCATTGAGGAACAGCAGGCCCGATCAACTGTATAGGCCACGCGATTTGGCGGAATTCCGGCCTCGATCAACACTTGCCGGGCAATCGAGCGGTCGGCCCCGGGTAGGTTGACACCGGTGGCGACCTCTTCTACATCTGCCGGGTCAATCCCGGCCCGGCGAATCGCTTCGGCAACGATTAAGCCACCCAATTCTGGTAGGGTAAAATCTTTCAACGTGCCGCCGAACTTGCCAAATGGACTACGAACGGCACTGATAACAGCGACTTCGTTTGACATAATTATTTCTCCTGTGTAAAGAGTACAGGTTGCGACCTGCACCCGTTAACTAAACAACTTTCTCTTCCTGCAACTGCTTTACCTGCTCCTTCGAGTACCCCAGCATTTGCTGTAAAATCTCGACATTGTGCTCACCCAATAAGGGAGCTGCGTTGGTCACAGGTTCGGGATTGGCGGACATCTTGAAGGGTGGCCCCACTAACCGAACCTGGCCCAGAATGGGATCAGGAATGTCGATCAAGGTCTTTCGAGCTTCAACATGGGGACAGTTGTAGATTTCTTGTGAATTTTGCACCGGACCAACCGGTAGCCCAGCAGCCAATAGCTTCTCTCCGGCCTCGGCTTTGGTTTGGCGGCTAAACCATTCGGCGATGATTTCGCCCAACCAGCCGGTCATGTTACTGGCTCGTTCCGGCCCAGAGGTAGCTCCTTCATGACCGATTAAATCAGGCCGGTCAATCGCTTCACAGAAGCGCCCCCAATCCCGCTCGGTGGCGACAATCAAAGCGACCCAGCCATCTTTACACTCAAACGGTCCCCAGGGGGCCATGTAGGGTTCACGCCCGCGTTCCAAAATGTGTTCGGTGAGGGAATAGGCTGTCACCGAACGTTCGGCCAAGCCGATGATGGTATCATACATAGAAACATCTATGTATTGGCCCTGGCCGGTTTGTGCTTGTTGAAACAGGGCCAGCATAATCGCATAGGCGGCATTCATGCCGGAAACAATATCCCCCAAGGCGACCCCCAGCCAGGTTGGAGGCCCCCCCGCTTGCCCGCAGGTATTCATGAGGCCGCCCATCGCCTGAGCCACAATGTCGTAAGCGGGGCGTTTACTGAAAGGGCCTAGATAGCCCTCCATACTGCCAAAGCCCGTAATACTAGCATAAACCAAACCAGGATTGAGCTTTGACAACTCATCATACCCTAGCCCCATCTCGTTCAGTAAGCCAGGTCGAAAATTTTCCACCAAAACATCCGACTCTTTAGCTAAATCACGGAAAATCTGCCGTCCGGTCTCGCTTTTCATATTGAGGGTCAGGCTGCGTTTATTGCGGTTAAAGCGCAAGAAATAACCGCTCTGTTGCTCACCTTGGTCATTCTTGATTCTCGGTGCGCCACCTCTCGCTGTATCCCCCGACCCAGGGCGTTCAACTTTAATCACATCCGCCCCTTGATCGGCCAGCATCATCGTGCAATAAGGACCGGCTACTTGAATTTCAAAACTCAAAACTTTGATTCCATCAAGTGGTTTTTTCATTTGACTCAATATCCTTTGAAACAGTAATTGGTAAATGATAATTAGTGATTGTCCTTCAAGACAAAATTACCAATTACTAATAACCAATCACTCCCCATCAAATCCGTTCAATGATTGTGGCTACACCCAGTCCGCCGAAACAACACATCGTTTGTAACCCGTAGCGCCCTTCGCGACGCTCCAACTCATGCAGCAAGGTGGTCATAATCCTGGCTCCGCTAGCTCCAAGTGGATGGCCTAAGGCAATCGCGCCACCATTCACATTAACCCGTTCCATATCAGGGTGAATCTCGTGCATCCAGGCCAATACTACCGAGGCAAAGGCTTCGTTGATTTCGATAAGGTCGATATCGTCTAACTTGAGGCCGCTTTTTGCCAAGATACGCCGGGTGGCCGGAATAGGGCCGGTCAAGGCCAAAACCGGGTCATCACCCACCGCCACCTGGGCCACAACACGGGCGCGCGGCGTCAAACCTAACTCGACCGCTTTTGTCTGTGACATCAGCAGCAAAGCCGCCGCCCCATCGGAAATCTGGCTGGCATTTCCGGCAGTGATGACACCATCTTCTTTAAACGGTGTTTTTAACGACCCCAACTTCTCCAGGCTAGTATCAAACCGAATACCCTCATCCTGATCGAATCGCGTTGTATTTCCATTATCCTTTATCTCAAGCGGCACAATCTCTCGTCTGAAATAACCTTCTGTAGCGGCCTGAGCAGCCAACTGATGACTGCGAAGACTGTACTCATCCAATACTTCACGAGACAACTGCCACTTTTCGGCCAGCATCTCCGCCGAAACGCCCATCGACGTCATCGGGTATCGCTCTTTGAGAGCGTCGGTAAAGGGATAGCCGGGACCGTTGGCCCGGGTGCTGCCCATCGGCACGCGAGTCATGCTCTCGACCCCGGCGGCAATGACGATGTCAGCCGCCCCACTATCTATCAGGCTGGCCGCAAAGTGAACGGCCTGCTGGCTAGAGCCACATTGGCGATCTATCGTTGTGGCTGGGACCTCCGGGGGAAATCCGGCCAGCAGAGCCGAGTTGCGCCCGATATTGAGGGCCTGGTCACCGACCATCGACACGCAGCCCATGATGATATCTTCAACCTGACTGGCCTCGATTCCAGCTCGCTCTACCACGGCGTTAAGGGCTGCTGCCGCCAATTCGGTAGGATGGGTATCTTTTAATGTTCCATTCCGTCGCCCAACGGGCGTCCGCACAGCCTCGACAATTACAGCAGACATATCAATCTTCTCCAATTCTAACTTGAATAACCAGCAATTTTACCTCTTCCGAACCTTCGTTACGAAAGCCATGTTCCCAATTGGCCCGATTGAGAATAAAGTCGCCGGGTTTGACGTCGTGTTCCTGCCCATTGACCGTCATCTTCGCATGTCCTTCAATGATAAAATAAATCTCTTCGTTGCTGCCGTGCCGGTGTTCACCAATGGTCACGCCAGGTGGAACAACCAAATATTCGATAAAATCCCAGGAACCTTCAAGCTTCTCGTTATGAAAGATGCGTCCAATTTCGATAGCGCCGTTACCCTCATGGGCGATGATGGATTCCATTGGCGTCTCATATACGTTTTCAATATACATTGATTGCTCCTATACAATTTGGCTCGCCACGTAGGTTCCATAAACCTCGCGTAAGGCATCGCAAATTTCGCCGGTTGTGGCATAGGCTTTGACGCTTTCAATCAACGGTGGGATAAGATTTTCGTTGGCTTTGGCAGCATCGGTCAAATAAGCCAGGCATTGCTGGACTGCCTTATTGTCTCGCTTTTCACGCAGGGCCTGAATCCGTTCGATTTGGCGTTGTTCGATTTCTGGATTGGTCTTAAAGACCGGAATTTCTTCCTGCTTGTCACTTTGGTAGCGATTAAGCCCCACAATGATGCGCTCTTCGTCCTCAATTTGGCGTTGGTAACGATAAGCAGCTTCAGATAACTCTCCCTGATAGTAACCGGTCTCAATACATTTGACCGCCCCACCCAGCGCCTCAATTTTGTCGAGATACTTATGAACTTCTTGCTCCAGGCTCTCGGTCAGGCTTTCAACAGCATAAGAACCACCCAATCCATCGACTGTGCCGGTAACGCCTGTCTCGTGGGCAACAATTTGCTGGGTACGTAAGGCCACGGTTGCAGCCTCTTCCGTTGGAATGGAATAGGCTTCATCATAAGAAGAGGTGGCGATGGTCTGTACCCCGCCTAATACCGCAGCCAGGGTTTCAATCGCCACCCGCGCCACATTGTTAATCGGCTGTTGGGCGACCAGATTCCCGCCAAGGGTGTAGGCAAAGATTTTTAGCTTCATCGACTCTGGGTTTTTGGCTCCGTATCGCTCACGCATTAATTTGGCCCAAATGCGCCGGGCTGTCCGGAACTTCGCCACCTCTTCCAGAAAATCAATTCCGGCGGAGAGGAAGGTCCAAATTTGAGGGGCAAAGGTGTCAATATCAAGGCCGCGACTTAAGGCTTCCTCAATATAAGCCAGCCCATTGGCAAAGGTAAAGGCCACCTCTTGGGCCGCCGTGCTGCCACTATCTCGAATGTGATAGCCGCTCATCGCCAAAGGAGTCCAATCTGACAAGCCATTTTTGGCGCAATACTCGATAATATCCGTAGAGAATTTAACCCCGACATCCGGGGGGAAAATATAGGTCCCCCGCGCGATGTATTCCTTCAAAACATCATTTTGGATAAACATGCGAGCATTGTGGGGGTCGACTCCTTGCTTTTCAAAAGCTGCGATATACATCGCCGCCACAATCGGGCCAATGGCATTTGCCGTCGTCCGAATCTGGCGCACCTTTTCCAGAGGAATACCCTCGAACAGCCGCTCCATATCGGCCAAGGAGCCAATATGGACCCCCACCTTGCCCACTTCACCCGCAGCCACTGCATTATCGGCGTCATAGCCACACTGGGTTGGCAAATCGAGGGCAATCGAAAAGCCGGTTTGACCGCGTTCTAATAGGGTGCGATATCGCTCGTTGGCCTCTTCAGCCGAGCCAAAGCCGGAATACATGCCCATCACCCAGAAGTTCTGGCGATACATGGTGGGGTTGACGCCACGAGTGAAGGGGTAGGACCCTGGAAACCCCAGTTCTGCCTTGGCCTCAAAACCGTTCTCGTGTAACTCATCATCTGTATAGAGACGGCTCATCGGCAAGCCGGAAATTGTGGTAAATTTCTCTTCTCGTTCTGGGTTGGATGCCAAGCTGGGTGATAAAACCTCGCGCTCCCAATCTGATTTGTTGGTGACTGTACCGTTCTCTGACATACTATCCTCCCATCAGCCCAGATAAAATTCAGGGCTAATAACTGTTTTCACTAAAACCATTGATTTTTATATATTGCGTTGCTTTATACCATTTTGCCTGTTTTCATTTACTATTCAAAATCGACAATTCACAATTACTTAAGCCTAATAGGATGACAAACTCCGTGGATCATCTTCTAAGTAATGGCGCAGGGTTTGGATAAAGGCCAGGGCCTCATCGCCATCTATAACCCGGTGGTCGAAGGTCAGCGAGATGGGAATGATAGGCCGGGCTACAATTTGACCATCACGCACAACGGCTTTCTCTTCAATTTTGCCAACCCCCAAAATTGCCGCTTCGGTCCCGTGAAGGAGAGAAGTCCCAAACCAGCCGCCCGCCGGGCCAACATTGGAGACAGTAAAGGTACCATCTTTCATATCCTGGGGTGTGCTGCGCCGTTCACGGGCGTTGTTGATGAGCTGCTCACTGCGACGCGCGATCTCAAACAAATCAAGTTGATCGGCCTGATGCAAAATAGGGACGACGAGTCCTTCCGGGGTGGCGGTGGCGATACCAATATTGTACGCCTTTTTGAGCAGGATAACCGGATCATCGCCTTCAACATAGGAGGAGTTAAGATATGGATGCTTCTTTAACGCTTCGACAACTGCCTTGATAATGAAGGGCAAGAAGGTGAGATAAACACCAGTGGCTTCGGCTCGAGGTAATAGATAGTTGCGCTCGTTAACCAGAGCCAGGGCATCAAACTCGTGGAAGCCGGACACCTGGGGAATGTTACGATAGGTCTCGGTGAGATATTCTGCAATCCGGCGACGCAGCCCCCGTACCGGAACCCGTTCAACTGCCGGGGATGGGGTTGCCTCGCTCGGCAGAGGGGGCGCAGGGGTAGCCGGAGCCGCTTGCTTAAGTTGGTCGGCATGGCGTTGCACATCGTCGGTCGTGATCCGGCCCTTTGAGCCACTGCCTACGATATCCTCAAGCGCGATACCTAACTCACGGGCCATTTTTCGGGCAACGGGTGAGGCCATCACCCGGTTGGATGAGGTGGCTGCTTGGGGTTTACCATTGGTTGGAGCTTCGGTAGACGGTGTATCAGCAAGCGGGGCGGTGGTTGCTTCGGAAGTAGAGACAGTGGCCGGTTGCTTTTCTGTTTCAATCACCACGAAAAGTGAACCAACATTAACCCGCTCCCCTGCCTGGGCCGCCAATTCAACCACGTTACCGGTAGCCGGAGCAGGCATTGTGACCACAGCCTTATCGGTTTCTACATCAGCAATGGGTTGGTTTTCTTCGATAAAATCCCCGACCTTTACAAACCACTCTAAAACCTCAACATCCGCCAACCCCTCACCGACGTCGGGCAGATTAAATTCTACTCTAGCCATATTAACCTTCTAACGTTTTTAAGATTGCGTTCAAGGCACGCTGCTCGTTAATCAAATAATCCGGTTCCAGCATCTGAACGGGATAGGGTGTGTCCGGCGCGGCAACTCGTACCATGGGTGTTTTTAATGAGAAGAATATATCCTCATCTTCATGTAGAGAAGTCATAACCTCGGCGGCAAAACCACCGGTCAATGAGGCCTCCTGCAACACAACCACGCGCCCGGTTTTTGTAACTGACTCGTGTAGAGTATCCATATCCAGAGGAACTAAAGTCCGCAAATCAATCACCTCTACCGATATCCCCTGTGCCGCTGCCATTTCCGCCGCTTGTTTAGCCACCTCGACGGCAGCGCTCCAGGCAATGACCGTACAGTCCGTTCCTTCTCTGGCAATCCGAGCCTGGCCGATAGGCACAGTATAATCCCCATCCGGCACATTTCCCTTAATGAGCCGATAACCGCGTAGCGGTTCCAACACCATCACTGGGTCGGGGTCACGGATGGCAGAGAGTAAAAGCCCTTTGGCATCGGCGGGTGTGGCCGGGGCGACCAATTTGAGACCCGGACAGTGAGCGAAGTGACCCACAAAGGAGTCGGAGTGCATCTCTGGGGCACGAACCCCGCCGCCGTATGGGGTACGAATGGTAACCTGAGTCGAAAGAGTCCCCCAGGAACGATAGCGAATTCGGGACAATTGGGCCACAATCTGGTTGAAGGCATTATGGGTAAAGCCCATAAATTGGATTTCGGCCACCGGAATCAACCCAGAAATCGCCAGCCCTACGGACGAGCCGATAATTGCCCCCTCGGCCAGGGGCATATCAACCACCCGGTTTCGCCCAAAACGCTCGTAAAGGCCATCCGTGGCCCGAAAGACGCCGCCCGTCTTGCCGACATCTTCGCCCAACACCATCACTCGTTCATCCTGTTCCATTTCATAGCAGAGGGTATGGCTGACGGCTTCAACCATTGTCATTTCAGGCATTGGCTGACCCTCCTTGCAGCATTTCATACTGTTGCCGCAGTCTAGGCGTCATCTCGGCGAAAACGTTGGTCAGGCTTTCCGCAGTGGTTGAGGGAGGATAAGTCTGGGCCTCTTCCCAGGCCGCATCTAACTGCGCCTTGATTTCGGCCTCCATCTCCTCACCAACCTTCGGACTCCACAAGCCCTTACCTTCAAGATAGCGCTGTAAACGGAGGACTGGGTCTTTATCCCGCCAATCCTCCTTTAGCTCCGGCGGCTCATAACGAGAGGAGTCATCGGCGGTGGTATGAATGCCTAGCCGGTAGGTGACTCCCTCAATTAAAGTAGCCCCCTCCCCATTCCTGGCCCGTTCGACTGCCTCTTTAGTCACCTGGTAGATTGCCATAAGGTCGTTGCCATCCACATAGACACCCGGAATACCCGCCGCCACCGCTTTTTGAGCAATGGTTTGGGCGGCGGTTTGCATCTCGCGGGGGGTGGAAATCGCCCAGTTATTGTTTTGGCAGAAGAGTATCACCGGGGCTTTAACCACCCCGGCCAAATTCATCGGCTCGTAAAAGTCACCTTGCGAAGTTGCGCCTTCGCCAAAATGGGCCACGACAACATCAGTCTTGCCTTGTAGCATCAAACCCCAGGCTAAACCTACCGCATGACCAACATGGCTGGCCACACCGGCCTGAAACGGCAGCATTTTTAGCCCCTCTGGTATATAGAAACCGATAGGGCTACCCATATGCCACAAAAATGCATTTAACAGCGGATGACCATGCAAAAACTGACCGGCTGCCTCCCGGTATTGGGGCACAAACCAATCTCGGCTACTATCCAGGGCCATGACCGTACCCACGGTACAAGCCTCTTGCCCAATTGCCGGGGCAAAAGTAACCATCAACCCCCGGCGTTGCAGCTTGATACACAATTCGTCAAATCGCCGACCAAGTAAAATGGCCCTCAAGCCCTCCATTACCTGATCGTCATCCAAAGGGGCTTGATCAACCAACAGGTTACCGGCTGGGTCTAAAATTTGATAGGGTTCTGCTGGACTATCGACGCTAATATATGCAGTCTGTTGCGCTTCAACTTGTTGTAGCATTACTATCTCCCTCAATTTTGATGAGCGACCCTATTTTAATGATTTTCAAATCGGTGGCAAGGTCAAGCGGTATCATGGTTTGAACCTTCAAGTATCAACCGCCAAAGTTACACTGCCAGCCACCCACCATCGACCACTAAGGTATGGCCTAGCACATAATCGGAGTCGTCTGAGCATAAGAACACGACCGCTCCCACTAAATCTTGGGGCTGTCCCAGACGACCTTTTGGAATGCGAACCTGACCAAATTTCTCCAGTTTTTCCGGTTCGAGGGCGCTCCGAGATAAATCTGTTTCAATGGTACCCGGCGCAATCGCATTGACGCTAATCCCATACTTGGCAAGCTGTACAGCGCTGGACATAGTGAGCATCCGTACCCCGGCTTTGGAAATGTCATACGGAACAGTGGGGATCGTTGAGGCTGTAAAAGCCGAAGTCGAAGCCACATTCACGATTTTGCCAGGACGTCCGGTACGTATCATCGCTTCGGCGACTTTTTGGGTAGCAAAAAAGGCCGCTTTTAAATTGACCCCGATTTGCAACTCCCAATCGGTTTCGGTCATTTCCAAAAAGGACTTGACAATCAAAATTCCGGCGTTGTTAATCAGAATGTCTATCTGCCCAAAGTGAGTCAGCGTTTGCTCAACCATAGCCGAAATGTCGGAGAGTTGCATCATATCCACTTTGAGAGCTATAGCCCTGCCTCCACCCGCCTCAATCGTGGATACCACATCTTGGGCCTTATCAATCTTTAAGTCGGCGATAACGACCGTCGCCCCCTCTTGAGCTAAGCCCTCGGTTATAGCTCGACCAATACCTTGTGCCCCCCCGGTGACAATAGCCACTTTATTATGAAGTTTCACCAACCATCCCCTTCTTTATTGAAGAAAATTTCTTGTAGATGTTATGTGGTGCACCTTCCCGGAAGCTGAAACAAGATAATTCAGCTGGGTTATGCCAGATTATCAGGCTTATAACCAGCTTCCAGGAAGGTAATCAGCCCTAACTGCGTAACTCCTATCTATCTTATCCGCGTTCAGCTTTAAGGTGCTTAATATATTGGCAAAGGCGTTGGACCCCTTCTAGCAGCAGATTCTTCTCGGTGGCTAAAGAGATACGTATAAAATCCCGGCCATAATTGCCAAAGGCCGTACCCGGAGCAATAGCGACCTTGCACTCTTCCAACAGCTTGAGGGCAAATTGGCGCGAGTCTAACCCAGAGTCGCTAATATCCACCATAATATAGAAGGCACCATTGGGCGTGTAGACATAGTATCCCTGCTCCTTGAGAACATCAACAACCACATCACGCCGTTCGTGATAGGAGTCACGCATCTCGCGGATACAATCTTGCGGGCCGGTAAGGGCTGCCTCTGCCGCTTTTTGCCCCACAGAAGAGACACACGAGATTTGGGGTTCCTGAATTTTAGAGATGGTCTTAGATATTTCTTTATTAGCAATAACATACCCGATGCGCCACCCGGTCATAGCATAAATTTTTGAAAAGCTATAGAGGCTAATCGTTCGCTCCGGGTCATAGAGAGCCGGGCTAATATGCTCACCTTCAAAGATAATCTCATCATAAACTTCATCGGCTAATAGATAAAGGTCGTGCTTCTGAGCAAATTCTACCAGCGCCTTAATAGTCTCCTCTGGAAAGACGGCCCCGGTGGGGTTGCTCGGACTATTGATAATAAGGAGTTTTGTGCGCTCCGTCACCAGAGGTTCTAAATCCTCAACCCGAGGGATAAACGCATTTTCAACATAAAGGGGATAATGAACGGGTACGGCCTCCCGCAACAATAACCCCATCTCGTAGTTGGGCCAGGCTGGATCGGGCATTAACACCTCATCACCGGCATTTAACAGGGCCAGGAAGGTGGAAATCACACCTTGAACACCACCCACTGCGACATTTACCTGTTCCATTGTAACGTGATAGTCATTCACTCGCTCAACCCGTTGAGCCAACAACTCGCGCAGAGATGATAAGCCAGCGCTGGGAAGATATTTGGTAAATCCTTCGCTGGCGGCTCGATAAGCAGCTTCAATGATGTGAGGTGGTGTTGAGAAATTTGGTTCGCCCACTTCCAGCCGAATGGCTTCGGGCATGGTCATCGCTACATGGACAATTTCCCGAATACCTGAACTGGGCATTTCAACAGCAGAACGCGCTAATGTCTTCATAAGTTTCAATCCTTTGCTGGCCAGGAATAGAACGGACGGAAGACCCGAGCATCAATAACTGTGACGGCCTTTTTCTCCCAGGCTTGCCATTGGCGGCGACTCTCCTGACGGTCTTCTCGATCAAAAATAGCCATAGCGTCATCAATTGAATCCTCGTCTTTAATCTCATAAATCGAAATATAGACCTTGTCATCACCTTCACCACCAACCTGTCGAAAACAATGGGTGAATAAAGGAGCAATAGGCTGTAACGGGGCCAGATAATCATTGTTGTACCACTCATTAAATTCGTCCTCGTAGGCCGGATCAACCTTAAATTGAACAATTAGATGGGGACGGTTTGACATGTAATATTCTCCTTATAATTAGTTTGTTTGCTCGGCTTGCCGATTGCCTATAGTCAAATAGCGATTAACAAAAACTAACCAAAAAATGGTTAAATTTTGGCAGGAAGCAATTCGTCGGTAAAGCCTAAGAATTTGGGGGTTCGATTAATCACTTTGTAAATACTAATCCGAGGGTTCAGCCGGTCGCCACGCTGATCGAAGGTGATAGACCCAGTAGCTCCGGGGAAATCTTTTGTACCAGCCACTTCGGATAACACCACTGCTCGCTCTAATTTTGTGGCTCGCCTGCAGGCTTCAATTAAAATATTGGCGGCGTCGTATGCCTCGGCGGTGTAAATCGAGTAAAGCTCTCCATATCGGGCCCGATATGCTTCGGCGAAGGTTCGGGCCGAGGCTTGATTGAAAACATCGGTACAGGCGCTGGTATGATAAGGGCCTTCCACCTCATAATCGGGAGTAGCCAAATATAACGAGGGCTTAAGGCCATCAGTTCCAAAAAGTGGAGCGAGAACATTGGCCTGACGCAATTGAGTTGCTACATAGCGTCCTTCGGCCTCAATCAGTCCACAAAAGATCGAATCCGGTTGGGTAGCAGCCACTTCAGTCACAGCATCATGATAGTCAACCTTACCGGATTCGATTTGCAGATGACAGACTACCTGTGCTCCAAGTTGCTCGGCAGTCTCGCCAAAAATTTGGGCTAAAGGTTTACCAAAGTTGCCACCATCATGAATGATAGCCACTTTTTTGACCCCTAATACATGGACAGCATACTTAGCCCCTTCTTGGCCCTGGCACAAGTCGTGGGGATTGATACGAAAGAAGGTATGATAACCTTGCTGGGTGAGGGTAGGGTTAGAGGCTGCGGGAGCGATTTGGGTTAAGGAGGCAGCGTGATATAGGGGTGCGGTCGCCAGACTGGTGTGGCTATTCATGGTTCCGACGACACCCAAAACCAACGGGTCTGAGATGAATCTTTCGGCAACGGTAACCGCAGCATCCACCTGGGCCTTATCATCCCCAAGTTCCATCTCCGCCAAAAAAGGGAGATTGCCACGTTCATTTGCCTGCTCAATAGCCAGAGCTACAGCTTGAGAGATATGACGGCCATGAATAGCCTCATCTTCTTCTCTGCTCAAAACGGCTGAACATCCAATCTTTACTATAGGCTTCGTCATTGAAACAGTTGCCTCAATCGCTACTATTACACCGTAAAGATACTAGAGTGATCGTCCCTGGGCAAACAGTTTCATTTGAGCCAAATGTTCTTCTTGCGTGGCGTGTTCAAATTGAAAAATAAAATGCGAGACCCCTTGGGCGATAACCTGGTCAATATAGGTATTAAACTCATCTAAAGAGCCAGTCCAAGCGCCGGTGCTACTGCCCGGCCATCGAGTACCGGTTTTTATGCCGCTTTCACTAGATGGCGCCGCTAATAGCCCCACTTCGGCAGCGGCTGGCCTGAGATCAACCGTACGGCGCAGCGAAATCTCCGCAGACCGTCCGTTCTTCGCCGTCAAAGCTTGTAACTGCTCTGTCACAGACTTTAACTGGTCGGGGGAGGCATCATCCGCATGCCACCCATCTCCCAAAGTAGCAATCCGATTGATAGCGGCTTCACTGGCTCCGCCCACCCAAATAGGTGGCCCACCTGGCTGAACCGGCTTTGGCCCAAAAATTGCGCTGGTAAAGTTGTAAAAATCACCTTCAAATTGGGGGTCAGCCTCTTGCCAGAGCGTTTTCATCATCCGTAAGGCTTCATTCATATGGCGGCCACGGGTATGAAAATCAGCCCCAAGATTGGCATATTCATCATCCATCCAGCCGACCCCAACCCCCAGAATGACACGCCCGCCGGATAAGCTATCCAAAGTCGCAATCTGTTTTGCCACTAGAATTGCATCTCTTTGCGGCAGAACCAAAACCGATGTCCCTAACCGAAGTCGCTCGGTCATACCGGCGATATAGGCCAGTGTGGTCAAAGCCTCATAAATATTTCCGTAACGAGGCTTATCTTTTGTCACTAAAATATGGTCACTGACCCAAACTGAGTTATAATTTAATTGTTCGGCTGCTTGCGCGATGCCAACTAGATTCTCCTTTGTTGGTTGAACTCCAAAAGGAAAGTTAGGTAAACAGACACCAAACTCCATAGTTTATTCCCCTTAATAACAAAGTAATATTTTAAAGTAGATGTCGAGAGCGATTTGCTGACAAGTGGATTTTTAAGTAGGGTATGTTAACATATACCCTCAAATATCCTCAAGGGAATCAGGTATCAATACAAGATACTGTTTGGTATCATAATACCAAACGTTGATTTTATAAAGCTGGTGTATCGTTCCATTCATGCCTCTACCCAGCGGGGACAATTTGGCTAAGACATGCCGGTTACGTGTCCTTCTGATTGGTGACAAGCAAAAAAAATGCCGACCAAAGAAGGTCGGCACCATCATAGATTCGATTCAATCGTCTAGCTATTGCACACTGTAGACAACCTGCAATTGAGTTGTCATTTGTAACTGACCGGGAGTAATACCGCCACCCCCACCACCTAATCCTTCAGCCTTAAATTGAGTGTTATTGTAAAGGCCACCAGTGCCACTGCCAATAATTTCGCTAACACTGATGACATCGCCCAGCTTAAGACCGGCCAACTTTGCCAGTTCTTCGGCTTTTGCCCGGGCGTCATCCATGGCTTGGTTGCGGGTATCACTTTCGAGAACCGAGGGATCGGCTACTTTAAATGTCACGCCATACATGTTGTTCGCCCCGGCCTGAATAACAGCGTCCAAAATGGCCCCGACCTTGCTTAAATCACGAATGGTAACATTTACCTGGTTCGACACATGGTAAAGCACCCGGTCACTCGGCGTCCCCTCTGCTGGATCATAAGGTCGCTCAATCCAAATGTTTAGGCTGGAGGTTTGTAGATTTTGGTTGTTTACCCCCTGCGCTTGAAGCGCCGCTACAATGGCGTCAATGGTTTCGGAGGCTTTGCTGTTCGCCAGTTTTATATCGGTCTCGACAATTTCGACACCGATATTTACCTGGGCTGTATCTGGCTCAACATTTACCGTGCCTTCCCCAACAACGGTGATAGTTCGGGATAAGTTCGCGTTGGCTCCAGTCTCTGTTTGGGCCTCGACAGGGGTGGGGGTAAACACTGTTTGCCAAAGCAATAGCGTTCCTATAATCGTTAGCGCAACCATTGCAGCTATAATTTTTAAATTGTTATGTTTCATTTTTAATCTCCTTACGTCTTTCATAATCAAAGATTTTCCTGCTTCTTCACTGACGTTTTAAGGTGAAAAAAAGTTCCCAATTTTCTATACTTTACTGGCTATTTATTCTGGCCAGATCAGGGAAACCCCAACCTGCCCCCCTGCTTCGGACATCATCACAAAGGATAACGTCTCTCCCCCATCTTGAGAAAAGATAAGCAATGTTCCTCCCTCAGGCATCGGGACAAGGCTCGAAAAGTCCGCTAACCCTAGCTTTGCTGCCAGACTAGCCTCGTCCATTTCTGTCCAGCCGTAGCCAGCCATTTCACGCCGATAAAAGTCGGCCACAGTTCCAATATCTGAGTCGGTTAAATAGCGTACATATCCGTCGCCAGATTCAAGGTCGGTGGCATCGGGGAGGATAGGCGGCCAGCCACTCGAAACCACAACCGGCGATGGGGTTAGCGTGGGGGATGGGGTTAGAGTAGGGGTATCGGTTGGCGTTGGTACTGGCGTAGATGTAGCCGTTGCTGTATTAAGAACCACGATATCATTTGCCCCAACTTTCGTTTTTTCACCGTCCTGCTGGCCATCGTTGTTATGAGAGGCAGACTCGGCCAAACTGAGTCCTGCTTCAGCCTCCCCGATAATAGTGTCAGTAATGGCGGAAGGTGTGGTGATAGAATCAGTGATATCTGTAGAGCCTACCAAAGCTTGTTCTGGCGTTTCTTCCTTTACTCTTTCTATATCTTCAACAACTGGCAGGTTGGTAGGGCTTGGAACAGCACCAGGATTAGCCTGCAGCGAAACTTGTCCCGCAGCACTTTGATTCCCCCTACTGGTTAAACCACAGGCTAGAGCGGGTACTAAAAATATTATCATCAGACAGGCTAAAACTTTCCTGCTCATTCACCCCACCTCTTGTTTATGCTAGACTAAGCCGTTCCTCGACGGAGTGTAGGATGGAGACTAGCATCTCTGCATATGATGTATTGGCAAGCTGGGCCATTTTGGCGAGATGCCCATCCCAACACCAACCGGGATTGGGGTTAACTTCTAGCAGTTTAGGTTCGCCCTCAGCATTCAGCCGCCAATCAAAGCGGGTGTAATCACGGCAATCAAGTCGTTCCATCAACTTCAAGCAGTACTCAACAATCTGCCGTTCGGTATGTTGGGGCAGGTTAGCCGGGACTGACCTCAAATTCCAATAGGGCGAATCAGGCTGCCACTTGGCCTCGTACCCACAAATTCGCGGTAGCCCTTCGGGCAGCACACCGTAATCCTCCTCGACAATGGGTAGCACGGTGTAAGCCTCGGGCGAGTTGCCAATGATACCTACGGTCAAATCTTTGCCCGTGAGAAATTCCTCAACCACCAAGGACCGGTTGTAGCCCAACTGCTCTCTAATGTCTGCAATGGCTGAAACTAATTCTTCCAGGTTGTAGGCCACGCTGCGCTGGGTAATGCCAAAGCTAGAGTCGCCAAAGTTAGGCTTAACGATAACCGGAAAATTAATAGGTAGTTCCCAGGCGTTATCTTCCGGTTTGATAAAAAAGGCTTGCGGCACGGGGATGTCCATTTCGGCGGCAACACCACGCACCAGAGATTTATCGTAGCAATGGGCCAGACATTGCGGGTTAGAGCCACTGTAGGGAATATCTAACATTTCCAAAATGGCTGGTACATGCAGTTCTTTGCGTGGGTCGTTGTTAAAGCCCTCATCGCAAAGATTCAACACATAGTCAACTTTTCCTTTGAGTTTACTCAAGTCTTGCAGCAGGTTGGTATGGTTATTGAGATAACTGAAGCTGTAATCTGGTGTTTCTCGTAAGGCGTTTTTCAATTGGTCAATGGTGTACAGGTCATCATCATCAAAAACAGTGAGCGGCTTGAGTGGGTCGGGCTTGTGGGGGTCGCCCATAATAACAGTCACCTGTTTAACCCTGGTTTTGGGTTTGCTCTTGACCGGTGTCCAATCTTTGTGGACCTCGGCGGTAACGATAATTCGCTGGGCCATCATCCCCAGGTCTTGATTACGTTGAGACTCGGTTGTATGTGCTCCGTGACGGGCAATATTGGTGAAACCGGCTTCGGCCAACAAAGTTGAGAGCGTTTCTGGGGTATAGAGGCGTTCAGAATAAAACTGATCCGCCATGACCCCCTCTTCAACATCGGTGATGATTTCGCGTGAGATGAGACATTGTCCATCCAGAGACAGGGACCGTTCACGGCAGACGAATTGGTGGCGGTCTATCCATTCCCAGGAGCGTGGTTCAAAGTTTTGACGCATATAATCACCGTCGGTGACATCAATCAACACCCGACCCCACGGTTTCAAGACTCTAAACAGTTCTTTGAGAATGCGCAGGTCATCCTGAACAACATTGAAGTAGCCAAAGCTATTACCCAAAAGCATGGCCACCTCAAAGGTGTCAGAAGCGTAACGCAGGTTACGAGCATCCCCCTCTTTGAAGGAGACATGTAAGCCTTCTTTCTTCGCTGCTGCTCTGGCCCGCGTGATAAGATAATGGGAGCGGTCCAGGCCCTCAACCTTGAAGCCACGCTGGGTCAGTTCTAATGTATGGCGACCTTGCCCACAGCACAAATCGAGGATGCGCTGCTCTGGCGTCAGGCGTAAAATTTGGCTAAAGTGGTCAATCTCTCGCCTGGTGAGTTGTTGATCTGCCACCACGTCACCATCGGTTTTGAGATAGGTGGCATTGAAGATGTGTCGCCACCATTCTGGGTGGACGTGCGCTTCCAGATCCGCGACTGGACCTAGACTCTTACCATTTTGAGACTCGTTCTGGGTCACAACTACCTGCTGATGATTATTCGGTGTTGTTTGATTCACTTTACATTCCCTCCAAATTATATTTTTGTTGTAGCTCTGGCATGCTACCCAGGCTGATTGCCAGATTATATTTTTGATAAAACCCAAGCACGCTGGAAATATCCGGCTTGACTGTGTAGAGTTTCATTTGTAGTTTCCTTTCCTGAGATATTGACTGATATGTCATTGCCATCTCCTGAATACCTACACTTCAATAACAAAAAAATTGTAGGGTGTTGATGTCTAAAAAGCCGTTTAAAAATGCTATCAAATATGTTCTAAATAGGGTTGACTTATACGAATTTTGCAACGATTAATTACCCGTCTCAACAACACCCGGTGGGTGTAGATATTAGCTAAGGGATGGATCATATTGAGAACGATATATTTATTGCCCGGGGTTGTTCGATAAGGCTATAATCAAACCGAAACTTCTGTTTCATACAGCATTTTCTATCAAAGTGAAGCGCCACTAACCTAAACACTTCTCACCTTACCGGTGAGAAGTGTTTCGATTACCAACTTTACAAAAAATCAGACCACATGATAGGTTATACAGACATTACCAATCTTCTTCGCCACTATCCCAATCATCATCGAACACCTCATCATCCCAGTCAAGTTTCAAGGGATTAACGCTGATAACCTCTAAATTGGCATCACAATTGGGACAAGCAAACTTCAACCCCACCTTTGGCGACGCTTGGCTAAAATCAATCTCCTCGTCACAATCGGGGCAGAAGGCAACTTTTGTTTGTTTGGCAACACTCATAATTTTTATTCTCCTTGTCTGAATATAATTGTCATAAGAGGGCTAAGGGAAGACAAACTGAGGATACAGAAGGTAAAGTTGTTCAATGTGATGAGACAACTCAATACTTCAATATTAGAGCATTTTTGTGTATAAAACTTGTATTAAAAAGATGCAAAAGTTGTTCTAAAAAATCGTTCTGTCTATCAATTTTGCTACGAATGCAACCATTGCACCACCTTGGCTTGCAACAGCGAGCGAGAATAGACTTTATCGGAATTAAGGTGACAGTCACTTGACGAGCTAGATATTGAGTCTATTTGAACAAAAATACCCATAGTTAGTATCAAAAAGTGACTGTCACCTGGCTTTTCACTATTTCCGATAATGTCTAATGTTGTAGTTGGGTCAGTTACTTAAGTGCAAGGGGTCATCTTCATTCCATTGCTGCCTTCCACTGTCAATAAATGTAACAGGGGGTCACGTATCCACTCTATTCTGAAATTGTAAATATATTCCCACTACCCCGACCAAAAACCTCTGGGAAGTACATCTCCTGGGCGTGGGTGGGGATAACATTGTATTTTCCCGGCAGCGAGGCCCGGATCAGATAACTATAGTGGTAGGTACCCCGACGCAAATAAGTCGCAAATAAGACCGCCTTTTCGTCACGCAACTCGGTGTGGGTAAATGCTCCCCGGTCATCGCTGGCGGACTCGGCGGCTTGTTGGTCAACCAGGCTGGTAGTCGCCAGACTCGTATTGATGGCCTCCGTTCCGGCGGGTAGAGGGTCTTCGACCACGAGATAATGTAAATCGGCTGGAGCTTTAATGGTGAGCCGTACCTCAATCAAATCACCCAGACTAGCCTCGGAAATGGTACGATCAAAATCATCGTTCACCAGCCGGTACTCGCGTGAGACACGAATACCTCGGTCTAGTGCGGTCACTTCTTCTACTGGCTTGTAATAGGTCAGATAAGCAGCGTAATACATCCGGCCTGTCCCGGCCTCATCCGGCGGGGCGGCTGTTCGTTCAAAGGCCAGTCGATTGACCGAGTCAGACAGCAGGTCAGCCACCTCTACTCGCAGTTGAGTGGTCTCGTCAATGTTCCACGAGCCCACCTCACCATTGCCCAACTCATCATCATTCAGGGTGACACGCCAGTTGTAGTTACCCTCCAACTCTCCACTGGCGACCATCCAGTCAGTTAGACCCAGAATTGACCAGGCCGTTTCCTGCGTGGTGGCCCAATAGCCACCCGCGCGACGGGCGCTCATCAGCCAGCGAACAGCGTTGGGCAGACCGCGATAGTCGGGCCGGATGCGGGCCAGGGCGGCAATAACGATGGCCGTGGTACGCGTGTCGGTGTTCATTGCTCGGCGGTCAACCTGTTGCTCCGTCCACTGGGTGCCGGTGGCGCTGGTGACGGCCGCGCTGAGGATATCGCTGATGAGGGTCTCAATTTGAGGGGCATCCTCATCAAGCAAGTGTAGGGCCATTGCCAGATACGCCTTGCCGAACAAGTCAAGAAAGCGGCGGCGCTGTTCAAAAAGGGCCACGCTGCGCCCCTGGTCGCCATGCCCGGCTTCGGCCAGCACGTACAGGATGAAGGCTTGCTGGTTGGCCTCGCCGGAGGAATGGATATCGTTGGGGGCTTTCAGCTTTCTATCCAGATAGTTCACCGCACCATCAATTACCGAGTCGCTCACCGGAAAACCGGCCCGCTCGGCCTCCACCAGCCCTTGCAACACATATGTGGTCATGTAGGGGTCGCTGGGATTATTGGCCCACCAGCCCCATCCGCCATCATAATTGTGATACTGATACAATTGTTGCACGCCTACGCTGAGTAGCTCTGGCAGCTTGTCAGCCAACTCCGGGTTATCCAGATTCAACGCTTTGTAGGCCCGGTAGGTGACAGCGTTAGGTAAAAAACGGCTAACGGTCTGCTCAGTACATTCGTAGGGGAAATGTTCCAGATAGGTCAGGCCATCGCGCATACTGGCAGCCAAACTGGGGGCAACATCCACCGTCAGGTTGCCTTGAGTGGGATCAAAACTCTCGGGTAGGGTGATACCTTCGCTGCGGGTGCCATCAGCCTCAAGCTGACCGGCGGTGGCAACGGTTTCCGGGGTACTGGCTCGATACACCGGCAGAGCAAATTCCAGCGCATCACCGTAGAGATTGTCTGCCGATTTTGCGCCCATCGTCAGCCGGACCGTCTCGGCCTTCGTTACTGTGACCCGGTAATCCACTCGCAGCCGTTGGCCTGCCGGTAAATTGAAGGTGGGATTGTCCTGGCTTGACCAGACGCTGCCCTGCGTGTCAACCGGCCCGGACTCAGCCGGTTGGCCGATTCGCCACGCCCCGATAACCAAGCCCTCGGCCTCAAATTTGGCCTCAATGTCCAAATCCGCGTCGGTTGTGTTTTGCACAATGATTCCCACCTGAGCCTCATCGCCTACCACAAAAAAACGAGGCGTGACCGGACGCACCAGCAACGGCTTGGTGCTGATGATATCAACGCTATTTTCGCCGACCAGAGTATCGGCCCCGGTTACGCCGATGCTGGTTAGCGTCCAGGTGGTCAGGTTGTCGGGCAGAGTAGTTTCAACAGTACCATGCCCGTTCTCATCGGTAACGAAATCGGCCACCCACAGGGCGGTATCCATCAGATTGAGGCGGGTTTGACCAAAACCTTTTTCAAAGCCACCACAATCCACGCAGCCCCCGCCGCCACCTTTGGCCTTGAACACGGCCTGATTAAAACGGTCAATAGCCAGGGTCAGACCGCTGGCGGTTTCCACGGCCAGACCGCGACTATGCCAGAAATCCTGCAATATCTGGCCCGGCTTCTCCGGAGCCAGCGATAGCACCGCCTGATCGACTAACGCCAGCGACAGTTCAGCCTGTACTGGCTCGTCGCGGGAGTTGGTGACTTCGATATTGTAGGTTACGCCCTCACGAGGTTGGTAACTCTCGGCTTTATCAGGGGTCAGGCTGATATTTAATGCCTTCTCCGCCGAGTCGATAGGCAGGTTGAGATACCCCATCGCAAAAGCGGGCAGGGGATTGCGTTCATCTACCTGCGGCATAACCACCACAGAGATATACATATTGGGCAGCATCGCCTCGGTGATGGGGATATTTAATAGGGTGCTATTGGTGGGCAGGTTAACCACCTGATAGTCGTAAATATGGCCGCGCTCGAATGTAACCAGAGCTGTCGTGGGGCCAGCAAACGGATGGGGGATGAGCAGCCGGGCGGTATCACCTACGCGATAAGATTTTTGATCGGCAATAAGTGCAAAGCGGTCATTGTCACGCTGGCCCCAGTTGATGTAATCATCACCGCTGACCCAGGCAAAAGCGGAGGTTTGTACCTTATTGCTACTACTGTCGGTAGCGCGGGCGTAGATTTTGTAGATACCCCCACTAGGTGGCCTGAAGACAGTCACGGCCTGTCCGTCATTGTTGGTGGTGACAGTGGTGGTAAAGACCGGCACTTCATCATCCACCGTGTCCCAATAATAGCTGTCGCGGCCTGAGTAGTAACTCTGGTCCGGGTCAAGCCGCTGAAAACTGTAGC